>Ga0335084_10000626_pt1 | contig 30789 bp, 25 predicted proteins | sample Lox_Sample_44_FD_206721 | JGI IMG/M metagenome (GOLD analysis project Ga0335084, IMG submission 206721) | Soil microbial communities from Loxahatchee National Wildlife Refuge, Florida, United States - Lox_Sample_4.4 | ecosystem: Environmental > Terrestrial > Soil > Wetlands | place: USA... | reverse complement strand
ACGTCCTGGAAGCTGCCCTTCACAGCGTAGGGGCCGCTCCAGCTGAACGGCTCTTGCCAGCGGACGTGGAAGTCCTGCACCCGGCCACGCGGGTTGAGCTCGGCCAGCCGGACGCGCAGCGCCGGGTCCACGGGAAGGCGATCAAGGAGGCGTACCACTGCCTCGAGTTCGACGGCATCGAACGCTACCTCAGCGCCAGTCGGCTGGTTCGTACCTGCCCGCGTACGTGAATAGCTGATGTCAGCCGGCGGCAGCTGCACGCCGTCGGGCGTGGCGAAACTGAGCCCGTGCGCCCACAGCGCGAGCACGCCGGCGTCGGAGCGCCAGCCCAGGCGCCCACGCAGGCTTGCCAGCTGCAGCTCCGGCACGTCGTCCGCCAGGCGCGTGTGGACGTCGGACAGTGCAACGTCAGCCGTTATCTCGCGCGGGCGCCCGCGCTCCAGGCGGCCCCAGACCCGCAGGCTACCTGACCCTTTCGTCGTCTGCATCGGCAGCTCAACCCATTGCCGCAGGGCGGCCAGATCGGCGTAGGCAATACCGAAGTAGACTTGGCCTGACCATCGGGCTGCGTCACCGAACGAACGCCCGACCAGGTCACCGCGAATGTCTATCGGGGAAGCAACCTCGATGGGTGGCGTGGCTCGAACGCCGAAGCGGTGAGTCCAGAACAACTGCTCAACCAGCACCTCGACGTCCTTCAGCTCCAGCGGCGTGCCGCCCAGCCTCTCGTCGATCCAGGTCAAATGCGAATCGCGCACGACGAGGCGGTGCTGAGCCAGCAGCCAGTCGCCAAGCCCCTCGTCGCCGTCGGAATGGCCAACCGGGATGCCGGCGACCAGCAGCTGTCCGGAGCTGTCGCGGCGGATCTCCAGGCTCAGGTGCTCCAGCTCGATCGAGCTGAAGCGCAGCTCCCCAGAGAACAGCGACAGCCAGGACAGCGTGCTGTCGATCTGCTCAAGCTTCAGACGCTCCTCACCCTGCGCGTCGAGCAGGCTTACATCGCGCAGGATCAGCCGGGGACGAAACCCCTCCCAGTCGCCCTCGATACGGCCAATCTGCACGCGCTGGTGTGTGGCACGTGCGAGGCCCTCCACGATCTGTTGGCGATACTCGTCGATGTGAGGCAGAGCCCAGTAGCGCAGCAGCAGCACTACCGATGCGAAGACAAACGCCCCCGTGAGCACGGCGAGAGTCAGCAGCCGGTATGCCCACAGGGAGCCGTGCTTGAACAGGTGGAACGCGAAGCGCAGCGGCATCAGTCTTGTGACTTGTTACGCCCGGCGCGGCAGCATTTGCCAGGGCCGGCGGTGGATCAATAGAATCGGATTCTGTTTCAGCAGCCTCTGCAGCCGAAGCGGTGACCGCGGCCGCTGTAAAACTCAACGCAGGAGTCGGTACCCAGGGCTTTCCCGCGGCCATTTGACAGCGGAGAAGGGTAACGGGCTGGTAACCGCTGCCCACCGCGGATCCTGAGCGCGGCGTGTGAAAATCGGCAATCGCTATTTTATCGCCTTAGAGTTAGATGCAGCCACGCAACCAAGTTCCACCCGCCTCGGGCCCCGCCCCACAAGCCAGCCCTGCCGCGTTTCTCGAGCACGCCGCCGCACTCAGCCGTTATGTGCGACGGCTCCTCGCGCATCCCCCGGTGCTGTTCGCCCCCGATTCCCTGGCCGTACGCTGCAGCCGGTGCAAGATTCGCGCTTGGTTGGAGGCGGAACACGTCACCACCGAGCAACAGCTACATCAGCGGCTGCGGCAGGTGCGACAGGCAGCGCTGTTGCAGGTCATCACCCGCGACCTGAACGGCCTGGCCGATTTGGACGAGGTGATGAGCAGTGTCACCGCGCTGGCCGAGGAGACAATGCGCTTCGCCCTGTCCCGGCTCCAACCCTGGATGCAAGAGACCTACGGCGTGCCGCGCGGCCAGGACAGCAGGCGGCCTCAGGACTTGGTCGTCGTCGGCATGGGAAAGCTCGGTGGCGAGGAGCTCAACGTCTCCTCCGACATAGACCTGGTGTTCCTCTATCCGGAGGAAGGCGAAACGGATGGCACCAAGCGCATCTCCAATCAGGAGTACTTCACCCGCCTGTCGCGCCGCCTGATCAGCGCCTTGTCCGAATACACTTCCGAGGGACATGTGTTCCGCGTGGACATGCGTCTGCGACCCTATGGCGATAGCGGACCGCTCGCCATGAGTTACGACATGCTGGAAACCTACCTGCACGCCCAGGGGCGCGAGTGGGAGCGCTATGCCTGGGTCAAGGCGCGGGTGGTCAGCGAGCCGTCCGATCCGGAGCTGGAGTCGATCGTGACGCCGTTCGTGTATCGGCGCCATCTGGACTACAGCGCCATCGCATCGCTGCGGGCCCTGCATGCGCAGATTCGCGCCGAGGTTGCGCGCCGCGAGCTGCATGACGATATCAAATTGGGTCCGGGCGGGATCCGCGAGATCGAGTTCATCGCACAAGTCTTCCAGCTGGTGCGCGGCGGACAAGATCCAACCCTGCGCCTGCGCCCTACACGGGGCACTCTGCAGCGCTTGACGCAGCAGCGGTGGCTGCCGCCCGAAGCTGCCGCCGATCTGCAGGCCGCCTACGCGTTCCTGCGCAACCTGGAGCACCGGCTGCAATACCTGGAAGACGAGCAGACCCAACGCCTGCCTGGCAGCCGTGAGGACCAGGCGATGCTGGCGCGCGCCATGAACTGCAGCGACTATGCGGCGCTTCTGACTCGACTCGACGCGCACCGGGATGCCGTTACACGCCAGTTCGAAGCCGTGTTCGCCAACCATAGCACGCCGGATGCGCCGGACCCTCTGAGCCGCGTGTGGCTCGGGGACACGACCGAGGAAGAAGGCACCGAGCTTTTGACCCGGCGCGGGTATGCGAACCCGGACGCAGTGCTCGCGCGGCTCCGACAGCTGCGCGCAAGCCAGGTCTATCGCCGCATGGCCGCAGCTACGCAGGCCCGAGTCGATCAGCTGGCGCCACGGGTGATCGAGACGGCCGCAGGGTTCGAGCACCCGGACCAGACGCTGGAGCGCTTGACTCGGGTACTGGAAAGCATTGGGCGCCGCGAGTCTTATTTTGCGTTGCTTCTGGAGTTCCCGGCTGCGCTCAAGCGCCTCGCCGCTCTGGCGGCGGCCAGTCCTTGGGCCGCGGACTACCTCGCCCAGCATCCGGTGCTGCTGGACGAGCTCATTTCCCCGCAGGTGCTGGAGGCACCCGACTGGGCGCAGCTGCGCGCACAGCTCGCAGCCGACTTGGACCGGGACCAGGGCAACACAGAGCGCCAGATGGACGCTCTGCGCCACTTCAAGCAGGTGCAGACCATTCGCCTCCTGGTGCAGGATCTCGCTGGCGCGCTGCCGCTGGAAACTTTGTCGGACCACCTGAGCGATCTCGCCGGTGTGATCCTCAGCCAGGTGCTGCGTTTGGCTTGGGCCGGCCTACGCACCCGCCATCGCGAGGAGCCGCGCTTCGCCATCGTGGGCTACGGCAAGCTGGGTGGTAAGGAGCTCGGTTACGCCTCCGACCTGGATCTGATCTTCCTGTACGACGACGAGCAGCGCGAAGCGCAGGAGAATTACGCGCGTCTCGCCCAGCGCATGAACACATGGCTGACCAGTTTCACGCAGGCCGGCGTGCTGTACGAGACCGACCTGCGGCTGCGCCCCGACGGGGCCAGCGGGCTTCTGGTCAGCCGCTTCGACGCCTATGCGGAATATCAGCGCAGCAAGGCCTGGACCTTCGAGCACCAGGCCCTGACCCGCGCGCGCTTCGTGGCTGGCGACGCCGACACCGGCGTGCGCTTCGAGCAATTGCGCCGTGAAGTGCTGCGCCTGCCTCGGGAGCTTCCGCGGCTGCGCGAGGACGTCCTTTCGATGCGCCGGAAGATGGTCGACGGACACCCCAACCCCAGCGGGCTGTACGACATCAAGCATGACCGCGGCGGCATCGTGGACGTCGAGTTCGCCGTTCAGTACCTGGTTCTAGGGTATGCGCATCGCCACGAAGAGCTGAGCGGCAATATCGGCAACCTCGCGCTGCTCAAACTGTCAGGGCGGCTGGGTCTGATCCCCGAGGAGCTCGCCGCCCAAGCGCATCACAGCTACCGCGAGTTCCGCCGCTTGCAGCATCAGGTGCGGCTGCAGGGGGAGCGGTATGCGCGCGTACCCAGGGAGCGAGTCGAACACCTGGTCGACCCGGTGCTGCGGCTGTGGGAGGCGGTGTTTGGAGTTTAGCCGCCTATCACCTTTCGAGAGTAATAGGCGCAGGGGATTCTAGCTCACGCCCGCTTGCCCATGAGCTGATACACCGTCATCTGCCCCTTCCCTTTGAACGTGAGATCCTGGGGCGAACCGAATTGGTAGCGGGTGCCGAGGCGGCGGTAAGTCGTCTTGTCCACCAGAATCTGCCCGGCCGGCGCTTCCGAGGTGATCCGGCTGGCGACATTGACCGTATCGCCCCATAGGTCGTAGATGAAACGGCGAGCGCCGATCACGCCGGCGATGACCGGCCCGGTGGCGAAGCCGACATGGAAGGCGATCTTGTAGCGCTTCATGATATCGTCGTTGCGGGCGAGTTCGAGCATCTCGAGCGCCATGGCGGCCACTGCGTCGACGTAGTGGGTGTTCTCGCCGGAGAGCCCGCCCGCTACCATGTATGCGTCGCCGATGGTCTTGATCTTGTCCACCCCGTGCTTGTCAGCCAGCTCGTCGAAGCGGGTGAACACGCCGTCCAGGAAGCTCACCACCTCTTTCGGCGTCAACTCCTCGGCCAGCATCGTGAAGCCCACGATGTCGGCGAACATGACTGTCACGTCGGCAAATCCGTCGGCGATCGTGGCCTGGTCCCGTTTGAGCCGTTGCGCGATGTGGGAGGGCAGGATGGTGGTGAGCAGCTGCTCCGATTTCTTTTGCTCCTCGCGCACCAGCTCGTGCTGGCGCGAAAGCTCGGCCTGGAACACGTCCTTCTGCTGCACGAAGTAGCGCAACAGCAGATACATGATGCTGGACAGGATGGTGAAGTTGAGCACGAAGAACACGGCTACCGTACGCATGGGCACGCCGGACAGGTCACCCGCCGCGAGGAAGTAGTCGAACACGCCCGATACGACGGTCAGGACCACGTAAGCGACGAACCAGGGGATGGACTCGCGCGCGCCCAGCACCACCATTGCTCCCACGGGCGCGAGCAATGCCAGCAGAACGATACCGCTGGAGTTGACGAAACTGCCGATGCTCCACTGGATCACGAACGGCGCGAACAGGAACAACGCGAGCTGCGCGAAGCGGAAGAAATCGAAGTTCCTGGTCTTGAGATAGATGACCAGGATGATGACCGATATCAACTGGTACAGCAGCGGAATCGTGGTCGGCAGCTTCAGGCCCATGATCCAGTACAGCGCGAGCCAGACGAACGCCGCCATGTTCATCAGACCGCTCGCGAGCATGAGCAGCGTCTTGCGCAGCCTGAGCTCTTCGCTGTCGTGCTCGTCTACCGCGGCCCGCCCGAGGCGCTCGAGCAGTGTGAGGCGGTGCGGCGCAGGAGTGGCAGGCGCGACGGTCGCGCCCCCTGGAGCGCCGACGCTCGCGTCGGGAAGACTAGTCATTGCGGGCACACTGGACGCGACCGCAGTCGCGTTGGCCAGTACTTGCGCTTCTGCCATCGGGAGGTCGATTCTGATGAGGAGAGTACGTCGAAGCGTAAAGCATGAGCTATGCCTAGGCAAGTGAACGTCGCTGGCCCCACAACTGTCAGCGAATTACGACGTCGGGGCGGCCTCGCGCAGCCGGGCCCCCTCTCAGTCCTGAGCTACCGGCTCGGCGGCCGCTTCCCTCAGCGCGCGCAGCAGGACGTCCGGCTCTTGGGCTCCCGAGATTGCTAGCCGACCATCGAAGATGAAGAAAGGCACACCGCTCACGCCCAGTGCGCGCGCTTCCGCGTCTTGCGCGAGAACCGCCTGCCGCTGGGCGTCATCGCCGAGGCATGCCCGAGTGGCCTCGCCATCCAGACCCGCCTGGCACGCCAAAGCCGCCAGCTGGTGGGATTGTGTCAAGTCCACGCCCTCCAGGAAATAGCCTCGGAATAGCGTTTCTACCATCTCGTCCTGCTTGCCGTGCTGCCGGGCCAGATCGATCAGCTGATGAGCAGGAACCGTGTTGGGCTGACGCACGATGCGCTCGAACGCAAAGTCGATCCCGACGCCGCGTCCAACTGCGGCCACGCGAGCGTAGATCTGCGGTGCGCGAGCGCCGAACTTTAGGGCCAGGTATTCGCTGCGCTCCACACCCTCCAGCGGCAGCTGCGGGTTGAGCTGAAACGGATGCCACACGACTTCGACTGGTGGCTTTGTATCGGCACCCTCGTCGAACAGCTTCAGCGCCTGCTCCAGCCGGCGCTTGCCGATGAAGCACCAAGGGCACACCACATCGGAGATCACGTCGATTGTGAGCGTCATATCGCATTCGAGCAACACGGACAGCGTACAGGGTAACGCACTTAAGGCCGGCAGGTAAATGCTGCAGGCTACGTTAGAATAGCGTTTTCTGGCGGAGATCAACATCATGTCCATGGCAGACCGCGACGGTCTGATCTGGTACGACGGCAAGCTCGTGCCGTGGCGCGAGGCCACCACCCACGTGCTGACGCATTCCCTGCACTACGGGCTGGCCGTATTCGAGGGGCTGCGCGCCTACAAGACTGTGAGCGGCACCGCGATATTCCGGCTCCAGGAGCACACCGAACGGCTGTTCAACTCGGCACACATCTTCTTGATGAAGATGCCCTACGACAGGCAGACACTGATCGAGGCGCAGAAGGAGGTGGTGCGCGCCAACCGGCTGGAGGCCTGCTATGTGCGACCGATCGCTTTCTATGGCTCGGAGAAGATGGGGGTATCGCCCAGGGGCGCGAAAGTGCACGTGGCCATCGCGGCGTGGCCGTGGGGCGCCTATCTGGGCGCCGACGGCATCGAGAAAGGCATCCGCGTAAAGACCGCGTCCTACGCGCGCCATCACATCAACGTGACCATGTGCCGCGCCAAGTTTTCCGGCACTTATGCCAACTCCATTCTCGCCAACCAGGAAGCTCTCGAGCACGGCTACGACGAGGCGCTGTTGCTGGACGTGGATGGCTTCGTGGCCGAGGGCTCGGGCGAGAACCTGTTCATCGTCAAGAACGGCAAGCTGTACGAGCCGGAGCTCACCTCCGCGCTCATCGGCGTTACGCGTGACGCGGTGATCGCGATGGCGCGCGACATCGGCCTCGAGGTGCAAGCCAGGCGCATCACGCGCGACGACGTGTACATCGCCGACGAGGCCTTCTTCACCGGCACCGCGGCCGAAGTAACCCCGATCCGCGAGCTTGACAGCCGCGTCATCGGTTCCGGTCAGCGTGGCCCCATCACGGAGAAGCTGCAGTCCATGTTCTTCGACGTGGTCAGCGGCCGCGCCGAAAAATACCGTCACTGGCTCACGCACGTCTGAACCGCACACGCGATGGAGCAGACCAAGCACCTGAACACACAGCGCCGTGTCGAGGTGACCGCGGCGGACCTGCCGCTGCACTGCCCCCTGCCCTCACAGGTGCTGTGGAACGCTCATCCGCGCGTGTTCCTGCCCATCGAAAAGACGGGCGAGGCGCTGTGTCCCTATTGCGGCACGTTATACATTCTCAAGGGCGACGCACGCTCGGGGCAGCACTGAACCTGTCGCAACCGCGAAAGCAGGGTTGGTGTCTGCGCGCGCTGCGTATAGCCGGTTGAGCGGCCGTGTACAAGATCCTCGTAATCGGCCCGTCGTGGATCGGTGATACCGTGCTCGCGCAGCCATTGCTGCGACGCCTGCGCGAGCGGCACGCCGATCTCCAGCTCGATGTTCTGGCCCCGTCCTGGACGCTGCCGCTGGTGCAGCGCATGCCGGAAGTGTCGCGGGTGATGGCAAGCCCGTTCGGTCACGGCGAGCTCAAGCTCGCGACGCGTTGGCGCCTCGCGCGTCGGCTCGCACGAGGGCGCTACGACCAGAGCATCGTCCTGCCCAACTCATTCAAGTCAGCGCTGATACCTCGGCTGGCGGGCATACGGTTGCGCACCGGCTATGTCGGCGAGTTTCGTTACCCGCTGCTCAACGACTGGCGCCGCCTCGACGAGCAGGCATTGCCGCTGATGGTGGAGCGCTACGCAGCGCTGGCCGATTCACCCGGGACGCGATTAACGCGGCCGCTTCCGCCGCTGCGCTTGACGGTGCGCGAAGCGGAGCGCGCAGCGCTGCGCAGTCGGCTTGGCTTGACGCGCGCTGCACCGATCGCGGCTCTGTGTCCGGGCGCAGAGTATGGGCCGGCCAAGCGCTGGCCTCCCGCATATTTCGCCGATCTCGCGCGCCGGCTCGACCACGAGGGATGGCAGACCTGGCTGATCGGCTCGGCAAAGGACCACGCCATCGGCGAGGAAATCGCGAGCTCGAGCACGGGTGCGTGCATCAACCTGTGCGGACGCACCAGCCTGGACGAGGCTGTGGATCTGCTGTCATGCGCCCGGCTTGTGGTGTCCAACGACTCCGGACTGATGCACGTGGCTGCGGCATTGGACCTGCCTCTGATCGCCTTGTATGGCTCGAGCAGCCCGTCCTTCACTCCGCCCCTGTCGGCACGCGCTAGCGTGCTCAAGCTCGACTTGCCGTGCAGCCCGTGCTATCAGCGACAGTGCCCGCTGCAGCACTTCAACTGCATGATCCAGCTCACGCCCGATCGCGTCTACAACACGGTTTCTGCGCTCCGCGCGAGCACAGCGGCCGCAACCAACCCATGAAGCAGTATCGAGCGCCGGGCTGGCTGCCAGGCGGTCACGCGCAGACAATCTATGGCGCGATGCTCACGCCGCGACCCCGTGTCGATTACCGCCGCACCCGATGGGATACACCGGACGGCGACTTCATCGAGATGGACTGGGTGGACGGGGCGGCCCAGGCGCCACTGGTCGTCCTGTTCCACGGTCTCGAGGGCAGCTCGCGCAGCCACTATTCCCTGAGCCTGATGCACGAAGTGCACGCGCGCGGCTGGCGTGGTGTGGTGCCGCACTTTCGAGGCTGCGGCGGGCAGCCCAACCGCCTGCCGCGCGCTTATCACTCGGGCGACTTTCACGAGGTGCACTGGATCTTGGAGCGTCTTGCGACGCAGACGGGCGCGGCGCCGCGCTTCGCGGTCGGCGTCTCGCTCGGTGGCAACGCGCTGCTGAAGTGGCTCGCAGCCGAAGGCGCGGCTGCGGCAACTTTATTGCGTGCCGCGGCTGCGGTATCTGCACCCGTGGATCTGGAGGTGGCAGGGCACGGTCTCGGTCATGGCTTCAACCGAATCTATACCTGGCACTTCCTGCGCTCACTCAAACCGAAGAGTCTCGAAAAGCTGTCGCGTTACCCAGGCTTGTACGACGCGCGCAAGGTCGTGCGTGCGCGCAGTCTCTACGAGTTCGATGACTTGGTCACCGCGCCTTTGCACGGGTTCGAGGGCGCCGACGACTATTGGCGCCGCGCGAGCAGCAAACCCGAACTGCTCCGCATCGAGTTGCCCACCCTCTTGGTGCACGCGCGCAACGATCCGTTTCTGCCCGGCCCGTCTTTACCCGGCGGCGACGAGGTGTCACCGCATGTACGGCTCGAGTACTTCGATGCGGGCGGGCACGCCGCCTTTGTGACCGGGCCCTTTCCGGGACGGCTGGACTGGTTGCCGAAAAGGTTGCTGGGTTTTTTCGAATCGAGCCTGGTCGACGCCAGTGTTGAGTCGCGTCGGCCGGCGCGGGTAAACATGGGATAATGTAGCGAAGCTCTGATCACGTCTGCCATGCGCGACTTCATCAGAGCTTTCCTAGCGCCCATCCCCGCGATGATTTCATGTCCAGCGTTGCGCCAGAAATCTTCAAGGCCTATGACATCCGTGGTGTCGTGGGCAAGACGCTCACCGCGCAAGCCTGCGAGCTGATCGGCCGGGCCATCGGCGCCGAGGCGCGGGCGCTGAAATGCCCGCGGCTGGCAATCGGCCGCGACGGCCGCCTCTCCGGCCCCGAGCTGGCGGCGGCCGTAGCGAGCGGAGTGCGAGCGAGCGGCGTGGATGTGATCGACATCGGCCAGGTAGCGACGCCGATGCTCTACTTCGCGACCTATCACCTGGGCACCGGCTCCGGGATCATGCTCACCGGTAGCCACAACCCCCCCGACTACAACGGTCTGAAGATGATGCTGGGCGGCGAGACGCTGGCCGGAGAGGCGATCCAGACGCTCAAACGCCGCATCGAGCACGACGATTTTGTATCCGGATCCGGAAGCTACACCAACGCCGACATCGCAGGACCGTACGTTGATCGCATCACCGGGGACATCAAGCTCGAGCGGCAGCTCGACATCGTGGTCGATTGCGGCAACGGTGTGGCAGGGGCCTACGCACCCGAACTCTATCGCAGACTCGGATGCCGCGTGCGCGAGCTGTTCTGCGAAGTGGATGGCCGCTTCCCGAATCACCACCCAGACCCGTCGCAGCCGCAGAACCTGGCCGACCTCATCGCCGCTTTGGCCGACGGTGGCGAGGAGCTGGGACTGGCCTTCGACGGCGACGGCGATCGGTTGGGTGTGGTTACGAGGGGCGGCAAGATCATCTATCCGGATCGTCAGCTCATGCTGTTTGCAGCCGACGTCCTGACGCGCAATCCGGGCGCCTGCATCATCTTCGACGTCAAGTCGACGCGCAACCTCTTCTCCTGGGTGCGCAGCCATGGCGGTGAACCGCTGCTGTGGAAGACCGGCCATTCGCTGATCAAGGCCAAGATGAAATCGAGCGGCGCGCTGCTGGCGGGCGAGATGAGCGGACATATCTTCTTCAAGGAGCGCTGGTACGGATTCGATGACGGCCTCTACGCCGGCGCGCGGCTGCTCGAGTATCTGAGCGGCGTGCGCGAATCCGAGGCCGAGTTTGCCAAGCTCCCCGACTCGGTCAACACGCCAGAGCTGCAGATCAAGCTCAAGGAGGGTGAGAACTACGCTTTGATCGACAAGCTGCAGAAAACCGCACGCTTCGAGCAGGCACGCGAGGTGATCACAATCGACGGGCTGCGCGTCGAGTATGCGGACGGCTTCGGGCTGGCGCGCGCATCCAACACGACACCGGTGATCGTGCTGCGCTTCGAGGCCGACGATGCATCGGCGCTCAAGCGCATTCAGGACGACTTCCGGCGCGCTCTCGGCGCGGAGCTTCCCGGCGCCGTGCTGCCCTTTTAGCCCGCGGGAGGACTGCGGGCATGCGTAGGCCGATGGCAGACTCTCCTAGCCAGGATCTGTTCCTAGGGCGCCAACCGATTCTAGACCGAGAGCAGAAGCTGGCGGCTTACGAGCTTTTGTTCCGTTCCAGCCACTTCGACGGCCCCAAGATCGACGACGACGTCATCCTTACCGCGACCGTGATCAATCACGCTTTCACCGAGCTCGGAGTGGAGGCGGTGCTGGAAAGACATCCCGGCTTCATCAACCTCAATACGCCGCTGCTCATGAGCCACGTGATCGAGCAACTGCCGCGGACGAAGGTGGTGCTCGAAATCCTGGAAACGGTCGACGTCAGCAGCGCGCTGGTGCGCCGCTGCAGGGACCTCAGGGAGATGGGCTTCAGACTGGCGCTGGATGACTTCGTCGGCCACGAGCACGAGTTCACGCCCCTGCTGAAAGTAGTGGAGATCGTGAAAGTCGATATCCAACGCCTGCACCCCGAAGCGCTAGAGACCGTCACCAGGCGCCTGCAGCCATTCGGCTGCCGGCTCCTGGCGGAGAAAGTCGAGAGCTGGGAGCAGGTGCGCCGTTGCCTCGATCTCGGATACGAGCTGTTCCAGGGCAACTACTTTGCACGCCCTTCCGTCATCACGAAACGCCGATTATCGCGCGCACAAACCGCGCTGATGCGGCTGCTGCAGCTGCTGCTGGGCGAGGGAGAAGACGGCATCGACGCTGTGCTGGCGGAACATCCCGAGCTGGCGGAGAGTCTGTCGCGCCTGGCGCACCTGGTGACTGCGGGCGATCCGGTCGCTGCGCCGGGCGCCCGTCGGCCACGACGCTGGCTGCCGCTGCTCGTCTACATGGTCAGCAGCGCGCCCGGGGCGGAAGTGCCCAGTCCGCTGCTCATCTTGGCGGCCACCCGAGGAAAACTCATGGAGCTTCTGACGCGCGCCTTGCGCGCAGGCGACCGCGAAGCGCAGGAGCGGGCTTTCCTCACCGGCACTCTGTCTTTGGTGAGCGCCCTGTTGGCCGCGCCGCTCGCGAAGATGCTCGAAACGCTGCCGGTGGCAGACGACGTGCGCGCTGCCCTGCTCGCGCGGGAGGGTGAGCTGGGTGCACTGCTGGCTGTAGTCGAGGCGCTGGAGTTGTCGGACCTCGCCACCATTGAGCGAGCATTGGGCCGGGTGCCAGGCTTGGACCATCGCCGCGTCATCGGCCTTCAGGTCGAGGCCATGCGCTGGGCCGACTTGATCGGCGAACCGGCTTGAGCGAGGCGCGTTTCTCGCACCAGCATGCTGGACAAACATGCGTGGGGGAAGGCGCAAGACGAGCTGTATGATCGGCAGATAGGTGCCGTTTCATAACGCGGGCACACCTGACACGTCAATCCACAGCGACACACATTCCGCGCCGTTGCGCGCGGATTTGCAAGCGTTTGCCCGCTCCCGTTACATCGGAGGTCGAAATGACGAACTCGGCGCACATCGCGAGGTTGCTCGGTCCCGCTCTCATCGGGATCACCATCACCGCGTGGTTGAATCTTGACGTCTTCACTGGCGCGATAGGCCCGTTATTTGCCCGCACGTATACCTCAACGGCACATTGCTGTTCGTAGCGGGTCTCGCGATCGTCCGTGCTCACAATCATTGGACGCGCGGTTCGCCCGTGCTGATAACCCTCGTGAGCTGGTTTGCCCTGCTTGCTGGCCTGGGCCGCATGGTCGCGCCGGTATCAGCGCAGCAAGCCGGACAGAACACAATCGCCGTGTACGCTTCGCTGATCGCTCTGCTAGCGATCGGTGTCGTTCTGAGCTTCAAATCCTATCGCCGAACTGAAAGCTAAGCGGGCCTGTGCTCCATACGGTCTGCAGCTACCCACGGAGCAGATCCTCGGGGGCACGGAGTCACGTTCGAACTGGGCACCCGCGCGTCGGGCGGACGGAGGGACTAGGGATTATGATGGTGAACGGTTGGCCACGAGGACGAACATGCGATGCGCCTATGTCGAAATGGGTCCATCCTGATCGTAGACAGGGACCGATCGATCCGTTGCTGGCGTCAACTCGTCGCCGAGGGAGGCGTTCGCCATGCTCACCGCCGCCGATAACGAACTTCTCACGCGCACGGGCCCCGGCAGCGCGATGGGCGAGTACTTCCGGCGTTTCTGGCAACCGATCGCCCTCTCGGCTGAACTTGCGGAGCCCGATTGCGCACCGATCCGGGTGCGAGTGATGGGGGAGGATCTGGTCGCGTTTCGCGACACGCAGGGCAAGGTGGGACTCATCGAGCCGCACTGTCCGCACCGCGGGGCGAATCTCTTCTTTGGGCGCAATGAAGAGGGCGGTATCCGCTGCGTCTATCATGGCTGGAAATTCGACGTGAACGGCGCCTGCCTCGAAATGCCCAACGTGCCGCCCGGCTCGGGCTACCACGACAAAATCTCGCTCAAGGCCCATCCCACTCGCGAGTATGGTGACATCGTGTGGGCGTACCTCGGCCCGCAAAAGCGAATGCCAGACGACGTGCCGCAACTGGAATTCGGCACGCTGCCGCCATCGCACCGCTACGTGACGAAGAGGCTTCTGCAGTGCAACTGGGCCCAATCCTTCGAGGGTGCACTCGATACCGCGCATTTCTCGTTCCTGCACATGCCGGCGCCCAAAGTGGCCTCGAACGAGAACCCCAACGTTCAGGGTGACGAGAGCCGGCTGCGCTGGGTGCGCAACGACCCGATGCCGCGCTTCACGATACTCGAGCACGAAGTCGGCTTTGTGATCGGTGGCGCACGCAGAGCGGATGGACGCGAACTCTACTGGCGCACCACGCAGTTCATGCTCCCCGCGCACGCGACGACACCCTCGACCATGCCGGGGGAGACCTACTTCGGCTACTCGTGGGTGCCGATCACGGACGAGGCGTGTTGGATCTACACCTACGCCTGGGACCCGGATAAGCCCATCTCCGCTGCCGAACGCGAGAGATTCGCCAAAGGCTATGGCCAGATGGCGGTGCTCGGGCCCGGCTTCGTGCCGCTGCGCAATCGCTCGAACGACTACCTGATCGACCGGGAGGATCAAAAGCACCGGACTTTCACCGGCGTGCGCGGGGTCGCAGAACAAGACGCGATGGTGCAAGAGAGCCAGGGCATCATCGCCGACCGCACGCGCGAGCATCTGACTCCGACAGACGTAGCCATCGTGCGTTTCCGTCGTACCGTGCTGGCGGGAGCAAAGGCCCTGCGTGAAGGCAAAGAGCCCGAAGCCCCACACCGGTACAACAGCTATGGCCTGCGCTCCGGGAGCTGCATCGCCGAGGAGCGTCTCCCGCTCGAGGAAGTGTTGCGACAGCGCTTCGGCAACCCGGTTGGACGCGTTGTGGGCAAAGGAGCGGCAACCGCTCAACGCGATCGTCAGGCGTAACAAACAGCAGCATTCATCACTGCTTCAGTCTCGGGGAGGCCCATCAAATGCGCAGGATCACGACTCTCGTTGCGGCGACGATGTTCGTCGCGATCATCCCGGCAATCGGAAAGCCGACAGCACCCGATCATCCCATCGTGGGCACCTGGAAGATCACCATTCCCCTTCAAGACGCAAGCTGCGATGAGATCTACCGCATTCGAGCCGATGGCACGACGTTCGTCACCAGCGCGGAGGAGATATCCGAGAGCGAATACGAAATCTCTGACGGACCGAGCGAGAAAGGCTTCTACAAGCTGGTCGACACGATCACCAAGGACAACGGCAAGAAGGACTGCCTGGGGGAGATCATGCAAGTGGGCCATGCCGCGACCAACTACATCCTGTTCCATCCGTCTGGGGACATGTTCCTCATGTGCAGGGAGGAGCGTATGGCCAGCTGCATCGGGCCATTTATTCGCCAAAAGGACAGCGACGCCTAAGGCAGCCTACGCGCCCTCTCGAAGGAGAAGCCTCTTTGTCTGCCCCCTCCCCGCACAAGTGGAGAGGGACGCAGCGCGCTTAGATCCGTTGCTGGACCCAGGCGGCTACGGATTTGAGGGCGTCGGGCAGCTTGGTTGGTTCTGTGCCGCCGGCCTGGGCCAGATCCGGTCGTCCCCCGCCTTTCCCGCCGACCTGCTGGGCTACAAAGTTGACCAGATCACCGGCCCTCAGCTTGCTGGTGAGATCGTTCGTCACGCCCGCAATGAGGGTCACCTTACCCGACTCGACCGAACCGAGCACGATTGCTGCGCTGCCCAGCTTGTCCTTGAGCTTGTCCATCGTCTCGCGCAGGCTCTTGGCGTCCGCGCTGTCCAGCGCCACCGCCAGGACTTTGGCTTCGCCTACCGCTACGGCTTGTTCGGCCAGGTCCTCGCCTTGGGTGGCGGCGAGCTTTGACTTGAGACGCCCCAGCTCCTTCTCCAACGCGCGCACGTTGTCCATGATCTGGTGCAGGCGCGCGCCGACCTCGCCGGGCTGGACCTTCAGCATCTCGGCTACGCCTTCGACCTGAGCATTCTGGTGCTGCACCCACTCCAGCGCGCCATCAGCTGTCACCGCTTCGACGCGGCGGATACCCGCCGCGACCGGGGCCTGCGAAGCGATCTTGAAAAAACCGATATCGCCAGTCCTGCGTACATGCGTTCCGCCGCACAGCTCGGTGGAGAACTCGCCCATGCCGACGACTCGCACATCATCGCCGTATTTCTCTCCGAACAGCGCCATGGCGCCAGACTTGATGGCCTGATCGTACTTCATCAGGCGCGCTTCGACCGGGACATTGCGTCGGATCTCGTCGTTGACCAGCTTCTCGATCTCGCGTATCTCCTCCGGCGTCAGCGCCTTGTCGTGAGAGAAGTCGAAGCGGGTCTTGAACTCATCGACCAGCGAACCCTTCTGCTGCACATGCCGGCCCAGAACCTGGCGCAGCGCCGCGTGCATCAGGTGCGTCGCGGAGTGGTTGAACATGGTCGCCTCACGCAGCTTCGCGTCGACCTGGGCGCTGACCTTGTCTCCGATGCGAAACTCGCCGTTGGTGACGCTGCCTTGATGCCCGAACACCTCGGCCTGAATTTTCTGAGTGTCTTCGACGCTGAACGTCGAGAGCGGCGTGATGTGGCGCACCAGCACACCGCGATCTCCGACCTGTCCGCCTGACTCGGCATAGAAGGGCGTCTTGTCGAGCACCACCACACCGCGCTGGCCCTGCACGAGTCGATCCACTGCAACGCCATCGAGGTATAGCGCGACGATGGCAGCGTCGAGCTTGATCGACTCGTAGCCGTGAAACTCGGTGGCCTGCCCTTTGTATTCCACCCCGGCCTGCATGTGGAACTTCGAGGCCGCGCGCGCCCGTTCGCGCTGTTGCTGCATCTCGGCCTCGAACCCGGCGAAGTCGACCTGGATGCCGCGTTCGCGCGCGATGTCAGCCGTGAGATCGACGGGAAAGCCATAAGTGTCGTACAGCTTGAACACCGTCTCTCCGTCCAACATGCGGTCCTCGCGGTGCAGCGCCCCCTCCAGCACCTGCATGCCGTGCTCGAGGGTGTCGGCGAAACGCTCCTCCTCCTGCTTGAGCACCCCCGCCACACGCCCCTTGGACGCCGGCAGCTCCGGGTAGGCCTCCCCCATCACGCGCGACAGATCCTCGACCAGCAGATGAAAAAATGGCTGCTTCTGGCCGAGCTTGTAGCCGTGACGGATGGCGCGGCGGATGATCCTGCGCAGCACGTAGCCACGCCCTTCGTTGCCCGGAATCACGCCATCCGCGATGAGGAAGCTGCAGGCGCGAATATGGTCGGCGATGACCTTGAGGGAATTGCTGGTGAGATCTTTGGCGCGGGTTACTCGCGCCGACGCCTTAATCAGGTCCTGGAACAGGTCGATCTCGTAGTTGCTGTGCACGCCCTGCAGGACTGCGGCGATGCGCTCCAGCCCCATGCCGGTGTCTACCGACGGCTTCGGCAACGCATGCAGCTTGCCCGCCTCGTCGCGGTTGAACTGCATGAAGACCAAATTCCAGATCTCGACGTAGCGATCGCCATCGGCGTCCGCGGATCCGGGAGGCCCGCCGGGAATGCCAGGACCATGGTCCCAGAACACCTCCGTGCAGGGGCCACACGGCCCGGTGTCTCCCATCTGCCAAAAATTGTCGCTCTGATATTTGGGGCCGCCAGGCTTGTCGCCGATGCGCAGCACCCGCTCGCGCGCAACCTTGATGTCCCGGGTCCAGACCTCGTAGGCCTCGTCGTCCGTGTGGTAGACCGAGACCCACATCCGGCTGGGATCCAGTCCGTACTCCTTGGTTAACAGATCCCAGGCAAGCAAGATGGCGTCGCGCTTGAAATAGTCGCCGAAGCTGAAGTTGCCCAGCATCTCGAAGAAAGTGTGGTGGCGCGCGGTGTAGCCCACGTTCTCGAGGTCGTTGTGCTTGCCGCCTGCGCGAAGGCAGCGCTGAGCGGTCGTGGCGCGCACGTACGGGCGCTTGTCCAGGCCGAGGAACACGTCCTTGAACTGCACCATGCCGGCATTGGTGAACAGGAGCGTCGGATCGTTGGCGGGAACGAGCGGGCTCGACGGCACTATGGTATGGCCGTTACGCTCGAAGTACTTCAGGAACCGGGTTCGAATCTCACCGCTTTTCATCGAGGTTCACTGCTTATCAAAATTATCAAACTGCCGGCCTTACTCTTCCAAGTCCCTGCCCAACACTTTGCGGATCACGTCCGGGTCGAAGCCGCGCTGCTCCAGGAAGCGCGTCTGCCGCGCGCGCTCGCGCAGGTTTGCAGGCGCCTTGCCGAAGCGCTTGAGCCACACTGCGCGCGCGCTTTCCAGCTCATTCTCGAGCGCGCGTCTGCGCGCTTGCGCAACCACCTCCCGACTCACGCCCTTCTCAGCCAGCTGCTGCACGACCTTGTGAACGCCGAACCGGCCCGCTGCAGCATGCAACAGTTGATCGGCCAGACGCTGTTCCGATAACCATCCCCGCGCTTGGAGTTCATCGAGCAAGACGGTCACGGCGTCGGGGTCGGCTGGCCCAAGCTTGCGCGCCAACTCCTGGCGCGAGTGGTCGCGGCGCGCCAGCAACCGCAGCGCTCGGCCCCGTAGCGAAGCGGTCTCACTCGAGTCGCGTCCCCCCGGAGGCGCTGCGTCAGGCCGTCGCTCGCCGCCCCTATGGGGCGCACCGTGAGCGCCTAGGCGTCGTGGCGTCCTAATGCTCCTCGGCCAGCGCCGGAGCGTCTTCCGCGACCCCAGCCGCAGCCCTAATCTTGGCCTCGATCTCAGCGGCGACGTCCGGGTGCTCTTTGAGGAACTCGCGCGCGTTGTCCTTGCCCTGGCCGATGCGATCGGCTCCGTAGCTGTACCATGCGCCGGATTTCTCGATCACCTTGTTGAGCACGCCCAGATCCACCATCTCGCCCTCGCGCGAGATGCCGTCGCCATAGAGGATGTCGAAGTCGGCTTGCTTGAACGGCGGCGCCACTTTGTTCTTCACCACTTTGACGCGGGTCTCGCTGCCGATCACCTCGTCGCCCTTCTTGATCGAACCGATCCGGCGTATGTCGAGCCGCACCGAGGCGTAGAACTTCAGCGCGTTGCCACCGGTGGTCGTCTCGGGGTTGCCGAACATCACTCCGATCTTCATCCGGATCTGGTTGATGAACACGACCAGCGTGTTGGAGCGCTTGATGTTGGCGGTGAGCTTGCGCAGAGCCTGCGACATGAGCCGTGCCTGCAGTCCCATCTGGGGCTCACCCATCTCGCCCTCGATCTCCGCCTTGGGGGTGAGCGCTGCAACCGAGTCGATCACGACCACGTCGACCGATCCCGAGCGCACCAGCATGTCGGCGATCTCCAGGGCTTGCTCCCCGTTGTCCGGTTGTGAGATCAGCAGTTCGTCTACTTTCACGCCCAGCTTGCGCGCGTATTGCGGATCGAGCGCATGCTCGGCGTCGATGAAGGCGGCCGTGCCGCCCTGCTTCTGCATTTGCGCGATGACCGACAGCGTGAGGGTGGTCTTGCCGGAGGACTCCGGCCCGTAGATCTCGACGATCCGGCCGCGCGGCAGGCCGCCGACGCCGAGCGCGATGTCCAGGCCGAGCGAGCCGGTCGACACCACCTGGATGTCCTGCGAGACTTCGTGCTCCCCCAGGCGCATGATCGAACCCTTGCCGAACTGCTTCTCGATCTGGGACAGGGCCGCCTGCAGGGCCTTGCGCTTGTTGTCGTCCATGATGTCGGCGATTTCCTTTTCGATGAGCATTGTATTCTCCCATAAAGAACGTGGACCGGCCGGGGGCGGCTCGCGCTGCTGAAGGCGGGAACGATCTGCACGTGCGCGACTGAAACCCGAGGCCCGCGCCCGATATTGGGCTACCGACTGGCTCGCAGCGTGAGCCCGCCCTCTGACGATCGACTCATCGCCGGAAGGCCCTTTGGCGGTCATCCTAGACGCTGGACCCGGTCAGGACCTCAACGCCTCAATCAAGCCCTCCAGCGCTGCGATCACGGCAAGCCGGCGAACCGCCTCGCGATCCCCGGGAAAATGGCGCGTAGCGCAGATCGGCTCGCGCCCGCGCAGCCCCCATGCGAGACAGACCATCCCCACCGGCTTGGCCGGTGTCCCGCCGCTGGGTCCCGCGACGCCAGAGACCGCCAGTGCCAGGTCAGCAGGGCTGTGGGCCAGCGCACCCGCTGCCATCTCGCGCACCGTCTGTTCCGAGACCGCGCCGTGCCTCTCGAGGGTAGTGGTTTGTACGCCGAGCATCTGCTGCTTGGCGAGGTCGGTATAGGTGATGAAGCCGCGCTCGAACCACTCCGAGCTGCCGGGGACCATGGTGACTGCCTCCGCAACCCAGCCGGCGGTGCACGATTCGGCAGTGACCAGCATCCAGCCTTTAGCCTTCAGGGCCCGGCCCGCTTGGAGGGCCAGCCTATACAGTTCCGAATCCAAGCCAGTCTCCGACCGCAGGCGCCAGCAGCTTGAGCAAAGCAAGGCAGATGAGGGTGAAGAACGCAGCCATCAGGTCGTCGACCATCACGCCGAACCCGCCGCGGAACTGCGTCTCGACGTAGTGGATCGGACCGGGTTTTAGGATATCGAGCAACCGGAACAGCAGGAAGGCGAGTGCTTGCCACATCGGCGCCGGAGGCGTGAAGAACAGCACGAAAAGAAAGGCGACGACCTCGTCCCACACAATCGCCTTGTGATCGGGAACCCCGAGATCCCGACCGGTACGGTCGCATACCCAGATGCCGCCCAGGTACATGAACCCAAGCGCGATGAGCAACCACGTGGGATCCAGACGCGGGCTGAGGACCCAGAAGATCGGCAGCGCCAGCAACGTCCCGAAGGTGCCGGGAGCCACCGGCACGAGCCCGACGCCGAAACCCAACGCGATGAAGTGATAGGGGTGACCGAACAGAAACCGCAGGTTGGCGCGGGGCGCGAAGCTAACGGAAATGGTCAAAGCCCGCCTCCGCGAGAGTAAAGGGCTTGCCGGCATGGTCCAGCACAATCACTCCAGCGCCAGACTCGATGCGGCCGATTCGCGTCAGCGCCACGCCCGCGCGGCGTCCCAGCGACTCCAGCGCGGTGCGCAGGTTGGATGGCACCGTGAACGCCAGCTCGTAGTCGTCACCCCCGGCCAGTGCGCAGCGCTGTACCAGCGGGTGCTGACGGTGACGTGCCGCCGCTGCAGATAGAGGCACCGACTCCCAATCGATCACGGCCTGCACACCGGAGCTCTCCGCAATGTGACCCACGTCGGCGACCAGCCCGTCGGAAACGTCGATGGCGCTGGTGGCCAGCCCGACCAAGCCCTGGCCCAATGCTACGCGCGGTTGCGGCTGATTCAGCCGCTGCAAGGCGCGGGTGCGTTCCTGCGTACCCAGCTCGAAACCGCCGCGCAAGCAGGACAGGGCGAGCGCGGCGTCGCCCAAGTCCCCAGACACCCACAGCTCGTCCCCCGGCCGCGCGCCCGAGCGGCGCAGCGCCTTTCCGGGAGCCACCTCGCCCATGATCTGCACGCAGATGGCGAGCGGCCCGCGTGTAGTGTCCCCGCCGATCAGGTCCACGTCGTGGGCGCGCGCGAGATCGAGGAAGCCGCGCGCGAACTGCTCCAGCCAGCGCGCGTCCGCTGCCGGCAGCGTCAGGGACAGCGTCGCCCAGCGCGGCTGTGCACCCATCGCCGCCATGTCCGAGAGATTCACCGCCAGGGACTTGTAGCCTACATCGTAGGGCTCGGCGCTCTCGTCGAAGTGGCGGCCGGCGACCAGCACATCGGTGGAGACGGCGAGCTCCATGCCCGGCGTGACGGCGATCAGGGCGGCATCATCGCCGCCGGCCAGCACCGTATGGCCGGTGGGCGGGCTGAAGTAGCGCCGGATGATCTCGAATTCGTTCAGGCTTAGCCCTTCGGCAGGTGCTGCAACAACGCCTGATACTCCTCATCCTTCATGGTGAAGCTATGCTCCGCCTTCGGGAACTCGCCCTTGCGCACATCTTCCTGAAAGTCGACGAGCGCTTTGCTGATCAACTCCCAGCAGTTGGCATAGCGCTTGACGAACTTCGGTGTGAAGCGGTCGAACAAGCCCACCATGTCGTGCAGGACCAGGTTCTGACCGTCGCAGTGCGGGCCCGCGCCGATGCCGATGGTGGGGATGCGCAGCCGCTCGGTGATGATCTGCGCGACGCGGTCCGGGATGGCCTCCAGGACGATGGCGAAGCAACCCGCCTTCTCCATCGACAGGGCGTCTTTCAGCAACTGGACCCCGGCTGCTGCGTCCTTGCCCTGCACCTTGAAACCGCCCAGCTTGGAGACCAGCTGCGGCGTCAAGCCGATATGGGCCATGACTGGAATCCCGGAGCGCACGACCGCAGCGGCCGTGTCGGCGAAGTCTTCGCCGCCTTCGATCTTCACGACATCCGTGCCGCCCTCCTTGAGCATGCGCATGGAATTGTTGATCGCGTCCGCCGTCGACGCATGGTAGGCGCCAAGCGGCAGGTCGCCCACCACGATAGCGCGCTTCACGGCGCGGGTGATGGCCTTTGCGTGATGGATCATTTCGTCCATCGTCACCGGGACGGTGCCGGAGTAGCCCAGCGCAGTCATCCCCAGCGAGTCGCCGACCAGAATGCAGTCGACCCCGGAGCGATCGACCAGTTGCGCGGTGGGATAGTCCACCGCAGTGACCTGAAAGATTTTCTCTCCCCGTTCCACCTTCGCCTGCAGGTCGAAGATCGTCTGCTTCTTCACCGCTTCAGCCATCGCGCCGCCTCCCCCTGATGTGTCGATTCAAAGCTTTCTGGTTTCCTTCTGCCGGACCTGGGCCGCGAGCTTATCCAGCACTCCGTTCACGTACTTGTGGCCGTCGGTGCCGCCGTAGGCCTTGGCCAATTCCACCGCTTCGTTGATCGCTACCCGATACGGCACCTCGGGCGCGTGCAGCAGCTCATAGGCGCCGAGCAACAGCAGCGCATGCTCGATCGGGCTCAACTGATGGGCGGGGCGGTCCAGGAAAGGTTGCAGCGCGGCACGCAGCTCCCCGGCGCGCTCGATCACGCCATGCGCCAGAAACTCGAAGTAGTCCGCGTCGGCACGCGCGTATTCGTTCTGCTCCGCCGCCTGACGGCAGATCACGTCGGCCTCGTCGCCGCTCAGCAGCCATTGATAGAGCGCTTGCAGCGCGAGCTCGCGCGAGCGCCGGCGGCTGCCTCTGGGGGCAGATTCACTACGCGGGGCGGTGACATCAGCGCGGCTCATCGAGCTGCCTGAGCAGGTTTGCCATCTCGAGCGCGACACGCGCCACCTCGGCCCCCTTCACGCTCATGCGCGCCAAGGCCTGATCATCGTCGTCGGTAGTCAGGATGCCGTTGGCAACCGGAATGCCGGTCTGCATTTGCACGGCTGCGATGCCGGATGCGGACTCATTCGCCACCACTTCGAAATGGTAGGTTTCGCCGCGGATCACCGCGCCCAGCGCCACCAATGCGTCGAAGCGTCCGCCGCTCGCCATCTTGCGTAGCGCCAGCGGCACCTCCAGTGCTCCGGGCACGGTCACCAGCAGCATGTCTGCGGCCCGCACGCCGTGCTTGCGCAGCTCTTCGGTGCAGGCGCCAAGCAGCCCCTCGGCGGCGTCGATGTTGAAGCGGCTCATGACGATGCCGACGCGCACGCCGCGACCGTCGAGGCGGGGCTCCAGTTCCAGGATATCGTCGTAACGCGGCAAGTCACTTCTCCCGCTTGCGCTCGGTGAGTGCAGTCACGGTGCCGGCTGTGCGCGCCCGCTCGGGCAGGAGATAGCCGCTCACCTCGAGATCGAAGCCGGCCATGCTCGGCATCTTGCGCGGCATGGCCATCAGCTTCATCTTGGTGACGCCGAGATCTTTGAGAATCTGTGCGCCGATGCCGTACGTGCGCAGATCCATCTTGGGCGGCGTGGCGGGGTCGGACTGCGCCATCTGCAGGCGCGACAGAAGCGCCTGCCCAGTCTCGCTGCGATGGAGCAGGACGATGACCCCGCTGCCCGCGGCCGCGACGGTGCGCAGCGCCTCGTTCAGGTTCCAGGAGTGGGTGTGGCTGGCGGCGTCCAACAGGTCCATGACCGACAGCGGCTCGTGCACCCGGACCAGGATCTCCTTGCCCGGCGTCACGTCTCCCTTCACCAGCGCCAGGTGCACCTCGTTGGCAGTGAGGTCCGAGTAGGCGACGATGCGGAAGCGGCCGTAGGGCGTGTCGACCGGCCGCTCCGCCACGCGCATCACCAGCGATTCGGTGCGGCCGCGATAGTGGATCAGATCGGAGATGGTGCCTACCTTGAGGCCGTAGCGAGCGGCGAAGTCGAGCAGGTCGGGAAGACGTGCCATCTCGCCGTCGTCGCGCAGCACCTCGCAGATCACGGCGGCCGGGACCAGTCCGGCGAGCTGCGCGAGGTCGCAGCCCGCCTCGGTATGTCCGGCGCGCACCAGCACTCCGCCTTTCTGGGCCATGAGCGGAAAGATGTGGCCGGGCTGCACGAGGTCCTCGGGACGCGCCTCGCGCTTGACCGCCGCCTGGACGGTCCGCGCCCGGTCGGCGGCTGAGATGCCGGTCGTGACGCCGCGCGCCGCCTCGATGGAGACAGTGAAATTGGTTCCGAGCTGCGAGCGGTTGTTGGCCACCATCAACGGGAGATTGAGCTGGCGGCAACGTTCCTCGGTGAGCGTGAGGCAGATCAGCCCGCGCCCGTGCTTGGCCATAAAGTTGATGGCCTCGGGCGTCACGAACTCGGCCGCCATCAGCAGGTCGCCTTCGTTCTCGCGGTCTTCTTCGTCCACCAGCACGACCATTCGGCCGGCTCCGATCTCGGCGATGATCTCCGCGGTGCTGCTGATGTCCATCGTCATCTCCTCATTCGTGCGAACCCGCGAGACGCTCGAGATAGCGCGCCAGCATGTCCGCCTCGATATTCACCAAGGCACCCGGACGCAGGTCCTTCAAATTCGTTATCTCCAGCGTGTGCGGGATCAGGTTGACCTCGAAGCGGTCAATCTGCACCCGGTTCACCGTCAGGCTCACGCCGTTGACGGTTACCGAGCCTTTGCGTGCGATGTATTTCGCCAGCTCGGCGGAGATCCGAACTTCGAGCAACCAGCTCTCTCCTATTTGCTCCATACGCGTCACCTGGCCGCGCGCGTCCACGTGGCCGCTGACCAGATGTCCACCGAGACGATCCGACAAGCGCAGCGCCTTCTCCAGATTCACCAGGGCACCGCGTGCGAAACCGCTCGTACACTCCAGCGTCTCCTGCGATACATCCACGCGGAATGCGGCGGACTCCAGCCCCACCACGGTGAGGCAACAGCCGTTGACTGCGATGCTGTCACCGACCCTCACGTCCGACAGATCGAGACCTCCTGCGCCGATGACCATGCTAGCACCGCGCTGCCCCGGCACCACCTCGCGAACCTCGCCCATCGCCTCCACGATTCCAGTGAACATGTCAGCCGCCCCGGGTCAGTCTGGCGACGACGCGCAGATCGTTACCGACCCGCCGTACCTCGCGCATTGTCAACTCGACCCGCTGGTCAAGCGCCGTCAACTCACCCAGATCAAACATACCCCGCGCCGTATCCCCGAGCAAGTGCGGCGCGAGATAGACCACCAGCTCGTCCACGACATGCGCGCGCAGCAGCGCGCCGTTCAGCCGGCCGCCCGACTCCACCAGTATCTCGTTCAGCTCGCGGCGCGCAAGCTCGTGCATGAGGGCGACAAGATCGACCTTGCCCTCGGGGTTCGCCAGCCGCACCACCTCCGAGCCGAGCCGCTCCAGCTGACGCACCTTTTCCGGTCGATCCTGGGCGGTGACGATTAGCGCGTGGCCCCCCTCCAGAACGTGCGCGCCGAGCGGGATCTCGAGCTGGCGGTCAACGACGATGCGCAGCGGCTGTCGAGTGGTTCTGACCTCGCGCACCGTGAGGTGGGGATTGTCCGCCAGCAGTGTCCCGATGCCGATCATCACGGCACAGGAGCGGGCGCGCCAGCGGTGGCCGTCACGGCGGGCCGCTGGGCCGGTAATCCACTGGCTCTGGCCATTGCGCAGGGCGGTTCCGCCGTCCAGGCTGGATGCCGTCTTGATCCTCAGCCACGGGCGTGCGCGCGTCATGCGAGCGACGAAGCCGACGTTGAGCTCGCGCGCCTGCTCCTCGAGCAGGCCGCTTTCCACAGCAATACGCGCGGCTCGCAACCGTTGCAGGCCTTCGCCTGCCACCTTTGGGTTTGGGTCCTGCATCGCGGCTACCACGCGCGAGACGCCGGCCTGGATGAGAGCGTCAACGCACGGTGGGGTGCGTCCGTGATGGCTGCACGGCTCGAGCGTTACGTAGACGGTCGCCCCGCGCGCCCGCGCTCCAGCGCGTTGCAACGCATGGATTTCCGCGTGCGGCTCGCCGGCGCGCTCGTGGAAACCCTCGCCGAGAATCTCGCCGTCGCGCACGATCACGCAGCCGACGCGCGGATTCGGCGTGGTCGTGTACAACCCACGCGCGGCCAGGCGCAGCGCGCGGTCCATGTGGGCATGGTCAGTTGGAGAGAACACCCGTGACTCGTGAAAGACCGTGACTCGTGATTCGTGAAGGGCCGTGATTCGTGACAGGCCGTGATTCGTGTCTCGCGACTCGCTAACACACAGAGTGGAACTCGACCGCGCACACGGCACATATTGCGCCTGCTGCGCGACCGACGTCTGGACCTGTTTTGGGGACTCGGACGATGTGTCCAGCTCCTCGCGCCAAGACCCGCATCTCGAAACAGCAGTTACGAATCACGGGGCACGGCATTTCACAAGTCACGGCCTTTCACGTCGCAGGCTTACGCGCCTTGCGCCGCACGCCGGGCTTGGCGACTTCCTTCAGCACGTCGCGGAAATCTGCCACGTCCTGGAAGTCCTTGTACACGGATGCGAAGCGGATGTAAGCCACTTTATCCAGCTTGTACAGCTCGCGCATGACCATCTCGCCGACGCGCCGCGAGGCGATCTCGCGCTCGCCCAGACTCAGCAGCTTTTGCGTGATGCGCTCGACGGCAGCATCCACGTACTCAGTGGGCACCGGACGCTTGTGCAGCGCGCGCATGAATCCGGTGCGCAACTTCTCTTCGTCGTATTCCTCGCGCGTGCCGTTGGTCTTGACCACCTGCGGTATGCGCAGCTCCACCGTCTCATACGTGGTGAAGCGTTTGTCGCACGTCGAGCAGCGCCGGCGCCGGCGGATGCGCTCGCCCTCCTCGCTCACGCGCGAGTCCACCACCTGGGTGTCGTCCGCTCCGCAGAAGGGGCACTTCATAGGGACCGTGACTCGTGAAAGGCCGTTATTCGTGATTCGTAATTACGGTTTCCAGACGCGTGCCCTGGCGCGGGGAACCTGGCACTTCGTCCGAGTCTCCAAAACTGGTCCATACGTGGGCCGCGCAGGAGGCGCAACATGTGCCTTGGGCGCCGTCGAGTTCTGCTCTGCGTGCTAGCGAGTCGCGAGACACGAATCACGGCCTCTCACGAATCACGAGTCACGGCACTTCACGAATCACGAGTCACGGCACTTCACGAATCACGAGTCACGGCCGTCGACGAATCACGGCATTTCACGAATCACGGCTTCTCAGGCGCCCGCCAGCTCGCCCGCGTAGACCGGAAAGCGCCGACACAGCGCGGTGACATCGGCTGCCGCCCTCGCAACTACCTTGTCATCGGCCGGCGCGTCGAGTACGTCGGCGATGAGGTTCGCCAGCTGCTCGACCTCCGGTGCGCCGAAGCCGCGCGTAGTCACGGCCGGCGTCCCGAGCCGAATGCCGCTCGTGACGAAGGGGGTCTGTGGGTCGCGGGGTATAGCGTTCTTGTTTACGGTGATGTGCGCGCGGCCCAAGACGCTCTCGGCGTCCTTACCGGTGATCTTCTTGGCGCGCAGGTCGACCAGGAACATATGGCTCTCGGTACGGCCCGAGACGATGCGCAGGCCTCGTTTCTGCAGCGCCTTCGCCATCACGCGGGCGTTGTCCAGCACCAGTTGCTGGTACCGCTTGAACTCCGCGCTCATGGCTTCCTTGAAGGCGACGGCCTTGGCCGCGATCACGTGCATGAGCGGGCCGCCCTGCCCGCCCGGAAAGATCGACGCGTTGAGCAGCTTCTCGTGTTCCGTGTGCGAGAGAATCAAGCCGCCACGCGGTCCGCGCAGAGTCTTGTGAGTGGTGCTGGTGGTGAAATGAGCATGCTCGATGGGACTCGGGTACAGCCCGGCCGCCACGAGACCCGCGTAATGGGCCATATCCACCATCAGCCGCGCACCTACGCTGTCGGCCACCTCGCGAAAGCGCTTCCAGTCGATCGCCAGGGAATAAGCCGATGCGCCCGCAACGATCAGCTTCGGCTTGTGGCTGTGCGCCAGGCGCTCCATCTGCGCGTAGTCGATGACTTCGTCCGCGTCCAGGCCGTAGCTCACCACGTGGTATAGCTTGCCGCTGAAGTTGACCGGCGAGCCGTGGGTCAGGTGCCCGCCGTCGGCCAGCGACATTCCCAGGAACGTATCGCCGGGGTCGAGCGCGGCCATGAACACAGCCTGGTTGGCCTGGCTGCCCGAGTGCGGTTGGACGTTCGCATAGCCGCAACGAAACAGCTGCTTGGCCCGATCGATCGCGAGGCGCTCGGCGATGTCGACGTATTCGCAGCCGCCGTAGTAGCGCTTGCCCGGGTAGCCCTCGGCGTACTTGTTGGTCAGCACCGAGCCCTGCGCCTCCAAGACACGCGGGCTGGCGTAGTTTTCGGAGGCGATCAGCTCGACGTGGTCGTCCTGCCGCCGCTTCTCGGCAGTCATGGCTCGCCACAGCTCGGGGTCGAACTCGGCGATGCTATCCTGGGAGTTGTACATGAGGAGGGATTGAGCGCGAGAGCTGCGGATTTTACCTGAAGCCGCCTGCGCACGCCCCGGCAGGCCGCTGCTATCATTGCGGGCGCTACGAGAAGAAGCCCGCACCGCCCTGCCAATGCACTGGCGCATCTCGGTCGGGTGACCAACACATCGGGAGAGAGAGATGAACAGCAAGGGGCTCGGCAAGCTCATCTGGCTCGGGATCGCTGTGGTCGGCGCCTGGGCCCTGGGCAGCATCGCGACTCACCGCGGCGAGACCATTAACGCGATCTGGTTCGTGGCGGCCGCCGCCTGCGTCTACCTCGTCGCCTTCCGCTTTTACAGCGCCTGGATCGCGGCCAAGGTGCTGACGCTGGACCCCACGCGGGCCACGCCTGCCGAGCGGTTCAACAACGGGCGCGACTTCGTTCCCACCAACAAATGGGTGGTGTTCGGTCACCACTTCGCCGCTATCGCCGGCCCCGGCCCGCTGATCGGTCCCACCCTCGCGATGCAGTTCGGCTACCTGCCGGGGACCATCTGGATCCTGGTGGGTGCGGTGCTCGGCGGCTGCGTGCAGGACATGGTGATCATGTTTTGCTCCACCCGCCGCGACGGGCGCAGCCTGGGCCAGATGGCGCGCGATGAGCTAGGGCCGGTGGGTGGGTGGGCAGCGCTGATCGGCACGATGATGATCATGATCATCCTGATCGCCGTCCTGGGCCTGGTCATCGTCAACGCCATGTACAAGAGCCCGTGGGCGACCGCGACCGTCCTGGGCACCATCCCGGTGGCCATGTTGATCGGCATCTATATGCGCGGCATCCGGCCGGGGCGGGTATTGGAAGGCTCGCTGATTGGCATCGCACTGCTGATCGTATGCGTGGTGGGCGGTGGCTGGGTGGACCACAACGAAGCCATCCGCGGCTGGTTCGACTGGGACAAGATGAGCGTCGCCTGGTTCGTGATGCTCTACGGGCTTGCGGCAGCGATTCTGCCAGTGTGGTTGCTGCTCGCGCCGCGCGATTATTTGTCTACGTTCCTCAAGCTGGGGGTGGTGTTCCTCCTGGCCATCGCCATCGTCTACATCCATCCGGACATGAAGATGCCGGCCTTGACCCGGTTCATCGACGGCACCGGACCGATCTTCAAGGGCGACCTGTTCCCCTTCGTGTTCATCACCATCGCCTGCGGTGCCATCTCCGGCTTCCACTCGCTGGTGTCCTCGGGCACCACGCCGAAGCTGCTCGCCAACGAGAAGGAGATCCGCATGATCGGCTACGGCAGCATGGCGCTGGAGTCGTTCGTCGCCATCATGGCCGTCATCGCCGCCTGCGTGCTGGAACCGGGCGTCTACTTCGCCATCAACAGCCCCTCCGGCGCGGTCGGCAAGGTGGCGGCGGACGCGGTGGCAAAGATTTCTTCCTGGGGCTTCCCGGTCACCGCCGAGCAGATGAACGCGCTAGCCAATGAAATGGGTGAGAAGACGCTGTTCGCCCGCACCGGCGGGGCGCCGTCGCTGGCAGTCGGCATGGCTACCATCTTCAGCAAGACCTTCGGCGGGACGCTGCTGGCCGTGTGGTACCACTTCGCGATCATGTTCGAGGTGCTGTTCATCTTGACCGTCCTGGACGCCGGCACCCGCGTCGGCCGCTTCATGCTGCAGGATATCGGCAAGCACGCCTGGGCACCGTTCGGCAACATCTCCTCGTTCCCGATGACGCTGCTGTCGAGCTTCATCTTCGTGGCGGCCTGGGGCTACTTCCTGGTCCAGGGGGTGAGGGACCCGCTGGGCGGCGTCAACATCCTGTGGCCGCTGTTCGGCATATCCAATCAACTGCTGGCCGGCATCGCGCTGTCGGTCGCCACGGGCATCATCGTGAAAATGGGGAAAGCGAAGTACGCCTGGGTCACCGGGCTGCCGTTGACCTGGCTGGCCGTCGTGTGCACCACCGCGGCATTGGAGAAAGTGTTCAGCCCCAACCCTGGCGTGGGTTTCCTCGCCGGCGCCAACGACCTGTCGGCTCAACTCGCGGCGGGGACGCTGCCCGAGGAGCCCGCCAAGTCTGCGCCGCAGTTGATACTGGGGCAGCGGATCGACGCCGCGCTGGCCCTGCTGTTCGCGACGCTGCTGTGGATCGTGATCATCGACATGCTGCGGGTCTCCTTCCGCTTCGTGAGGGGCCATCCGGTACTCCCGCTGGC
>Ga0335084_10000625_pt1 | contig 30795 bp, 22 predicted proteins | sample Lox_Sample_44_FD_206721 | JGI IMG/M metagenome (GOLD analysis project Ga0335084, IMG submission 206721) | Soil microbial communities from Loxahatchee National Wildlife Refuge, Florida, United States - Lox_Sample_4.4 | ecosystem: Environmental > Terrestrial > Soil > Wetlands | place: USA... | reverse complement strand
GCGCGCCACGTTGCCATAGCCACCGGCCGCTCCGTACGCCGTGCGGTCATAGCCCCGCGTTGCGTTGCCGGTCCACGCATTGAACTGGCGTCCCGCCGAGATATTCCCGGCCGTGCCTGTGCGGTAGTTGTAATAGCTGCCTCTGAAGCTCGTGCCCGCCACGCCCCCGCCCGCGTACCAGCTGCGCGTGCCCGAATACGCGGCGTTGCCCCAGTGGCCGTAGACGTTGGCGGCGGCAGTCGCGCAACATGGGTAGCCGCCCCAGTAACCCGGGTGGTAATACGCGCCGCCCCATCCCCAGCCCCAGCCCCAGTACGGATCGGTCCACGCGGCCGTCGCGAGTCCGAGCGCGAATCCGAACGTAAAGCCGACCCACGGGTTGTAGACCGGAGCCGCTGCAAAACCATAGGTATACGGTGGCGCGTACCACACCGATCCGATCCACGGTGAATAAACGTATCCGGTGCCATAGACGACGGTGCCGTACGGTCCCACCACCGTCCCGAGATAACCGGGCGTGTAGCCGACATACACATACTGCGGCGTCGCCTCATAGATGCGCACGTAGGTGACGTAGTACACCGGCGACGACGGCGGAATCGTGTAGATGACCGTCGGCACCGAGGTCGCGATCGTCCACGGCCCGCTGACCTGTGAAGCGGTAAACCACACGCCGGCCTCCACCGCGTAGAAGGAGCTGGGCGTCACCTGGATGATCGGCACCGACGAATTCGTCACGTACGTCAGCGCGGTGTCCGTGATCGGCGAGTACTGCGGTGCGCCGTCGAAGGTCGGCGCGAACTTCGGTCCGTTTTTCAGTGGGATCGTTGCGGTCTGCGGAATCGAGTTCTCGATCACCGCCTCCTGTGCCGCCGGCGTGCCCGCCACCGTCGGCAACACGGCCGCGGCTGGGGAGTGCTGCGGGATCTTCTTGAAATCCGCGGGCAGCGCATCGTTGGCGACGAAGGTCCACGGGCCACTGAGCTGCGGCCCCTTGAACCAGCGGCCCGAGAGCAGTACGTAGTACTCGTTGCTCGCCGTGTTGATCAGCACGTCGCTCGTCGTGTTCGACGCCCACAACAGTTGCGTGCCGGCAATCGGCACGAAGTCGGGCGAGCCCTTGAATACGATCAGCTCGGACGGAACCGTCGGCGTGTAGATGGCAGGAACGCCATCGGTGGCGAGCGAAGGCTTCGGATTAGCCTTCGGTCCGCCGTCGAGCAGATCGACCGTGCCGTTCTGCGAGAGCTGCTGCGCGACGGTGTTGGCGTCGGAGAGTTCGAACGGGCCCATGCTCGCCTGCGTCCACGGGCCGGCGAGCGTGCCCGCGGTGAGCCAGCCGTTGTAGACATGGATGTAGAACTGGTCGCCGAAACCGCCCTGCAGAATCAGCGCCTTGGTGTTGATCACGCGCTGGAAGCGCCGCGTACTGGCGACGGGTTTCAGCACCGGTGCACCGTCGATCGGCACGAGGATCGCGGGCGAATAGCTCACGAAGACCTGCGGCGGATTGTTCTGCACCGCCACCGCCGGCGGCTTGACTCCGACGAGCGCAAGCGACGATTCCAGCCGGTCGAGCGAGATCGAGCGCACATCGGACGCCATGCGCTTCTGCAGCTCGTCGACGTATTGCGCGCCATGGTCCGGCAGCGTCGGAAAATCGGCCTTGGTGATCTTGAGGTTCTCGAACACCACCATCCGCGCGACCTTGTCGACCTGCGTGCGCGCAGTGGCGAACACGACGCCGAACGTTTCATCCTTGGCGCCCGTCGGTTTGATCGCGAGGGCGGCCCGGAAGTCGATCTGGTTGTCTTCCCACTTGTTGACCTGCGGCTGATAGATCAGCACCGCGGCGCTGGAGATGCTGATATCACGCGGCCACGGGTCAGCCGGGATCGCTGGTGCCGACGCGGCGGAGGGTGCTTTCGTTTGTGCCGAAGAGTGCGAGACACCCAGCAACAGGGAGAAAGCGGCGACTGCCGCGACGACGGTCGGCGTGGCCCGAAGCAGGCCGCGATTGACGCAATTTGAAGCGAACAATGCCATGGCGACCTCAGCGAGTTAGGCGAACGCGCGCGGGGCCCGAATGGTGCTCGGGCGCCGCAGCGCGCCCGTCCTGCTTACTTGCAGCGCGGGATCGGCTCGGTGCGGTCAACCTTGACCGTGATGATGTTGCCGACCGGGTCGAAGCGCTCGCCGACGATCCAGTACTGCGTGCACGGCTTCAGGTCGAGCGAGACAACCGTAACGACGTTGCTCAGCCCGCTGGCGCTGACTTCGACCTTGTGCACGCCCGGCGTCAGACGGATGGGCTGCTCCATCGGCGACGATCCGTCGACGCGCTCGATGCCGATGTTGAACGTATTCATGTTGATGTTGGTCTTGGTGGCGCCGAGCAGACTGTATGGCGTGTCGTACCAGTACGAGGAGCACGACGCGAACAGCAGCACTGCGGAAACAGCCATAACTTTCTTGTTCATTCTTTCCTCCTCGGCGAAAAGCATCTTTGGGAGTGGCTCATTCGAGCCGCGAGCACCGCGCTCATTCGAATGCGAACACCTTCTTCCAATCGTCCTTCATGCTGATCACGACCCAGCCTTTCGTTTTCGCTTCGTCATAGAGCGCCTGCGTGAACGCACCCACCTTGGTGTCGCGCAGGCCCTGGGCCGGGCCGTAGGCGTATTCGCGCCTGGCGTCGTCGTGCAGCAGCAGCATGGCGAGTCGTGCGCCGCCGCCGGCCTTGGTGTACTCGAGCATCTGGCGATCGCCGGTCGAATTGCCGAACGCCGCAACCGGCCGACGTCCGATCATCAGGTGAATGCCCTCGGGCTTGCCGGCGTTGTTGTCGTTCAGCAGCAGCTTCGGCTCCTTGCTCAGGAACGGTTTGCCGTCCTTGCCATATCCGTACTTCGTGCCGCCGGCGGTCCCGACCACCTGCTCGGGCGGAATGCCGTAGGTGGCTTCCGAATACACGCGCACGAAATCCTGTCCGCCGCCGGTGACGATGTAGGTCTTGTAGCCGTTGGCGCGCAGGAACTTCAGGACTTCCTGCATCGGCAGGTACGTGAGCTCGGTGTACGGCCGCTTCCAGCGCGGGTCCCTGGCCGTCTCGATCCACTTCTTCGCTTCGGCGTTGAACGTCTCGACCGACATGCCGGTCAGCGTCGCGGCGAGGATCTTGATCAGCTCCGCCTCCGGCAGTTTCGCGATCGCCTCGCGATTGCCAGACATCACCGTCTTGAATGGCTCGACTTTCGCGAGTTCGGGCTTCGCCTCGACGAGCGCCGGCACGCGATCGAGGCAGTACATCACCTGTGAATACATCGGCTGTTCGACCCACAGCGTGCCGTCCTGGTCGAACGTCGCAATGCGCTCGGCGGGCGGCACGAACTTCGGGCTGCCGTTCGTCGTGGTCGTCTGCACGAATTCGACGATCGCCTTCTTGGCTGGACCGTCGTTCCATGATGGCAGCGGATCGATTTGTGCAGAGGCGCCCTGACCGAGCAGAACACCGATTCCAAGCGCAATGACGCGCGACATCGCTGTAATCGCTGACGGGGTCTTCATTTTTGTCGCTCCTGCCAGAAGGAAACGGGCGGTCCGAGGGCCGCCCGCTTTCTCAAATATCGCGGTGCGAGATTCGCAGCTAGTCGCTGCGACCGGCTACCTTCATATTCTTCACTTGCTGCATCACCTGCTCCAGGTTGTAGCTGGCGGGGTCCCCCAGCGCCGGGAACTTGATGTAGGTCTCGAGGTGCCTCAGCCACAACTGCTGGCCAATGGGCAGCAGGTTCCAGTCATAAACGTAGGCGGTCGACGGAGACGCAATCGCCCCGCCCATACCGAAGAGCGTCTTCTGCTGCGAACCCACCGAAGTCTCGAACGGATCGCGCTTGATGTTGACGACCTGGGTCCAGGAGTAGGGCTGCACCCCGCTGACGAAGCCGGCAGGCGCGTCGGACACCATGGCGAAGTACATCTTCCAGTTCTTGTAGCGGACCGCCGACGGTGTGGTGCTGGACCAATAAAGGAAGTGGTCGCGTGCCGACTTGTCCGACTGGCCGCTCAGGTAAGCGATCTGGTTGACGCCGTCGAGCGTGGTCTGGCGGATACCGGGATATTTTCCGGCCTCGATCTGTTGCTTCAATCCGTCGCCTTTGGGGCCACCTGCGATCTCGACGAGCGTCGGCACCCAGTCGAGCGACGCGAACATCTCGTTCTTGATCGTGCCCGGCTTGATCACGCCCGGCCAGCGGATAACCATGGGTGCGCGCATTCCGCCTTCCCACGTGGAAAGCTTGCCGCCCTTGAAGGGCGTGACTCCGCCGTCCGGGAAGGTGATCGTCTCGGCGCCGTTATCGGTGGTGAAGACGACGATGGTGTTGTTGAGCTGGCCCATGTCTTCGAGCTTTTTCAGCACGACGCCGATGTTGTCGTCCATTTGCTTCATGCCGGCTTCGTTGATGCCCCAGTCCTTGCCGCCGGGCTCACCCACCATCGCCAGGTATTTGTCTGGCAACACGGTGGTGATGTGCATGCGCGCCGGGTTGTACCAGACGAAGAACGGCTTGTTTGTCTTCTTGGGGTCGTTGCGGTCGAGGAAGTCGACGACCTTGGCCGAGATTTCCTCATCGACGCCCTTCGAACGATCGAGCGTCAGGGGCCCCTGGTCCTGACAGCTCTGGTTCTTACCCGAGCCGTCCGAGGACTTGCACCACAGCACGTTGCGCGGCGGAGTCAGGCAAACCGTCGTCTTCGGATCTACGGCTCCGGGGACTTCTGGGATGCCCGGGATCGGCGTGTTCTTGCACGGCGGCGCTATGCCTTGCTGGGTCGGTGACTTGTTGATGTCTGGGAAGCTCACCCCCTGCATCGCATCGAGGTGATACAGGTAGCCCCAATACTCCTGGAACCCGTGCGCGGTCGGCAGCGACTCGGTCGTGTCACCAAGATGGTTCTTGCCAAACTCGTCGGTGGTATAGCCGAGATCGAACAGGAACTTCGCCAGGTGCGGCGTGCCAGCCCGCAGATACGACGGGCTGCCCGGAATTTCCGGCAAGGTCATGCCCACACGAACCGGCTGCATGCCGGTGATAAAGGCTGTGCGCCCCGCTGTGCAACTCTGCTCTGCGTAATAGTGCGTGAACATCGCGCCTTCATTGCCGATGCGATCGATGTTCGGCGTCTCGCCGACCATCAGCCCACGGTGATAGATGCTCGGCTGCATCCAGCCGATGTCGTCACCCATGATAAAAAGGATGTTGGGCTTCGACTGCTGCGCCCACACCGCCGCCGAACTGCACAGGAGCAGGAGCACGACGCCCAGGGCTCGAATTGCGCTCGTGTAGCGAATCATGAAAGGTCCCCATCGTTAGGATCGCGATCCCGCAGCTGCGCAGTGGATGTCGCGATTCCCGATGCAATGCGCCCCGTTGGCGTGCTGCGCGCAGTGTTTCTACGCGAGTCGAAGCGCATCGAGAACTACACTTTGGTACAGGCCAGCATGCTAAGAGCGCGTGACCGTTTCATGACGCGTCGGGCGCACGACCCGCGAGCGCGGCCCGGACCGCTCCGAACAACTCGGCGCTTGTAAACGGCTTGCGCAGCAGCGCGACGCCGTGAACCTCGACGACCCGTTGACTGAGGGACGGGTCATCGCTGGCCGTGATGAAGATCACGGGGATGTCGGTCCGCATCGCTCGCAGCTGCTCCTGCACGTCAAAGCCTGAAAGGCGCGGCAGGTGAATATCAAGCAGGGCGCAACCGGGCCGCCGTGATCCCAGCGTGGCGAGGAATTCCTCACCACAGCCGTACGAGGCGACTTCGTAGCCCTCGAGTCGCAGCAAGCGTCCAAGCATCGTCCGCACGGGCGCTTCGTCGTCGACGACGGCGATCAAAGGCGGCGGCTTGCTCATCGCCCCCGGACCATACGACGGTGTCAGGAACCCCGACACTGTCCTTTGGGTTAGGGGCGGCAAAGATGCGCTGCAGCGTCCCTTCGCGCGAACTCAGCGCCGATGATGGGCGGCCTCAAACCCGGCCCGCGCGGCAACGTGCATCAGCTCCGCAGTCGTGTTCACCTGCATACGCTCCATGATGCGGCCGCGGTGAAACTTGACGGTCTGTTCGACCACACCCAGGTCTGCCGCGATCTGCTTGTTCAGCTTGCCCGCGACGAGCCCGGCGAGGACCTCACGTTCACGCGGAGTCAGGCTGGCCACGCGCTGGCGCAGGTCGGCGACTTCGACGTCCGCCCGCTGCCGACGTGCGGCCAGGTCGAGCGCCGACCGTATCGCGGCGACGAGCGTCGGCGACGGCACGGGCTTGGTCAGGAAATCGATCGCCCCGGCCTTGATCGCCTGTACCGTCATGGGAATGTCGCCGTGGCCGGTGAGAAAGACGATGGGCGTGGTCGCGCCGTCTTCCGCGAGCCGCCGTTGCAGTTCCAGTCCGTCGAGGCCCGGCATCTGCACGTCGAGGACCAGACAATCTGCCTGCGATCGATCGCTGCAGCCCTGGAAGGCCTCGGCCGATTCGAACGTTCGAACGATCCAGCCCTCCTCGCGCAGCACGCGCATCAGTCCCGTGCGCACGCCGGCATCGTCATCGACGAGGAAGATCGTGGGAACTCCGGTCTTCATGGGGCGCCTGGACTCAGAGGCGGGAGAATGACAAAGAACGTCGCACCGTGCTCGGTATTGTTCATCGCCACGATTCTGCCGCGATGCGCGGACACGATCGATCGACAAATGGCGAGCCCCATGCCCATGCCCTGGGGCTTGCTGCTCCAGAATGGCTCGAACACGCGTTCGAGGTCGCCGGCCGAGATGCCTGTTCCGTTGTCGACGACCCAGATCCGGACTTCGCCATCATTGAAGTCGGTGCGCAGGACGATCCTGCGCTCGCGGGTATTGACACCGCTCATCGCGTCGGTGGCATTGAGGATCATGTTCAACAGCACCTGCTGAAGCTGCACCTTGCCGCCGCGGACAAGGGGTAGGGCCGGCTGCAGGTCCGTCGTCACCGTCACGTGGCGGAACTGCAATTCGGAGCGCAGCAGGTTGAGCGTTTCGCGTACCAGGCGGTTGACGTCAACCGACTCCATCGCCACGTCACCGCGGTGGTACAGCTCGCGCAGGCGGCGAATGACTTCGCTCGCCCGATGGTCCTCTCCCACGATATCGGCGCAGATGGCACGGAGCTCCTGTACGTCGATTGCTTCGCGATCGAGCATCTTCTGCGCCGCCTCGGCATTCCCGAGAATCGCGGCGAGCGGCTGGTTCAACTGGTGCGCGATTGCCGCCGAGAGTTGTCCCACCATCGACACACGAGACAGCTGCCGCAGAGCCGCGCGGTCCTGTTCGACTCTGAGCTCGTTGGCCTTGCGTTCGGTGATGTCGAACGCGACGCCAGCGAGGCGCCCCGGATTGTCTTTCTGTGGACGTCCCCGAGCCGAGATCCACTGCACCCCACCGCCGGGGTCCAGCACGCGATACTCGATATCGAATTCCTCTCCGGTGGCGAGCGCCCTGTCGACGGCGTGCTGCAGGCGTTGGCGATCCGCCGGGTGGACCGACCTGACGATGCCACCGAACGGGAGTGCAGGGTCCGACGGAAGGCTCCTGGACCGCGGGGCCGGTTCCGCAGGGGCTGGAGCGTCGCACGTGGCCCAGTTCCAGAATGACAGGCGAGCCGCATTCGTAGCCAATGTCATCTGTCGCTGACTTTCTTCCAGCGCCAGCGCGGTACGACGGCGCGCGCGTCGTTGCAACAACAACGCGCCGATCAACGCGGTTTGCAGGACCAGCGCCGCCATTCCGATGTAGATCTCCCGCTGACGCTCTGCAAACACGCTGGGCTCGCGATAGGCGACCACCGTGCCGGGGGGCAGCCGGCTCTCGTCGAGGCGCCAGCGGCGAAGCTGCCGCCAGTCGACCATTGGCACGCGCTTTACCGAAGCCGGCGCAATCTCGGACGCAGGTGTGCCATCGAGAAGGCGAATGATGATGGCTCCCGCCTCGCGTGCCTGCGCCTCGTACGGAGTCATGTAGCCGCCGACGATGCCGCTGCCGATGAATGTGTCGAAGGCGCCATAAACAGCGACAGCAGACGCCGCGGCAATACGTTCGGTTGCCTGCCGTGGAGTGGTGACCTGCCCGGCACCGTCGACGAACCAGCCGGGCGTGTAAATGAGCGTCTTCGGCGGCAGTGCCGCAACCCTGCTCAGGACTTCAGGAGTCGAAAGGCCGGCGAAGATTTCGACCGGCAGGTTGCCCGCCCCCAGCCTTTCGATGGCGGAATGGACTCGCTTGTCCCAAAGCTGGTCGCGTTCCGAAGCTCCGCGGATGACGACGAGGCGTCTCGCATCGGTGTGCAAGCGGAGCGCAAGTTGCAACGTCGGCAGCGGGTCGTTGTCCTCAAAATTGCCGACGACGCCGGGCGGCAGCCTCTCTGGGTCGACGCGGTCGCGCGCGACCAGCACGTGGACAATCGGCGCACCGGCGACGACCTGATTCCGGAATCGCGTCGCGAATTGCAGCGCAGGAATGGCGACTGCAACGATGACCTTGATGTTCCGGCGTTCATACTTGCTCCGCAGGAAATCCGCCTGCTTGACGCCATAGGTCTCGAGCGACACCCATTCGTCGTCGAGGTACTCGGAGAAAAGCTGGATCTGGGGCTTGCCGCCCTCAGCGAGCACGGTGCGCAACGTGTCTTCGATGACTAGCTGTGCCGGCGTCGGGCGCTGATTGCTGTACAGGACCAACACGCCAGGCGCTGCATCGTCCGCGCGGGCTGCGCCCGATGCGACTGCGATCGATGCCAGCGCGAGCGACGCGAGCAGACGACGCCTTGCTGTTGCAGGCGTAGCGCCCATGCTTCGACGATCGGCTCGCATTGGTCGAATGGGTTCTGATGCTCTGGACCCAGTCGGCCTGGACGACTGATCCGGTGGATGGCTTCTGCGAGCCTGGTCGCCGGAACCGCGCGATACCGAAGTGTAAGCAGGCGGCGCCAGCAATTGGCGGAGGCGGTGGCCACAAAAATCGCTGCGCCGGTCCGGGCCGATGCGCCGCCCGGACGCTGCCGAGCGAAAACCAGTCGCCGCAGTAATACTGGCAGCGTCCGGGTCTTTCCGCTTCCACGCCCTACGCTGCGCCCTCCCGCAGCAACTGCGACTGAATCGCGGCCAGTCCGGCGTCGCCGCCGCCTGCGCGTGTCAGACCAATTTCCCGGGATAAAGCCCGACGGCGAGAGGGTCTTGCGGCGAACTTCGCACCAGTCATGTGCGAGGACCGCACGGAGATAAGGCGCGCGCCGGAGTCCTCGCGACGCCGCGCTGCTTAAGCTCTACCTAAGCTTCGAGGTCACTCGTACCCGATTCGCCGCCGCTGGTCCGGAGCTCGCCAAGCCTTAAGCGAAAACTAAGTCGTGGTTCTCAGATTCGCCGCTGTTCGAATCCAAGGGAGCACCATGAGAACACAAGCCGTCTTCAAGCCTGCACTGATCGCCGCCAGCGTTGCAGCCGCATTCTTCGTGGGCCAGCAGAGCCATGGCGCGGCCGGAGCCGCCACCACGGCGCCGGTCGCCGCGGCCGCGACGCCGGCGAGCGTCGCGCGCAGCGCGCTTCCGGACTTCAGCGCACTGGTCGAGGCCAATGGCGCCGCGGTCGTCAACATTGCGGTGACGAAGCGTGAGGCGATGAGCCCCGCGAGGTTCGATCCTGAAGGCGACGCCGATGGTCCGATGGGAGAGATGCTCCGTCGCTTCGGCGTCCCCGCACCGGATCGCGAACCGCGCGGCCGCGAAGGCCACGGCGTGGGATCGGGATTCATCGTCTCGCCCGACGGCGTGATCCTGACGAACGCGCACGTTGTCGATGGCGCATCCGAACTGACCGTCCGGCTCACCGATCAGCGCGAATTCAAGGGCAGGGTGCTAGGCACGGACCGCATGACCGATGTCGCGGTAGTGAAGATCGACGCGAAGAATCTGCCGACGGTCAAGACCGGCGACCCCGCACAGCTGAAGGTCGGCGAATGGGTCGCCGCGATCGGCTCGCCCTTCGGACTCGAGAACAGCGTCACCGCCGGCATCGTTTCCGCCAAGTCGCGCGCGCTGCCGCAGGAAACTCTGGTGCCGTTCATCCAGACCGACGTTGCAGTCAACCCGGGCAACTCGGGCGGCCCGCTGTTCAACATGGCGGGTGAAGTCGTCGGCATCAACTCGCAGATCTTCTCGACCAGCGGCGGCTACATGGGTCTGTCGTTCGCGATCCCGATCGATCTGGCGCTGAAGGTGAAGGACGACCTGCTCACGCATGGGAAGGTCACGCGCGGCCGCATCGGCGTCGGCATCCAGGGCGTCGACGCATCGCTGGCCGAGAGCTTCGGACTCGACAAGGCCCGCGGCGCATTGGTGAGCCGTGTCGAACCGGATTCGCCGGCCGCCAGGGCGGGGCTGAAGGAGGGCGATGTCATCCTCGAATTCAACGGCAAACCGATCGTGAAGGCCAACGACCTGCCAGCGGCCGTGGCGCAGGTGACACCGGGCTCGAAGGTGCCACTCAAGGTGTGGCGCAGCAAGTCGGAGACTTCGCTCGACGTGAGCGTCGGCGAGATGGCGAACGAGCGTGTCGCGCAGGGGCCCGCCGATGCCGCCAAGCCGCAAGGCAAGCTCGGCGTTGCCGTGCGCCCGCTGTCGAAGGAAGAAGCGCGTGAATTGCAGTCCGAAGGCGGGCTGCTGGTACAGCAGGCGAGCGGTCCGGCCGCGAAGGCAGGCCTGCGCGCCGGCGACGTGATCGTCGCGGTCAATGGCCAGCCGACGCGCAGCGTCGAGGAACTGCGCAAGCAGGTCAACGATGCGAAGGGCAAACTCGCGGTGCTCGTCGAACGCCAGGGCCAGCGCGTATTCGTACCGGTGGACATCGGATAGCGCGCATCGGGTGTACGCGATCGGCGGCGCCGATCGCGCGTGCACCCTCGGCGGGAGAGCTCGCTTTGCTCCCACCTGGCTTGTGTCGGCTGCGCTCCGGAGCGGCCGCGCGCTTCGCCGATTGACAATGGCGCGGCACTCCCCTCCGCCCCTCGCCGGGCGAGGGGCGTCGCTAATTCGTCGGCTTCCAGCCGGGCGCGGTCGCCAGTCGGCTGCCCGGCTGATCGCTGCAGGCGCAGCAGGCCAGCGGCGGCGGTGGACAGATGCTGCGGCAGGTGCACTGCGCACCCTCGCCGGTGGCGAAGGTGTGCTCACCGGGCCGCGCCGGGGCGCGCGACAGCGCCCGGCTGAGCGCCTGCTCCGGCGTGTTGGGGCGCTCGGCGTCGCTCTCGATGATGACGCGATCGAGTTCGACCGTGGCGCGGTCCGCGCGTCGTGTCTCGATGCGCCGCGCGGCCTCGCGTTTGCCGCGCTCGGACGCCGACGGTTCCGGCTTGTCGCATTTAATGACGACGACGGAGCCGCAGTCCTGCGGCGCAGGCGGAACGCTGAGGTTCTGTCCGCGCGCGCCGGGCCACAGTACAAGCAGGGAGGACAGCACGAACGTCGCAGCAGTCGCTCCGCGCATCACGATCTCTCGATCAGCAGCCGGTCATCGGCAAACGGTTTCAGCAGCGCCTTCGAATCGGCGTCGGCATCGAGCCACTGCGTATAGGCGGATTCTTCGACGATCACCGGCATCCGGTCGTGCAGTGTCGCAATCGCGGCGTTCGCCTCGGTCGTGACGATGGTGTAGGTCTCGAGGCCCTGCTGCGTCGCCGGATCGCGCCACCACTCCCACAGCCCCGCAAGCGCGAACAGCGGTTTGTCTTTCAGCCTGATGCGCCACTTGATGCGGTGTCCTTTTTCACCGCTCCACTCGAAGAACGCGTTCAGCGGAACCAGGCAGCGGCGCCGCTCCCAGGCGCCGCGAAACGCCGGAGCCGTAGCGATCGTCTCGGCGCGCGCGTTGATGCAACGGGTGCCGAACTTCAGGTCCTTGGCCCAGTAGGGCACCAGCCCCCAGCGCGCCAGTACGCACTTGCGCTCACCATCGCGGCTCAGCCGCACGATGGGCTTCATTTCGGTCGGGCGCACGTCCGGACTCAGGACAAAGTCCGGTACGGCCGGCACCTGGAAGTGCGCCTTGATGGCGGCCGGGTTCTGCGACAGGTCGTAGCGGCCGCACATCTCTCGGGCCGCGGTCAGGCACTGCGTTGATAGACGAGGTGAGCCAGCGCGACGTCTTCGAGCCCGATGCCGACTGACTTGTAGATGACGATGTCGCCCGGCCGCCGTTCATAGTGCGCTCCCCCCACGAGCAGCCGGCCGAGTTCGACGACGCGCGTCCTGTCGATCGTGTCCGGCGCCGCGCGCACGAACTCGCCGGCTTCCGCCTCCGCCGCCGGCAGCCACTCAACGACGATCAAGTCGGCACGCGCAAGCAGCGCATCATCGATTTCGCGCGCCGTTGGCTTGCTCGCTCCGACAGACGCGACGAACGTGCCGCGCTTCACCGAGTCGCCGTCGAACAGCGGCTCGGTCGAACGCGTCGCGGTGACGATCACTTCGGCTTCGCGCGCGGCCACGCCCGCGTCGACCGCGCTCGCGGGCACGCCGAACTCGGTCTGTATCCAGTTCGCGAAATCGGGCGCCGAGCTGCGCCCGGCCACGAGCACGCGTTCGAACGGGCGTGAAGTCAGCAGAGCCTCGGCGTGCGCACGCGCCTGGACCCCGGTCCCGAAGATCGCGAGCGTGCGCGCATCGCGCGACGCGAGCTGATGCGTCGCGACCGCGGTGGCGGCAGCGGTGCGCATGCGCGTGATCTCATTCGCCTCCATCGCGGCCAGCGCCTCACCCGTGATCGCCGAGAACAGCACGATGACGAAGTTGAAGCGGCCACCGATCGTCGAATAGACCTTGGCGCCAACCACGCCGGCCGCCGGCAGCGCAGCGCCCATCGTTGCGATCGCCGCCAATGACTGGCGATGCTCGGCGGTTGCGCGCATCCGCGGAACGATCGCACCCGCGCCATTGCCGAACTGCTCGAACGCAGCGGCCATCGCGGCCACGGCATCGCTCATCGTCAGCAGTGACGCGACTTCGTCGTCGGTGATCAGCCGCATGGTTCAGGCCGGCTGCAGGCGCACCGCAGGCAGCCGCCGCCCCTGGACCCACCACACCAGAGCGACCAGCAGCAACCCCGGCAGATAGAACCAGTGCGGCGAGGCTCGGCCGCTCGGCACCAGCACCGAGGCGATCTCGAATCCCTGTTCGAATCCGGATCGCCGCGCCTGGCTGCCGAAGCGGACATTGGTCACCGTCACGTTGTTGCCTAGCGTCGAGACGTTCAGGCCGGCCTCCTGCACCCTGCGGCGGCCGTCAGCCGCGGAACCGTCGCCCTGTTCGCCGAGCTGCACGGCCACGGTCTTGCGCAGTTCGTCGCCTTCCAGATTCGTGCCAGCGATCTGCACGACCAGCCGCTCGCGGCTCGGCAGCGCGCCGGCCACCTCGAAGATCTTCGCGGCGGGTTCCTCGCGGAACTCGGGTGTGACCTCGTCCATGAAGAAGTCGGGACGGAACAGCGTGAATACCGCGAGCAGCAGCACCAGGCTCTCCCACCAGCGCGTGCGCACGCGGAACCAGCGCATCGTCACCGCTGCGAAGACCAGAGACGCAATCAGGCTCGCGCCGACGACGAACACGAACTCGAACGGCCCGCGCACGTCGATCATCAGCAGCTGCGGGTTGTAGATCCAGATGAAGGGCAGGATCAGGGTGCGCATCGCATACGTGAATCCCTGGATGCCGGTCGCGATCGGATCCTCGCCGGAGATCGCCGCGGCGGCGAAGGTTGCGAGCCCCACCGGCGGCGTGATGTCCGCCATGATCCCGTAGTAGAAGACGAACAGGTGTACGGCAATCAATGGGATCACGAGACCGGAGCGCGCGCCGAGTTCGACGATCACCGGTGCCAGCAGCGTCGCGACCAGGATGTAGCTCGCCGTCGTCGGCACGCCCAACCCGAGGATCAGGCAGACGATCGCGGTGAACAGCAGCATCACGACGACATTGCCGGACGAGACGAACTCGACGAAGTCGGTCATCCGCAGGCCGAGGCCCGTCAGCGTGATCGAGCCGACGATGATGCCCGCGCAGCCCGTAGCGATCGCGATGCCGATCATGTTGCGGGCGCCATCGCTCATGCCGAGTACCGTTTCGTGCAGGCCGGCCTTGAACGGTCCTCGCAGATCCTTCGCGCCGCGGAACATGCCGATCAGCACGCGCTGCGTGAGCATCAGGAAGATCAGCGTGATCACCGCGTAGAACGCGGCCAGCCCGGGCGACAGGTCATCGACCATCAGGCACCAGACGAGCACGCCGACCGGGATCAGGAAGTGCAGGCCGGCCTTCACGGTGGCCCACATCTCGGGCTGCACCGGATTGTCGACGTCGATGTCGGGCGCCATGTCGGGCACGCGCGCCACCACCCAGCACGCATAGACGTACAGCACTGCGACCGCGAGCGAGATGAGCCACGGTGCAGCGTCGCCGAACACCGACTTCAGCCCAACGATGCCGTAGTACAGCACACCGCAGACGGCGACCGTGCCGGACATGCCGAGGCCCCAGCGCAGCAGGCGCGTCTTCAGCGGGCGCGGCGCACCCTTGACCATCGGCTCCATGCCGAGCTTCACCGCCTCCAGGTGCACGATGTAGAACAGCGCGATGTACGAGAGGATTGCCGGCAGAAACGCGTGCTTGATGATCTCCGAGTACGGAATGCCGACGTACTCGACCATCAGGAACGCGGCGGCGCCCATCACCGGCGGCATGATCTGGCCGTCGACCGAAGACATCGTCTCGATCGCGCCGGCCTTGACGCCGCCGTAGCCCGCCTTCTTCATCAGCGGAATCGTGAAGATGCCGCCCGATACCACGTTGCTGACCGAAGAGCCCGAGATCAGGCCGTTGAGTGCCGACGAGACGACGGAGACCTTCGCCGGTCCGCCCCTTAGGTGCCCAAGCAGCGCGAACGACAGCTGCATCATGTAGTTGCCGGCTCCGGCGCGATCCAGCAGCGCACCGAACAGCACGTAGACGAAGATGAAGCTCACCGACACGCCGAGTGCGATGCCGTAAACCCCCTCGGTCACCAGCCACATGTGGCTGATCAGTCGCGGCACCGATGCGCCCTTGTGCGCAACCACCTCGGGCATCCAGGGTCCCGCCATCGTGTATGCGAGGAACGCGATCGCGAGAACCGCCATCGGCAGACCGACGGCGCGCCGGGTCGCTTCGAGCAGTAGCAGCAGGCCGATCACGCCGGTCGCGATGTCGAGCGACGTCGGCTGGCTCGGCCGCATCGCCAGTTCGTTGTAGAAGAGGTAGAGGTAGCCGCCCGCGAACGCGCCGAGCAGCGCGAGGATCCAGTCGAGCGCAGGAACGCGGTCGCGCGGCGAATGCTTGAACGCGGGAAACGCGAGATAGCCGAGGAACAGGCCAAACGCGAGGTGAATCGAGCGCGCCTCGGTGTCGTTGAAGACGCCCCACGCGAAGGTGAACGGAAGCGGCGACGCGTACCACAGCTGCGCCAGCGACCAGATGACGGCGACCGAGGTGATGAAGAGCCCGACCCATCCCTTCGGCGTGCGCCCGCCGGTGTCGGCCTCGGCGACGAGTTGCTTGACCTTCTCGTTCTCGTCCAGCTGCATCTCTGCAGTCGGCGCGAGTTCCTCCTGGATCGGGTGCTTCTGCACGAGCCCTCCAAAACGACGACGGGCGGCCGAGGCCGCCCGCCGGAATTTACGCGCAGTCGCCTGCGCTCGCCTACTTCATCCAGCCCTTCTCCTTGTAGTAGCGGACCGCGCCCTCGTGCAGCGGCACCGACAGGCCGTTCTTCAGCATTTCCTCGGGCTTGAGGTTCGCGAGCGCCGGATGCAGCTTTTTGAACTCGTCGAAATTGTCGAACACCGCCTTAGTGAACGCATAGACGACATCGGCCGGCACCTTGGCCGACGTAATCACGGTGGCCTGGACGCCGTAGGTGTTGGTCGGGTTCGGATTGTTCGGGTACAGACCGCCCGGGATGACTGCGTAGGCGTAGTACGGCTTTTCCTTCACCAGCTTGTCGATCGCCGGGCCGGTGAGCGAGACCAGCTTCGCGCCGCAGATCGTCGTCGGGTCCTGAATGTTGGCCGACGGGTGGCCGACACCATAGAAGAAGCCGTCGATCTTGCCGTCGCACAGCGCCGGGCCGTGCTCATCGGGGCGCAGCTCGGCGGCGAGCGCGAAGTCGCCGTTTTTCCAGCCGATGACGGCCATCAGCTCTTCCATCGACGCGCGTGTGCCGGAGCCGGGGTTGCCGACGTTGAAGCGCTTGCCCTTGAAGTCCTCGAACTTCGTGATGTTGGCTTCCTTGCGGGCCACCACGGTGAACGGTTCCGGGTGCAGCGCGAACACCGCGCGCAGATCGGCGTACGGACCATCCTTCTGGAACTGGCCGAGCCCCTTGGCCGCGTTGTACTGCACGTCGGACTGCGCGACGCCGAACTCGATCTCTCCGGTCTTCAGCAGGTTCACGTTGGCGACCGAGCCGCCGGTCGATTCCACCGAACAGCGCAGCCCGTGCTTGGCGCGATCGCGATTGACCAGCCGGCAGATCGCACCGCCGGCCGGGTAGTACACACCGGTCACACCGCCGGTTCCGATCGTGATGAAGCGCTGCGTCTGCTGTGCGCCCGCGCTGCCCGGCGCCGCGACAGCGGCGACAAAGGCGGCGGCGAATGCAGCCGCGCACAAGGAAATCCTGAAATTCATGAAAGTCTCCGGTTGCCCCCTCGAGGGTCCAACACGGTAGCGCCCGCCCGCGTGCCGCGCAAGGCGGCGAAACCCCGCAGCCGAGGGTCGTCCACAGAGCGGAATACGCCTAGCGCGCCGAGTCGATGCCGACGTCGACAGCCTGGACCAGGCGTTCGACCAGCAGGTCGAGTTCGTCGTCGCTGACGATGAATGGCGGCGCCAGCATCACATGGTCGCCGCGGGCGCCATCGATCGTTCCGCCCATCGGATAGCACATCAATCCGAGATCGAGCGCCGCCCGCTTGACGCGCGCATTGAGCTTCAGTTCCGGATCGAAGGGCTTGCGGGTGGCGCGGTCGGACACGAGTTCGATCGCCTGGAACAGCGCGCGGCCACGGACTTCGCCGACGTGGGGATGATCGCTGAACGCCTCGTCGAGGGCGGCGCGCAGACGTGTACCCTGATGCGCGCAGCGCTCGACGAGTCGATCCCGCGCGAGCACGCGCTGCACCGCGAGCGCCGCCGCGCAGGCGACCGGGTGTCCGATGTAGGTGTGGCCGTGCTGGAAGAATCCGCTGCCGGCCGCAATCGCGTCGATGACGCGGCCGCCGATCAGTACCGCGCCCACCGGCTGATACCCGCCGCCGAGACCCTTTGCGATCGCCATCAGATCGGGGGCGACGCCTTCCTGCGCGCACGCATGCAGCGTGCCGGTGCGTCCCATGCCGCACATCACTTCATCGAGGATCAGCAGGATGCCGTGCGCGTCGCAGACTTCGCGCACGCGCCTGAAGTAGCCCGGCGGCGGCACCAGGCAGCCGCTGGTGGCGCCGCCGACGGTCTCGGCGATGAACGCAATCACCTTGCTGCCGCCGACGCGCTCGATCGTCGCCTCGAGTTCAGCGGCGAGGCGCGCCCCGTACTGCTCACCGGTCTCGCCCTCGCGCTGGTCACGGTACGCGTAAGTCGGTGCGACGTGCTCGACATCGATCAGCAGTGGCGCGAACTGGCGCCGGCGCCACTCGTTGCCGCCGACGGCGAGCGCGCCGAGCGTGTTGCCGTGATAGCTGTTGCGTCGTGCGATGAAGCGGGCGCGCTGCGGCTCGCCCTTCTCGACGAAGTACTGCCGCGCAAGCTTCAGCGCCGCCTCGACCGCTTCCGATCCGCCGCTCACCAGGTACGCGTGCGACATCCCGGCCGGCGCGCCCGCAATGAGCGTATCGGCGAGTTCCTCGGCAACCGCGGTCGAGAAGAAGCTCGTATGCGCATACGCGATCGCATCGATCTGCGCGTGCATCGCGGCCAGCACGTCGGGGTGACCGTGGCCGAGGCAGGACACTGCGGCGCCGCCCGAAGCGTCGAGGTAGCGACGGCCAGCCGCGTCCGTGATCCAGCACCCCTGTGCCGAGAGCGCAAGCGGGTACTGCCCGCGCAGCTGCCGATGAAGGATCTTCGAGTCCGTGTGCATCAGGCGATCATAGGCCGGAGCACCGACGCGCGATCACGCCGGCGGCGCGAAGGGCGCGAGGTCGATGGTTGGCGCGCGTCCTGCGATCGCGTCGCACACCAGTCGCGCGCTGCCGGCGGCGAGCGTCCAGCCGAGCATGCCGTGGCCGACGTTCAAATAGAGATTCGACATCGCGCAGCGGCCGAGGATCGGCCGCCCGCTCGGCGTTGCCGGCCGCATGCCAGCCCACGGCTGAAGTTCGCCGTCCACCACGTGGTAGCCGAGCACTTCGCGCGCGGCATCGAGCAGAGCGCCGATGCGCGCCGGTGGGATCGACGCAGGATCACCGCCGATTTCGACGAAGCCGGCCACGCGGACGCGGTCGCCCAGAGGTGCGAAAACGACCTTGCGTCGGGCATCGGTGATCGACGCCCGCGGCAGCACCGCGTCGACCGGCCTGACCGTGATCGAATACCCTTTCAACGGATAGATCGGCAGACGCAGCCCCGCCGACGCCGCGAGTCCGGCCGAGCCCGCTCCAGCCGCGAGCACATACGCATCCGCGCGCATCGACGCGCCGTCCGCGGTCAGCAGCGCGCGGATGCTGGCGCGATCGACCTCGAACCGCGCGACCTGTCGACCAAACAGGAACTCGACACCGCGCCGCTCCAGCAGCTGCGTCAATCGGTCACAGAACACGCCCGAGTCGGCCGCCGCGTCGCTGCCCGACCACACGCCGCCGGCGATCTGCTTGCGATACGGGGCCAGTGCCGGCTCCTGCCGCACGCAGGCCTCCGCATCGAGCACCCGCTTGGTCGAACCGAGTGTCGCCTGGTACTCGGCCTGCGCACGCGCGCCCGCCAGCGTGGCCGGATCCGAATACACGACCAGCTTGCCGCCGCGCGTGAAACCGCAATCGATGCCCTCGCCCTCGATCAGCGGCTCGATGAATTCGCGCGAGAGCTCGGCCAGCGGCAACAACGCCGCGGTGGTCTCGCGCGCGTCTGCACCGTTCGCATGCCGCAGGAATTCGAGGCCCCAGGACCACTGCGCGCGCTCGAGTCGAAGATGAAACTTCAGCGGCGAGTCGCGTGCCAGCAGCAGCGACGGCAGTTTGGGCGGAATCGAGCCGTCGGCGAGCGGCGCGACGTACGAATACGAAAGCTGGGCGCCGTTGCCGCGGCTGGCTTCGGCGCCTGGGCCGTCAGCACGATCGACGACGGTGATGCTGTGGCCTTCCGCCTGCAGGAAGTACGCGGTGGTGAGGCCGACGACCCCGGCGCCGATTACGCAGACGTGCATGGCCGCAGTCTAACGAGCCGTCGACATACCACGGCCCGACCGAAGGTATCCCGCCAGGCAATTCGTCGACCAGACCGCTCGCAGCACCCTCAACCCCGCACTGCGCGGACTGCGCCGGGCGCGGCTGCTGCGCTCGAAATGCGCGGGGCGCCTCTTGGGGCCCTCCCTTGGCGGCAAGCCGTGAGCCTAATTCCCGGGCGGCGGGGTCGTCGTCACCGCGCGATTGATCGTGCCGTCGACGTTGCGGCTGCGATCGACGAACGTCGTACCCCCGTTGGGCCCGGTCGTCAGCGAATCGATCGCGCCGTCGGCACCGCGGGTTCGGTCGACCGTGGTGACACCACCCTGCGGACCGGTAATCGTCTTGTCGATCAGGCCGTCACTGCCGCGCGAGCGATCGACGGTCGTGACCTTGCCCTGCGGACCGGTGCGCATACTGTCGATCGCGCCGTCGGCACCGCGGCTGCGATCGATCGTCGCTGTGCCCTGCCGACTTGTGATCGTCGTATCGACGACGCCATCGGCACCGCGCGAACGATCGAGGACCGTCTTCTGGCCGTTCGGGCCGGTGACCGTTTTGTCGACCAGTCCATCCGCGCCGCGCGTGCGATCCACCGTGGTCACGCCGCCCTTCGGGCCCGTGACGGTCTTGTCGACCAGCCCGTCGCTGCCGTGCGAACGATCGACGGTCGTGACACCGCCCTTCGGACCAGCGACTGTCTTGTCGGCGAGTCCATCGGTGCCACGGGTGCGGTTCGTCGTGGCCGTCTTGCCGTGCGGGCCGGTGACCGTCTTGTCGATCAGGCCGTCACTGCCGCGCGTGCGGTCGACAGTCGTGACACCGCCCTTCGGGCCGGTGATCCGCGCGTCGGTCGTGCCGCTGCCGTCACGGAAGCGATCGACCGTCGTCGTGCCACCGTTGCGGCCGGTCCGTGTCGCGTCGACGGCGCCGTCGGCGCCGCGACTGCGCTGGATGCTGGTCGTGCCACTGGCGCGCTGCGCGGAGGCCTGCGACTCGTGCGCAGGGCGTTGGCGCGCGTCGCTGCCGTTCGCCGTCAGTGACATCGTTGCCGCCACCGCAAGCACCATGAGCCGGAAATCGAACAGCGCCTGCAGGGGCTGCACCTGAATCGTCTTCATGATCCACTCTCCTCGGTTCGAGGCGCCGCCGGGCGCGGCCGCTCTCGATGCGTGAACGGCAGCCTAGGAGAGGGCGCCGACCGTCGTCAGTTTCGCAACTGCGACCGCTGTAACGAGGTGTAAGAAGGACCTGAAAACGGGCGGGCTTTCTCTGTTCGCGCCGACGAGCGGTCGCTGCGACGAAGTCAGCGCCGCACGAGCGCCGCGACGGTAATCAGGGCCAGCACGAGGAAGCCTGCGAGCGACCAGGCCGGCAGCGACACGCCGAACAGAACGGCTGCAGCGTCGGCGCAGTCGCCACTGCCGCGAAGGATGCGCGGCAGCACCTGGGTCAGGGGAAAGTTCTCGAGCATCGCGCCGAGTCCCGGTCCGCACGACTGCAACTCGGGTACCGATCTGACCCGCACATGCCAGGCGGCGATGGCGGCACCGGTGAGCGCCAGCAGCAGCGCGGCGACGGCGTAGCCGCGCGCCGAGGGACGCGGCGCGCGCCACGCAGCGAGCCCGCTCACGATCGCGAGCAGCAGGAAGGCTATCCGCTGCAGGATGCACAGCGGGCAGGGATTGAGCCCGACGACATGCTGCATGAAGAGCGCCGCGGCGATCAGTCCGATCGAAGCGACAGCGACCACAATGTGCAGGCGCCGGGCGCCCACGCGATCAAGGGCGAGGTGCAGGGATGAACTCGTCATGCCGCGGATGGTACCGGTCCCGCGGCGCGCCGCACTTCGACAGCGCCGCGTCGCGCGCAGCGATGCGTACTTCGCCTCCGCCGCGCACCGCGAACCACGCGACAGCGCCGGCCGCGGCCACGCCCTGGGCTACGCCGACGCGAGTCACCGCGCGCATATCGATTCAATCGCGCCCCGACCGCCGACCATCGGCGGAGGCGGGAAAGGCATTGCAGCGATGAAGCGCACGCTCGAATCAGCCTCGCGCCGAGGGCTGCGCCAGCGCCCCGGTCAGCACGTCGAATAGCCGCTCGTCGCTGAGCGCGGCGCCGGTGGCACGGTAGCCAGCCAGCGCTTCCGCGGTCAGCGCGTCTTCGAGGCCCTTGCGCGCTGCGACGATCAGCCGCCACTCGTTCGCCTGTGGTGGCATGCCCGTCGTCTCCGCCCTGACGTCCAATGCGCCGAGCAGCAGCGCCGCGCTGTCGAAGTGCCCCCGTCGCCAGAGGAGATAGATCCATTCCTCGAGAAAGAAATTGTGGCTGCGGCGCATGAACGGCAGCCCGTCACGCGCCGCCTGCGCCGCCTCATCGGTGCAACCCAGCTCGGCAAGGATGCCCATCAAGTTGGCGTAGAGCAGGTCGGTGTCGTTGACCGCCGCCGGACGTATGCGCAGATCCGCCGCGAGGCTGCGCGCCTCCGCCGCGGCCTCCTCGAGGGGACCCATCTGCCACAGCAGATCGATCAGGTTGTTGCGGGCGATCGCCTGCAGGCGCCAGTCGCCCGTGGTGGCAGCAAGCTTGATCTCGGCGCGCATCAGCGCGAGCGCGTCCGCAAAGCGCCCGTCGCCGCGTGCGAGCGAACTTTCTCGCCGCAGCATGTGGATGTGGAATTCAGTCGGCCACTCGGGACGGATCAGTGCACGCGCCTCGGCGAGCGCCGCCCGCGCCGCGTCGATCTGGTCCCGCGACTGCCGGTGGCTGACGAGCCGCATCAGGCTCGAGAACATGCGGCGCGGCTTGTCGAGGGATCGATAGAGCGCGTGGGCGCGTTCCGACGCCTCGGTCGCGAGCGACAGCGGCACGCGGCCCATCATGTTGCCGGCGGCGAGCGCGCGCCAGTAGCGTGCGGTGATGTCGGCATCGACAGCGCCCGACTCGACCCACTGCCGGTGCGGCATCAGCCAGCCCGCGCACTCAACCGCATAGTCGATCAGCGACCCGGAAAATGCGGCGAGCGCGACCGCGATCTTTGGATCCCCGTCGTCGCCTGTGGCCCATGTGTACGCCGCGCGCAGGTTGTCGAGTTCCGGGACGACCAGCGCCGCGTACTGGTCCGTGCGCAGTTCACCCTCGAGATTGGCGTCGTCGACGCGTCGCATGAAGGCCAGCATGCCAAGTGCGTGACGGCGCAGGGTGTCCGCCGTCTCGCCCTCGGCCAGCTGCTCCAGCGCAAAGGCGCGGGTGGATTCGAGCAGGCGGTAGCGCGGCACTTCACCCGCGTCCGCCACCACGAGTGACTTGTCGACGAGCCCGCTCATGTGATCGAGCACGGCCCAGTCGTCGAGCGCGTCGTCCGCGACGACCGCCTGCGCGAGTTCCATGGTGAAGCCTCCGGCAAACACGCCCAGACGACGGAACACGACGCGCTCCGGCTCGTTGAGCAGACCATGGCTCCATTCGAGCGCGGCGCGCAGCGTCTGATGCCGGCGCAGATTGTTGCGTGCGCCGCCGGTGAGCAGCCTGAAGCGGGCGTCAAGCTTGTCGCGGACCGCGCGCAGCCCGAGTGTGCCGACCCGCGCCGCCGCCAGTTCGATCGCCAGCGGCAGGCCATCGAGGCGCCGGCAGATATCGATCGCCAGCGGCACGCTTTCGTCGTTCAGCGCGAAGCGCGGATCGACCGCACGCACGCGCGCCTCGAACAGTGCCAGCGCCCCGAACTGCCGGACATCGCCGACGTCGACCTCGGCCGGCACCGCCAGCGGCAGGACGCGGAATTGCTGCTCCTCGGGGATGTGAAGCGGCTCCTGGCTGGTAGCAAGCAGCGTGACTTCCGGAGCGCGGCGCCGGATGGTTTCGACCAGCCGCACCACCGCATCGAACAGGTGCTCGCAGTTGTCGAGAACCAGCAGCATCGACTTGGTCGCGATGCCGCCGATCAGTTCGTCCAGCGCCGCAGCTGGGCTGGTGATCGCAATGTCCATCGCTCCGGCGACGGTGTTCGGCAACAACGCAGGCTCGGACAGCCCCGCGAGCTCCACCATCCAGACGCCATCGGCATAGCGGTCGAAGCTGGCCGAGGCCGCCGCCTGCGCCAGCCGGCTCTTGCCGATGCCGCCCGCGCCGACGACCGTGACCAGCGCACGCTCGGCGATCAGCTCACGCAACGACCGCAGTTCCTCCATCCGACCATAGAGGAGGGGCAGTTCGCCGGGAAGGTTCGTGCGCCGCCCCGCAAGCACCCGCGCTTCGGGCGCCGTGGGCGCCGTCGCCGGCGTGCGGGTGGCGGCCACAGGCTCGCCATCGAGCGCAGCAGTAAACCGGTACCCGCGACCCGGCACCGTGGTGATTGCCTGCGGCCCGAGCACCTTGCGCAGCGAGCTGATCTGCACCTGCAGGTTGTTCTCCTCGACGACGAGGCCAGGCCAGACGAGGTCCAGCAGTTCGCCCTTCGTGACGAGCCGGTCGCGGCGCTCGATCAGCGCCAGCAGCACGTCGAAGGCACGCGCGCCGACGCTGGCGCTGACGCCATCGACGGCCAGCCGCCGTTCGCGCGGCGACACCTCGATCCGGCCGAAACGCAGCGCTTCAGACGCGCCCATGCGTGCTTCGATCCTCCTGCACACAGTCTGGACAAGCCCCTGCGGCGAGGCAAGTTCAGGAAGGCCCGCATGACCCCGGCGGCGCCCGGCGACGCGCGGTTTCAGAACGTTTAAGGGCGGATTTCAGGCCGCCAAAGGACTGAGGTGAGCGTCGACGCGCACAGTGCCGCCATCGACAACGCAGCACCTGCCACCGCAACACCACCCAGGAGATCCACGATGAACCGCCAATTCAACCCCACGTCGATCCTGGCCCGCGCGCTGTTCGCCACCGCCTCCCTCCTGGTCAGCAGCCTGGTGGTCGGGTCCGTCGCCAGTCTCGCCGATCACTACGGCTCCGAATGGCAGCTGGCGAACACGCAGCAGGCCGTCGTCGCGCAACGGTAAAGGCTTCGGCGCAGCGGGAGAATCCGCTGCGCCGGCTGCGCGCCCGTCGAGGAAGAACAGGAAGTGCCGCTAGGCCCGGAGAACCGCCGTGAGCACCGGCATGCGCGTCTTGCCCAGCACGCCGCCGGCGATCTCGATGTCACTCAGGTGTGCGCTCAGCCGCATGCCGGCACCGGTGAGCCGGGTGAGCACCGCACCGATCGCATTGCGCGCGCTGCTCAGCTCGTCGGCCGAATCCGCGTCCATCGCCTCGGTCAGCGCGCCTTCCATCTCCTGGGCCATCCGGCGCGCGTCATCGCCATCGCCTTCGACCCCGAATTCGAGCAGCCGGGCTTCCCGCGCCAATGCCGTGAGGAAGTCCGCCCGATCCGCAGGCTCGCTTACGCCCTCGTCGCGCGGGTGTCCGTCACAGCAGGCGGTTGGGGCTTGGTACATGCCGGGCTCCTCGTACGCCACGACGCTACTCACCACCGCCCGCCGACACCAGCACAATTTCACCAAGGTTTGACCGCGGCTCGAAAAGCTTGAGACACATCAAGTTCCGCGACATCGATCGATGCCGCAAAGCTGCTGCCCGGTGTGTCCTTTCAGACTATGCAGTCCGATGCCCCGCCCGCCTAGAGCTGGCGATCTCAGAACGGCGGGGCATCAAGCAAGGCGGAACGGCAATTCGCGCGGGGTCTTACCGGTCAACCGCGCGATCGCATTGGCATACGCTGGTGCCAGCGGCGGCAAGCCTGGTTCGCCCATGCCCTTGGGCGGATCAGCGCTGGGGACGATGTACACATCCACCTGCGGCATATCGTTGATGCGCGCAACCGTATAGGCGTCGAAATTGGTCTGCTCCACCACGCCATCCTTCAGCGTGATCGCCGCGCCGGGCAGTGTCGTGCCGAGGCCCATCAGCGCCGCACCCTGCACCTGCGCTTCGACCGCGCGCGGGTTGACACACAAATTGCAATGCACGCCCGCAGTCACTCTATGCAGCGTTGGATTGCCATCCTTGATCGAGGCTTCGACAACGTAAGCCACGACTGATTCGAAGCTCTCGTGCACCGCCACCCCCCACGCGCGGCCGTTGGCCAGCGGCTTGCCATATCCCGACTGCTGCACGGCAAGCTCTAGCGCGGCGATATGCCGCGGGCTCTTGTTGCCGATCAGCTTCTTGCGATACGCGACCGGGTCTTGCTTGGTCGCCCGCGCCACTTCGTCGATCAACGTCTCCATCGCATAGGCCGTGTGCGTCGAGCCGACGCTGCGCCACCACAGCACCGGCACGTTCACCTTGGGGTGATGCACGCCCAGTCGCATCGGCACGTCGTACGGCTCCTTCATCCCTTCGACAGCAGTGTCATCGATACCGTCCTTGACCATGAAGGCCTCGAACGGCGAGCCCGCGAGGATTGATTGGCCGACGATGATGTGATCCCACCCGATGATGGTGCCGTCACTCTCGAAGCCGATCACGGCACGGTGCACCTGCATCGGCCGGTAATAGCCCGCCGTCATGTCGTCCTCGCGCAACCACATGACTTTCACCGGTGCGTTTATGCCCGCGCGGCGCAAACCGAGGGCCACGGCCGCCGCCTCGATGTGCCACTCACTGCTTGGCACCGCCCGGCGCCCGAAACCACCGCCGCTCATCTGCACATGCATCTGAACCTGCTCGGGCTTCAGTCCGGTGACGCGCGCGATGTTCCCCGCATCGACGCCGGGCATTTGTGACGCGCTCCATATCTCGCACTTGTCCGCGGTCAGTCGTACGGTGCAGCTGATCGGCTCCATCGCCGCGTGGGCGAGGTACGGGAACACGTACTCCGCCTCGATCCTGTTCGGAGCCCCTGCGATCCTGCTGATATCTCCGTCGTACTTGAGCCGGCCGGGAGTCTTGGCGAGCGCTCGATACTGTTCGATCAATTGAGCGCTGTCGGGCCGCTCGACGTTGGCGCCATCCCACTCCACGTTGAGCGCCGAGCGACCCTGTTTCGCGTTCCAGTACCCGTCGGCAACGATCGCGACACCCTGCGCGCCGCGATCCAGCGGCACCTGAAATACGGCCTTCACACCCTTCATCGCCTTTGCCGCGCCGGCATCGAGCGACCTGATCTTCATGCCGAAAACCGGCGGACGCGCGATCACCGCCACCAGCATGCCGGGCAGCCGCGTGTCGATCGCATACTGCTGCTGCCCACTGGACTTTGCCTTTCCCGACAGCAGCGTGGTCGGCTTGCCGATCAACTTGAAGTCCTTCGGGTCCTTCAGCGGCGCGCTCTCGGGAACGGGCTGCTTCATCGCGACAGGGGCGAGCTCGCCATAGCCGGCGCGCTTGCCGCCCGGGCCGGTGACGAAGCCCTTGTCCGTGCGCAGCGCGGCCGCGTCCGTCTTCCACCTCTGGGCCGCTGCGCCCAGGAGCATCGCGCGGGCGCGGGCACCCAGCTCGCGGTACTGCGTGTACGAGTTCTTGATGCTGTTGGATCCGCCGGTGAGGTGCATGCCCATCACCGGGTCCACGTAACGCGGTTCAGCGCTGCCGAACGCGCTCCTCACCTTGCTCCAGTCGGCATCGAGCTCCTCCGCCGCGACGATCGCCAACCCTGTCTCGATGCCCTGACCCATGTCCATCCGGTTGATTGTGATGGTCACGGTTCCATCCTTGTGGATGGCGATGAAACCGTCGGGCTGCTGGGTCGGCTTCAAGCCGGCTGAAGGCGGTGCCGGCGTCTGCGCGGCGGCCTGCGGCAGCACGCCGAGCGTGAAGGCCGCAGCGCCCGCACCGCCAGTGAGCTTCAGAAAGCGGCGGCGGTTCATGTGGCCGTCGTCCACGGCGCCGGTTGCCCGCGCAATACGCCGCATCATGGGGGCGTCGAAAATCATCGTGCGCTCCTTGCTCAGGTCACCTGACTCGACGCGTCCTTGACCGCGGCGCGGATGCGTTGATAGGTACCGCAACGGCAGAGGTTCCCCGCCATCGCCGCATCGATATCGGCCTCGCTCGGCTTCTTGTTGCCCTTCAGCAAAGCGGTAGCGCTCATGACCTGCCCGCTTTGGCAGTAGCCACACTGCGCCACATCATGCTTCACCCAGGCCGCACTCACCGCCTTGCCGACCGCGTCGTTTGTCGCCACGTGTTCAATAGTGTTCACCTTGCGACTGCCCACCGCCGAGAGCGGGGTGATGCAGGCGCGAGTAGCCTGGCCGTCGATCAGCACGGTGCATGCGCCGCAGGCCGCAATGCCGCAGCCGAACTTCGTGCCCGTCAGGCCGAGAGAGTCGCGCAGCGCCCAGAGCAGCGGCGTGCTCGGGTCGGCATCGACCTCGATGGCCTTGCCATTGACATTGAGCGAAGTCATACGGTCCCCTTGTCGCATAAGCGCTGCTCCAGCGCCGCCCCCCGTGGAGGGCGGAAGCGCGACCATTGAAGCGGATGTCTGCTCCTGGGTCAATTCCGCAGCTGCGCGCCCTGACCTCTACTGGCCGAACTCTGCCGAGCGCACCTGGAAGTTATCAATCCCTCACGATCGTCTCGCTCATTGTCAGCGCCGGCTCACGTGCCGAAAGGGATGCGGCAGTCAACGCCAACCGGTAGAGTCGCACCTCCAAGCGGACCGGGGAGTCCTCGATGAAAAAGTGCCGAATCGCGACGTGGCCCGTTCTTGCGGCCTTGATGTTTGGTGTGACGGGTCTGTCCAGCCTGGCGCCTGCAGCAGTTCCCACTGGTACGCCGCTGATTCCTCGCGCCGCCATCTTCGGCAACCCAGAGCGAGCAGGCGCGCAGATCAGTCCGGATGGGAAGTACATTTCCTTTCTAGCGCCGCGCGACGGTGTGCTGAACGTCTGGGTGGTCGAGCGCGGCAAGCCGCTCTCCGGGGCGCGCCCATTGACGAGCGAGAAGGTACGTCCGCTTCGCACCTACTTCTGGGCTGCTAGCGGAGAGGAGATCATCTATTCACAAGACAAGGGCGGCGACGAGAACTTTCTGCTCTACGCGGTCAATGTAACGACGGGCCAGGAGCGCAAGCTGACCGATTTCCAGGGCGTGCGGGTTCTCGTATACGGCTCCTCCTGGAAGCGCCCCGATGAACTGCTCATTGGCATCAATGAGCGCGACAAGGCGTTTCACGACCCGTACCTCCTCAATGTCCGCACGGGCAGCCTCAAGAAACTCTTCGACAATACGGAGAAGTACGACGGCTTCGTCATCGACGAGGATCTGAACATCCGCTTGGTCACGCGTGCGACGCCCGACGGTGGTTCGCAGGTCTTTCGCTTCGACGGTGGAAAGGCGACCCTATTTGAAACAATTGGATTCGAGGACTCCCAGACGACTGGCCCTGCGGGGTTGACGAAAGACGGCAGAACCCTTTACTGGAATGAAAGTCGTGGCAGGAACACGGCCGTTCTGCAGGCGGTCGATCTTTCTACAGGCGCCAGGAAAACGGTAGGTGAAGACAAGCGCGCCGACGTTGATGCGGTCTTCCGCGATCCGGAGACGGGCGCGGTACTGGCTTATGGCGTCAACTACCTGAAAAATGAATGGCGTGCCGTTGATCCCGCGGTGAAGGCCGACATCGATTTCCTGAATTCGTCCCTGAAGGGTCAATGGGCGGTCCAGAGTCAGACGCGTGCCAACAGAATATGGCTGGTCGGCAACGACCCGGTCACGGCGCCAGCGCGTGTGCTGGTCTATGACCGCGATGCCAGGAGCCTGAACGAACTCTACGTCGGGCGCCCTGCTTTAGTAGGGAAGGCACTGCCGGCGATGTGCCCGGTGGAGATCAAGTCGCGCGATGGCCTGACCCTGGTGGCTTATCTCACGCTGCCCGTCGGGTCCGATGCCGACGGCGACTGCAAACCGGACAAACCGCTTCCTCTGGTGCTGAACGTTCATGGCGGCCCCTGGTACCGCGACAGCTTTGGCTATCACCCCGAAAGCGTCTGGCTCGCCGATCGCGGCTACGCCTCTCTGCAGGTCAACTTCCGCGGGTCTACCGGTTTCGGAAAGGACTTCGTCAACAAGGCCGATCAGCAGTGGGGTCGCAAGATGCATGACGACCTGATCGACAGCGTCGATTGGGCGATCAAGAACGGCATCGCGCAGCCGGACAAGGTTGCCATCTACGGTGGTTCGTACGGGGGCTACGCAGCCCTCTGGGGCGCGACCAACACACCCGATCGCTTCGCCTGCGCCGTCGACATCGTCGGCCCTTCGAATCTGAACACGCTGCTGTCTTCGATCCCGCCCTACTGGGAGTCGTTCAAGGAACAGATGTTTCGGCGCGTCGGCGATCCGCGAACTGACTCCGGCAAGGCGCTCCTGAACGAGCGCTCACCGCTCACTTACGTTCAACAGATATCCAAGCCGCTCTTGATCGGGCAAGGTGCGAACGATCCGCGCGTCAAGCAGGCGGAGTCTGATCAGATTGTGTCGGCCATGCAGGCAAAGAAAATCCCCGTCACCTATGCACTCTATCCAGACGAGGGACACGGATTTGCACGGGCGTCGAATCGAACCTCGTTCTATGCCGTGGCGGAGGCGTTCCTGTCCCAATGCCTCGGGGGACGCTTCGAAGCCGTTGGCAATGACTTCAAAGGATCCAGCATCCAGGTACCGGAAGGCGCGGAGTTCGTCCCCGGCCTGAAGGAAGCGCTCGCGACGACGTCGAAGTAATCAAGGACCGACGGTTCGGGTCCGTTGCTTGCGCATCCGCTCGGGTCAATCGGTCGCCAACGACCGATGACTGCTTCTGGGCCGCGGCTGGCCCAGGAACCGCAAGGTCGTTCACGGGCCAGGCAGTACGAAGAGGCGCTGCGCACCCGCGATGTCAGAAAGATCCTCGCGGTTCAACCGACCGGGTAGAGCGACTCGTTGTGATCACGAGAAGGTGGATTCGGCCAAAAAAAATGGACAAACCAACTGCCCGGCCGATTGACGTCAAAGCGGACGCGTCCTTCAATAACGCAGCCAAGCTAGCTACCGTCGGAGGCCGTTTTCTTCAACATCTTCAGATGGTCATCGCTGTCGCATGAACGCAAGAACGCGTTGTTCGGCGCTGGTCTGTGGTTCGTCGTTGGGCTTTTGGGCCTCGGCTTTGACTGGCGAATGTGGCAACTGTTCTTCGTGGCGGCCTCGCTGTGCATGCTGCTCGCTCTTTTCGCTGGCGACCGAACGCTCAAGCGCACACAGGGTTGGCTAAGCTGGCCCTGGCCCTTCTTTTGACGCACTCCGGCCAGGAGTGGCCGAGCCACTCCGATGG
>Ga0335084_10000624_pt1 | contig 30796 bp, 26 predicted proteins | sample Lox_Sample_44_FD_206721 | JGI IMG/M metagenome (GOLD analysis project Ga0335084, IMG submission 206721) | Soil microbial communities from Loxahatchee National Wildlife Refuge, Florida, United States - Lox_Sample_4.4 | ecosystem: Environmental > Terrestrial > Soil > Wetlands | place: USA... | reverse complement strand
GCACGGGGCTTGCCGCAGCGCTGGCGGTGTAGGTGAGCACCGACCCGAGAACTGGCCCGATGCACGGGGTCCAGCCCAGCGCGAAGGCGGCCCCGAAGCTGTACGCCGCTGGCAGTGAGCCGCCCCTCGGGTTCAGCCGATGGAGCCAGGGACGCGACTCGCGGTCGGCGAAGGGGAGCCGCAGCATCCCGAGGGTCTGGAGCCCGAACCCCACCATCACCACCCCGGCGACGAGCAGGAGCTGCCGGCGGTGGACCACCAGAATCTGGCCGAGCCCGCTCGCCGCCAGCCCGAGGAGCACGAAGACGGTGGTCAACCCGGCGGCGAAGGCGAGTGTCCGGGTGATCAGCCGGCTCCGGGTCCCGCCACGGAGCTCCCGCACCGAGGCTCCGCCGAGCAGGGCCAGGTACACCGGGACCAGCGGGAGCACGCACGGCGAGGCGAAGGTGAGAAGACCGGCGGCGAGGATTCCGGCGAGGTCGAGGTGCATGGTCGCGGATGGACACCGTGCCGACGAACCAGAGTTCCCGGGCGATGAAACGCCAGGGGCGTCTCGGGAGACCCCTGGGAACTTTCCCGCGGGCTCGAGGTGTCACCGGGGGGAAGGAGAGCGGTGCGAGACCAGCGCACGTTCATCGATCGGGTGAGCGCCCATGCCGGTGCGCTCCGGAGGTTCGCCCGGCGGCTGACCCGGAACACGGCGGATGCGGAGGACGTGTTGCAGGAGACCCTGGTCAAGGCGCTGCAGAACCGGGACGAGCTCCGCGATCCCAGGCAGCTGCGGCCGTGGCTTCTGGCGATCGTCCGCACCAGCTGGCTCAACTCGCGGCGGGGGCTCCGGCACAAGCTGGAGCTGCTCGACGGCAACGGGCTGCACCATTCCGAGGCGAGCGGCTACCGCGGAGATCTGGAGCGGGAGATCCTCGATCGCTCGCTGGACGACGAGCTGCTGGCCGCCCTGGACACGCTCCCCGACGACTGGCGCGAGGCGCTCTGGCTCCGTGAGGTGGAGGAGCTGTCATACGAGGAGATTGCCGCGGTGGTCGGCTGTCCGCTGGGAACGGTTCGCTCGCGGCTTGCCCGGGCGCGCGCGGCGCTGGCCATCCGGCTGGGGAAGGGAGCAGGTCATGGCATGTGAAGAGCGGTGGATGGAGATCCTCTCGGCCTGGCAGGACGGCGAGGCGACGGTCGCGGAGATCGCGCAGGTACGAGCGCATCTCAGCGGCTGCGCCCGCTGCCAGGACTCGCGGGAGTCGTTCCAGTGGATCCACCAGGCCTTCGGGGGGCTCCGGGTGGAAGCGGGACCGGCGTCCGTGCCGGCGCCGCGCCCGAGGCCAGCCCTGGATTCGAGGTGGCACCGGCGATGGCCGGCACTGACCGCCGGTGCGCTCGCGGTCGCGGCGGTGCTCACCCTGGTCTGGGCTCCGCTCCACCAGCATGGCTCCGGGCTCGTTGACGAGCTGGAGGCTCGGCATCTCACCGCCTTCGCCCGGGCGTCGCCCTGCGAATTCACCTCGTCCGACCCCACCGCGGTGCGCGCCTGGGTCGCGTCGAATCTCGGGTACGACATCGAGGTGCCCACCGTCCCGCATGCGACACTGCTCGGGGCCCGGCGCTGCACGGTGCATGGTGGGATGACCGCCTCACTTCTCTACCGGCGCGGCGACGAGGCGCTGAGCCTCTTTCTGCCGCGTGCCGGGACGACGATCGACTCCGAGACTGCCCGCATGTCCCGCGCCCGGTCCGGCTGCACCGTCGGGCGTCTGGGAGCGGTGGTCTGCGCCCGGCCCGGACTGTTCGCGGTGGCGGAGACCGAGGGCACGGCGCTCGCCGCGCTGGAGTCCTTCTAGGGTCCCGTGGTCGCCGCTCCCCGGGCGGCATCTTCATCTCCTTGGGGCGGGCGTCATTGCCCGTCACGGCTGGAGAGACTCGAGGGCGCTGCCCTTTTGTTCCGGCGAGTCTGGAGGAAGCGCGCCACGGACAGCGCGCTCGGAGCGCTGAGGGCCAGGGTCAGAAGTGCGGCGATGTAGAGGAGATTCAGCTCGTATCCGACGGGCCCGAACTCGGCGCCTGCCGAGGTCAGCGCCTTCAGCCGGATGCTCGAGAACCCGTACCGGAGGTGCACCCCGAACAGCGCGGTGGTCATGATCCCGGTGAACGCGAGACAGAGCGGCCGGACGGCCACTCCCGCCATCAGGGCGCCCCCGCCGACCAGCTCGAGCAGCGAGGTCGCCCAGGCGGTGATGCCTGGCGCAGGGACGTGCATCGCCGCGAGGATGACCGCGAACGCGTCGACGCCGCGGACGAGCTTGGCGAACCCATGTGAGGCGAACCCGAACCCCACGAGGAGACGTAGCGGCAGGAGCGGCCAGCCCGCGGCCGAGAAACGTTCGTGGGCACCCGCCAGTCGTGGAGCGATGCGCATCCGGGCGAGGGAAGGACTCGACGAGCTGCCTCGCGAGTTCCCGGCCCTCACCGGACCCGCTTGCGATCCGGCCAGGGTGCCTGCATGGAGCGCGGATGACTTCCGTGCCCACCCTGCGCGTCGCCCGACCCACCGATGACATCCAGGCCCTGCTCCCGTTCTACTGCCGGGGACTCGGGCTCGAGGTGCTCGGGTCCTTCGTCGATCACCAGGGATTCGACGGGGTGATGCTCGGCCGGCCGGGGGCGCCCTACCACCTGGAGCTCACCCACCATCGTGGGCAGCGGGTGGGTCGTGCGCCGACGCGTGACAACCTGCTCGTCCTCTACCTCCCCGACCGCACGGAGTGGTCGGTGGCGGTGGAGCGGATGCAGGCCGCCGGATTCGCGCCGGTCCCGTCCTTCAACCCGTACTGGGACCGGGAAGGCAAGACGTTCGAGGACCCCGATGGCTACCGGGTCGTCCTTCAGTGCGCGGCCTGGCCCGGGGGCTGAGCGGCGCCGGTCAACCGACGGCGTAGCTCGCGTGCGCGAGCAGCCGGGGAAACGAGGCGTGGTCGACGGCAGGCCCGAGTCGCATCCGGGGAAGCCCGCGGGTTCGAACGAGCCCCCGCGCGAGGAGCAACCGCTCACCCATCTCGTCGAGCACGCCTGCCTTCAGTGAGCGGTCGATGCCGGCGAGCCCGACGTCCAGCAGCTGGCCAGCCGCCGTCTCGTCGCTGGCCGCCCACGGGCCGATCGACTCGTCCTGGACCACCAGGAACCCTCGCAGCGCGCCGGCGCCGTCGCGGGCCACCCAGGCCGAGCGGGAGAAGTCGCGGACGTACGCATCGAGCAGGTGCGAGCGGTCTGCGCCGAAGGCCGGTGCGTCGAAGCGAGCGACGCCGGTCGTGTCTGCGGGTCTCCACGGATGGACCTCGTACGGACCCTCGGTCGGGGTCGCGAGGTGCGGCACTCCGGCCAGCTCGCTCGAGTCACCGTCCGGCGCGAAGCCCAGGTGCTGGTACAGCGGGATGCCTGCCGGCGTGGCGATGAGACACACGGTGGGGCACCCCCGGGCACGGGCCCAGTCGATCGCGGCTCCGGCGACGGTGCGCCCGAGCCCCTCGCGTTGCCGGCCTGGCCGGACGGCCATCAGCCCGAGCCAGGCGAAGCCGGGGTAGCGAACCACGCCGCCCGTGGCGAGCAGCGTGCCCGCGTCCTCGACCGCGAACCATCCTTCCGGCTCGAGCGTCAGGTACCGCCGGAGTCGTGCCTCGCGCGCGCCGCCCCCGAAGGCCTCCGCGGCGAGCTGGGCCGCAACCGGGACGTCGGCGAGGGTGAGGCGGCGAAGCCGCATCCGGAGAACCATAGGACCGGACTCCCGTGCCCCGCTGTCTGATCCGCGATGAATGCCTCGACTGTGCTGGCCCCGACGCAATCCACCGGTGCACCCTGCCGGGCATGCCCCTCGTTCGCATCGACCTCCCTCGCGGAAAGAGCCCGGAGTACCGCCGTACCCTCGCGGACGTCGTCTACGAGGCGATGATCCAGAGCATCAACGTCCCGGCGAACGACCGGTTCGAGGTCATCACCGAACACGCCCCGGAGAGCCTGATCATCGACCCGACGTACCTGGGCATCGAGCGCACCGCCGACTGCGTGGTGATCCAGCTCTTCCTCAACGAGGGCCGGACGACGGAGCTGAAGAAGGCCTTCTACCGCGCGGTGGCCGACGGGCTGCACCAGCGCCTCGGCCTCAGGAGGCAGGACGTCTTCATCAGCCTGGTCGAGGTGAAGAAGGAGAACTGGTCCTTCGGCAACGGCGAGGCGCAGTACGCCTGACGGCGGGCCGCACTCGGTGAGGCTCTGGGTCAGCTCTCCTCGGCCAGCTCCACCCGCACCGACACCTCGAGCTCCTCGCCCCGACCGCCGACGAAGAGCGTGCCGGAGGTGGGCGTGGCGTCGGAGAAGGCCCGACCGCACGCGACCCGCACGTGGTCGGTCTGGGTGAGGATGCCGTTGGTCGGATCGAAGCCGACCCAGCCGACCTCCGGGAGGTACACCTGCACCCAGGCGTGGCTGGCCTCGGCGTGCGGATGGGGCGGGGAGCTCCGGGGGCCGGTGTAGACGTAGCCGCACACGTACCGGGCTGGCACTCCCAGCAGCCGCATCATGCAGATGAAGAGGTTGGCGAAGTCCTGACACACGCCCTGCCGGGTGGCGTGCACCTGGTAGGCGGTGGTGCCGAGGTGGGTGCTCCCCGGAACGTAGCGGTACTCGTCGAAGATGGTCTGGTTGACGTCCATCAAGGTGTCGAAGAGGTCGTCGTCGTTCCGGCGGACGAAGGTCATCGCGTAGTCGGTGAGGTCCGAGAGCTCGCTCTCCGGCAGCTCCGGAGGCAGGAGGTACGGGGCGAGCTGGTTGCGCTGCCAGGGGAGCCAGACCAGCGGAAAGGTCGAGTGCGAGCGCAGCGGACGGGAGGGCAGGGGCGCGGTGTCGAGCAGGTCCACCCGGCTCCTGGCCTCGATGACCATCTCGCTGAACGGGGTGTTCACGTTGAGCCGGCGCACCCGGTTGCCGAAGACGTCGTCGTACTCGCGAGCCTGCCCCTCCACCGACACCGCGAGCGCGTGCGAGAGGAGCGTCTGCTTCCGGTCGTGGATCGGGCTGAGCCGGAAGACGTGGGTGCTCCGCTCCACCGGCTCGGCGTAGCGGTAGACGGTGCGGTGCACCACGTCCAGCCGGCGTGGCTCTCCCTGAGGAGGCCGGTCCAGCTTGCGGAGCCGTCGTGGAATCGCCCCGGCCATCGGTGCGGCGCTCGACCGCGCCTCGGACCGCAGCTCGCCCTGTCGTACCAGCCACAGGGTCCCCGCTGGCACCGCCGTCCACTCCGCGGCTGGCCCTGAGCCGCTGATCTCCAGCGGTGCGCTGGAGATGATGACCCCTTTCCGGTTTCGCGCCCCGTCCCGGCCGAGCTCCACGCCGACCTGCGAGTCGCCGAGGGCGATCGGTCCGTACGGCGGGCGGAGGAGCCAGCTGGTGAGCCCACTTCGCTCGCGGTCGGCCCAGACCAGGAGGTCCAGGCCGTCGGTGAGCACCACGTCGAGCGTGCCGAGGGTGTTCAGGTCCAGGAGCCAGTCGGCCAGCACTTGCGGATCGGCCTCGCCCAGCGAGCGCCAGCGCCGGGCGACCATGCGGTTCAGGAGGTCGCAGAAGACGAACTCGCTGTCGGTCGCCCCCACCGGCTCGAACAGCGGCTCGGGGAGCAGGATTGGCCGCCGCTCCAGGCTTCCACTGTGCGCGAAGAGCCACTCCCGTCCCCCCCACGCACGGGCGAAGGGCTGGGTGTTGGCGTCGGTCAGCGCTCCCCAGAGCGCGGTGCGCAGGTGCAGCACGAAGGTGGACGACTCCTTGTGGTCGGACCGGCGGACGAGCTCCGACTGCGGGCTGGCGTGGATCGGCGCCGCCTCCTTGTGCACCGTCACCGACTGCTCCCCCGGGGGGTAGTACCCCAGGCCCCACCCGTCCGGGCGCGCTGCTCCGGGGTGGAGGCAGCGCAGGTCGAAGGCCGGGCACAGCGCGCCCTCGAAGGACATGGCCAGCAGATTCGGCACGAGCAGGAACCCTACGCGAGCCCCCTGTCGACTCGCGACCCCTGTCGAAACGAGGGGTTGAGCAATCCTTCCCACCGACCGACCGGTAGGGGTACGTTTTCGCGCACCGTGTCAGTGATCGCCAGTCAACAGTCGATGCTGTCGGACTATCGGGCGCTCCCCGGTGCCTTCGACGAGCTGCTCGGGGCGACCGACAAGCTCCGGGCCACCGTCGAGGCGATGCTCGCGGGCGGCTCGGCCGAGGACTTCGCCCGGACCCAGGCGCTGGCCGAGGCGGCGCTCCTGAACCAGGGGGTGACCTTTTCGGTCTACTCGGACAGCCGAGGGGTGGAGAAGATCTTCCCGGTCTGCCTGCTCCCACGGGTCATCTCGGCGCACGAGTGGGCGCGGCTCGAGCGCGGGCTCCAGCAGCGGGTGCTGGCGCTCGAGGCCTTCGTCGAGGACGTGTACGCCGAGCAGCGCATTCTCGCGGCCGGGGCGGTGCCACCCGAGGTGGTGCTCGGCTCGGCGCAGTACCTGCCCGCCCTCCGTGGCCTGCGGCCGCCCGCGGGCGTGCGCATCCACATCTCGGGCATCGACCTCATCCGGGACGGTGGCGGCGTGTTCCGCGTCCTGGAGGACAACCTCCGGACGCCGTCCGGCGTCTCGTACGTGCTCGAGAACCGGCTGCTCTCCAAGCGGCTCCTGGCGCGGGCCTTCGAGGCGGCGCGGGTGCGTCCGGTGAACCAGTACCCCGCCCGGCTCGCGGGGGCGCTCCGCAGCGTCTCCCCGGTCGCCCCAGAGGAGACGACCATCGTCGTCCTCACCCCGGGCCCGTACAACTCGGCCTTCTTCGAGCACAGCTTCCTGGCGCGGCAGATGGGCGTGGAGCTGGTGGAGGCGGCGGACCTCTTCGTCGACGACGACCGGCTGTTCCTCCACACCATCCGTGGGCCGAAGCGGGTGCACGTCGTCTACCGCCGGACCGACGACGCGTTCCTGGACCCGGAGGTGTTCCGCCCCGACTCCCTCCTCGGCGTACGCGGAGTGATGCGCGCCTGGGCGAAGGGGAACGTCGCGCTGGCCAACGCACCGGGGAACGGGGTGGCGGACGACAAGGGGGTGTATCCGTTCGTCCCGGAGATGATTCGCTTCTACCTCGGTGAGGAGCCGCTCCTCGAGCAGGTGCCCACCTACCAGTGCGCGCGGCCCGAGGATCGGACCTACGTGCTGGAGCACCTCGCCGAGCTGGTGGTGAAGGTGGTCGACGAGGCCGGAGGCTACGGGATGCTCATGGGGCCGACGTCCACCGCCGAGGAGCGCGAGGAGTTCCGCCGGCGCATCCTCGCCGACCCGCGCCGCTACATCGCCCAGCCTCGCATCGAGCTGTCCACCTGCCCCACCTGGGTCTCGCAGGGTCGGTGCGTCGCCCCGCGGCGGGTGGACTTCCGCCCCTACGTCCTCAACTCCGCGGCCGGTCCCTGGGTGCTTCCCGGCGGCCTGACTCGGGTCGCGCTCCGCGAGGGGAGCTACGTGGTCAACTCCAGCCAGGGCGGCGGCAGCAAGGACACCTGGGTCCTCAAGGGAGACGGATGATCTCCCGGGTGGCGGACCACTGCTTCTGGATGGGCCGCTACCTGGAACGTGCGGAGAGCACCTCCCGCGTGCTGCGGGTCACCTCCAGCCTGGTGCTCGACGCCATCCTCCCTCCGGCGCAGGTCTGGACCTCGGCGCTGGCGGTGTGCGGCGAGGACGAGCCGTTCCTCGCTCTGCACGGGAGCGCGGCCACCGCCGACGGGCTGAGGGTCACCGAGTTCCTCACCTGGGACACCACGGTGCCCTCGAGCCTGGTCAACTCGGTGTACGCCGCGCGGGAGAACGCCCGCAGCATCCGCGAGGTGGTCTCGCTCGAGGCCTGGGAGGCGATCAACGAGCTGCACCTCTGGCTGAGCGACGGCGGCGGCCGGCGCGAGTGGGAGGCCCGGCCCGACGCGTTCTACCGCCAGGTGCGCACCGGGACGCAGCTGATCCTCGGCGCGGTGGAGCACACCATGCTCCACGACAACGCCTTCGACTTCATCGTCCTCGGGGTGTTGCTCGAGCGGGTGGGCCAGACCGCGCGCATCCTCGACGTGCACCACCACGCGCTGATGCAGCTCCCGCCGGACCTGGTGCGGGAGGAGACGCTGTGGCTGTCGCTGCTCCGGGCCTGCGCTGGCTTCGAGCCATTCATGAAGCGCAAGGCGGGCCGGGTGTCCCCCGGGGAGGTCGCCACCTTCCTGATGCTCGAGCCGCGCTTCCCGCGCTCGCTGGTCTTCTGTCTCCGCGAGGCGGACCAGCGCCTGGCCAGCATCCGCACGCCGGGAGACCAGTCGTTTCCTCCGCTGCGCTGCCAGGCCCGGCTGGCGGCGCTGGAGAGGTTCCTCGCCTCCCGGAAGGTGGAGGACGAGGACCTCCACGCGCTCCTCACCCACGTGGTGGAGGAGACCGCCGCCATCTGCGGAGAGCTGCACCAGGAGCTGTTCGAGGCGCCGCAGCGCGCCCGGCCGGCACCTGCGGAGCGACCGTGGGCCGAGGCCTGAGGCTCAGTGCGAGTGGGCCGGGCTCGGTGCGTCCGGGCTGGGCCACCCGTACTTCTTCCGGTGCTCGCGCCGCGCGCTCTCCACCCAGCCCTCCCGCTCGATGCGGCCCTTGAAGCCGGGTAGCCGCGCGGTCACCGCCGCGACGTCGTTCGCGTCCCAGCTCATCACCTGCTCGAAGCGGTAGATGCCCATCCGGTGGAGCAGCCGCTGCAGCACCGGCCCGACGCCGTGGATGAGGATCAGGTCGTCGCGCTCCTCCTTCCGGGGCGGCGGCGCCCGGGGGACCGGGGGTGCGGCGGGCCGCGAGCGCAGCGCGGCGATCTCCTCCGCCAGGCCGGCCAAGGTCGCGGTCACGCTGGCGAGCCGGGAGCTGAGCTCGCCGTCACCGGACAGGCTCTCCAGCTTCTGTACGATGGGAGTGAGGTCGAGAGCAGGTGGCGTCGGCGGGGAGCGCCGCGCCAGCTCGGTCACGGTCCCCTGGAGCGCCTGCTGTGCCTCGAGCAGCCGGTGCAGCTCGGTGGCCGCAAGCTCGGTGGCTGGCTTGAGCCTCACCTCCTCCATCAAGCGGGCGAGGAGCTCCAGCCGGGTCGACAGTGCCGAGGGGAGCACCCCGGTGGGCACGAGGGCCCGAAGGCGCTGCGCCTCGGAGGTCAGCTCCGCGACCTGCCCCCGGCGCAAGAACCAGGCGACCAGGAATCCAACCACCGCTGCGGCCAGGAGACAGAGGAGCAGCTGAGCAATCAGCGCGAGCATCGCTGGGGCCTCCAGGGCTGCTCCGGCAGCAGCGGCGCGAGTTCCCCAGGCCGAGGCCGTCGCCGGCGCGATGGCTGCCCAGTGCCGCTGCAGGCAGAGCAGGAAGACCCCGCAGAAGGCGAGGACACCCAGGAACCACACCCGGATCGAGCTGCCCATGCCGGACCTTCTCTCGCGACGTCGTCGGGCCGGTCCTACAACGCCGGCGGTGCGGCCGAGTGTGCACCTTGGTGCCGAGCCAGGGCCGACCCGCCCCTCGGATCCTGCACGTTGGTGCAGACGCAGGCTGTCGTGGCGCCGGCGCGGCCCCACGCGGCCAGCGTCCAGCCACCGGCCCCGTCACGCCTCAGAACGCCCAGCCGAGCCCGCCGAGCACCGCCTGCTCGCCGAGGAAGCCCACCTCGACGAAGGCCTCGAGATTCGCGGGCAAGCTGAAGCTCGACCCCGCGCTGAGCCGGTAGTGGTACACGTCGCTGCCGGTGCGGGACTGACCGCCCGGCGCGAACCACACCGGACCTCCGAAGGCCGCTGCACCCACGTACGGCATCCAGACGTCGAACAGCCGCTTGCCGAACACGACCGAGGCCCGGAGGTCGGAGGCAGTGAAGTCGGGCCGGTCGGCGGAGCTGGACCTCGACCGCGTGGGGGCGATGGAGATGCTGACGCTTCCGCTCAGGGCGAGGAACGGGCGGGGGCCGGTCCCGTCGAGCAGGGTGTACCCGACCGAGGCGCTGCCGACGATGCCCGGCTTCAGGTCGTAGTCCCCCAGCGGTCCGGTCACGCTCCCGGCGACGATGGCCCCCAGCGATACCTGGAACGACAGTGCGGAGGGGCGGTAGGTGAAGGCCACCGCCGCGCTGGCCTCCTCGAGGTGCTGCCGGTTGCCGTCGAAGGTCAGGTCCGTGCGCAACCCGCCGCCGCTGATCGCCAGCTGGAAATGCCGCTCCTCGTCCAGCGCCGCGCCACAGGTGCCCGTGAGACCCACGGGCGGGGCGATGCCTCAGGCGTGGGCGGGCGGTGGCCGCCAGAGCAGCGCGAGGACACAGGCGGCGGCGAGGACGCGCGGGGCTCGATGCATCGATCCTGCACCTACTCCGTCCCGGTCGAGCGCGCCATCGCCTGACGGAAGCGCGACGGCTGACGCATCGGCCCTGCCGGCCTACGATGGAACGGTGCAGTTCGCCCTCCTCGTCCTCCTCGCCGGGCTGATGATGTTCGCGGGCGTCATGCATTTCGTCACTCCCGCGGTCTTCGTCCGCATCGTCCCCCGGTGGCTCCCCGCGCCCGCCGCGCTGGTGTCGATCAGCGGTGCCTGCGAGATCCTCTGCGGGGTGGGGCTGCTCGTCCCCCTGACCCGGCGCCTGGCGGCGTGGGGGCTGATCGCCCTGCTGATCGCGGTGTTCCCCGCCAACGTGAACATGGCGCTGAACCACCTCCCGTTCGGGCGGCAGCCCGTCCCCACCTGGGCGCTCTGGGCGCGCTTGCCGCTCCAGGCGGTGCTCATCGCCTGGGCCTGGAGCTTCACCCGCGACTCGTGGTGATCGCTCGCCCGCGCTACTTGAGCGTGAAGTAGACCCGCGCCCCCGCCTCCTTCTTCGCCCGCTCACCGCCCTCGGTCAGGAACAGACGGCCGGGATCGACTCCGAGCGCGACCAGCCTGGCCCGGGCGGCCTCGGCCCGTTCCTGGCGCAGAGTCCCCAGCACCTCGGGCGCCAGCTCCACCGCGGCGAGCGCCGCAGCCTCCATCGCGCCCGGGTCGGGCGGTGCGCCGGCAGGCTCAGCGGGCGAGAGCGCGCGCCACCGCTTCTCGACGAAGCGCAGGTACTCCTCGTCGGTGAGCTCGGACTTCTGTCCCTTTCCCCCCTTCGCCGCCGCCTGTCGCTTCAGCTCCTGGAGCTTGAGGGTCTTCACGTCCGCCACCGGATCGGTGGTGCCCTCGATGTCCACCTTGAGCGCGGGCCGGCTGGCCAGGGCCTTGGAGAGACCCTGGAGCGACTTGTCCGCGCCGGGGGTCAGGACGGGAGCGCCTGCCTGGAAGTCCACGACGTCCAGCTTCTCCGCCCCACCGCCGAACAGCTTTCCCAGCAGGGCGAAGGGCGAGATGACCGCCTTGAGCAGCACGTTCCCGATGGCCCGCCAGACCACCCGGCTCAGCCGGAAGTCGGGGTCGTCCACGTTGCCCTCGACGGGGACGTCCAGCTCGATCAGCCCGCTGGGGTCCTGGAGCACGGCCAGACCGAGCTTCACCGGGAGCTTGGTGGCGTCCTTGCTGTTGGTCGCCTCGCCGAAGGTGAACTGGTCCACCTTGATGAGGTTGGTGGCCGCGAGCTGACGCTTGGCCACCTTGTACTCGAGGTCGAGGTCCAGCTTGCCTTTTTCCAGCAGATACCCGGCGTGCTTCCCGCAGTACGGGCTGAGCGGGGTGAGGTCGATGCCCTTGGAGGTGACCTTCACGTCGGTGGCGTCGTTCACCAGCCGGGGGCTGAGCGTCCCGGTGACCTCCAGAGGCCCGCCGGCCACCAGCCCCTTGATCTGCACCTGGGAGCGAGCGTTCAGCGCGTTGGACAGCCCGCGAAGCCGGACGTCGAGGTCGGTCACGGCCAGCGTCGCCGGTGGCGTCACCGAGCGGTCCACGAACGTCGCCGTCCCCCGGACGATCTGGAAGCTGGCGAGGGAGACCGGCGGCTGCGGCTTCTCCGGCTTCGGAGCCGGCCGGGCCACCGGCGCCTTGGTCTCGGCGCCCGCCGGCGGCGGCGGCGGGGCCTTGAGCAGCCGGCGCAGGTTGGACGAGCCGTCCTCGGCCAGCACCACGCGGACCCGGGGCTGGACCCACCGCACCGAGTGGACCGCCAGGCCGAGCGGGGTGGAGGAGCTCTTGATCCCCGAGATCTGCAGCTCCTTCCAGCGCACCAGCTCCTGGTTGCGTTCGGAGTCGAGCAGGGTGAGCCCGTCCACCCGGGTGTCGCCCTCGAAGCTCCAGGCGGCCGGCTCGACGGCCCCGTCGAAGCGGGCATGGCCCTTCAGCCCCAGCTGCCCGCTCCCGAGGCGTGCCGCCAGATCGCCGTACAGGTCGAGGTAGGGGTCGAACGGAGGCAGCTCGAGCGCGTCGATGGTGATCGCCAGGTCGGCGGCCGGACGGAGGAGCCTCACCGGGCCCTCGACGCCTACCTTCCCCTTGCCGCCGAAGCCCACGCTCGCCGACAGCCGCGAGGTCTGCTGCGCGGCATCGGCCAGGTCCTCGAGCCGGACGTCCACCGGAGCGAGGGTGAGGCTTGCGGGCCGGGCCGGCAGGTCGTCCTGGAACTCGATGCGCCATCCGGCCAGCTCGATCTTCCCCACCGCCCAGTGGAACGGCGCGCTCTTCTCCTTCGACCGAGGGCCGCTCTTCGGTGGGGGCTTCATCTGCTCGACGTCGAAGCGGCCATCGGGGTTCCGGTGCGCCCGGATCACGCCGTTCCTCAGGGTGACCGCCTCGACCCGGGCGGTCCGGCCAATGGCGTCGGCCGAGATGCTGCCGACGTCCACCTCCGGCAGCTCGACCTTGGGCTGCGGCGTTCCCGGGATGCCCAGGACCAGGCTGCGCACCGCGACCGAACCCTCGGAGACCCGGAGCACGTGACGCTCGGCTCCCCACTCCAGCGTGTAGCCGGTCTTCAGGCCGAGGCGCCCGTCGCGGATCTCGAAACCCACCTCCTGCTCGTAGTACGGGCTGTACTTCGAGAGCCGCAGCCCGTCGAAGGAGACGGTGCCGGTGGAGCGGAGCGGCTCGGTGAGCACGTTCCCTGCCCAGGAGAACGTCTCTCCCGACTCGGTGGTCCCGGCGAACGAATAGGGGCTGGTGGAGTCCGGGAGGGTCCGGAAGCCCTGGAGGCGGATGTCGAACGGGCCGATGGTGGAGTCGAAGGGCCGGCGGCGCGAGCGGTCGTGGAAGTCGAGCTGCGCCTGCTCGATGGAGAGCTTCTGCACCGCGAAGACCAGCGGCCGCTTCTTCGCCTCGGGCGGTGCCGCCGGCGCGGCGGGCTCGGACGAAGTGTTCTCGTCCACCAGGTCCTGAAAGTTGAGCCGGCCTCGCTCGTCCATGGACACCCGGGCGTGGAAGCGCACCAGCTGGACCTCGTCGAGCGAGACCTCGCGCCGGACGATGCGCCAGGCTCCCAGGTTCAGGTACAGCCGGTCCCAGGAGATGAAGGGACTGCCGTCCGTCGCCTTCACCAGGAGCCCGTCGATGGTGACCGAGAGCGCGTAGGGATTGGTCCGCACCCGGGTGATGGTGGTCTGCCGGTGCAGCGCCGCGGTGAGGCGCTTCTCCAGCTGGCGATGGAGGATCCACGGAAGGACCAGGAACCCGAACGCGGTGTAGAGCACCAGCAGTGCCGCGAAGATGAGGAGGAGGCGCCGCCGTCTCCGGAGCAGCCCGACCAGCCGGTGGCCTGAGTCGCGGGGCGCCGCGGGCTCGGAGGGAGGAGGAGGGACCGCTGGTTCCGGGGTGCTGGCGCTGGGGATGCCCACAACGTCACCGGAACCACCGCCCGAAGTCAACGGAGCAGAGGATCAATCCTGGTGCGGATCCCGGGCGGCGGACGGCCGCGGTCCCGCGAGGTACCCCGGTCGTGTTGCGTTCCGATGACGCTGAGAGCGCAGGCCTCGTCACCTCTGCGACGTGGATCCGCGCCGCTTCGGCACCCGCGCTCCCGGCTAGGGAACGAGGGAGAGGAAGAGGAACGCGGCAAAGACCACCAGGTGCACCGCGCCCTGCATGATGCTGGTTCGTCCCGGGCCGAGCGTGACCGCGCCGACGATGAAGGTGAGGCTGAGGAGGACCAGGTCCTTGGGGTCCAGGCCGAGGACGACCGGGAGGTGGAACAGCTGCGAGGCCGCGACCACTGCCGGGATGGTGAGGCCGATGGTGGCCAGCGCCGAGCCCAGGGCCAGGTTCATGCTGGTCTGGAGCCGGTTGGCGCGGGCAGCGCGCACCGCGGCCACGGTCTCGGGGAGCAGCACCAGCATCGCGATGGCGATGCCGATCACCGCGTCCGGGGCCCCGGCGGCGAGCACCGCCGCCTCGATGCGCGGCGAGAGCACCTTGGCCAGGCCCACCACCCCCACCAGCGAGACCAGCAGCAGCCCCCCGCTCACCCATGCGGCGAGGGCGGTCGGTGGGGGCAGGTGCACACCCTCGCTCGCCGCTGCGTCAGTCGGAAGGAAGTAGTCGCGGTGGCGGACGGTCTGGACGAAGACGAACACGCCCCACAGGACCAGCGAGGCGAGCCCGGCGAAGGCCAGCTGCGAGGGGCTGTAGGCCGGCCCGGGTGCGCTGGTGGTGAACCCGGGAAGCACCAGCACCAGCGTGGCCAGCGCCACCAGCGCGGCGAACGCCGGCCCCGCACCCTCGATGCGGAAGGACTGCTCGCGGTGGCGGAGGCCCCCGACCAGGATGCACAGCCCGATGACCCCGTTGCAGATGATCATCACCGCCGCGTAGACGGTGTCGCGGGCCAGGACGGCCTTGTCCGGACCGCCGGCGAGCATCATCGAGAGGATCAGCGAGGTCTCGATGATCGTCACCGCCAGAGCGAGGACCAGGGTACCCAGGGGCTCTCCGACCTTGTGGGCCACCACCTCGGCGTGGTGCACGGCGGCGAGCACGGCGCCCACCAGGGCAAGCCCGCAGAGCGCGGAGAGGGCCGCACTCGCCGGGAGGACGGCGGCCGCCCCGAGCAGCGCGGCGGCGAGGAGCGGGGCGATGGTCGACCAGTGCCTCAACGGGGCCTCCGCGGGGTGCGGCGTCGGAAGGCCCGGCAAGCTACCTCAGCTCGGGACCCGGCACCGCCTCGGCGCCAGGGGCACGTCGAGGGCGGTCCCGAGACGAGCCCGCCCTCGTCCCGTTCACCTCGGGACCAGCTCAGCGCGCCGCGAGCTCGCGGCGGTTCAGTCGGTCCAGGTCCACCAGGATGGCCCGGCGCTGTGCCACGCTCCACGGGTCCAGGCGCCAGGCCAGGGTCCGGTAGCCGTCGTCGAGGCGAGCGATCTGGGCGAGCTTCCACTCCGCCCGGCGGAGGGCCCATCCGTTGCCCCGGCTCGCCTCGAAGCGGGCGCGCTCGACCTCGCGCTGGCTCTCGCGCACCTCGTCCCCGAGGAGCCCACGGGCGCGGGCGTCGACCCAGCGGAGCAGGCGCAGGTCACGGGTGGCCGCGGCACGGTCCAGCTGGGCGAGCGTTCCGTCGACCGACCAGAGGTCGCGGGCATCATCTTCCCGGTCAGGGCGCCGGGCGACCGGAGGCGGACGCACCTCGAAGGGCGGCGGCGCGCGGAGCTCGACGACCGGTGCGGGTCCGGGGGCGAGCGGCTCGAGCGGCGGGGTCCAGGGATGGGCCAGCGCGGTGAGCGGCAGGAGCACGGCGGCGAGCAGAAGCGTCTTCATCGGGCAGTCCTCCTTCGGTGAGGGCTGCCACTGGGACGGAGGTGACGGGCGGCGCATTCAGCGCACCCCGGCCGACCTCCGGCGCCGCCGGTGCGCTACTTCCCGCCCTTGCTCCAGGGCGGGACGACGCCGTTGGAGCGAGCGTAGGCGATCGACTGCCCGAGGTGCTCCTGGTAGTGGCCCACCGCGGCGATGATCAGCGCGCGCTTGGTCATCGGGCGTCCGAAGAAGTCCACCGTCTTGCCCAGCTCCGCGTCGGGCAGCGTCTTCACCTGGTTCCCGAACCAGGTGAACGAGTCGGCAAGGATCTTCTGGATCTTCGCCTTGTCGGTGGTGCTCTTTTCCAGATCCTTCATCTGCGAGGCGATCTCCGCCGGGATCTCGAACCCGATCAGCTTTCCGAAGAAGTACCCGCCCCCGGCCGCGTGAAGGTACACCTCGGCCACCGAACGCACGCCCTTGGCCGGTCGCCAGGTGAACTTCGACTGCGGCATGGCCTGCTCGAGCGAGACCATCTCCTCCTGGACGTGGGCGAGCACCCCCGCGGTGTCGGACTGGAAGGTGGAGGTCGGAGCCGCGGGGGCCTGCGCGACCGGCGCGGTTCCCTGGGCGAAGGCGGGCAGCGAGAGGGCGAGACAGCCTGCGAGCACGACGTTTCGCGTGAGGGTCATCAGGGCTCTCCAGTCGGAGTCGGCGAGGGACGGGACCAGATGCGCTGCAGCACCGGGGCGAGCCCGACCACCACGGCGCATCCGAGCACGTTGTACCAGAGGAACCCCAGGCTCACGAACCGCGCTGCAGCGAGCACCGCGATTTCCCCCGCCACCGTGGCCCAGAACGCCGCGCGTCCACCGACCCGGGCGAGGAAGAAGCCCACCAGGAACACGCCAAGCATCGGCCCGTAGAACAGCGAGCCCAGCACGTTCACCGCCTGGATGAGGTTGTCCAGCAACGAGGCGAAGGTGGCGAACCCCACCGCCACCAGACCCCACCCGGCAGTCGACCAGCGCGCCACCGCCAAGGTCCGTGCGTCAGACGCATCCGGATGGCGTGGGCGATAGAAGTCGACCACGGTGGTCGCCCCCAGCGAGGACAGCGCCGCCGAGTTGGCGGACATCGCCGCCGAGAGAATCACCGCGACCAGCAACCCGATGAGGCCGCGCGGGAAGTGGTCGAGCACGAAGCGGAGGAAGATGAAATCCGCGTCCTTCGGGTCGGCGCCTGGCCGGGCCCGTGCCACCAGCGCGCCGGTGTCCTTGCGCAGCGCCTGGACCCGCGCCTCGGCGGCGCGCAGCTCGGCGGTGTCCGCGTGGTTGGCGAACCAGGCGTCGATCGCCCGGCGCTTCTCGGAGAATAGCCGCGCGTGGGTGGCCTCGAGCGCGGCCACCTCCGCGGGGTGGCTGGCCCGCACCCGCTCCAGCTCGGCCCGGTTGAAGAACAGGGGCGGTGGGCTCAGCTGGTAGACGACGAAGACCATCACCCCGATGAAGAGGATGAAGAGCTGCATCGGCACCTTGAGCAGCCCGTTCATCAACAGGCCCCGCCGGCTCTCGGCCAGCGGACCTCCGGCGAGGTAGCGCTGCACCTGCGACTGGTCGGTGCCGAAGTAGGCCAGCTGCACGAAGAGGCCCCCGAGCAGCCCCGACCAGAGTGTGTACCGGGTGTCGAGCCGCAGCGAGGTGTCCACCCCCTGGAGCTTCCCCAGCGCCCCGGCCAGTGCCACCCCCTGGCCGAAGGAGACACCCGGCGGCAGCTGGGCGACCGCCACCCAGAAGGCGACGATCAGCCCGACGAGGATGACCGCCATCTGCGCGGTCTGGGTCCGGCTCACCGCCCGGCTCCCGCCCGCGACGGTGTAAACGATGGTCACGGCGCCGAGGAAGAGGTTGGTCCACAGGACGGGCCACCCCAGGACCGCGGAGAGCACCAGCGCCGGAGCGTAGATGGCCAGCCCGGAGGCCAGCCCGCGCGAGACCAGGAAGAGCAGCGCGGTGAATTGCCGGGTCCGGCTATCGAAGCGCTGCTCGAGGTACTGGTAGGCGGTGTAGACGCGCAGCCGGTGGTAGACCGGCAGGGCGATGGCCGAGAGCAGCACCATGGCGATCGGCAGCCCGAAGTAGAACTGCACGAAGCCGATTCCGTCCTGGTACGCCTGCCCGGGCACCGAGAGGAAGGTGATGGCGCTGGCCTGGGTGGCGATGACCGACAGGCCGATGGTCCACCAGCGGATGTCCTTCCCCGCGCGGAGGTACGACTCGGTGGTGTGCACCCCGCGGCTCCGCCAGGCCCCGAAGGCGACGATTCCCACCAGGGTGAGGACGAGCACCGCCCAGTCGAGTCCGCTCACCGGAAGACCTGCTCCACCACCCAGAGCCCGGCGATCTCCATGGCGAGCACCGCCAGGACCAGGAAGTAGAGCCGCCCCCAGCGGCCTTGCTCGACCTCGGGCTCGGTCTCAGCCACCCGCGTCGACCAGGTTGGCGAAGAGTCGAAACGCGCCTGGAACACCGGCAGGGAGCTGCCGGAAGAACGACAGCCCGGTGTAGACGAACGCGCCCTTGCCGGAGCGGGCGACGAGGACCGCGCCCTTCAGCGGGGCCTCACCCGGGTCGTGCATTGCCAGCGGCGTGGCGTAGCGCGAGTCCCAGGACTCGGCGAAGTAGAGTCCCCGCTCCTGGACCCAGCCCGCCCAGTCCTCCGGGCCGATTCGGTTCGGCGAGGCGAGGACCGGGTGTGCCGCCGCTTCCACCGCCGCGGTCTCGTCGGTGACCCGGCCGTGCCCGATGGTGAAGGGGAAGGGGCCGAGATCCGGCGGGGCCTTGGAGATGAAGTTGCTGGTGACGTACTGGACCAGCACCGTCCCACCCGAGGCGACGTACTCCATGAGCTTGCCGTGCAGCGCCTCCAGCTGCGGCTCGACGTTGAACGCCCGGATGCCGAAGACCACCGCGTCGAAGCGCCCCAGTCCCCCTTCACGCAGGTCTTCCACCGAGAGCGGCGTCACCTCGTAGCCCGCCTGCCGCAGCGCCTCGGGGACCTCGTCGCCGGGGCCCGGCACGTAGCCGATGCGCCGCCTGGCGTGAGCCACGTCGGCGCGGGTGAGCTGCACCGTGGCCGGCGGGAGCCAGGTCTGGATGGGAATGTGGCCGGCGTCGATCCGCCGCAGCCCCCGATCGAACTGCTGCCCGCCCACGGTGGCGACGGCGCGGAGCGTTCCCCGGGCCGTGGTGCGGGGGGGGACGACGGTGAAGCGCAAGGTCGACTCGCCACCCGCGGCCACGGTGAAAGGCGTGGTCGCGGGCTGGGCGGAGAAGCCGGGCGGCAGCTCGAGGGCCAGCGTGCCCGACGCGCCGCGCACGCTCCGGAGGGTGACCTCCAGCGTGCGTGGCGACGCGTCGGGGAAGAGGACCAGCCCGCGCGAGGGGTCCACCGTCACCAGCGGCAGCACCTCCAGCCGGCGGTAGCGCTCACCGAGCACCGGGTCGGTCCACTTGTAGGCCACCGGCCGGCGCAGGGAGAGGGACTCGCTCCCGAAGGCGAAGACCCACTCGGCCTCGACGGGTGCGGGCTCCTCGGGCAGCCCGACCCAGGCAGGGTCCCGCACCGGGTAGAGTCCTGCCTCCGGCGCCTCCAGCCAGGCGGGGTTGGAGAGGCGCGTGTCGGGGGGGACCTCGAGCGTGCCCTTCCCCTCCAGCGGGGCGCCGGCCTTCAGCGGGGACGGTCCGAGCAAGGTGCGCGTGCCCACCCGCGCCGAGGTGAGCGACACCGGCACGGGACGGCGGAGCAGGACGCTGGCAGTGGCGGTCACCGTCCCGCCCGGCGAGGTGCTCGGGCGGTCGGTCGTCACCTCGGCGAAGAGCCCGGCGCAGGCGAACACCGTGGCCTCGAGCTCGGCGAGCTTCGCCTCCTTCCACGGGTGGTCGGGCAGCTTCCGCAGCTCGGCGCGGGCAGCGAGGAGCGCGGGAATCGCCGCCTCGGGAGTGCCCGTCCGGTAGGCCTGGCGGGCCCGCTTCAGCTCGGAGACCAGGCGCGCCGTCCCGGGCACGCGCGACCAGTCCAGCGTCACCCCGTCCAGCGGGCTCTGCTTCATCGGCTCGCCGGCGAGCAGATGGAAGCCCTCGGGCGTCGGCCCGCGGCGTCGCGCGGCGCCGAAGCCCTGGCTCTTGTGGTTGCTGCGGCTGTCGGCGGCGAGCTCCGGGTAAGACAGCCCCAGCCAGGGGTCGTACCCGCCCACGTCCAGGTGCGGAAGCCTCATCAGCTCCGCGTCGCTCTTCCCGAAGAAGTTGCTCTCGTTCCACACCACCCGTCGCGCCTTCCACGGGCCCAGCCGGCGGTGCTCGGCGTCCGGCATGTACGCCGGGTCGGCCGCCCGGGCGAAGGCCTCGACCGCGAGCCGGGCGGAGGCGGTGTGCTGCCCGTGAGTCTCGCCGGCCTCCACCGGGAAGCGGGTGATGATGACGTCCGGACGGAGGCGGCGGATGGCCAGCACCACGTCGGCCAGCACCGGGTCGTGGCCCCAGATGGACAGCGACTCCTCGGGGCTCTTCGAGTAGCCGAAGTCGCGTGCGCGGGTGAACAGCTGCTCGGCCCCGTCGACGGCCCGGGCAGCGAGCAGTTCCTGGGTGCGGATGAGACCGAGCCCGGGACCCAGCTCGGGCCCGATGAGGTTCTGGCCGCCGTCGCCCCGCGTCACCGACAGATAGCCCGTCCGAAGCAGCGAATGGTTGGAAAGGTAGGCCAGGAGCCGGGTGTTCTCGTCGTCCGGGTGGGCGGCGACGTACAGGACACCTCCCACCACCAGCAGCCGGTCGAGCCAGCGTTCCAGCCGCGCTCCATCGGGCTGGGAGGGGCGCAGGGTGGGCGCAGCGGTCGCGGTCGAGAGCAGCAGGGTGAGGGCCATCGGGGCAAGCACGGCGCGGCGCGCGCGTTTGGATGGGTGCATGGGCACTGGTACGGTGCAATCTGGCATGGCTTTGGATTTCTTCGAGCAGTTCATCGCCGGGGATGCCGACGCCACCACGCTGCTGCCGGCGCAACCGATGGAGCCGAGAGCCTGGGAGGAGGCCGCGGCGCGGGCGGCGCGACGCAGGCCGGTGCAGGGAGTGGTCGAGGAGCTGCAGCGACAGGCGGCGTCGCTCCCGTCGTCACCGGCGCGCCACGCAGCGCTCAGCGCGCTCGCACGGCCTGGAGTGACCTGCGTCGTCACCGGCCAACAGCTGGGTGTCTTCCTCGGTCCGCTGTACACGGTGCACAAGGCGGCGACCGCGGTGGCGCGGGCCCGGTGGCTCGGCGAACGCACGGGGCGGCCCTGCATTCCGATCTTCTGGCTGCAGACCGAGGACCACGACTGGACCGAGGTGGCTCGCTTCGACGGCTGTGTCCGCGGCAGATGGCTCTCGGGCCGGTTCGCGGCGGAGGGTCCGGCCGAGGCGCGGGTCTCGCTGGCCCACCGCCGGCTGCCGGCCGAGGTGGAGGTCCACCTCGCCTCGCTCTCGCGCTCGCTGGCGCCGCTTCCGCACGGCGCCGAGGTGATGGCGCTCCTCGGGCGCCACTACGTCGCCGGCCGCTCGCCCGGCGCGGCATTCGCCGGGGTGCTGTCCGAGCTGTTCGCCGACGAGGGCCTGGTGCTCCTGGACCCGCGGACGCCAGCGATGGCGACCGGTGCCGCGCCGCTGGTGCGTTTCGCGCTGGAGGAGGAGGAGGCCATCGGCGCGCTGCTGGAGGAGCGAGGTGCTGCGCTCGCCCGGCGCGGATTCGAGGAGCAGGTGCACACCCGGGCGGATGCCTGCCTCGCCTTCTTCCACCCTGCGGGGCCGGCTGGCCCGCGCTTCCGGCCGGACCGCGACGGCAACGGCTTCCGGACACCGCTCGGGCGCATCTCGCTCGCCGAGCTGCGCGCCCGCCTGGCGGACGACCCGCTCTCGTTCAGCACCTCGGCGCTGCTCCGCCCGCTGGTCCAGGACACCCTCTTGCCCACCGCGGCGTACCTGGGCGGTCCGGCCGAGTGCACGTACTTCGCGCAGCTCCCGCCGGTGTACGCCCGCGCCGGGCTCGAGCTGCCGATGATCGCTCCCCGGGCGCGCTTCCGGGTGGTGGACCCGTGGACCGCCTCGCTCCTCGACCGGCTCGGCCTTTCGCCCGAGGACACCGGCCAGCCGGTCCACGCGCTCGCCGCGCGGCTCCACGCCTGGCCGGCGTGGATGGATGGCTCGCTCCGCGAGCGGCTGCTCGGGCCCATCGAGCGGCAGCTGGACGCGCTCGGGCCCGAGGTCACCGCGCTCGACCCGGCGCTGGTCCGCGCGGTGGAGAAGACCAGGGCCCACGTCGGGCGCGGGGTGGACCGGTTCATCGCCCGGTTGCAGCGCGCGGCGCTGGTCTCCAGTGGGGCGGGGACGGGCACTCTGGAGGCCCTCGCCCAGGTGACGACGGCGCTCCATCCGGCCGGCCGTCCCCAGGAGCGGGTGCACGGGTTCTGGGCCATCGCCGCGGAGGTCGGCCCGCGCGCCCTCGTCTGCAGCCTGGTGTCCGCCGCGGCGTCGCTCTCGCCCGAGCTCCGGACGGTGAGGCCGTGACCGCGCTCGGGGTGGGCATCGCCTGCTTCCCCACGGTGGGCGGAAGCGGGGTGGCGGCTTCCCAGCTGGCGATGCAGCTGGCGGCGCGCGGTCACCGGGTCCACGTCTTCTCCTCGGCGGTGCCGGTGCGGCTCGCCGGAGACGGGCCGTGGACGGTACACCTGGTCGAGAGCACGCCCCGTCCTCCGGCAGGACCGGTGATCCGCCCCCAGGCGCTGGCGCGGGCGATGGCCGAGGTGGCGGTGGGCGAGTCGCTCGACCTCCTGCACGTCCATTACGCGCTGCCGCACGGGCCAGCGGCACTGCTCGCCCGTGAGCGGTTGCGCCGTCTGGGGCGACGCGCTCCGGCGCTGGTCACCACCCTGCACGGCACCGACGTCACCGGGGTGAGTGGCGAGCCGGCGATGCGCGCGCAGGTCCGGGAGACGGTGCTGGGGAGCGACGCGGTCCTGACCCCCTCGGCCTGGCTGCGGCGGGTGGCGGTGGAGACGCTCGGATTGCCCCCCAGCGCCCGGGTGGAGGTGCTGCCCAACTTCGTCGACCCCCAGACCTTCCATCCGCTCGATGACGGCGCGGGCGAGGTGCCGGCACTCTTCCCGGACCTGGACTGGAGCCCGGGGCGCCGGCCGGCGGTGCTGCTCCACGCCTCGAACTTCCGGCCGGTGAAGCGAGTGGGCGATGCGGTCCGGGCGCTCGCCGAGGTGCGCCGGGCTCGGGTGGCGGTCTTGGTCCTGGTGGGCGATGGTCCGGAGCGCGGCGCGGTGGAGGCGCTCGCGACCTCGCTCGGAGTGCGCGGCGCGGTGGCCTTCGCCGGGGAGCGGAGCTCGCTCGGAGACCTCTTCGCCCACGCCGACCTCTTCCTGCTTCCGAGCGAGCAGGAGAGCTTCGGGCTGGCGGCGCTCGAGTCGCTCGCCTCCGGAGTCCCGGTGGTGGCGAGCGACGTGGGCGGGGTGTCGGAGGTGGTGACCCACGGAGAGACCGGTTGGCTGGTGCCGGCGAAGGACCCCATCGCCATGGCGGGGGCGGTGCTCGAGCTCGTCGCCGAGCCGGCGCGACGGATGGCCATGGGCCGGGCAGCCCGGGCGTCCGCCGTCGCGCGCTTCCAGCCAGGCCCGCTCGTCTCCCGAACGGAGGCGCTCTACCGCGAGGTGCTCGCCCGCCCTGCCGCCGGCTCGAGCCCAGGGCGATGAGGACCGTGGATCGGCACCGTGGAGGATGACAGGGTCTCGGTCCCCGGCCGTTCGCAGGAGGGGCCCCTTGTCCTCGCTCGGAACGATGATGGAGCTCCCGCTCACCCTGGACCATCTGCTGGTCCGGGCGGAGCGGATGTTCCCTGCGGTGCCGGTGGTCTCCCGCCTGCCCGACCGCACCCTGCACCGAACGACGTATGGGCAGGTGGCGCGGCGCGCCCGCGCGCTGGCCGAGGCGCTCGCCCTGGCGGGGCTCCGTCGGGGTGAGCGGGTGGCGACGTTGATGTGGAACCACGCCGCGCACCTCGAGACCTACCTCGGCGTTCCGCTCGCAGGCGGGGTGGTCCACACCCTGAACCTTCGCCTCGCTCCGGAGGAGCTGGCCTTCATCGTCGGACACGCCGCCGACCGGTTCCTCCTGGTGGACGAGGCGCTGCTCCCGCTCTGGGAGAAGGTCCGCCCCCGGGTATCCATCGAGCGGGTGGTGGTGGTGTCCGCGGCGCAGGGCGGGGAGTACGAGGCGCTGCTGGCGACGGCGAGCGGCCAGTGGACGCCGCCGAGGCTGGCGGAGAGTGACGCCTGCGGCATGTGTTACACCTCCGGGACCACCGGGCAGTCCAAGGGCGTGGTGTACACCCACCGCAGCACCCTGCTGCACACGCTGGCCGGCGCGCTCCCGGACATGCTGTCGCTCCGGCACGCCGACTCGGTCATGCCGGTGGTCCCGATGTTCCACGCCAACGCCTGGGGCCTCCCGTACGCCTCGGTGATGTTGGGCAGCAAGGCGGTGTTCCCCGGGCCGGCGCTCGACGCGGAGAGCCTGCTCGACCTCATGACCCGGGAGCAGGTGACGATGTCCGCCGGCGTGCCGACGGTCTGGATCGCGGTGCTCGAGGCGCTGGACAGGGAGCCGGGGCGCTGGGCCCTGGCGCCCGGTCTGCGCCTGATCGTCGGGGGCTCCGCCGCTCCCGAGTCGCTCCTCCGCGGCTTCGATCGGCACGGGATCACCGTGGTGCACGCCTGGGGGATGACCGAGATGTCGCCGCTCGGGTCGGTGTGCCACCTCGGGCCCGAGGCCCGGGCGCTCGACGAGGACGGCCGCTACGCGCAGCGCGCGCGCCAGGGCCGGGCCTCACCGCTGGTCGAGATCCGCGCGGTGAACGAGGCCGGTGAGGTGCCGTGGGACGACCGGACGATGGGCGAGCTTCAAGTGCGTGGGCCCTGGGTGGCTGCCCGCTACCACGACAACGAGGAGGCGAAGGACCGCTGGACGGCGGACGGATGGTTTCGCACCGGTGACGTGGTCACCCTCGATGCGACCGGGTGCATCAAGCTCAGCGACCGCACCAAGGATCTGGTCAAGTCCGGGGGGGAGTGGATCTCCTCGGTCGATCTGGAGAACGCGCTGATGGGGCACCCCGCGGTGAGGGAGGCGGCGGTGGTGGCGGTGCCGCATCCACGATGGGGCGAGCGGCCGGTCGCCACGGTGGTGCTGAGGGCAGGCGCCTCGGCGACCGCCCCCGAGCTCCAGGACTGGCTCCGCTCGAAGTTCCCGAAGTTCTGGGTCCCCGAGGCGATCGTCTTCGCCGACGCCATCCCCCGAACCTCGGCGGGCAAGTTCCGCAAGTCCGAGCTGCGCGAGCGGTACGCCGGCTGGGCCTGGACGCCTACTTCTTCCAGCTGACCAGCGCCTTGGCGACGTCGTCCGCGGCGAAGAAGTTCTTCGACGCCTTCCCCAGCGTCTGGGCTCGCTGGGCGGCGGCGAGCGCTTCGGCGTTCTTCCCGGCGGCGTGGAGGAGCTCGGCGCGGGTCCAGACGTTGTTCCACTCTTCCTTGAGCTGGATCGAGCGGTCCGCGAGCTGCATCGCCAGGGCGGGCTCGATGCCGGCGCCGAGCAGGTACCGGGCCGCGGCGTTGTAGGGCCTCCAGTCGTCGCCCTTGAGCGCGCGGATCTGCGCCAGGACCTTCTCCCGGGTGCCGGTGGTGAACTTCACCGCCACCCGCTGGGTCTCCCACTCCATCGCCAGGGTGCCCTTCTCGTCGTCGAAGTCGAGGAGGGTGAAGGCCATCCGCTCGCGATGGGGGATGGCGCTCGCGGCGGCGGGAACCCGGAGCGCGTCCTCGCTCTGCTTGTAGTCGCCCGACCCCGCCTGATCGGTGTTCTTGCTGAGGATGAAGGTCCAGCCGGACTTCTGGGGCAGGAGGAACAGGCAATAGGAGCCGGCGGCGACCGGCTTCCCCTCGATGGAGACCGGCGTGGAGAAGCTCACCCTGGTGCACTCGTTCGCGCCCGCGCGCCAGACCTGGTCGAATGGCACCACCTCGCCCCAGATCCTCCGTCCCTTCACCGCCGGGCTCGAGTAGGCGACCGACACCTCGGTGAGGCCCACGTTCTGGGTCACCGACCCCTTCGGGCTCGGGCGGGGCAGATCGAGGCTGGTGGTGGACTGGGACAGCGCGGCGCCGGAGGCGAGCGTGGCGGTGAGCAGGGCAAGACGGATGCGACGCAGCAAGAGTTGCCTCCTTGGGCGGACCCGGGGGGCGGGGAGCATACCCGGTGGTTGCCCGGAGAAGCCGCCCTGGGCCACCGGAGGGTCTGGCATCGCGTCGAAGGTGTCTGGCATCCTCTCCCTCACCGCCCGCATGTCCGACCTGCCGCACAACCGAATCGACGACGTCCGGATCGAGCGCCTGCGCCCGGTCCTGCCCCCGGCCATCCTCATCGAGCAGCTCCCGCTCGGGCCGGAGGCCGAGGCCTTCGTCTACTCGGCTCGCCGGGAGGTGAGCGCCATCCTCCATGGGCTCGACGACCGGATGCTGGTCGTCGTTGGCCCGTGCTCGATCCACGACGTCGATGCCGCCCGGGCGTACGCCACGCGGCTCGCGGCGGTGGAGCGGCGGCTCTCCGATGCGCTGCTGCTGGTGATGCGGGTCTACTTCGAGAAGCCGCGGACCCGGGTGGGCTGGAAGGGGCTGATCAACGACCCGCACCTCGACGGCAGCTTCCGGATCAACGAGGGCCTCACCCTGGCGCGGGGCCTGCTGGTCGGGCTCGCCGAGCAGCGGGTGCGTGCCGGCTGCGAGTTCCTGGACACCATCACCCCCCAGTTCCTGGCCGACACCGTCTCCTGGGGGGCGATCGGCGCACGCACCACCGAGAGCCAGGTGCACCGCGAGCTCGCCTCGGGCCTCTCGATGCCGGTCGGGTTCAAGAACGGCACCGACGGGAACGTGAAGATCGCCATCGATGCGGTGACCGCCTCCGCCAATCCGCACTGCTTCCTCTCGGTCACCAAGCAGGGGCTGGCGGCGATCGTGGAGACGAAGGGCAACCCCGACACTCACCTCATCCTCCGCGGCGCGACCAGTGGGCCCAACTACGACGCCGCGTCGGTCGCCGCCGCCTGCGCCGGCCTGCGCGAGGCAGGGCAGCGGCCACGGCTGATGGTGGACTGCTCGCACGGCAACAGCGGGAAGGATCCGCATCGGCAGATTGCGGTGGCCGCCGAGCTGGCCCACCGCCGCGCGGGAGGCGACGCCGCGGTGTTCGGGGTGATGCTGGAGAGCCACTTGGTCGAGGGACGGCAGGCGCCCGGTCCACGCGCCCAGCTGACGTACGGCCAGAGCATCACCGATGCCTGCCTCGGCTGGGACGCGACCGAGGCCGTCCTGGACGGGCTGGCCGAGGCGGTCCGGACCGGCCGGGCCCGGGCCGCCGGTCCGCGCGCGGCGGGGTGAGCCGCGAAGGTCAGGCTCTCGCTCCGGATGGCCCCCAGTCAACGCATCTACCCCGCCGTTCGAAGCGTGGTGTCCTTCGCGGTTCGCTGCTTCTACCGCATCGAGCGCGCCGGCCCGCCGCTGCCGGAGGGCCCGCTGCTGCTGGTGGGCAACCATCCCAACGCGCTGGTCGATCCGGGGCTGATGATCGCCGTGTCGTCGCGCCGGCTGACCTTTCTGGCCAAGGAGCCCATCTTCCGGATGCCGGTGCTGGGCTCGCTGGTCCGTGCGCTGGGAGCGCTGCCGGTGGTGCGGGTGCAGGACGATCCGTCCCGGATGCGCGAGAACCTCGAGGCGCTCGGGGTCGCCGCCCGGGGGCTCGCCGAGGGACGGGCCATCGCGCTCTTCCCCGAGGGCCGGAGCCACTCCGAGCCGTCGCTCGGGGCGTTGAAGACCGGCGCGGCGCGGCTGGCGCTCCAGGCGGGCGTTCCGGTGCGCATCGTCCCGGTGGGTCTCACCTATGCCGAGAAGGGCCGCTTCCGCAGCCCGGTGCGGGTGGAGTTCGGCCCGGCGCTCGAGGTGGCCCCGGCTCCGGCCGAGCCGGAGCGGGTCCGGGCGCTGACCGAGCGCATCGCCGCGGCGCTCCGCCTGCTGACCCTGGATCTCGCCGGGTGGGAGGACCTTCCGCTCATCGCCGCCGCCGACGCGCTCTACGTCCTCGCCACCGCCGCCCCGGCACGGGATGCCGAGCGGCAGCGGCTCTTCGCCCGGGGGCTCGCGCTGCTGAGAGCGGAGCAGCCCGAGCGCGCCGCGGAGCTCGCCCGCCAGGTGCTCGCCCTCCAGCGCCGGCTGGCGCTCACCCGCGCCGACGCCACCGACCTCGGCATCCGCTACCGGCCCTGGACGGTGCTCCGGTTCGTCATGCGCAACCTCCTCGCCCTGGTGCTCGGGCTGCCGCTCGCCGTGCTCGGGGTGCTGGTCTTCGGCCTTCCCGTGCTCGGCACCCGGTTCGCGCTGCGGCTGGCGGGGACCGAGCCGGACATGGTGGCCACGGTGAAGCTGCTGACCGCGCTGATGCTCGGACCGCTCTACGTGGCCGCGCTCGCGGTGGGTGTCGGGTTCTGGTTCGGACCGTGGTGGGCCGTTGCCCTCGCGGCTGGCGCCCTGCCGCTGGCGCTCTTCACCCGCCGGTTCCTCGCCCGGCGGGCCGAGGCCATCCGGGACGCGCGGCTCTTCCTCGTCCTCGGCAATCGCTCGGCCCGAAAGCAGCAGCTGCTCGCCGAGGCGCAGGCGCTGGCGGCGCGGGTGACGGCGGTCGCCGACGAGGTGCTGCCCCGGCTCACCGGGGCCGAAGGCGGCCCGGCGACGGCGAGGTGAGTGGGAAAGGCGATGGGCCGTTGACCCCGGTACGTGCGATGGTCACCCGCCGTGGGCCGGATGCGCTGGTTCGTGCGCGGGGACATCGACGGGTTCTTCGGCCTGGCGCTGGACAACCTGGTGCAGCTGCTGGTGCTCTCCGAGCTGTGCCGGGCGGTGCTCGGGTTCCCTGACGCGCTGGTCTACGGGCGCATCCTTCCTGGCGCCGCGGTCTCGCTCCTGGTCGGCAATCTCTTCTACGCCTGGCAGGCGATCCGGCTCGCCCGCGCCACTGGCCGTCAGGACGTCTGCGCGCTTCCCTACGGCATCAACACCGTCTCCCTCTTCGCCCACGTCTTCCTGGTGATGTTGCCCGCCAAGCTGGCGGCGGAGGCGGCGGGCGTGGCAGATCCATCGCGGGTGGCGTGGCAGGCGGGCCTGGTGGCCTGCTTCGGCTCGGGGGCGATCGAGCTGCTGGGCAGCACCGTGTCCGAGCGGGTGCGGAGCTCCACCCCGCGTGCCGCGCTGCTCTCGACCCTGGCGGGCATCGCCTTGACCTTCATCGCCATCGGGTTCCTGTTCCGTGCCTACAGCCGGCCGATCATCGGGCTCGGCACGCTGGCCATCATCCTCCTGGTCTACTTCGGCCGGGTCCGCTTCCGCGGCGGGCTCCCCGGAGGGCTGGTGGCGATCGCCCTGGGGACCTGCTTCGCCTGGCTCAGCGGGCTTTCTCCTTCCGGCGCCGCCCCCCCCGGGCCCGCGTTCCACCCCCCCGTGCCGGTGCTGGGCGCGCTGGCGGGGGCGTTCGGGGGCGGGTTCTGGACGGCGTACTTCTCGGTCATCCTCCCCATGGGGCTCTTCGCCACCGTGGGCTCGATCGAGAACATCGAGTCCGCCCGGGCCGCGGGGGACGAGTACCCGGCCGGCATCTCGCTGGCGGTCAACGGCGTGGGGACCCTCGCCGCCTGCGCCTTCGGCTCGTGCTTCCCCACCACCCTCTACATCGGCCATCCCGGCTGGAAGGCGCTCGGCGCCCGTGCCGGGTACTCGGTGCTGAACGGCGTGTTCATGACCTTCATCTGCCTCACCGGGACGGTGCAGTGGATCGCCTGGGCGGTGCCCATCGATGCCGGGATGGCGATCGTCCTGTGGATCGGCATCGTGATGGGGGCGCAGGCGTTCCAGGCGACCCCGCGAGCCCACGCGCCGGCGGTGGTGGTGGGTCTGCTCCCGAGCCTCGCAGCCTGGGGGGTCTACATGGCCAAGTCCGGGCTGCACGCTGCCGGTCTCGGTGTCCCCGGGGGCCGGCCATTCTCCGCGGACCTGCTGGCGACCTTCCTCCGCTCGGACCTGTGGATGGACGGGGCGCTGCGGCTCGAGCAGGGCTTCATCCTGAGCAGCGTGCTCCTCGCCGCGGCGACGGTCTGTGTCATCGAGCGGCGCTTCCGGCAGGCCGCCGGGTGGAGTCTCGCCGGCGCGGTGCTCTCGGCGGTGGGGTTGATCCATTCCTACCGGTGGACGCCAGCCGACACCGTGCTCTGGCTCGCTCCGGCGTGGCCCTGGACCGTGGGGTACGCAGTGATGGCGGTGTGCTTCGCGGTGGCCCCCTGGGTGACGTTCCCGGTGGACGACGGCTCGGCCGGCCACTGAGGTCGACGCCATCGCGAGCTTGGGACGATCGAACCAGCAGGGCGGAATACTGTCGCCAGAGTGTGAGCAGCCGGCCGAGCGTGGCCGGGCTCTGCACGCTCGCGCTCTGGTGACGAGCGTGGGGCATGCCCCTCACGAAAGCGAGGAGCGCGGACCCCATCTGATGAGCGCGACGCGGTGGCTCCGATCCGGAAACCGGCGGAACCGCGCGTCCCTGTCGACGAATCGTGTTTCCGGAATGCCTCTTGCTGTGCGGCGGGTCGTGCGCGGGAGGGGCTGGAGACGGAGGTCGGGGATGCGCACGCGGACTGCTGGATTGCTCCTGCTGGGGTTGGTCTTCGCCTGGGCTCGGCCTGCATCGGCGCAGAACGCCGACAACCCGGAATGTCTCGGCACCCAGTGCGGCGCCCCCAAGGAAGAGGGCGGCGGCTGTGGCTGCGGGTGTGGCTGTGGCTGCGGCTGCTCGGTGTGGGTGAGCTACACCGACGACGGCAAGACGCTGTCGTACACCGACGACGCCGACGGCGACGGCAAGTCCGACGGCTTCGACAACTGC
>Ga0335084_10000623_pt1 | contig 30808 bp, 25 predicted proteins | sample Lox_Sample_44_FD_206721 | JGI IMG/M metagenome (GOLD analysis project Ga0335084, IMG submission 206721) | Soil microbial communities from Loxahatchee National Wildlife Refuge, Florida, United States - Lox_Sample_4.4 | ecosystem: Environmental > Terrestrial > Soil > Wetlands | place: USA... | reverse complement strand
CGCCTTCTGCAGGCACGCGATATCGACCTTCATCTCGTCGGCCTTCTCGACGATCAGCTTGAGGAACGACGGCGTGCCGGAGTAGGCGTTGATCCTCAGGTCGCGGATCGCGGCGACCTGCATCTCGGTTTGCCCGGTGCCGGTCGGCACGACCGTGCAGCCGAGCGCGAGCGCGCCCGACTCCATGATCGAGCCGGCGGGCGTGAAGTGGTAGGCGTAGGCGTTCAGCACGCGGTCGCCGGCGCGGAAGCCGCCGGCGAAGAAGCCGCGCGCCGAGCGCCACCAGTCCTTGCCGCGGCCCTCCGGATCGTAGATCGGCCCCGGCGAGATGAACAGCTTGCCGAGCTTCTCCACCGGCGTCGCGTTGAGACCGCCGAGCGGCGGCAGCGCCTGCTGCAAGGCGTGCAGGTCGCTCTTTCGAGTCACCGGCAGCGAGGCGAGCGCCTTGCGCGAAGCGATCTTCTTCGGATCCGTCTGTTCCAGTATTTTCGAGAAACCCGGTGCGCGCTTCTTTGCGTGCGCGATCAGCTTGGGAAGGGCGAGCATGAGCGCCGCCTCGCGCGACTTCGGCGCCCGCGTCTCGAGTCGGTCGTAGAACTCCTTCTTCAGAGCCAGCGCTTTCTGCGGCGGTAGGACTTGACGTCGCGGAAGCTGCGGCGCCCGCCCGAGGAGAAACCGAGGTAGAACTCCTTCACGTCCTCGTTGGCGGCGAGCGAGCTCGCCTCGCCGTCCATCACCACGCGGCCGTTCTCCAGGATGTAGCCGTAGTCGGCGTAGCGCAGCGCGATATTGGTGTTCTGCTCCGCGAGGAGGAAGCTCACCCTCTCCTTCTTGTTGAGGTCGCGCACGATCTCGAAGATCTCCTCGACCAGCTGCGGCGCGAGGCCCATCGACGGCTCGTCGAGCAGGATCAGCTTCGGCTGCGCCATCAGCGCGCGCCCGATCGCGGTCATCTGCTGCTCGCCGCCGGAGGTGTAGCCGGCCTGCGAATCGCGCCGCTCTTTCAGGCGCGGGAAGTAGGTGTAGACCTTGTCGAGCGACTCCCTGACGCCCGAGCCCATGTATCCGCGGGTGTAGGCCCCCGTAAGGAGATTCTCCTCGACCGTCAGGTGCTGGAAGCAGTGCCGCCCCTCCATCACCTGGCAGATGCCCATCTTCACCAGCGCCGACGGATTGAGCTGGTCGATGCGCCGGCCGTGGTAGAGGATCTGGCCCTTGGTGACGTCGCCGCGCTCGGCGCGCAGCAGGTTGGAGATCGCCTTCAGCGTGGTCGTCTTGCCGGCGCCGTTCGCGCCGAGCAGCGCGCAGATGCGGCCGTCCTGCACCTCGAGCGACACGCCCCGCAGGACCAGGATGACGTGATCGTAGATGACCTCGATGTTGTGGACGGCGAGGGCGCTGGCTTGGCTCATAAATGAAAAAGGCCGCCCGCAGGCGGCCCTTTCGGACCGGGGCTCCTTACTCGTCCGCCGAGCAGTTGCGCGGAGTGATGCCCTTCTCCTTCGCGTACTGCGAGGCGTCCGCCTCGACCATCGAGCGCACCAGCTTGCGGTCGGGCTCCATCCAGTCGGTCAGCACCTTCCACTTCGTGCCGTCCCACTGCTGGAACTTCACCAGGCCGGAGCCTTCGTGATCGTTGCACGACACCTTGAGCGGCGGCATCAGGTTCACCGCGCCCAGCTCCTTCAGGCGCTTGTTGTCGAGGTTGAGGTGCTCGATGCCCCAGCGCATCTGCTCGCCGGTGATCGGCTTGCCCTTGCCGTATTTCGCCTGCCCGAGGCGGATCGCCTCGACGGTGACGATGCCGGCCACCACGCCGCGGGTGTGGTAGATCGAGCCGAAGCGCGACTTGTCCTCGAACTCGCCCTTGCCCTTGTCGTAGACGTACTTCTTGATGTCCTTCATCACCGGGAAATCGGCCCCCGGCGCGTTGAAGCCCGCCGAGATGTAGCCCTTGGCCGCCGAGCCCGCCGGCAGCACGTCTTCCTCTGCGCCCGACCACCACACGCCGATGATCTTGTCGCGCGGATAGCCGATCTTGGCGGCGGCCTTGAGCGCCGTCGGGTTCATCACGCCCCAGCCCCACAGGATGACGTAGTCGGGCCTGATCTGGCGCACCTGCAGCCACTGCGACTGCTGCTCGTTGCCCGGGTGCGGCACGGCGATCGTCGTCAGCTGGTAGCCGTATTCCTTCGACATCTCGGTGAGCACCGGGATCGGCTCCTTGCCGTAGGCCGAGTCGTGGTAGACCAGCACGATCTTCTTGCCCTTCAGCTTGTCCATCCCGCCGAGCTTCTGGCCCATGTACTTGATCATCACCGTCGCCTGCGACCAGTAGGTCGTGATGAGCGGGAAGATGTACGGGAAGACGCGGCCGTCGGCCGCCGAGGTGCGGCCGTAGCCCATCGAGATCACCGGGATGTGGTCCGCGGTCGCCTTGTCGATCAGCGAGTAGGTGATGCCGGTCGACAGGGGATGGATCACCGTGGCGCCCGTCGGCGGGTGCTTCTTCACGCGCTCGTAGCACTCGACGCCGCGCGCGTTGTTGTACTCGGTCTCGCACTTCTCCCAGGTCAGCTTGACGCCGTTCACGCCGCCGTCGCGCTCGTTGATCATCGCCATGTAGTCGATGATGCCGCCGCCGAACCCGGAGCCGCCCGGCGCGTACGGGCCGACCCAGTAGAAGTTGGCGGGGACGAACTGCTCGTTCTGGGCCCAGGCGGGCAGGGCGAGCGCGGCCGCGAAGGCCGCCAATACGATCCTCTTCATGACTATCCTCCTCCTATGGAGAACAGCCAGTATAGCCAGTTAATCCGTATGTCTACTAGTGGGGAAAGGGCCACAGGCGCAGCTTTTCCTTGGCGATCTGCCAGAGCCGGGCGAGGCCGTTCGGCTCGACGATGAGGAAAAAGATGATCAGGCCGCCGAAGATCATCAGCGCGACGTTGGACACGGTCGCCGACTGGATCTCGACGTTGAGCACCTGCGACAGCCATTCGGAGCCACGGTCGAGGAAGATCGGGAACAGGGTGATGAACGCCGCGCCGAGGAACGAGCCGAGGATCGAGCCGACGCCGCCGATGATCACCATGAACAGCACCCGGAACGAGAGGTCGAGCGTGAACGCCTCGGGCTCGACCGTCCCCAGGTAGCAGAAGGCGTAGAGCGCGCCGGCGACGCCGCAGTAGAAGGAGCTGACGGCGAAGGCGAGCAGCTTGGTGCGCATCATCGGGATGCCGATCACCGACGCCGCGACGTCCATGTCGCGCACCGCCATGAAGGCGCGGCCGGTCTCGCTGCGCATCAGGTTCTTCGCCGCGAGCGCCATCACCGCGACGATGGCGAGCGTGAGCAGGTACTTGCCCGCCGGCGTCACCACGGCGTAACCGAGGATCTCGATCTTCTGGGCGGTAATGACCCCCGAGGAGCTGTAGTTGGACAGCCAGCCGATGCGATTGATCGCCCACAGGACGAAGAACTGGCAGGCGAGCGTCGCCACGGCGAGATAGAAGCCCTTGATGCGCAGGCTCGGCAGGCCGAAGACGATGCCGACCGCGGCGGCGCAGAGGCCGCCGATGATGAACGAGCCGACGATCGGCATGCCGGGGATGCGCAGCTGCGCGTTGTAGGCCATGAAGGCGCCGACCGCCATGAATGCCGCCGTGCCGAGCGAGAGCTGGCCGGCGTAGCCGGTAAGGATGTTCAGGCCGAGGGTAGCGAGGGCGAGGATGAGGAAGGGCGTGATGATCGCCGACAGCCAGTACTGGTCGCCGATGAGCGGCACGAGCACGAAAGCGAAGACCAGCAGCAGCGCCATGGCGATCCGGTCCTGCCGGATCGGGAAGATCTGCTGGTCTTCGGCGTAGGTGGACTTGAACTGGCCGGCTTCGCGATAGAGCATTTCAGACCCGATCGATGTGCTTCTCGCCGAACATCCCTTCGGGGCGCACGAGGAGGAACAGCAGCGCGACGACGTACGCGAACCAGCTTTCGATGCCGCCGCCGACCATCGGGCCGAGATAGACCTCGGCGAGCTTCTCGGTCGCGCCGATGATCAGGCCGCCCAGGATCGCGCCGGGAATCGACTCAAAGCCGCCGATCAGCAGCACCGGCAGCGCCTTCAGCGCGACGAAGGTGAGCGAGTACTGCACGCCGTTGCGCACGCCCCACATCAGCCCGGCGACGAGCGCGACGAACCCGGCGACGCCCCAGACGATGGTCCAGATGTGCTGCAGCGGGATGCCGACCGCGAGCGCGGCCTGGTGGTCGTCGGCCACCGCGCGCAAGGCGCGCCCGATCCTCGTCTTCTGGAAAAACACCGCCAGCACGCCCACCAGCACCCCCGCGACGAGCGCGGCGAAAAGATCGAACTGGCTGATGTTGATGTTCCATCGCTGCGAAAGCCATTCCATCGGCACGTCGGGCACGCCGAGCTCCAGGCCGTGCGGCTGCGAGCCCCAGGCGAGCTGCGCCAGGCCCTCGAGCACGAAAGTGAGCCCGATGGTGGCCATGAACAGCGTGATCGGCGGCTGGTTGACGAGCGGGCGCAGCACCACGCGCTCGATCGTCATGCCGAGCACCACCATCGCGGCGAGCGTGACGGCGAGCGCGAGCCACAGGTTCATGCCGCGCTCGACGAGCGAGACTAGGGTGAGCGCGGCGAAGAAAACCATCGCGCCTTGCGCGAAATTGAACACGCCGGAGGCCTTGTAGATGAGGACGAAGCCGAGCGCGACGAGCGAGTACATCACGCCCGCGAGCAGCCCTCCCGCCAGCACCTCGATGAAAAAGCTGAAGTCCGTCAGTGGGCGACTCCCAGGTAGGCGTCGATCACTTTCTGGTCGGCCCTCACTTTCTCGGGGAGCCCGTCGGCGATCTTGCGTCCGTAGTCGAGCACCACTACGCGGCTGGAGATGTCCATCACCACGCCCATGTCGTGCTCGATCAGGACCAGCGTCGTGCCGTAGTGGTCGTTGACGTCGAGGATGAAGCGGCACATGTCCTGCTTTTCCTCGAGGTTCATGCCGGCCATCGGCTCGTCGAGCAGGAGCAGCTCGGGCTCGGCGGCGAGCGCGCGGCCGAGCTCGACGCGCTTCTGCAGGCCGTAGGGCAGGCGCCCCACCGGCGTCCTGCGGATGTGCTGGATCTCGAGGAAGTCGATGATCTCCTCGACCGCGCGCCGGTGCTCGAGCTCCTCGCGCTTCGCCGGCCCGAGCCACAGCGCCTGCTGCAGGAAGCCGCAGCGCATCTTCAGGTTGCGGCCGGTCATGATGTTGTCGAGCACCGTCATGCCCTTGAACAGCGCGATGTTCTGGAACGTGCGCGCGATGCCCATCGACGCGGCCTGGCGCGGATCCATGTCCTTGAAGGCCTTTTCCTTGAAGATGATTTTTCCGTTTTGCGGATGGTAGACGCCGTTGATCACGTTCAGCATCGAGCTCTTGCCGGCGCCGTTGGGGCCGATGATGGCGCGCACCTCGTGCTCTTCGACGTCGAAGCTCACCTCCTGCAAGGCCTTCACCCCGCCGAAGGACAGCGAGACGTTCTCGACCGACAGGATCATGCTGCTTTCTTGGCGGCCGCGGGAGCGAAAGTCTTCGCGTCCCGGATCTTCAGGTCGGAAGAGAAGGTGCCGCTGCGGCCGTCCTCGTACTTCACCTGCGCCTCGACGTGCACCGTGGTGCTGCCGTCGTAGAGCGCGCTCACCAGCGGCGCGTAGCGCTCGGCGATGTGGCGCCGGCGCACCTTGCGCGTGCGGGTGAGCTCGCCGTCGTCGGCGTCGAGCTCCTTGTGCAGGATGAGGAAGCGGTGGATCTGCGAGTTCGCCAGCTCGGGGTCCTGCGCGAGGTCGGCGTTGACGCGCTCGATGCACTCGCGCACGAGGTCGTACACCTCGTCGCGCGAGGCGAGGTCGGTGTAGCCGGCGTAGGGCATGTTGCGCTTCTCGGCCCAGTTGGCGACCGCGTCGATGTCGAAGTTGATGAAGGCGCACACCTTGTCGCGGCCGTGGCCGAACGCCACCGCCTCGCGGATGTACGGGAAGAATTTCAGCTTGTTCTCGAGATACTTCGGCGCGAACAGCGTGCCGTCGGCAAGCTTGCCGACGTCCTTGACCCGGTCGATGATCTTCACGTGACCTTCGGGGTCGAAATACCCGGCGTCGCCGGTGTGGTACCACCCCTCGGCGTCCTTCGCCTCCATCGTGGCCTGCGGGTTCTTGTAGTACTCCTTGAACAGCCCTGGCGAGCGGATCAGCAGCTCGCGCTCGGGCGTGAACCTGAGCTCGACGCCGGGCACCGCCGGGCCGACGGTATCGGGCTTCACCTGCCCGTCGGGCTGGATGCAGACGAACACCGCGGTCTCGGTCGAGCCGTAGAGCTGCTTCAGGTTGATGCCGAGCGAGCGGTAGAACTTGAACAGATCCGGGCCGATCGCCTCGCCCGCCGTGTAAGCGACGCGCACGCGGCTCATGCCGAGGGCATTGCGCAGCGGGCCGTAGACCAGAAGATTGCCCACGAAGTACAAGAACCGGTCCGTCGCCGACACCGGCCGTGCGTCGAGCAGCGCGCCGCCGACGCGGTCGGCGACCGCCATGAAGCGCCGGTAGACCCAGCGCTTCGCCGCCGCCGCGTCCTCCATGCGGATCGACACCTGCGTGAGCAGCGCCTCCAGCACGCGCGGCGGCGCGAAATAGTAGGTCGGCCCCACTTCGCGCATGTCGTTCATCACCGTTTCGGCCGACTCCGGGCAGCAGATGCAATAGCCCGTCACGAAAGGCTGCGCGTAGGAGAAGATGTACTGGCCGATCCAGGCCGGCGGCAGGTAGGCGAGCACCACGTCCTCGTCGCCCAGCTTCTCCATCTCGGCGGCGACGCGCGCGCGGTCGATCAGCGCGTGGTGGGTCAGCACCACGCCCTTCGCCGCAGCAGTGGTGCCCGAAGTGAAGAGCATGGCGGCGCTGTCCTCGCCGCGCCCTTTCGCGATCTCCGTCTCCAGGAAGTCCGTATCGACCTTCGCCCCGAGGAGCCCTTCGTAGCTTGCGACCGGTGCCTGCGTGTAATGGCGCATGCCGCGCGGGTCGTCGTAGTAGATGTGCCGCAGCGTCGGGCATTGCGGCAGGATCTCGAGGAGCTTGTCCACCTGCTCCTGATCCTCGACGATGGCGTGCGTGATCTGCGCGTTCTGGATCGGGAAGGCCATCTCGGCGGCCACCGCGTCCTGGTAGAGCGGCACCGGAATCGCGCCGAGGCACTGCGCGGCGCACATGGCGGCGTAGAGGCGCGGCCGGTTGTCGCCGACCAGCGCGATGTGATCGCCGCGCTTGAGGCCCTGCGCGGCGAGGCCGCAGGCGAGAGCCCGCACCTCTTCGGCGAGGCGCTGCCAGCTCCAGGTCTGCCAGATGCCGAGGTGCTTCTCGCGGATGGCCGGCCTGGCGCCGCGCGCGCGCGCGTGATGCATCAGCAGCTTCGGAAACGTGTCCAGCGCCCTGATATCGATCGCCACCGAGCTCTCCTCCTCTAGGCGGGCGGATTCTTGCATAAAATCCGGGTCTCCCTATACGAAAAAAGGATTGCGCACCGATGAAGGGCACGGAGCACTGGACGAAGAAGGGCGACATCAGGCTGTTCCTCTGGGAGAAGCCTTCGCCCGCCGCGCAGCCGCGCGGCACGATCCTGTTCGTGCACGGCTCGTCGATGGCGTCGCAGCCGACCTTCGACCTGCAGGTGCCCGGGCGCGCGCACTCCTCGGCGATGGAATACTTCGCCGGGCTGGGCTTCGACACCTGGACGATGGACAACGAGGGCTACGGCCGCTCGGACAAGGCGCGGCCGATCAACTTCGACGTCGCCAACGGCGCCGACGATCTCGCCGCCGGCTCGAAATACATCCTGGAGAGATCCCGCCACAAGAAGCTGCTGGTCTACGGCATCTCCTCGGGCGCGCTGAAGGCGGCGCTGTTCGCGCAGCGCCACCCCGAGCGCGTGGCGAAGCTCGCCCTCGATGCCTTCGTGTGGACCGGGGAAGGCGCCCCCACGCTCCTCGAGCGGCGCAAGCGCCTGCCCGAGTTCCAGTCGAAGAATCGGCGGCCGATCGACCGCGCCTTCGTGCACAGCATCTTCAACCGCGACCATCCGGGCAGCGCCGACCAGGCCACCGTCGAGGCGTTCGCCAGCGAGATCCTCAAGCTCGACGACTCGGTGCCGACCGGCACCTACGTCGACATGTGCGCGAAGCTGCCGCTGGTCGATCCGGCGAAGATCGCGGTGCCGACGATCGTCATGCGCGGCCAGTGGGACGGCATCGCCAGCTTCGAGGACCTGCTCGAGTTCTATCGCCGCCTGCCGCACCCGGACAAGCAGTTCTCGGTGATGGAAGGCATCTCGCACGCGAGCTTCCAGCAGAAGAACTACATGAGCGTCTACCATATCCTGCACGCGTACTTCACCATTCCGGAGGCGGTGTACCGAGGATGATTCGCGCTCTTCTCGCTCTTGGCTTCCTGGTAACTGTGCAAGGATTCGCACAGCCGTATCCCTCGCGGCCCGTGCGCGTGGTGGTGCCGCTAGGCGCCGGCGGCTTCGCCGACACGCCCGCGCGCATGCTGGCGCCGCGGCTCTCCGAGCAGATGGGCAAGACCTTCTTCATCGAGAACCGCCCCGGCGCGGGCGGCACCATCGGCGCCGATTTCGTCGCCAAGTCCGCGCCCGACGGCTACACGCTGCTCCTTACCGGTACGCCGCACGTGACGAGCGCGCATCTCTACAAGAAGCTGCCTTATGACGCGCTGAAGGACTTCACCCCCATCGCGCTCATCGCCTCCGGGCCCTACGCGCTGGTCGTCAATCCGCAACGCACGCCGGCGGCCTCGGTGGGCGACCTGATCGCGGCCGCCAAGGCGCGCCCCGGCAAGATCGACTATGCGAGCTCGGGTAACGGCAGCGCGCAGCATCTGGTCGCCGCCCTTTTCACCTTCATGGCCGGCATCGAGCTGAATCACGTGCCTTACAAATCGAGCAGCGCGGCGATGCAGGACCTGGTGGCCGGCCAGGTGGGCGTCGAGTTCGCCGGGATCCCCAACGTGCTCGGCAACGTGAAAGCGGGCCGGCTGCGCCTGCTCGGCGTCACTACCGCCAAGCGCTGGAGCGAGCTGCCCGAGGTGCCGACGATCGCCGAGGCGGGCGTGCCCGGCTACGAGGCGACGCTCTGGCTCAACGTGTCGGGACCGCCGCACATGCCGGAGGAGCTGGTGCAGCGGCTCGCCGCCGAGATCCAGCGCGCGCTGCAGGACCCGGAGCTGCAGGCGAACTTCCGCACCGCCGGGGTCGAGGCGCACTTCATGCCGCCGCAGGAGCTCGGCGCCTTCATCGGCGCCGAATACGAGAAGTGGGGCCGGGTGGTGAAGCAGACCGGCGCCACGGTGAACTAGGCGAGCGCCCCGGGCCAGACTTCTTCGGCGACGCGCAGGATCAGCTCGAGCTTCCTCCTCTGGTCGTCGGCGCCGATCGGTTGCCCGGACCCCGCGACGGAGCTGAATCCGCATTGCGGTGAAAGACCCAGGCGATCGAGCGGAACAAACTTCGCGGCTTCGTCGATGCGCCTCTTGAGGCTGTCCACCGACTCGAGCGTCCCGATTTTCGTGCTGACCAGTCCCAGGACCACTTTCTTCGGCGCCGGCAGGAAGCGCAGCGGCCGGAAGTCGCCCGCGCGCTCGGTATCGAACTCGAGCAGAAAAGCGTCCACCGCGAGCTCGTTGAAGACGCGCTCGGCGATCGGCTCGTAGCCGCCCTGCGCCATCCACGCGCCGCGCAGGTTGCCGCGGCACATGTGCACCGCCTTCGCCATGCCGGGCGGGCAGGCCGACAGCACGTCGTTCGCGAGGCGCACATAGCGCGCGGTCAGCGCGTCGGGATCCTCGCCGCGCGAGCGCACGTCGGCGCGCGCATGCTCATCGCAGTTGCACGGCAGCGCGGTATCGTCGAGCTGCAGATAGGTGCAGCCGAGCGCGGCAAGCTCGCGGATTTCGGCGCGATAGATCTCCGCCAGATCGGCGTAGAAGCCCTCGATGTCCGCATAGACCCGCTCGTCGGCGCTACGCGGTCCGAGAAAGAAGTGCATCACGTCGGGCGCCGGCAGGGTGACCTTCGGCGTGCCCTTCTTCACCACGCTCTTCAGGAAGCGGAACTCGTCGGTGGCAATGCCGCGCGTGCGCCTCAGCCGGTCCTTTGCGTAGGGCGACGGCGCGCTGCCCTTGCCGCCTTTCTCGTCGCGAAAGCCGAGGATGGTGCCTTCGCGCAGGCCGAAGCCCTGCACCGACTCGATGAAGGCCGACGACCAGGCGCGGCGGCGGAACTCGCCGTCGGTCAGCGCCGGCAGGCCGACCGCCTCCTGCAGCGCCACCGCCTCGCGGATGCACTCGTCCTGCACGGCGCGGAACGCCGCCGCGTCGAGCTTGCCCTCGCGTGCGCTGCGCGCCGCGCTGATCAGCCGCTCCGGGCGCAGCAAGCTGCCGATATGTTCAGCGTGAAAAGCCGGTTTCATCCGTCGAATGATAGTCGAGCTTGCGCGTTTGACACTGCGCGCGGTCCAAGGGAAGCTAGCCGCGCAAATGATGCGACGTTACGGCATTGCAGCCGCGCTGGCGGCGAGCGGTCTTTCGGGCTGCGCGGACGTCAACAAATCGCTCGGCAGCGCGGAGCGCGCGATCGCGGTGGTGAACAGCCCGACGGCGAAGTCCGTGACGTCGATCGCGAAGGCGGACAACCAGGGCGCCGCCGCGCGCGGAGCGCTCAAGCACCGGGGCGACGTCTATGCCGCCAATCCGCAGGCCCTCGTCAACGATATCCGCCAGGCCGAGCGCGACTACCAGCGCCTGGTCGGCTTGCTCACCGGCAACGTCAATCGCGCCTGGGGCAAGAAGGAAACCAAGCTGCCGACCCGCACGCGCTACGTCAAGTACACGCAGAACTACATGAGTCGAGCGGCGGTCGATTTCGACGCGAGCCGGATCACGGTGGAGACGCTGGACGACAAGAATCCCGCCTCCAGTCTAAAAAGCGCGATCGTCACCACCCTGCTGACGCCTAACGACCCGCGTGCAGTCGACCTTTATACCGACCGCCCGGTCACGCTGACGAGCGAGCGCGAGCCGTACCTGAAGGGACTGGTGCTCGACCAGCACGGCCGCGAGATCGGCTCGCCCGCCGAGGCCGAGGCCTTCGCCGACTACCTAGCCGGCAAGGCAGCGAACCGCGAGGTCGTCACCGAAAGGGGGAAAAAGAACGCCCGCTACGTCGAGTTCGCCATGGTCGCGAACCTCACCAACAAGCAGGCAGAGAAATTCCGCACCACGGTAGCGAAGGCGGCCTCGCAATACAAAGTCAGCCAGAGCTTGGTGCTCGCGGTGATCCGCACCGAGAGCAACTTCAATCCGTTCGCCGTCAGCTCGGCGCCGGCATACGGGCTGATGCAGCTCGTGCCGGCAAGCGGCGGACGGGAGGCGACGCGCCGGGCGCGCGGCCGGGACGCCGTGCCGACCAAGGAAGAGCTGTTCGACGCCGAGAACAACATCGAGCTGGGCGCCGCCTACCTGAGCGTGCTCTCGTTCAACCAGCTCGAAGCGATCGGCAACCCGATATCGCGCGAATATTGCGTCATCTCGGCGTACAACACCGGCCCGAGCAACGTCCTGCGCACGTTCAACCGCAACAGCCCGACGCAGGCGATCAATGAGATCAACCGCCTAGAACCCCCTGCGGTCTACGAGAAGCTGCGGTCGAGCCTGCCCTATGTGGAGACGCGCGACTACCTTCAGAAGGTTGTGGGGTACAGGCGTCAGTTCGTGACCGCCGGCAAGTAACGGCTCATGACCGCTTGCCTTCGAGTCGCAGCAGGCCGAGGATGATTTCCACTACCGTTTTTTTGTGCCCGTCGCTCAGGGCCTCGTACTTCTTTGCCACCCAGCTCGGGTCGACGCGATAGCCGGCGCCCTCCTGGCGCACTTTCGCCGGCGCGCCCTCCCCCTCGCCGAAGCGCAGCCAATGGGGCGAGGTCTCCAGCCAGAGCGCCAAGGCGCGCATCTTGTCCTGCGAAGGCAACGCGGCGCCCGCCAGCCACTTTCTCACCGCCTGCGGCGTCACCGGGGTTCCCTCGTAGCGCAGGTTGAACTCCCGGGCGATGGCGGCGGGGCTGCCATGGCGCACGCTGGCGCGTTTGAGGCTGTCGCGCAGTCGCTTGCTAAAGCCTTGTTTTTCATCGACAAGCACCACGGGCTATGGACAGTAGCACCAAGGCGCGCGCGCGATGGTTACCAACGGTTGTCAAATTTGGTAACCGACCGTAGTAAATTAACGGCGCTTGAGCGCCACCCTCGATCCGCTGACCTGGCTGCCAAACCGCGAGCTGTTCCACTCGCGGCTCGAGCGCGTCCTCGCCGGCGCGGAGCCCGCCCGGGTGGCGCTGCTGCATCTCGACCTCGACCGCTTTCGCGACGTCAACGATCTCCTCGGGCCCGACGCCGGCGACGCGGTCCTGCGCGAGGCGGCGGCGCGCATCGCGCGCGCGAGCCCGAGAGGCGCGCTGCTCGGCCACTTCGGCGGCGACGACTTCGCCGCCCTCATCGAGGCCGCCGAGCTGGCGCACGCGGCGCGTGCCGCACGCTGCCTGATCGATGCCTGCCGGGCGCCGTTTCTGGTGGACTGCCTGTCGGTGAGCCTCACGGCCAGCGTCGGCATCGCGCTCCATCCCGGCCGCGCGGCGGACGCCGCGGGCCTCATCGCCCACGCCTGCTCCGCGCTCTACCATGCCAAGGTGGGCGGGCGCGACCGCTGCTATCCCTGCCGCGCCGAATCGCACCGCTAGTTGCTGGACGGCCGCACACCGAAGCAGAATCCCGGGCGCCGATGCCCAAGATCCTCATCGTCGACGATTCGGACACCATCCGGGCGTTTCTTGCGCTGTGCGTCAAGGAGATGAAGCTCGAGCCGGTGCTCGCCGACTGCGGCGAGAAGGCGCTCGAGCTGTTCGCCGCCGAGCGGCCGGACCTGGTGCTGCTCGACGTCAACATGCCGGGCATCGACGGCTACGAGACTGCGCGCCGCATGCGCGCCCTGGGCCCCACGGAATGGGTGCCGATCATCTTCCTCTCGGCGAGCGAGCAGGACCAGGACCTCGAGCGCGCCATCGAATGCGGCGGCGACGACTACCTCGTCAAGCCGGTGAGCCAGGTGGTGCTGAACGCCAAGATGCGAGCGCTGCAGCGCCTGGACACCATGCGCCGCAAGCTGGTGGACCTCTCGGCCGAGCTGACTACGGCGAACCAGCGCCTCGAGACGCTCTCCCACCAGGATGGCTTGACGGGGATCGCCAACCGCCGCTCGTTCGATTTCCTGATCGACCGGCAATTTCGCGAGGCCAAGCGGCGCGGCGAGCCGCTCGCGATCGCGCTGTGCGACGTCGACCACTTCAAGGCCTACAACGACCAGTACGGTCACCTCGCCGGCGACGAGTGCCTGCAGCGCATCGCCGGGGCGCTGGCGGCCGCGTGCAAGCGCCCTACGGACGTCGCCGCCCGCTACGGCGGCGAGGAATTCGCCCTGCTGCTGCCGGAAACCTCCATCGACGGCGCCGTCGAAGTGGTCGAGCGCGCGCGGCGCGAAGTGGCCGCCCTCGCGATCGCGCACGCCGCCTCGCCGACCGCGCAGGTCGTGACCTTCAGCGCCGGCATCGCGGCGTTCTCGACCGGGCGCGACAAGACCGCGCGCGACATCACGGCGCGCGCGGACGAAGCGCTCTACCGCGCGAAGGAGATGGGAAGGAACCGGTCGGTGGCGGTCTAGGCCGCTCGGCGCGCGCCGGCGAGCGCCCGCGCGATGCGCTGGCGCCCGACGGTCGGCTTCGGCACGCGCTGCCCCTCGAACCACGCGCGCACGTCCTCGTCGAGGCCGACGCCGTGCATGAAGTTGTAGATCGCCTTCTTCAGCGCGAGGCCGAGCCGGTCGTGGTCGACGCCGGTCGGATCGACGAAGCCGACGTCGTTCTTCGCGAACGGGCTCTCGGGCAGCGGCAGCAGGGTGACGCCGAAGTCCTGCGGCCGCCGGCCGACGGGCGAGTGCACGGTGCAGGCGAAGCGGTGGAAGAAGCCGCTCTGGATGCAGCCGTTCGCGAACAGCTGGCGCACGTACTCGAGCGCGTCGACCGTGTCCTGCACGGTCTGGGTCGGAAAGCCGTACATCAGATACGCGTGCACGAGGACGCCGGCATCGGCGAAGGCGCGCGTCACGCGCGCCACCTGCTCGACCGACACGCCCTTGTTCATGAGCTTCAGCAGCCGGTCGGAGGCTACCTCGAGCCCGCCGGAGATGGCGATGCAGCCGCTTTCGGCGAGCAGCCGGCACAGCTCCGGCCTGAAGGTCTTTTCGAAGCGGATATTGCCCCACCAGCTGATCGCGGTGCCGCGCGCGCGCAACTCCGCCGCGAGCGCCTTCAGCGCCTTGGGCGGCGCCGCCTCGTCGACGAAATGGAAGCCGGTCTGGCCGGTCTCGGCGACCACTGCCTCGATGCGGTCGACCAGCACCTTCGCCGAGGCCGCCTCGTAGCGCGAGATATAGTCGAGGTCGACGTCGCAGAACGCGCATTTCTTCCAGTAGCAGCCGTGCGCGACGGTGAGCTTGTTCCAGCGTCCGTCGCTCCACAGGCGGTTCATCGGATTGAGCATGTCGAGGAGCGACAGATAGCTCGCGAGCGGCAGGCCGTCCCACGTCGGCGTGCCCGCCTCCTCGAACGCGATGTCGGGCTCCGGAAAATTCAGGTAGCGCACCTCGCCCTCTTCGCGCACGAAGGTGCGCACCAGGCGCTGGCGCGAGCGCCGGCCCTGCAGGTGCTCGAGGAGCGCGAGCAGCGGCCGCTCGCCCGCGTCGAGCGTGACGTAGTCGAAGTAATCGAACAGGCGCGGCTCCCGCAGCTCGCGCAACTCGGTATTTACGAAGCCGCCGCCGAGCACCGTGACGATATCCGGCGCATGGCGCTTCACCGTCTGCGCGATGCGCAGCGCCGCGTAGACCGCGCCGGGGAATGGAACCGAGAGCAGCACCACGCCCGGCGCGTGGCGCTCGAGCGCGGCCAGGGTCAGCGCCTCCAGCGTGCGATCGACCAGGTTCGGCGGCGCCGCCAGCGCTTCCGCGAGCGGCTCGAAGGTCGGCTGGCTGGTGGCGAGCTTCTCGGCGTAGCGCACGAACTCGAAGCGCTCGTCGACCGCCTCGCGCAGCACGTCGGCGAGATCGTTGAGGTAGAGCGTGGCGAGGTGGCGAGCGCGGTCCTGCAGCCCGAGCGCGCCGAACGCCCAGGCGAGCGGATCGTCGCTGCCCTCGGCGACATAGGCATCCAGCGACTCGAAGCGCGCGCCCTCTGGCAGGAATTGCCGCGTGTTGATGCGATGCGCCAGCGTCGCGTCGCGGCCTTGCAGGAAAGCGATGGCCGCGTCGACGGTGGCAAGGTACCTCTCGTACTGGCGCAAGAACCGGCGCACTTGCACCGTGCGCCGTGCCGCCGGAAGCGCTTGCGCCGCCTCGCGCAGCGCCGCCAGCCCTTCGCGCGAAAACAGCCGCAGCACCAGCGCGAGCGCCAGGTCCTCCTGCCGCGCGTCCATACCTCGCGAGCGCAGGAAGCCGGTAAGGTAGGCGGTCGACGGATACGGCGTGTTGAGCTGGGTCATCGGCGGGATGAGGCTCAGCACGCGGGGCATGACGGCGGACATGGCGCATTCTAGGATCCGCCGATGCCGGGGGTAAGCGCCTTGAACCGACGCCGGCGCGGCCGGCGCCTCAGTGCAGGTAGCCGCCGCCGTCGGCGAGGATGAACTGCCCGGTGATCATGTCGGCGTCGTCGCTCGCGAGGAAGGCGATGAGACCGGCGAGGTGCTCGGGCTTGCCGCGCTTCTTGATCGCCTGGTTCTGCATCACGCGGTCGAACGCCTCTTCCTTCGAGTGCGCCTCGGTGCCCGGCGTGGCGATCATGCCCGGCGCCACCGCGTTGACGGTGATGTTCTCGTCGCCGAGCTCCTTGGCGAGCACCCGCGTCATGCCCCATACCGCGCCCTTCGCGGCGACATAGGCGATCTGCCCGGGGTTGGCGAGGAAGAAGGTGCGCGAAGCGACGTTGATAATGCGCCCCGCCTTGCTCTTCTTCAGCAGCGGGTACATCGCCTTCGCGGTCAGGAAGTAGCCCATGAAATTGACCTGCAGGAAGCGGTTCATCTCTTCGCGCGCGAGGCTGTGCCAGGGCGTGCGTCCCTGCAGGATGCCGGCGTTGTTCACCAGGATGTCGATGCGGCCGCGGCGGGCGCCGATCGCCTCGGCGCAGCGCGCGAGCGCGGCTTCGTCGGTCGTATCGCATTTCATTGCGCTCGCGGTGCCGCCCGCGCGGCGGATCTCGGCGCACACGGGTTCCGCGTCCAGCAGGTCGAGGATCTCGACGATCGCGCCCTCGGCGGCGAGCTTGAGCGCGGCGCCGCGGCCCATGCCGCTCGCGCCGCCGGTTACCACTGCCACGCGGTCTTTCAGTCTCATGTTCTCAGGTCCTGTTCTCGAGCACCATCAGCCCCGACGCGGTATTCGAAATCGGGACGTGGTAGTTGCTGTGCACCTTGGCGACGCGGCCCGCAAGCACGGCGCGCGCGACCAGCCAGTTGACGAGCTCGATGCCTTGCGTGCCGGCGAGCTCGACCAGGCGCGGGATCGAGTATTCGCCGAGCGCTTGCGGCTCGTCGACGATCTTTGCCATGCACATGCCGTCGAACTCGCGGTTGATAAAACCGGCGCGCGTGCCGTCGAGCTGGTGCGACAGGCCGCCGGTGCCGAGCACCAGCACGCGCACGTCGGCCGGCCAGGAAGCGATGGCTTGGCCGAGCGCGCGCCCGAACTTGAGGCAGCGCGCCGGCGTCGGGACCGGGTGCTGCACGGTATTCACCATCACCGGCACCGTGGCGACGGGGCAGGCGGCCCGCCCGGGCCAAAGAAGCTGCAGCGGCACGGTGAAAGCGTGGTCGACCAGCACCTCCTGGCACGTGGTTACGTCGAACTCGTCCGCCACCAGCGACTCGATCACGTGCCACGAGAACGCGGCATCGCCGCGGTACGGCGGCTGCGTCGGCAGGCCCCAGCCCTCGTCCGCGTTGCGGTACTCGTCGGCCGCGCCCACGGCGAAGGTGGGCATCTTGTCGAGGAAGAACTGCAGGCCGTGGTCGTTGTAGACGACGACGGCGATGTCGGGCTTTGCGCGCGCGAGCCAGGCGCGGACCTCGCCGAACGCATCGAAGAAAGGCTTCCAGTAGGGCTCTTCCTGGCGCCCCTTCGCGATCGCGCTGCCGATCGCCGGAATGTGCGAGGTCATCACCGCGCCGACGATCTGCGCCATGGCCTAGCGCGGCTCCCCGGCGAGCATCGCCTTGAACGCTTCCTTCGTCATGCCGGTCTGCTGGGCGCCGATGTCCTGGACGTCGAGGCCGAAGATGCCGGCGAACTTGGCGAGGTAGTAGATATTCCCCCCCGCCTGCATCAGCTCGAGCACGTTGCGGCGGCGCACCGCCTCGCGCTGCGCCTGGTTCAGCCCGAATTTGCGGCAGTAGGCGTCCTCGTCCCGCAGGAACTCGGCGCGGTTCTCGGCGCTGTTGAACGAGTAGCACATCTTGTTGAGGGCGTAGCCCTTGCGGGCCTGCCGGCCGTCGAACAGCACGGTGCCGTCGATCGCGGGGTTCATGCCACGAAGCTACCGGCCGCGCGTCTGGGCGGTTTGCGTTAGATCAAGAAAACGCGGCCGCCGCATGCAGTTTCCTGCCGGAGCGCGCCCGCTACATGCTGCGGCGGTACTGCCCTCCGACTTCGAACAGCGCGTGGGTGATCTGCCCGAGCGAGCAGACGCGCACCGCGTCCATCAGGACGGCGAAGACGTTCTCGTCGTGGATGACGGCCTCGCGCAGGCGCGCGAGCATCTTTCCGGACTCGGAGGCGTTTCTTTCCTGGAAGGCGCGCAGGCGCTTCAACTGCGACCGCTTCTCTTCCTCGGTCGAGCGGATCAGCTCGAGCTTCTGCGGCGTCGGATCGCCGTGGGGGCTGCGAAAAGTGTTGACGCCGATGATGGGGTAGGAGCCGTCGTGCTTCTTGTGCTCGTAGTAGAGCGACTCTTCCTGGATCTTGCCGCGCTGGTAGCCCGTCTCCATCGCGCCGAGCACGCCGCCGCGCGACGAGATCGCCTCGAACTCTTTCAGCACCGCCTCCTCGACCAGATCGGTGAGCTCCTCGAGCAGGAACGAGCCCTGGTTCGGGTTCTCGTTCTTCGCCACGCCCCATTCCTTGTTGATGATCAGCTGGATCGCCATCGCGCGGCGCACCGAGTCCTCGGTGGGCGTGGTGATCGCCTCGTCGAAGGCGTTGGTGTGCAGCGAATTGGTGTGGTCGTAGGTCGAGATCAGCGCCTGCAGCGTGGTGCGGATGTCGTTGAAGGCGATCTCCTGCGCGTGCAGCGAGCGGCCGGAGGTCTGCGAGTGGAACTTGAGCTTCTGGCTGCGCTCGTTGGCGCCGTAGCGCTTCTTCATCGCCACCGCCCAGATGCGCCGCGCGACGCGGCCGAGCACGGCGTATTCCGGGTCCATGCCGTAGGAGAAGAAGAACGACAGGTTGGGCGCGAAGTCGTCGATCTTCATGCCGCGGGCGAGATACGCTTCGACGAACGTGAAGCCGTTGGCGAGCGTGAAGGCGAGCTGGCTGATGGGGTTCGCGCCGGCCTCGGCGATGTGGTAGCCGGAGATCGAGACCGAATAAAAGTTGCGCACGTCGTTCTCGATGAAGTACTGCTGGATGTCGCCCATCACCTTGAGCGAGAACTCGGTCGAGAAGATGCAGGTGTTCTGGCCCTGGTCTTCCTTCAGGATGTCCGCCTGGACGGTGCCGCGCACCGCGGACAACGTTCTTGCCGTGATTGCTTTCAGTTCTTCATCGGTCGGCTTCCTGCCCAGCTTCTCGACCTGCTGATCGACAGCCGTATTGAAGAACATCGCGAGGATCGTCGGCGCCGGACCGTTGATGGTCATCGACACCGAGGTCGCCGGATCGCACAGGTCGAAGCCCGAGTAGAGCACCTTCATGTCGTCGAGCGTGGCGATCGAGACGCCCGAGTTGCCCACCTTGCCGTAGATGTCGGGCCGCTCGTCGGGCTCGAAGCCGTAGAGGGTGACCGAGTCGAAGGCGGTCGACAGGCGCTTCGCCGGCATCTCGCGCGAGAGCAGGTGGAAGCGCCGGTTGGTGCGGAACGGATCGCCCTCGCCGGCGAACATCCGCGTCGGATCCTCGTTGTCGCGCTTGAAGTGGAACACGCCCGCCGTGTACGGAAAGAACCCCGGCAGGTTCTCGCGCAGGCGCCAGCGCAGCAGCTCGCCGTGGTCCTCGAATTTCGGCAGCGCCACTTTCGGCACCTTCGTCCCGGAAAGCGAAGTCTGCGTCAGCGCCGTGCGCATCTCCTTGCCGCGCACGCGCACGACCTGCTCGTCGCCCGAATAGGCCTTGACGATGTCGCGCCAGGAATCGAGCAGGGACTGGCTCTCCGGAGCCAGGCGCTTCTTTTCCAGAAGAGCGTCGATTTCCGGCGCGTCCTTGCCCAGCATCGCTTTGGTTGCGGCCAGCTGCTGGCGTTCGCGCGCGAGCGTCGCCTGCGCCGCCGTGAGCGCGTGGTAGCCGCGCACCGTCTCGGCGATCTCGGCGAGATAGCGGCTGCGGCCCGGCGGCACGATGGCGGAAGCCCCCGATGAGACCTTGCTCGCGGCTCGCGGCAGGCGGCCGGGCTTGAGCTTGAGGCCCTTCTCCGCGAGCTTCGCGGCGAGCGCCTGGTAGAGCGCCGTCACGCCGTCGTCGTTGAAGCGCGCCGCGATGGTGCCGAAGACCGGCATCGCCTCCGGCGCGACGCCGAACGTCTGCCGGTTGCGCTGCAGCTGCTTCCTCACGTCGCGCAGCGCGTCCTCGGCGCCGCGGCGGTCGAACTTGTTGATGGCGACCAGGTCGGCGAAGTCGAGCATGTCGATCTTCTCGAGCTGGCTCGCCGCGCCGAACTCCGGCGTCATCACGTACAGCGACACGTCGGCGTGCGGCACGATCGCCGCGTCGCCCTGGCCGATGCCGGCGGTCTCGACCACTACGAGCTCGTAGCCGAAGGCCTTGCAGGCGGCGATCGCGCCGCCGATCGCCGCCGAGAGCTCGCTGCCCGCCTCGCGCGTGGCGAGCGAGCGCATGTAGGTGTTCGCGCCGTGGATCGCGTTCATGCGGATGCGGTCGCCGAGCAGCGCGCCGCCGGTCTTGCGGCGCGTCGGGTCGACCGAGAGGATCGCGATCTTCAGCGCGTCGCCCTGGTCGAGGCGGAAGCGGCGCACCAGCTCGTCGGTGAGCGAGCTCTTGCCCGCGCCGCCGGTGCCGGTGACGCCGAGAACCGGTGCGGATCCGGCTTTTATCTTGCCCGGATCGAGAACACCCAGCTCGAGGGCGGTTATGGTTTGCGCGAGAGTCTGGGGCTCCTTTGCGGACGGATCGAAATCGCAGCGCGCGAGCATGTCGTTGATCATGCCCTGCAGTCCCATGCGCTGGCCGTCCTCGGGCGAGTAGATGCGCGCGACGCCGTAGTCCTGCAGCTCCTTGATCTCGGCCGGCACGATCACGCCGCCGCCGCCGCCGAAGACCTGCACGCGCGCGCCGCCCCGCTCGCGAAGCAGGTCGATCATGTACTTGAAGTATTCGATGTGGCCGCCCTGGTAGGACGACACGGCGAGGCCCTGCGCGTCCTCCTGCAGCGCCGCGTTGACGACCTCCTCCACCGAGCGGTTGTGGCCGAGGTGGATCACCTCGGCGCCCGAGGCCTGCAGGATGCGCCGCATGATGTTGATCGAGGCGTCGTGGCCGTCGAACAGGCTCGCCGCGGTGACGAAGCGGATCTTGTGCTTCGCCTTGTAGACGAGGTTCTTCGAGTCGGCGAGGTCCGTCATAGCAAGCCCGAGCCTAGTTGACGTTTACGTCAACGTCAATTGCGGTACGACGGATCCTTGGCATCGATCATGCGCTGCAGCGCGGCGAAGACGTCGTCGCACGTGCGCTTCTCGGCCGGGCCGGCCTCGCGCACCGTCTGCGGGAATACGTCGGGGCGAATCGGATTGATCCGACCCGCCCCGGAAGCCGCGATCTGCACGTCGCAGGCGCGCTGCATCGTCCAGAGCATGAGGAACGCCTCCGATACGCTCGGGCCCCAGGCGAGCAGCCCGTGGTTGCGCAGGATCACCGCCGGCTTGTCGCCGATGTCGCGCACCAGCCGCTCGCGTTCGCCCTCTTCGACGGTGATGCCTTCGAACTCGTGGTAGGCGAGGCGGCCGTGCAGCATGGCGCCGTAGAAGTTGTCCAGCGACAGGCCTTCCTTCAGGCAGGCGACGGCCATGCCGGTCGTGGTGTGCGTGTGCATCACGCAATGCGCCTCGCCGATCGCGCCGTGGATCGCCGAATGGATGACGAAGCCGGCGCGGTTCACCGGCCACTCCGTCTCGCGCACCGGATTGCCGTCGATATCGATCAGCACCAGGCTCGAGGCGGTGATCTCGCTGTAGTGCAGGCCAAAAGGATTGATGAGAAAGCGGAGGGACTCGGAACCACCAACGGCAGGACCGGGCACCCGCACCGTGATGTGGTTGAAGATCATCTCGGTCCAACCCAGCAGGTCGAAGACCCGGTAGGCGGCGGCGAGCTCGACGCGAGCCTTGCGCTCGGCGTCAGTCACCGGAACGTCGAGCGCGCGCGCGGCGCTCTGCATGTAGATCGTCATGGCCGAAGTGTACCCCCGCAGGGAGGATAATTCCGCCATGAGTCACGGCCACGATCACGGGGTCCGCCAGGCGGACGAGCGCAGCCTCTGGCTCGCGCTCGCGCTGACCGCGGGCTACATGCTGGTCGAGCTGATCGGCGGGCTGCTGACCAGCAGCCTCGCGCTCATCTCCGACGCGGCGCACATGTTCACCGACGCGGCGGCCCTCGCCATCGCTCTTGCCGCCATCCGCATCGCCCGCCGGGCCGCCGACCACAAGCGCACCTTCGGCTACTACCGCTTCGAGATCCTTGCCGCCGCGCTGAACGCGCTGGTCCTGCTGCTGGTCGGCGCGTACGTCCTGTACCAGGCCTACCTGCGCTTCCGCCAGCCGCCCGAGATTCATTCGACGGCCATGCTGGCGATCGGCGGCGCCGGCCTCGCCGTGAATTTCCTCGGCATGCGTCTGCTGCGCCATGGCGCGCAGACCAGCCTCAACCTGCGCGGCGCCTACCTCGAGATGTGGAGCGACACGCTGGGCTCGCTCGGCGTCGTCGTCGCGGCGGTGGTCATCCACTTCAGCGGCTGGACGTGGGTCGACGCGTTGGTCGCCGCGGCGATCGCGCTATGGATCGTGCCGCGCTGCTGGACGCTGCTGCGCGAGAGCCTGCATATCCTGCTGGAGGGCGTACCGCCCGGCCTCTTGCTGAGCGAGATCCAGACGGCGCTGGGCGCGGTCCGCGGCGTGCAGGGCGTGCACGACCTGCACGTCTGGGCGCTCACCAGCGGCCGCAACAGCCTCACGGTGCACCTGGTGCTCGACGAAGGAAGAGCGCAGCAGGACGTCCTGCAGGATGCGGCGCAAATGCTCGAGACGCGCTTCCATCTGACGCACACCACGATCCAGGTCGAGCTGAAGACCTGCGAGCAGGCGTTTGCCTGCGACCCGCACGGCGGCGAGCACGCGCTCGAGGGCGAGCCCCACCCCCACCGTCACTGAACGATCAGCGCGGCTGGCCCAGCCGCTGCAGCATCGCCTGTACGGCGCGCATCTGCGGCGCCGCCTTGGTCGCGTACTGGTCGCTGGTGTAGCCCCACCAGTCCCAGCAGCCCCTGGGGTTGTAGACGTAGCTCCAGCGCCCGCCCTCGTAGCCCAGGCCGTAGCGCGCGCGCGTCTGGGGGTAGAGGACGATCAGGCGGTTGTTATCCGCCCAGCGGTTGTAACCCGCCTCGCGCACGAAGCGCTCGCCGATGGCCTCGACGCTTTGCCGGCAGCCGTGGAAGGCGACGTGAACTCTGCAGGATCCCGTCCTGCATGCTTCGGGAACGTAGACGTAGCCCGTTTCCGCGAGGCTGACCGTGTAGGCATCGCCGCCGGCAAGCGCCTTCTGATCGAAGGCGATCACTTGGCCGCTGTCCTTCACCGACGGAGGCTTCAGGATGCCGAGAAGGTGCGCGAGGAATACTCCGGCGGCGTCGTAGTCGCAATCGTTGATGTAGGGCGGCTCGGTCGTGCCGCAGGGCGTGCCCGAGTACTCGGTCACCATGGCGTGCCCCGCCGGGCGCGATTGCAGCGGGATGTTCTTCGCGCCGAACAATCCGTAGAACCTGGCGGCCGCTTCCACCACCGGCCGCTCCACCGTGTGATCGCGCGTGCCCGAGAAGAGCCACACGCGGGTGGCGGCGAGGTTCGCCGTCGGGTCGATCTGCCCGTCGCGCGCGAAGGCCTCGGCCTGCGTCTTCAGCGTCTCGATGCTCGGCAGCCCCGCCCAGGCGTTGGGCACCGAACAGTTGTAAAGCGCGGTCCACAGACTGCCTTGCGCACAGTAGTAAGGTCCGGCGGCAAGGGCGGCGACGCCTTTGACTTGGCTCGAATGCGCGACCTGGAACTGGATTGCCATGTAGCCGCCGGAAGAAACCCCGGACGCCGTGACGGCGGCGACATCCGCCCCGTAGGACGGCAGGCGGTCCGCGGCGGCCGCGGCGCCGTGAAGGACGAGAATGAAGAGGAGAGCGGCGGCTTTCACTGTCCGGGAAACCGCCGGCCGAAATCGCGCAGCACCTCGCGCGCGCAGTTGTGTCCCGGCGCGCCGGTGACGCCGCCGCCCGGATGCGCCCCCGAGCCGCACAGGTAGAGGTTCTTCACCGGCGTGCGGTAGTCGGCGTGGCCGAGTACCGGCCGCGCGCTCCAGAGCTGATCGAGCGAGAGCTGGCCGTGGAAGATGTCGCCGCCGACGAGGCCGAACTCGCGCTCGAGGTCCGCCGGCGACAGCGCGCTGTAGCCGAGCACGCTCTGCCGGAATCCGGGGGCGTGCGATTCCACCACCTCGAAGATCCGCTCGACCGCCTCGCCTTTGCGCGACGCCCAGTCGGCGCCGGGCGCGAAATGCTGGCAGAAGAGGCTCGCGACGTGCGCGCCCTCGGGCGCAAGGCTGTCATCGAGCGTGCTGGGAATCAGCATCTCGACGACGGGCTGGCGCGCGACGCCTTCGGCGCGCGCATCGAGGTAGGCGCGGTCCATGTATTCGAGCGACGGCGCCATGATAATGCCCGAACCATGGTGCGGCCCCGCCTCCGGCAACACGGCAAAGCGCGGCAGCGCCGAAAGCGCGACGTTCATGCGGAAAGTGCCCGAGCCGCACTTGTAGCGCTCCATGCGCTCGCGGAAGTCCCGCTCGAGCCCCGCCTGGTCGACGAGCTTGAGGAACAGCAGCTTCGGGTTGACGTTGGCGACGATGGCCCGCGCCTCGACTTCCGCGCCGTCTTTCCCCACCACCACCCTGCCCTCCAGGATCTTCTGCACCGGCGCGTCGCACTCGATCTCGACGCCGAGCCGCCGTGCTTCGGCGGCAAGCGCCTGCGTGATCGCCCCCATGCCGCCGATCGCGTGGCCCCAGGCGCCGCGCTTGCCGTTCACCTCGCCGAAGCAGTGATGCAGGAGCACGTAGGCGGTTCCCGGGTGATACGGGCTCGCATAGGCGCCGACTACGGCGTCGAAGCCGAACACCGCCTTGACCGGCGCCGATTCGAACCAGTCCTCCAGCCAGTCGGCGGCGCTGCGCGTGAAAAGCCCGAGCAGGTCCCGGCGCGCGCCGATGTCCAGACGCCGCACCTTCCTGGCTGAAGAAAACAGCCGCAGCAGGTCGCGCACGCCGCCGCCGACGTTCGGCGGCGTCTCGAGCGCCATTGCGCGCAGCACGTCGGCGACGCGTTCGAGCTTGGCCCAATAGGCCTCCAGGTTGCGCGCATCGCGCGCCGAGAACTTCGCGAACTCGCGCTTTGTGGCCTCGAGCCCGCCGCCCACCTTGAGATAGCCGTTCTCGAGCGGCAGGAAATTGGCCAGCGGCCGCTCGACGATGCGCAGGCCGTGCTCGGCAAGACGCAGCTCCCGCATCACCTTCGGCTGCAGCAGGCTCACCGTGTAGGCGGCGACCGAGTTGCGAAAGCCGGGATGGAATTCCTCGGTGACTGCCGCGCCGCCGACCACGCCGCGCCGCTCGAGCACCTTCACCTTGAGGCCGCCCTTCGCCAGATAGCAGGCGCACACCAGCCCGTTGTGACCGGCGCCCACCACTACCGCGTCGTAGCGCATAGCTACTCCACCGTGACGGACTTGGCCAGGTTCCTCGGCTTGTCGACGTCGTTGCCGCGCGCGAGCGCCGTGTGGTAGGCGAGGAGCTGCAGCGGCAGCACGTGCACGATCGGCGAAAGCGGCCCGTAATGCTCGGGCAGGCGGATGACGTGCACGCCTTCGGAGGCGGCGATGCGCGTCTCGGCGTCGGTCAGCACGTAGAGCTCGCCGCCCCGCGCGCGCACCTCCTGCATGTTCGACTTCACCTTGTCGAGCAGCGCGTCGTTCGGCGCCACCGTCACCACCGGCATCTCGGCGGTGACCAGCGCGAGCGGGCCGTGCTTCAGCTCGCCTGCCGGGTACGCCTCGGCGTGGATGTACGAGATTTCCTTCAGCTTGAGCGCGCCCTCGAGCGCGATCGGGTAGTGCACGCCGCGGCCGAGGAACAGCGCGTGCTCCTTCTTCGCGAAGCGCTCGGACCAGGCAATGAGCTGCGGCTCGAGCGCAAGCGCGGCGGCGAGCGCATTCGGCAGGTGCCTCAACCGCTGCAGATGATTCCGCTCTTCCTTCTTCGAGAGCCGTTTCTTCAGTTTCGCCAGTGTCAGGGAAAGGAGAAACAGCCCCACCAGCTGCGTAGTGAAGGCCTTCGTCGAAGCCACCCCGATCTCGACGCCGGCGTGGGTGAGGAACTTGAGCCGCGTCTCGCGCATCATCGCGCTCGTCGCGACGTTGCAGACGGCGAGCGTGCGCTTCTGGCCGAGCGACTTGGCGTGGCGCAGGGCGGCGAGCGTGTCGGCCGTCTCGCCCGATTGCGATACGACGACCACCAGCCTCGCCGGGTCCGGCACGCTCTCGCGATAGCGGTATTCGCTCGCGATCTCGACCTGCGTGGGCACGCCGGCGATGCCTTCCAGCCAGTACTTCGCGGTCAGGCCGGAGTAGTAGCTCGTGCCGCAGGCGAGCAGCAGCACGCTCTTCGCGCCGCGCAGCGCCTTTTCGGCGCCGGCGCCGAAAAGCGCCGGGACGGGAGCTTCGATGCCCTCGAGCGTATCGGCCACCGCCGAGGGCTGCTCGAAGATTTCCTTCTGCATGTAGTGCCGGTAGGGGCCGAGCTCGACCGCGCCGCCGCTCGCTTTCACGGTGCGCAGCTCCCGCCGCGCCTGGCGGTCGGCGGCGTCGAAGACGCGGTAGCCGTCGAGGCCGATCTCGGCGACGTCGCCTTCCTCGAGGTAGGCGATGCGGTCGGTGGTGCCGGCGAGCGCGAGCGCGTCGGAGGCGAGGAAGGTCTCGCCCTTTCCGGCGCCGAGCACCAGCGGGCTGCCGGCGCGCGCGCCCACCACGCGGTGCGGCTCGCCTTTCGCGACCACCGCGATGGCGTAGGCGCCGGCGAGCCGCTTCACCGCGCGGCGCACTGCCTGCAAGAGATCGCCGTCGTAGTGGCTGTGCACCAGGTGCGCGATGACCTCGGTGTCGGTCTGGCTATCGAAGGCGTACCCCTTCGCTTTCAGCTCGGCGCGCAGCTCCTCGTAGTTCTCGATGATGCCGTTGTGGACCACGGCGATCTCGTCGCGCGACACCATCGGATGGGCGTTCCGGGTCACCGGCGCGCCGTGCGTCGCCCAGCGCGTGTGGGCGATGCCGGTCTCGGCGAGGAACTTCCTCTGCGCGAGCTGTCGCTCGAGGTCGGCGACGCGCGCCACGCTGCGCACCCGCTCTAGGCCCTCGCCGCCGAGCACGGCGACGCCGCAGGAGTCATAGCCGCGGTATTCCAGCCGCCGCAGCCCCTCGATCAGCACCGGCAGGATGTCGCGCTTGGCAACCGCTCCGACTATTCCGCACATCGCGCTAGCTCTTCTTCTTGCTGCTCTTCTTCGGCGGCTTCCAGGAGGGAATCGACACCTGCTTTGCGCGCGCGACGGTGAGCTGGCCGGCCGGCGTGTTCTTGCTGATGGTCGAGCCCGCGCCGATATACGAGCCCTTCGCGATGCGCACCGGCGCGACCAGCGTGGCGTCCGAGCCGATGAAGCAGTCGTCCTCGATGACGGTGCGGTTCTTGTTCACGCCGTCGTAGTTGCAGGTGATCGTGCCGGCGCCGATGTTGACGTTCTTTCCCACCTCGGAATCGCCCACATAGGCGAGGTGGTTCGCCTTCGAGCCGCGGCCGACGCGGCTCGCCTTGACCTCGACGAAATTGCCGATGTGCACCTCGTCGGCGAGGCTCGCGCCGGGCCGCAGCCGCGCGTACGGGCCCACCAGGCAGCGCTCGCCGATTTCCGCGTCGTCCAGATGCGAGTAGGCGCGCACCTCGGTGCGCGCGCCGACGGTCGTGTTGCGCAGCACGCAGTTCGGGCCGACACGCACCTGGTCGCCCAGCACCACCTCGCCCTCGAACACGCAGTTGACGTCGATGAAGACGTCGCGGCCGCATTCGAGCGAGCCGCGCACGTCGATGCGCGCCGGGTCGGCGAGCGTCACGCCCGCCTCGAGAAGGCGCGCGGCTTGCCGATGCTGCACCACGCGCTCGAGCCCGGCGAGGTCCTGCTTCGAATTCACGCCGGCGACTTCCCAGCGGTCCTCGACCTTGACCGCGAACACCGGCACCTCTTCGGCGCCGGCGAGCGTGACGATGTCGGTCAGGTAGTACTCCTTCTGCGCATTCTCGTTGGTGAGCTTGCCGAGCCAGGACGCGAGATGCGCCGCGCGCAACGCGAAGAACCCGGCGTTCACCTCGCGGATCGCCGCCTCGGCGGGCGTGGCGTCTTTCTGCTCGACGATGCGCTGCACGCGGCCGCCGGCGGCGCGGACGATGCGCCCGTAGCCGGTGGGGTTGGCCACCTCGGCGGTGAGGACGGCGACGCCCTTCCGCGCCGCCTCCAGGAGCCGCTTCAGGGTCTCGCTGCGCACGAGCGGCACATCGCCGTAGAGGACCAGCACCTCCGCGTCGGCGGCGATCTGCGGCAGCGCCTGCTGGACCGCGTGCCCGGTGCCGAGCTGCTCGGGCTGCGCCGCCCAGTCCAGATCCTCGGCCGGAAACGCCGCGCGCACCTCGTCGCCGCCGTGCCCGTGCACGACGACGATGCGGCGCGGCTTGAGCGAGCGCGCCGCCTCGAGCACGTGCGCGAGCAGCGGCCGGCCGGCGAGCGGGTGAAGGACCTTCGGCAGCGAGGAATGCATGCGCTTGCCCTGGCCGGCGGCAAGCACCACTACGTCGAGCGGCATGGCGCGATTCTAGGCTAATATCATTTCGAGTCTCATGCTCACCGCCGAGGATGCTGGGGCGTTCGCCCGCGTTGCGCTTGCCAACGTGGAGCGTGAATATCCGCGGCGTCTCGATCAGCTGATCACCGGGCCGGGGCAGGAGTGGCAGCCGCGCAAGCTGCACCCCGCTTTCTTCGGCAGCTACGACTGGCACTCCGCGGTGCACATGCACTGGCTGCTCGCGAGGATCCTGCGGCTGCACCCGTCCGTGCCGGAAGCCGACAGGATCGCGCAGCTGCTCGACCGGCACCTTGCCGCGGAGTCGATCCGCCAGGAGCTCGCCTTCTTCAACGGCCCCGGCGGCAAGAGCTTCGAGCGGCCCTACGGCTGGGCCTGGCTGCTCGAGCTGCAGGCCGAGCTGCTGCGGCTCGAAGAGAATCCCTGGGGCGGGGCGCTCGCGCCGCTGGCGGCGGAGATCGCGCGCCGCTTCGAGAAGTATTTGGAGAGCTCGCCGTATCCCGTGCGCGCCGGCTCGCACGGCAACACCGCCTTCGCCTGCGTCCTGGCGCTCGACTACGCGAGGACGGTGGGCAGCGCGGTGCTCGGGCGCCAGATCGAAGCCAGCGCGCGGCGCTGGTACAGCGACGACCGAGACTATCCGATCGCCTACGAGCCTTCGGCGGACGATTTCCTGTCGCCCGCGCTCGTAGAGGCGCTGCTCATGAAGAAAGTGCTGCCGGCGAAGGAGTTCTCGGCCTGGATGCGCAGCTTCCTGCCCTTCGATCTCGGCCCGCTCGCCGAGCCGCCGGTGGTCGTCGACCACACCGACGCGAAGCACAGCCACCTCGACGGGCTATGCCTGTCGCGAGCCTGGTGCTTTGCCGAGCTCGGTTATCCGGAGCTGGCGGAAAAACATCTGTTGTCGGGCCTGCCGCACACGGTGGGCGGGCACTACCACGGTGAGCACTGGCTGGCGACTTTCGCCGTGCTGGCGCTCAGCTGCCGGACTAACGCGGAAGGTCCGAGCTTCCCATGAGGAAGGCGTCTACCGAGCGCGCGCATTGCCGGCCCTCGCGGATCGCCCACACGACCAGCGACTGGCCGCGGCGCATGTCGCCGGCGGCGAAGACCTTCGGCACGCTGGTGGCGTAGCTCGCCGCGCCCTCGGTGCCCGCCTTGGCGTTCGCGCGCGCGTCTTTCTCGACGCCGAACGCTTCGAGGATGGACTGCACCGGCGACACGAAGCCCATCGCGAGCAGCACCAGGTCGGCCGGCATCTCGAATTCCGAGCCCGGCACTTCCACCGGCTTGCCGCTCCTCCAATCGAGCCTCACCGCCTTCAAGGCCTTTACCTTGCCGCCTTCCCCGATAAAGGCCTTCGTCCCAACGCCCCAATCGCGAGACGCACCCTCCTCGTGAGAGGAGGAGGTGCGAAGCCGGATCGGCCAGTACGGCCAAACCGGGTTGGAGGAAGGATCGTCTGGCTTGCCGAGCAGCTCGAACTGGGTCACGGACTTCGCGCCGTGCCGGTTGGAGGTGCCGACGCAGTCCGACCCGGTGTCGCCGCCGCCGATGATGACGACGTGCTTGCCGCTCGCCCACAGCTCCTTCACGTTCTTGTCGCCGGCGACGCGGCGGTTCTGCAGCGGCAGGAAATCCATCGCGAAGTGGACGCCGTCGAGCTCGCGGCCCGGCACCGGCAGGTCGCGCGGCGCCTCCGCGCCGCCGGCGAGCACCACCGCGTCGAACTCGGCGAGCAGCTTCGCCGGGTCGACGGGCTTCGCCTGGCGGTTGCCCGCGCCCACCGGCGCGGTGGCGACGACGTGGTTGACGCGGAACTCCACGCCCTCGGCCTGCATCTGCTCGATGCGCCGGTCGATCAGCCACTTCTCCATCTTGAAGTCGGGGATGCCGTAGCGCAGCAGGCCGCCGGCGCGGTCGTTCTTCTCGAACACGGTGACGGCGTGGCCGGCGCGAGCGAGCTGCTGCGCGCAGGCGAGCCCGGCCGGGCCGGAGCCGACGACGGCGACCTTCTTGCCGGTCTTGCGCGCAGGCGGCTGCGGCACCACCCAGCCCGCCTCCCAGGCGCGGTCGATGATCGCGTGCTCGATCGACTTGATGCCGACCGGATCGGCGTTGATGCGCAGCACGCAGGCTTCCTCGCACGGCGCCGGGCAGATGCGGCCGGTAAATTCGGGGAAGTTGTTCGTCGAGTGCAGC
>Ga0335084_10000622_pt1 | contig 30834 bp, 22 predicted proteins | sample Lox_Sample_44_FD_206721 | JGI IMG/M metagenome (GOLD analysis project Ga0335084, IMG submission 206721) | Soil microbial communities from Loxahatchee National Wildlife Refuge, Florida, United States - Lox_Sample_4.4 | ecosystem: Environmental > Terrestrial > Soil > Wetlands | place: USA... | reverse complement strand
TGCCGCGAAACGCCTGGATGAAATGCGCAGTGCCGGAATCACCGGGATAGAGATCTACGCACCCGCGGAGGGAGGCAACAGTTTCCTTGGCCTCGACACCATCAATCGGTATCGCCTCGAACCGAGAACGGGCGCCACCATGGAGGACTTCCGACACCTTGTCCGACTTGTCCACGATCGAGAAATGCGTATCATCACGATCGACAATCTGGGTTACGCCAGTGTTGAATCGCTTGATTTTCTTAAAGCATGCGATGACGTCAGGTCGGGCAGGAACACTCGCGAAACACGGTTCTTCTTATGGAGCGATAGCGCAGATGCGCCGCCGCCAGGTTCCGGCGGCGAAGACCGGTACTTCCTGGTCCGACCAGATCACTTGCCCGGGTACTCGAAGGAGACCGCCGCAAAACATGAGTTCTGGCAATACAGTGAGCGTGCCCGTAAGTACTATTGGACTAAATGGGAAGGCGTCGACCTGGCCGGCAAACCTGCGCGCCTTCCGCAGTACAACTGGGCTAGCTCCGAGTTTCAAGAGGAAGCCGCCAAGATCGTCCGCTTCTGGATGGATACGGGGATCGACGGCATGCTGATCGATGCCGTGAACTGGTATGTCGGATGTAATTGGCATCTCAGCCACAGGTGCATGACGGATATCATCGGCGTCAACGGCTTCAGTCAACCGGAGGGCGCCGGGGCATTTCGCGATGATCCGGCGGCCTGGGTCACCGAGGGCGGGTGGACTTGCATACAAGACTACGGGCTCGCGATCTTCTGGGAGAAAGGAAGCAATGTTGTCAGCAACGCGATCGAGAATGGCGACCCGCGTCCCATCGAACCTGCCCTGCGCAACTATCATGACCGGGTGGAAGAGGCAGGTGGAACTCTCTATTTCAACCCGCCAAAATTCGATGACCCGCGCAAATCCCACCTGGCGATGGCTCTCGCCGCCGCAACCGGAGAGCTGATTGTCCTGGCGGGGGTTATCGACGGGCTCTGGACACCCATCCTTCCAGACGCCGAAGAAAGCCGGATTCTGCGTCTAAAGCGCGCACACCCGGCCCTTCACACCATGGGAAAACGGAGGATGCTTCCAGTCGCCGCCGCCGACAAACACTACGCGGTTCTTCGTACGGCGCGCGACGGATCCGAGCGCGTGATTGTGGTCATGAACTTCCAGCCCGAGGAGCAGCCCTTAACGGTCAACTTGAGCGGAGTCGATTTCGAGGAGATGACCGACCTGGAGAATGCCAGCAGGGTCGCGCGCAAACTCGAGTTGAACATCACCTTGCCGGGCTATGGATATCGCTTCTTCTTACTGAACCGTTAAAAGCTCTGAGCGGTAGAGAATCGACGTGCGGAAATCAGATTCGAGCAACCGTGGTCATGCACGAGGTTCGCATGTACCGCGTCGGCGATCGGGAATCTGCGGCCGCTTTCGGTTGTCTGGGGCGCAAACGCGATCGAGCACTAGATGACTTCTGCCATCTGCCGGTGATGGAGAAAGTCCTCTACTTCGGCGAATGAAGGCATCGAAGGTTGGGCCCCGGGCCGGGTCACGGAAATCGCGGCGACGGCCGAGGCAAACACAGCACTGCGGACGGACGTGTAGCCGCGCAAGAGGCCAACGGCAAACCCTCCATTGAAGGCATCGCCGGCGGCAGTTGTATCGACGGCGTCAACCGGAAACGCGGAGACATGCTCCTTGGGTCGAGAGCCTTCTGCGACCAGACACCCCTGCGAACCCAGTTTCAACAAGACGTTCCGCACGCCAGCCGCCAGCAGCTGATCGGCTGCGGCGGAAGCGTCTCGGCCATCGCGGCTGGTCCTTAACAGCTCATCGGTTTCGGTTTCGTTCGGTGTAATCCATGTAACCCTGCGAAGCAGGGCCGCCGGAAGCTCGCAGGAGGGTGCCGGGTCCAGCATGAATGGTATACCGTGCTGTTCGGCGAATTGCGAGAGATAGTCGACCGTCTCCAGTGGAATTTCAAGTTGTGCGAGAAGAAATCCGGCTCGCTGAAGCAAGGGTGCTGCTTTCTCGAGCAACTTCGGACTAAGCGCCCCATTGGCGCCGGGCACGACTACAATGCTGTTCTCCCCGCGTGAGCCGGTTGTGATCAACGCAATGCCCGACGATCCCTCGACGGTGTTGACGTAGTCCGTATCCACGCCTGCCTGTCTGAGGCCTTGCCACAACTGCGCGCCAAAGGCGTCGTCGCCGATATTCCCCACCATCGCAACTGGATAGCCCAGTCTAGCCACCGCCACGGCTTGGTTGGCACCCTTCCCCCCGAAGAATGTACGAAAGCCCTTCCCCGTGATCGTTTCCCCGACCTGAGGAATCCGGTTGGCAGCTGCGACGAGATCCAGATTGATGCTCCCAACCACCACGATAGGCTTCTGCATAAAGACTCCGACCTTGTTTACCGCGCCACCATCGGTGCGATTGCGATCGATCCCAGCCCGAGCAAGAAGAAGACGAACATGGCGGGAATCAGCTTGCGCGAGGCCGGGGGAGCGTTCACGAATTCCTTCCAGATAAAAACGCCCCAGAAAGCAGAAACCATGGTTGCACCCTGTCCAATCGCATAGGACACAGCGGGGCCCACGATCTGTGCGTGAGAGGCGACGAAGTTGAATACCGCGCCAGTGCACCAAATCATGCCACCGACGACGCCCCAGAAGTGCCATGCGCTCTTCGCCTGGAAATAGCCTGACATGCTGACTGGAGCCGCACCTGTGAACGGCTTCTTCATGAAGAGATAGTTCACTGGAATGGAGCACAGTGCTGTCCCCAGCGCGAAGAAGAATGCAACGGTATAGGGGCCGAGCGAAGCAGGTCCGCTCACCGCTTTGGTGACGAGAGGATAGAAAATGCCCATCAGAATCCCGCACGCAACGCTGATCCAAATTCCTCGCGTGCTGATGGCCCGATGTTCCGCCTCTCTGCGCCGGTAAGCCAGCGCGTCAAAGATGATCGCCATCACGACCAGCAACACCCCGCCAAACAAAAGCGCAGGATGCCCCTTCGGTGCGATCGCGTAATTCAACAGAACCCCAACTACCAGAGCGAGTCCGATACCGACGGGGAAAGCGACCGCCAGTCCGGCAATATCGATAGCTGCAACCAGAAGGAGGTTCGCGACATTGAAGACCACGCCGCCGGCGATCGCGAAGAGGATATGTGCGCTGTCAGCCTGCCGTATGTTGGCGGCGAAGGCAAGTGGACCGCCGCCGGCGCTTCCGAGACTGAACCCCCAGAGGAGACTTCCCAAGAGAATGCCGATTACGTAGTCCCAGTAGAAAAGCTGGAAGGCGTAGCCGGCGGTCAACTTCATGGTGTTGGCCCAAGACCCCCAGCACATCATGCTCACGATCATGAACAGGAGCGCGGCTCCGTACGCTTCGGGCTGATACATAGCGTATTCGTTGTCCCTTTCCACTGCCGGATTTCAGTGCGAAGAGTCCGGCGCAAGTGCCAGAGACGCTTGCGCCGTTGTAGCCGCTAGAAGACAAACTTCAAGGCCACTTGCATATGGCGGCCATTCCGTGCGCCGGTCACCCATCCGAAGGTGCTCTCCGGGTTGGTCAGCCGATCGTCGTATGTGTTGACGCTCGACCACTGCGTGTGATTGAAGGTATTGAAGGACTCGGCCCGCAGCTGCAATTCGCGGCCTTCCCCAAAGAACCGGAAGGACTTGTTCAGCGAGACGTCCCAGTTGTTGATGCCGGGGCCAATCAGGTTGTTGCGGTGCTCATTGCCGCGATGGACGGCAAAGTTGAGAATGCCCTGGTCAACCCAGATCGGATCGGTGCTGGCGGCCGGCTCCACATAGCAATCGGTATTGAACTGGCGGGTGAAGGTTCGGCTTCCGCGGGAGAGATTCCCATCGCACGTACGGTCCGGAACATCGCCCATGAAGTCGTAGGAACTGGTGTAGCCGTTCACGACAGTGGTGGGGGAGCCGGATTCGAAGGTGGTGATGGTATTGATCTGCCATCCGCCGAGCGCCTCACGCAGGAAGCGGTTGGCGAGCTGCTTGCCCGGCAGTTCGTAGAGCAACGCGGCCACAAAACGATGTGAGTGATTCGCGTCCGAGGGACCGTAAGACCATTTCGGATTCCACTGGCCGCCGATCATCTGCACACCGTTCTCGCCGCTCTCGCCGAAAAACGTGTCCATCTGCTTCGACCACGTCCAATTGACCAAGCTGGTCAGTCCATGCCAGTTCTGCGTCTTCACCTGGACATTCAAAGCGTGATAGTTGTTGCTGCGGTTGTGGTGGACGGCGTTGACCGCTCCCCAGCGGCCGGGAGCCACGGCGCTCAGCGGGCGCGCGTCCAGGAAATCGCCGTAGTAATCGAGGTACGTTCCTTGCGGGGGGAGGTTCAGATCGTACTGCGTAGTCAGCTTCGTGCCCACTGACCCGACGTAGCCGATCGTGCCCACCAACGACTTGCCAAGTTCGCGTTGGACATCCAGGCTCCAGCGCTGGATGTAGGGTGTGACGGAACTGTTCTTGTCGACCGTCTGCGGTTCCTGCCCGGGATAGAGTTGGCCGCCATCGGTACCGAGCGGTGTAGGCCAGCTTCCTTTTTCGATGGATTCTGCGGGCGGGAAGACATCGCTCAGCTTGAAATACGGCAGGTAGGATTGGCCGGAGTAGTTGCCGGAATCGTACGTCACGCCGCCGTACCCGGGAGAGTTCCAGAACATCTGGTCGAGGAATTTGAACCGCCCGGTTTCATAGAATATGCCATAGCCGCCGCGAACGGTCGTCTTCTCATCCAAGCGGTAAGCGAATCCGAATCGCGGCGCGAAGTTGTTCTTGTCTGCCGGGTAAGGATGGCCGTTGGTGTCGGGAGTCAGTCCGGGCATGACCAGACGCCATCCGGAATAGCTGAAGTCCATGACTCCCCAGTAGTGATCCACGCTGAACGCGGGCACGCCAACGTCATAGCGAAGACCGAGATTCAGCGTGAGCTTTGGAGTAACGTTCCAGGAGTCGTTTAGGTATGCCGAGTACTCGGGCATCCGGAACCACAAGCTGCCGTCCCCCCCTGTAAGCGGGGTTCTCTGATTCATCTCGAAGACGTAACCGGTGGCGAACTCTGCCAGCGTGTTCCATCCAGAACCATCGGCGGCGAAGGGGCTTTGAGCGGTGTAGTTGGTGGCTTCTCCGCAGCCGCCGCAGTATCCACCGATATTCATCGAGCGGATAACGTCGTTGTCTCTCTCATCGCGTCTTTGCCAATAGAAGCCAGCTTTGAAGGTGTGCCTGCCGATTGTCTTCGCCACGTTATCAGAGATCTGATAAATCGGCACCCACTGATACCAGTACTCCGTGGCCCCGAGGCCCATGCTTGCAAACAGTGGATCGGCGAAATTAACGGAGAACGTGGCATCGTTCTTGATGCCGAGCAGGTTCAGGTCGTAGGGCGTGAAGCCGGCCCCACCGGTGGAAGTGTTCTGGAAGAGATCCGGGAGCCAGGTCGTGTCCATGAATTTGTTGATCTGGGCCGACTGGTTGCTGGCGTTCTTCGCCCGAGTCCAACTGAAGTTGAATTCGTTGCTGAAGCTGGCGCCGAAGGCGTGTACCCAATGGACCTGGTACATGTCGGTCGTGTGCACGGGACCATTGCCCAGAGCCAACTCGGGAATCAGGCCGCCCTGATGCAGTTTCGTCCCATAGTCGTGGGAGAAGCGAAAATACAGGCTGTCACGCTTGGAGATGTTGTAGTCGGCGCGGACCGAGTAGTTGTTATTGTCAATCCCATCCTGCGTTGGACCGGCCCAATTGTTGAGGTCGGTCGCGATTGGAGATGTGAAATTGGGATTGGGAAAATGCGACATGTACGCGAGCGCGATGGAGTCGGGCGCGGTGATGACATTGCCGGGGAAGGGCTGCCGCGTGCCATCGAGGTTGTAGGTTGACGGATCGGGGTTGTAAATCACGTAGCGACAATTCTGTGGTGAATCCGGGGCGCCGTTGCACTGCGATACGTCGACCGGGAAGCGGGTGAGCCATTCGCTGAAATCCCCGGTCCGCTCCAGGGCGGTGGGAACGTAGGCATGCATGGTGCCATTGGAGCGGTTGCGGAACCATTCCGCCGATGCAAAGAAGAACAGCTTGTTCTTCCCGTTGAATACCTTGGGAATGTAAACCGGTCCGCCCACCGTGAACCCATACTGGTTTTGGTGATACGGCGACCGCGGGATGCCGTAAGCGATGGAATAGGGGTCATTGGCATTCAGTCCGGCGTTCTGGAAGAAGTCATAGACGGTGCCGTGAAGGCTGTTGGTGCCGGACTTGGTGGTGAGGCTGATCTGGCCTACGTCGCGCCCGTATTCCGCCGAGTAGTTGATGATCTCCGCTTTAACTTCCTGCACGGCATCGATGTTGACATTGGTCACCGGACCTTCGACCCAATTGTCGTTGTTGTTGAGACCATCGATGTAGTACCCGACACCGTACTCCGTGCCACCGACATTCAGTTGCTTCGCGCCAGTGCTGGTGGCGGAAGCGAGGCCCCAGGCGATGCGCGACGTGTCGCTGGTGCCGGTATTGAACCCGGGCACAATCTGCGCGTAATTGAGCCAGTTGCGCCCCTCGATCGGGAGATTGCGCACGAAATTGTTCTCAATGACCTCCGACACGTTGGCATCGTCGGTCTTGACCAGGGCGGCGGCTCCGGTAACCTCGACGACCTGCTCAGACTGGCCAACTTTCAGCGCGAAGTTGATGCGCTGGATTACACCGTTCTCCAAGGGGACATCCGTGGAAGAAGCCTTGGCAAAGCCTTCTTTCGTCACCTCAACCCGGTAGAGGCCGGCAAGCAGATTCGGAAATTGAAAGTCGCCACTCCCATTGGTCACCGTCTTGCGCTCGACGCCGGTATTCATGTTGCGCAGAGTGACGTTGGCACCTTGAATCATGGCACCCTGGGGGTCAGTGACGGTGCCGACAATGGAACTGGTAATCACCACTTGAGCGAACAACGCTGAGGCCAGCAGAACAAGGACAGCCAGGAGTAAGCCACTGGGACGGCGCATACAAGCCTCCTCGGAATGGCGGAGCCTCAGCGCTGAGTGGCCGAACGGAAGGCAGCGGGGGAAGCGCGCCATTTTGAAACGTTTCAACAGTTGCAACGCGAGAGTGTAGTTCCGTCTTTTCGTCCTTGTCAAGCAGGAAATGCGCGGCAACAGTCTTGTGTGGCGGCGCGGGTACGATCCTGCGGCTTAGCGAGGTTCGGCAGTTCCCGGCTTCGCCGACTCCGAGCGGTGCGCCTTGGACACGGGTATCACCGAATTGCGGATCTTCAATTCGCTGGGCAGCACGATCCTTTTCACGGGTTCGGCGGAGCCGCGGATCCTTTCCAACAAAAGGCGGGCCGCGGTCGTACCCAGTTGGTAGCCAGGTTGATGAACAGTCGTAAGCGGCGGAGCAGTGAATTCGGCGAAATCAAGATTATCGAATCCGACAATTGACAAATCCTCGGGACAATGCAAGCCCAATTCGCGGGCGGCCAGCAGGACTCCCAATGCCATGAGATCGTTGCAGGCAAAGATTGCTGTCGGCCGGGGCAGCATGCGCAGCAGCCGGGTGGCCGCATGATAACCGCTGTTTCGATCGAAGCGCGCTTCCTGCACATAGTCGGGCTCGATTTGCACTTTGGCCTCAGTAAGAGCGCGCTGAAATCCGCGCAATCTCTCCATGGCATTCACCAGGTGCAAAGGCCCGGTAATTACGGCGAGCCGGCGATGCCCCATACGCAGCAGATGCCGGGTGGCCGCATAAGATCCAGCCTCGTTGGCGACGAGAACTACATCCCCGGTCCAACCTTCCGGTTGTCGGTCGAGGCAGACAACCGGAGGCCGGGACGCGGAGGCGCGGAAGTGCATCGACAGTTGACTGTCCACCGACGGAATGACCAGCCAGCCGGCGGGACGGTACGATCGCATCTCATCGAGATACGAAACCTCCTTGCGGCTGTCATTGTCGGTGTTGCAGAGTACCAACCGGAAAGAACTCTTGTAGGCGACGTCTTCCACCCCGCGAATGACGGCTGGGAAGAAAGGGTTGGTGACGTCGGGGATCACCATGACCAGCATGCTGGTCTGGTTTCTGCGAAGTCCGCGGGCCAACTGGCTGGGCTGATACCCGAGGCTGCGAATGGCCTCGACCACCCTCTGCCGGAGCTTGTCCCGGACCGGCGCAGTCTCGTTGATGACATGCGAAACCGTGCCAATCGAAACCCCGGCACGCTCCGCGATCTGGCGCATTGTGACCGGAGGATTCATAAGAGCTCGGCGCAGCGTACCAGACTAGCATCCTGACCGGCTGCGCCGAGTCCTTCTATTCTGCATCCTGAACGCAGCGGAACCCAAGGGCTCCGGAGCGATCCATGCTCGGGGACGTCATCAACAGCTTTCCGTGCTCGCCAAGCTTATACGCCTGCGGAAAATACCAGATTGAGCCTTGTGGCTGGTAGTAGCTTCCGCCTCGCAGAATGCCACCGCGCGTGTGCTCGTCCAGGAACTCTTCCGTCCACTGCCAGACGTTCCCGACGAGATCCATCACGCCCAACTGGCTGGCCCCTTGGGGATGAGCATCCACTGCATCCGGACCACGCATGGTGCGCCCCTTGTCGGGGACAGGAACCGCATCAGCATTCCACGTGTTTCCCCACGGGTACGTACGCTCATCTGTACCTTGGGCTGCATATTGCCACTCCCACTCATGTGGCAAGCGCTTCCCTGACCAGGCCGCGTAGGCGCGTGCGTCTTCTAGCGACACCCACGTGACCGGCTTATTCTCCCACCCAGCGGGATAGGTCCCATTGGCCCAGTCGCGCAGGAAGTTCAGGTCGTCCGGCGGATGATAGTGTGTGGCATCCATGAACTTCTTGAACTGCGCGTTCGTCACCGGATATTTGTCGATCCAGAATGACTTGATGTGCATGGGATGGCGATGGAAGCGTCGAGGCGTATCTTCCCACGGATACTGCACGTCCACTCCGATATCATTGAACCCTTCGATCTCGATCCCCTCAACGCGGAAATCAAAGTCAGATTCGGGAATCTTGACCATATCGCCGGAAGATCCGGAGGGCGGTTTTGTCGCCGCGATCGGGACGATCTTCTGCGGGAGGACCTTCCATTCGTGCGAATAGCTGGCCAGAGGCTTGGCAGTCAGCCCCGCCATCTTCGCCATGAGCTTCTCGACATTACTGTCGGGAGCGGAAGGTGTGGCCAGCAGCGCTGCGTACCCGTGGGCCTCGATCTGGAAACTCAGCTGGGTTCGTCCTGCAGGAGTCTTCCCAACCTTGAGTTCGACGCCATGATAAAGATCGAAGTAGCGCATCCCCTCTTGTGGCGTGATTTCGATTTGCGGACCATCCACGTCATATTCGTTCCGGTTCACAATCGTCCAGAGCGTTGCCTGTCCGAGCGGCCATCTGCTGGCGTAAACGCCATAGCGCACCATGGGTGCGAGCGGTTCCCAGTCGGGGCTGACGAGAAACGGGGCGAGCGCGCGTTCCATGGTCGCTACACGTCGCGTAGCTTCGGCATCGCGAGGCGTAACCTCGTTCCAAATTCCCCAGATGTTCTCCCAGCTTTCCCAACCCACGCCGTTGAAGAAGGCGAACTGCAGGTTATCCGTTTTATCGCGCTTCCATCGATCGGAAATGTTGACCATATGGCGGGTTTCGAGCCACTTGTATTTGTCCACCATGGGCACGAACGGATAGGAGTACTGGCCCCAGGTCATGACGTTCCAGGCGAGGGCCTCGTCGCTCGGACCACCTTCCGGCTCGAACGCCAGCGTGTGACCGACCTTGTCCGACGCGAGGGAAAACGCCAGCGGCACTCCGTCCTGAGTGTCGCCGTTAATTCCGTCGGCTCCCACTTCCTTCATCACATTGGCAATCGCATCGGGCCACGGCGTCCCAGGATCGCGTGTCCCCTGATCCCACATCATCATCGGAAAAAGAACACGGACTCCGCGCTTATGGAAATCGGCAATCATCTGGCGCACGCCGGCAATACCTCCCGGCATGGAGCGGATCATGTCGTGCTGGTTGCGGTTGTCAATGCCCATGTTCGGGTATGTCGGCCAGATGAGGACTGCATCGATGCCGCCGTAGCGTTTCTCGAGATCGTCGAGATAGCGATCGACCGTGTAGCGGTGCGCAACGGGGTCGTAGAAGTACCGGTCCTCGACCATCATCTGCGGCTGGAAAAAGCTCGACTGCGTCCATTTCAGCTCGGGCATGTCATAGCGTGATCCGTTGTAGCCGATGCGAATGTTGCGCTCGGTACGCCAATGCCTGATATCAGCAAGCCAGGCTTCGTGTTCATTCTGCTGGCAGGTTGTGCCCCCGCCCTCCCACGCGCCTTTCATGACCAGGCAGGCGGGAGTTGGGATCTGCTGACGATCGGGGCGATAACGAGAATCTTGCGCGAGCACAAGGGAGGAGAGAACGAACAGAACCGCGACAGCAACGGCGCGTAGGCTGGAGTACATGAGACCACTCCTTCGATAAGGATTTGCGGAGGAAATATAAAACGTTTCAAAATGTATGTCCATTCCTATATCGTGGCAGGGTCCATTGCGGACCCTGCAGCAACCTGACTCGTTAGAGACCTCAACCCTGGCCAGGGAGCGATGATTGTGAACCGACACACGGTTTTGTTTCTGATCTTCTTCGCTGTAGCTGCATCAGGTGGCGCCTGGCTGCACGGCCAGCTGCCCACACCGGCCAGGACGGATGTGCCACCGCGAGTCCTGCACCTCACCAAGGCGGAATATCTCGATCGAGTGCAGGCGATCTGGATGGCGCAGATGATTGGACAGAACACGGGCGTCCGATTTGAGCATCAACCCGCTTCGGTGCTGCCGCTGACACCTCCAGGCCATCTGCCAGGGTATGCTCCCGTTGACGACGACTACTACTACGAGATGGTGGCCGTCCGTGCTTTCGAGAAATACGGCCTCGGGTTGACCGTCGAACAGCTCGGGCAGCAGTGGCTGGAGAACAATGCCGGCTCCTGGGGATCGAGCGAACAGGCGCTGCTGCTTCTCAAGAGAGGCGTCAAGCCTCCAGGCACAGGTCATCCCCGCTACAACAAACTCTGGTGGACGATCGGGCCGCAATTCAGCAGTGATGTGTATGGGGCTCTCAGTCCGGGGATGCCCAACGTTGCCGGTGAACTGGCCCGCCGCTTGGGCCACATCAACGGGTATGCCGAGGGAACGGATGGAGCCGTCTTCGTTTCCGGAATGATCAGTATCGCTTTCGCGGAAAGGGATCCGCACACGGTGGTGCGCAAAGCCGCAACCTTGATCCACCCGGATTCGCCGTATCGCAAGTGCCTGGATCTGGTCATCGCCATGGCGGATGCGGGTTCCGGCCCAGAGGAGATATTTCGCGCGATTGATGAGCGCTGGGGGATCGAGTACCCCGCGACAAACAATGCGGTCGTCAACGGCGGCTTTGTTGCCACCGCCGTGTGGTTTGGTGAAGGCGACTTTCAGAAGACCCTCCAACTGGCCGTGCACGCCGCGGACTTCGCCGATACCGACTGCAACGCAGCCAATGCCGAGTCCGTAGTGGCGGCGATGTGGGGCATGAAGGCCCTGCCGGCCGCGCAGGTCTCCGAACTGCATGACCGGATCAAAGGTAACGCCATGGGACCGCTACGACTGACGCCGCCGGTGGACGAGAGCATCACGGAGTTGGCGCGGCGAACCGCAGACCTCGGCATCGCGAATGTCGTGGCCCACGGAGCCGCCAATGAGGGTGGCACGTTGCGCATTGAGATCCAGGAACCCGAGACTCAGCCGGCCGAATTGTTCAAACTAGCGGACATCGTCCGCTACTGGAATCCTCAGTGGACGCTGGAACGGGCGGGATTCGGAGGGGGCGGAGGAGGAATGCCCGGCATCCGTGGCATCACCTACCTCGATGGAGAAGCCTTGTCCACGTATCCTCGCGATGAAGTCCGAGGAGTGGTCTTGAGAAGAACGCTGCGACTCGGCAACAATTCGGTTCTCAGTTTCAAAGCGGGCGTGGATTCGGGGCGGGCATGGCAACTGCAGGTGTATGTGAACGACGACAAGGTCTTGGACAAACTTATTGCGGGGAAATCGGACGCGCGAAGCTGGCAGGACATTGATATCGATCTATCAACCTATGCCCGGCAGGAAGTCGTCGTGCGGCTCTATCAAGGAGTACTCATTCCACATCAAGAAGCAGGCAATGCCTATTGGAAAGACTTGGTCGTGAAGTGATGCCGGGTTCCGCACCCTTGCGGGTCATCACCGCTGTGCTGGCTGCTTGCTCAGCAGCAAGAACATCTCGGCGGCATGCCAGGTGTGTGGTGCCGCCAACCTGTGCGCGGTGAAATCGGAAGAGATCAACGACATGCCCTGGTAGTCCGCCTGGCTCGCGTCTGCCTCCCAGCTCAGGGGATACTCAGCGGCGGAGACGGGTCCGGTGTGCCCGCCGCGGTGATGATCTTGCGCCCACGCAAGATATGGATACTTCATCGCAGCGTCAGCGGAAAATTCAGGACCGATTTGTGCGTCTGGAAATCCCCACCAGAAGAGCGAGGCGTAGGAATCTGACGTCTTCGGAATGAAAAGAGAATCGTCGAATAATCCGAGCGAACGTAGCCCGAATTTCAACCATTTCGTTTGGTAAACAGGATGCTCTGCGAAATCTGTCTTGCCGATAATGTAGTTGCCTTTGCGAAATGATTCCGCTTCCTTGAGCGTTTGCACCACGAGCGGATGATTGCGGTCAGAGACACACGAGATCAGGAACAGAACTTCGCCCAGGTTGTCAGCCTCACGGATTCCACCATTGTTGTGATCGTAGGGATCCCGCAGAGACATGACCCAATCGCGAATCAGGCCTATGTTGCCCGTGCGTCTCAACACCATCGCCATCATGGCGCCATCGCGGTACCAGGGTTTTGGGTAAACGAGGAAGTTCGGGACAGGCTTGCCATCCACGAGGTTGACAAGGATCTCGTGATGCAGAACTCGTAACACGAGGGGATATTGCTCGTTTCGGAAATCCGGGAGGCTTACATGCCCCTGGGCAAGAACAGTGCGTTCGCCATTTTCGTCGATGAGCACTCCTGATTCATTCTCGGAGATGTGGATCTTGCCTTTGACAGTCTTCAACCAAACGGAATACGACGGAGGAACAATCGTCTCCTGCTGCACTTCCCACTGGCGCACTATGTCACCGGACGGCCAGGCTATCAGCTTGCCGGATCGATAAATGAACTTTGGCCTCGGGCCCATTCCGAAGAGAAAGAAACTGGTTCTCGGCAAGTCAAAAGCAGGACGTCCACGGCGGAGCTGCTGAAGTTCGGTGCGATACCTTGCGAGTACCTGCCGATCCCTCGCAAAAGATCGAGCGTCCTGTCCCGCCGGCGGCATGGCGGTCACGAGGATCGGCGACACATTCCACCATAAGAAGATGACTGCCAGGGAGAAGGGACCACAGTAACGCGGCCGAAATCTCATCAGTTCTGCTGCTCCTTCACAACGGTGATGCGGTCCACATCCAGATTATGCAGCACTTGCCGGATTCCACTCGGCCATCGAATTTCAACTTCGCGAACTCGCCGGTCCTGTTGGAGCCCGAAATGCACTCGGGAATCGCTCGACGAGGCATAGCCCACCGCCGTCGTCACTTCATTCCACTGCGACCGCCCATCTTCGGTGACGATACGCACTTGTGCGCCGATCCCCATCCGGTTGCTTCTCGTTCCCTCGAGCTTCAGGGTGATCCAGTGATTGTTGCCGCCGGAACGATTGTGGAACAGCTTGACGGGGCCGTTGAGCACGGTCACCACCGCATCGACGCGGCCGTCGTTGTCGAGGTCCCCAAACGCGACTCCACGATGCGGTGCTGGCTCCTGGAAGTCGGGGCCGGCTTCGAGGCTCACATTTTCGAATTTTCCATTGCCAAGATTGCGAAAGATGGAGTTCTTTTCGGGATATTGCCGGTCAGAAACGAGTTTATTGATGTTGTCGAGAACATTGGAGCGAGCTACGAACAGGTCTTTCCAGCCATCGTTGTCGAGATCAACAATCCCGTTTCCCCACCCTGACATTTGAGAGGTCATCTGACCAAGGCCGCTGCCCACGGTTGCGTCAGTGAAATCCTCTCCGCCACGATTCAGATACAGAGGAAATGTCTCGAACTCGACGGCTGTGTGCCAGATGTCCGGACGCCCATCATTGTTTATGTCCCGGAAATCAGAACCCATCCCTGAGAGAGCCGTGCCACTAGCGCCGTACGCCACTCCGGCTGTTTCGCCGATTTCCTCGAATCGCTTGCCTCCAACGTTATGGAAGAGAACGTTGCGAGTCGTGTCGTTGGCGACAAAAGCGTCCAGAAAACCGTCGCCGTCGTAGTCGGCAAAGGAGACGCTCATACCTTTGCCGAACTGGACAGCAATGCCCGTCTTGTCCGACACATCGGTGAAGGTACCGTCTCCATTGTTCCGGTAAAGAGCGTCATGAGTGGGAGCATAGTATTTGGGATGACAGTATCCGCGAACCCCACCGCCGACCGTGCAATCGGGATCACGATTGACCTCCCACTTGCAGTAGTTGATCACGAAGAGATCCAACAGTCCGTCGTTGTCGTAGTCGAACCAGCCGGCGCCCACCGACCACATCTTCTTTCCATCCAGGGTCGCGCCTTGTAGTCCGGCCTTTTCGGTCACGTCCGTGAACGTTCCGTTTCCATTGTTGTGGAATAGCTGATTTGCCGTCACATTAGCGACGAACAGGTCGGGCCATCCGTCGTTGTCGTAATCGCCAACGGCAACCCCCATACCGTAGCCCGTCCCGGCGAGGCCCGCTCTCTCGGTTACGTCGGTAAAGGTTCCGTCATGATTGTTGCGAAATAATCGATTCCAGTAAGCCGGCGATTCCTTCTTGAGCGACGGGATAGCCGCGCCATTGACTAGATAAATATCGAGGTAGCCGTCACCGTCGTAGTCCAGCAGGGCTACGCCCGCCACCATCGTTTCGACCTGGTTCTTGTTCGCCGTCGGCGAACTGGCAGTTGCGAAGTTGAGTCCGGATCTTGCAGCAATCTCTTCAAAGCGAATACCAGGCGGTGCCGTTGTGGCGGCGCCAGATACAAACACCAACAGGAGAACCGAAATGACCGTCAGGTTACGCACAGAACTCGTTTTTTTCGTCGCGACCGATCTTCCGTCACGCGGCACATCGGCGCAACAGTGATAATATCCCTGCCCGATGAGAATCCTCTTTGCGATTCTCGTGACGTCGACCCTGATTGCAGGGCAGTCCCGTCCGGATGTGTCAGGTGCGCTGAAGCGGGGGGCGAGGCTCGTCGCCACTGGCCAATTGGCTGCCGCACAGGAGCTCTACGAAAAAGAACTCTTGACAGCTCCTGCCGACCCTGACCTGCGCTACGGGCTGGGGATGGTGTACTTCCAGCAGCAGAATTGGCCCAAGGCGATCGAGAACTTCACCGCCAGCATTCGTACTCGACACGACACGATCAAACCGCTCTTTTATCTGGCTGAAGCCTATTTCCTGGAATCAGACCTCGATCGTGCGCGTGAAACCATCGCGCGTGCGGCCACGATTGCACCGGACGATCCCCAGATTTGCCAGAAATACGGCGAGTACCTGGCCGCTACATTGGAAACCCGCGCTGAGGGATTGTCTTGGTTACGGAAAGCGCGCGGCCTGAATCCGGGTCTCAGGAGGATTGACTTCGAAATCGGCAAGGCCCAATTCGATTTGACGGACTACCAGTCTGCCGCATCCAGCCTGGAGGCAGCCCTGAAGAAGGACACTGCCGACAGCGAGGCAGCATTTTATCTGGCTGAGTCTTGGGCGAACCTTGGCGAATGGGAGTCGGCTCGGAAGAATTACACCTTGACGCTGGCCCGAGACAATTCCAACGGAGCCGCATACTACGGTCTCGGGCGGGCGCTCGTCGAGCTGGGGGAGTTCCAAGCTGCACTCGAACCCCTTCAACGGGCATCAGCCCTTCAGCCCACGTTGATCAAAGCGCATTTCCAGCTCGGAAGGGCTTACCGTCAACTCGGACAAACCGGGGATGCACTGCACGAGAATCAGCTGTTTAACGCGTTGAACGACAGGGTCGACACCGCCAATGAGCTGGCGGGACCGGAGGAGAAGCGCGCCTGGAAACACGTCAGACCGCTGCTGGAAGCGGGCAAAGAAGGCGAAGCACTGCAACTGCTGGCAACACTGCAGGTCGCTAACTCGCTTGGCCGCGGCGGGCCATACTATCTACTGGGCGCGATGTACTTCACATTGGGACGTAAGAATGACGCGGAGCGCACGTTGAAGATTGCCCAAACGTACGCGCCCGATGCAGGCCGCATTGCGGCCTACCTCGGAATGGTTCAGCTCTCCTCGGGAGAAACCGGAGCGGCGGAGGAATCATTTCAGAGCGCCCTCGATCTGAATTCGGGAGAGCCCCTGGCTTTGATTGGCATGGGAAGCCTCCAGTATCAGCTGCAACACTGGACCACGGCAGCGGAGTATCTGGAAAAGTCCCGGACTGCAGATCCTGGTGCCCTTCTCATGCTCTGCGATGCTTACTTCCGGATTGGAAAGCTCGACGACGCCATGCTCACCGCGGAAGTGATCCGGGCCTTCGGGGCAGACCGAAAGTCGTTGATCGCTGAACTGGATCGCCTGGTGAAGCTTCACCAGCCCAAAGATTCTCGAGTCTCTCCTTAGTCATTCGCTTCTCGAGAAACAGCGGAGCAAGAAGCGCGTGGGACATCTGTCGTGTAGATAGATCAGTTTCTCCCGAGGTCATTCAGAGCGAGACTCTCGCCGGTGCAACCAGTTGCCGGAATCGAATATCGGAGCGCAAGTCGGCAAACTTCGGATCCTCTTGGGCAAAAACGAGCCAGCTGCAGCGCTCTTCGCGAGCTTTCTCGAGCCACTCCAGGACTTCCAGATCCAATGCGGCGTGAATCACCGCAATCCAGTACGGGCTGAAGTATCGCTTCAGCCGGAGTTTCAGCAGCGCAGTCACGATCTCATTTGCCCCCGCCCGGTCCCCTTTCCGTGCGAGGCCGTAGGCAAGGTGCGCTTTGGCGAGAGAACTGTTATCCGAATGTTCCACCGCCCGCCGGAACTCAGCGACCGCCTTATCCATTTCTCCCATGCGCTCGAGGACCATTCCTGTGCTCGTGTGCCCGACCCACAAGGAGGCGTCAAGTTCCATGGCATGCCTGAGTTGGGAGAGCGCGTCGTCGTAACTTTGGGCGTAATACAACGCCCACCCGAGCACAATCCTGGCATATCCGGAATATGGATCGACGTCACAGGCACGGCGCATCATCTCGACCGCATCCGGATGCTTGCCGAGGGCTGTCAACAGCTGCGCATATCCCCCAAGCGCCAACGCATAGCCTGAATCGATGGCAAGTGCCCGCACGAAACCTGCCTCGGCGGCGTTCCAGTTGTGTTCGTAAAGGAAGTCGTGATAAGCGAGGGCGGTACGGGCTTCCGCAAGGTCTTCGATCTCAAGGGCTCTGCTGGCGCAGCGCTTGACCTCGGAAAACGCTTTACGAGACGGGGCAACTCCCAGCCTCGCCTGCGCACAGTGCGAATTGGCAAGCGCCGCCCAGGCGATCGCAAACTGCGGGTATTCGCGCACCGCATCTTCAAACAACGGAATGCACCGATCCAGAGCCGCCTCGGTGAGCTTGGAAAGGTAGTAACAGCCTTGCAGGTAATTTTCGTGCGCGTTTGGCGGCACCGATTCGAGGTGCGACGGGTGCAACGCAGGGGGAATTGCCTGAACCACGGAAACGGCGATGCGGCGGCCGAGTTCCTCTTGTTTGACAAAGAGATGGTTCCCCCGTTCGAGGTAGCTTTCCGCCCACAAGCATGCCTGCGCATGACAGTCCAGCAGCCTCAGTGCAACCCGCACCTGTCCCGCCGCTTCAGACACCGCGCCCACGAGGACGTAATCGGCAGAGACGTCGCGACACAACGAGAGCGTGCTCCTTCCTTTGTGGGCGCGTTCCGTAGTGAATTCAGGCGTAATGACGACGAACGCAGGATTCATTCTTCGCAGCTGAATGATCAACTGGTCCGTCATGGAGGGCGCGAGAGAACCGGACTCGGATCCGGAGAATGTCTTCAAAGGGAACACGGCAAGTCGCGGGCGGTCCCGGCCGAAGGGCGTCCTCGCATGGACCGGCAGGCCGTGCACACTTCCAATAAAGCGATATCCGTGGCTCCCCACGGTCTCGATAAAGCGAGCCTTCGTGGCATCCTCGTTCAAGGCAGCACGGAGCCTCCGAATCGCTACATTCAAACACAGGTCCCCTTCGACAAAAGTGTCTGGCCAGATTGTCCGGATGATCTCTTGCCGCGAGACGAGTTGCTTTGGTCGTGTCAGGAGTAGCGTGAGTATCTGGAATGGCTTGTCCTGCAGCGCTACCTTCGCACTATGCTTGAAAAGTTCGCCGCTAGCCAGGTCAGCAGTAAATTCCCCGAAACGCAGGCGGCTCGACTTTGGCGCCTCTGCCATAGACGACCCCGCACAGCCGAACTCTACCACTCTTGGGACCTGGAAACGATGGGATTCTCCAAGTGCCTTGCAGCCACCGGGTTCGCGGCGCTCGGGTCGAAAAGCTGCGAAACTCGGGGGTAATCCAAATGTAAGTCTCAGATAAGCATCGCGTTCTCGGCGAAAGGCGATACTTGCACCCTCAAACAGGCGTTGCGCTGGCGACAAGATCAGCCCAAACCCAGCAGCCACTTTGAGGGGACCACAGCACCATTTCCATTTTGTTGACCTGAGAGGTGCGCGATGTTTCGCGAAGCACATGCAATCTGGAGGGGTGGGCCCTATGCCGGAGAGGGCACAGTCTCCACTCCCAGCGGTGTCTTAAACAGTGCGACCTATGCCTTCGGCGCGCTGGGGGGAGCTCAACGGCTCAGCTCTCCCTGCGAGTTACTTGCCGCAGCAATCGCTTCATGCATGGCAACGACGGTTGCAATTCAGATGGCCAAGGTCGGCATAAACCCCGTGGTTGTGGATACCTACGCCGTCCTGACCCTGGACAACGCCAAAGACAGGTGGGAGATCACGAGTTCTCACCTGGAGATCACCGTTCGAACGACCGAACCTCAATCCAGTCGGTTCCAGGAGGCGGTGGAAGCTGCGCGCCGCGAGTGTCCAGTTTCAGCCGTCTTGAAAATGGATCTCATCTGCAAAGCCAAGCTGGTTTCCTTGACCACTCCCGCCGTCGTCTGAGGGTCATCGGCATGTCGTTGGCGGACATGCAGAGCTGAGCGATGTGGCGCTCCACAACGATCTGTTCACTGTACGGGGATGCGCAATGGATCTCAAACGCACCGTGAAGTTCGAGGCTGACCGAGACCCTGAATTCGCCCGCTGGATCAGCCACACCGTCGGCGGTGAGAGAATCCGGCATTGTCTGCAATGCGGGTTGTGCAGCGCCAGCTGTCCTCTCTCGCTGCACATGGACTACACTCCGCGCCGCTTGATGCATTTGTCCCGGGAAGGGTTTAAAGAGGAAGTCCTCAGCAGCGCCGCCATTTGGCTGTGCACCGCCTGCTATGCGTGCATGGTCGAGTGCCCGAAAAAGATCAATATCACCCACCTGATGTATGCCTTGAAGGAACGCGCCATCCAGGAGAAGTTCTATCCAAAGCGCTTCCCCATTCCTGTCATGGCACAGCAGTTTTCCCGCATGGTCCGCGAATCGGGACGGATCACCGAAAGCTGGCTCATCGTGCGCGTCTTTCTGCGCTCGGCGATCTGGCGCCTGCTCGGCATGAGCGGCCTCGGTTGGAAGCTATTCCTGACAGGGCGCATGCCCGCCCGGAAGGAGAAGATTAAGCGCAAGTCGGAGATTCGAACTCTATTGGCCTCTGTCGCAGCCACCCGTAAGGAGTTGGCGTTATGAAATACGCCTATTACCCCGGCTGCTCACTCCGCGGAACGGGACGCGCGTATGAAGAATCCCTGCTGGCAGTGTTCCGTGCTCTTGACGTCGCAATCCAGGAACTCAACGACTGGAACTGTTGCGGCGCGACGACCTACTTGTCGATCGACGAGCTGACTTCTTACGCGCTTGCGGCGCGCAACCTGGCGTTGGCCGCGCGTGACCGCCTGGACATCATCGCCCCCTGCGCCGCCTGCTATTTGGTTCTCAACAAGACGCAGCGCTATATTCACGACTATCCCGACATCAAATTGGTGGTCACGCGAGCCCTGGATGCCATTGGACTCAAGTATGACGATCGTGTTCGTGTTCGCCATCCGCTGGACATCTTCCTGAACGAAATTGGAGTGAAGGCGATTGCCTCGAGGGTCACTCGCTCTCTCAAGGGGCTCAAAGTCGCCCCCTACTACGGCTGTCAGATAGTCAGGCCCTACGCCACGTTTGATGACCAGCGAAACCCGACATCCATGGACCGGCTGTTGGAAGCCTGCGGCGCAGAGATCATTCCCTACTCGCTGAAGACGCGGTGCTGCGGTGGCAGTCAGAAGGGGACGCTGCCGGAAGTCGGCCTCTACCTCATCAATTATCTGGTCGAAGAAGCACAGATGAATGGCGCCGACGTCATCGCGACCGTGTGTCCGCTATGCCAGTTCAACCTGGAGTGTTTTCAGAAGGAGGCGAGCAGCGAACAGAACCCTCTATCGACGCCGGTCCTCTATTTCACGCAGCTGATGGCATTGGCGCTGGGCGCATCCTCCGCGACCATTGGATTACGGCGAAGCCTGGTCAAGATCGAACCCGTGCTTGAGGCCAAGGAGATCGCGTATGCCTGATACTCGCCGTCCAACCAACGGATCAGACACCGACGGCATACGCATCGGAGTGTACGTCTGCCATTGCGGGACGAACATTGCCGGGACGGTGGATGTAAAGGCGATCTCTGAATATGCGGCCACGTTGCCCGGTGTCGTGGTCGCACGTACCTACAAGTACATGTGCTCCGATCCGGGCCAGGCTCTGATCCAGCAAGACATCCGGGACCTTAGGCTGAATCGGATCGTGGTTGCCTCCTGCTCGCCGCTCTTGCACGAACCTACCTTTCGCCGTGCTCTCGATCGTGTCGGGCTGAACCCGTTTCTGCTGCAGATGGTCAACATTCGCGAACACGTTTCGTGGGTTCATCTCGACAAGCCGGCGGCCACAGCGAAGACCAACGACCTGGTTCGGGGCGCCGTGCGGCGAGTTGCTCGCCACAAACCATTGCAGAAGAGGCGCGTGCCTATCAACCCCAGCGTGTTGGTTGTGGGCGGCGGGATTGCTGGAATTCACGCCGCGCTGACGCTCGCCGATGCAGGCAAGCATGTCTATCTGGTCGAACGAGAACCCACCATCGGCGGTCACATGGCCAAGTTCGACAAGACCTTTCCCACCCTCGATTGTGCCGCTTGCATCCTTACGCCGAAGATGACCGCCGTAGGATCGCATCCTCTTATCACGCTTTGGACCTACTCCGAAGTGCTGAAGGTCTCTGGCTATGTGGGGAATTATCGCGTCCAGGTCAGGCGAAAACCGCGCTACATCATCGAAGACCTCTGCCTGGGGTGCCAGGAGTGCATCACCGCCTGCGTATACAAAGAAGGCAAGACACGCGATGAATTCAACCTGGGGCTGAGCAAGAGAAAGCCGGTCTATCTTCCTTTCCCTCAGGCGGTGCCGCAGAAAGTTGTCATCGACCCCGAAACCTGCATCGAGTTCAAGTCAGGAAAGTGCAAGAAAACCTGCATAGAAGCTTGCGGCGAACGGAAGGCCATCGACTTCAAGCAGAAAGAGTCGCTGGAGGAGATCGAGGTCGGAACGATCATCCTCGCCACGGGGTTCACGACGTTCAATGCCGCTCGCAACGCCTACTACGGCTACGGCCGTTACCCCAATGTGTACACATCCCTCGAGGTAGAACGCCTCATCAATGCGTCAGGTCCCACGAGCGGAGAACTCGTGCTGCGCGACGGCACGCGCCCCAAAGCCGTAGGCATCATTCATTGCGTCGGATCGCGCGACGCCAACACCAACCGCTGGTGCTCGAAGGTGTGCTGCATGTATTCGCTCAAACTCGCGCACCTCATTAAAGAGCGGACCGGCGCCGACATTTTCAACTTCTACATTGATATGCGCACGCCGGGCAAAGGATATGAAGAGTTCTATGACAGGCTGCTCGATGAGGGCGTGCACTTCGTGCGCGGACGGGTCGCGGAAGTCACAGAATGGGCAGCCCACCCTTCCGAGAAAGGCAAGCTGATTATCCGCGCGGAGGACACGCTGGCAGCATTTGTGCGGCGCATTCCGGTGGATATGGTTGTCCTTTCCGTTGGCCTGGAACCGCAGCCCGATGCGCAAGCGGTTCGCCGGTTGTTCAATATCAGTTGCTCCAATGAGGGCTGGTTCCTGGAGCGCCACCCGAAACTGGCGCCCGTCAGCACGTTCACTGAGGGTGTGTACATCGCGGGTGCGTGTCAGGGGCCGAAGGATATTCCCGATACCGTGGCCCAAGCAGGCGCGGCGGCAGCCGAGGCGCTCGCGTTAGTCGATGCTCAGTTCGTGGAACTGGAACCTTACACCGCGTTCATCTCTGAAGAAGAGTGCTCCGGCTGCAAGAGTTGCATCCCGCTCTGTCCTTACCAGGCGATCTCGTTTGTGGAGGAGAAAAAGAAAGCCACGATCAACGAAGTGCTGTGCAAAGGCTGCGGGACGTGTGTGGCTGGCTGCCCGTCGGGATCGATTCAACAGAACTTCTTTGAAGACGAGGAAATCTTCGATGAGATCGAGGGAGTCCTGGCCTATGCGTAACCGCCAACTCATCCACGCGCCCGAACCGCACGAGGCATTCGAACCTCGCATCGTGGCGTTCTTCTGTAACTGGTGCACCTATCTGGCAGCCGATCTGGCTGGCACTTCGCGCATGAAATACGCCCCCAACGTGCGTGTCATTCGCCTGATGTGCTCCGGTCGCGTCGATCCGCAGTTTGTGCTCGACGCCTTTGCCCAGGGAGCGGACGGCGTGCTGATCGGCGGTTGTCACCCGGGCGATTGTCACTACCAGGAAGGCAATTACAAGGCACTCCGCCGCTATCACCTTCTGCAGCGCGTGCTGCGCCAGATGGGGATCGAAGATGATCGATTCCGACTGGAGTGGATCTCCGCCGCTGAGGGCGACCACGTGCGTAGCGTCATCAACGACATGGTGGAGAAGGTACGCGCTCTCGGCCCGCTTCAACTTAACGGAATGACAGAGGACGCCCTCGAGGAGGTGGCGGTGTGACCGCAAAGCCCAAAGTCGCCTTCTATTGGTGCTCGTCTTGCGGCGGCTGTGAGGAAACGGTCGTCGATTTGGCTGAAGCAATTCTGGACATCACAGAAGCCGTGGAGATCGCGTTCTGGCCCGTTGCTCTCGACTACAAACGGGATCATGTCGACGCGATGCCGGATCGCTCGATTGCGGCAACGTTCCTGAACGGAGCCATTCGCACAGAAGAACAGAAGGAGATGGCCCGGCTGTTGCGACAGAAGTCGGAGTTGCTGGTAGCGTTCGGATCATGCTCGCACTTGGGAGGAATTCCGGGATTGGCCAATCTGTTCGACCGGGAAAGCGTCATGCGGACGGTCTACCTCGACTCGCCGAGCACCGCCAACAAAGCAGGCGTCTTCCCGCAGACACACTACGGCGACAATGGGCGCACGTTATCGTTGCCGGCATTTCACAACACCGTGAGAACACTGGACCAGGTGGTAGAGGTGGACTATTACGTCCCGGGCTGCCCACCAACGCCGCGCATTCTCCGTACCGCGATTCAGACCCTCCTGGGCGGTGATCGGCCTGCTGTAGGCGCCGTGCTCGCTCCCGATTGTGCGCTTTGTGAAGAATGCCCGCGCAAAGACACGAAGCCGGAAACTCTGTCCATCCCGGAATTCAAACGTCCGCAAGATCTGTTGATCGACGAGCAGTCTTGCCTGTTGACGCAGGGACTCGTCTGCATGGGACCTGCCACGCGCGCCGGCTGCGAAGCTTCGTGCATCCAGGGCAACATGCCCTGCACCGGCTGCGGCGGGCCTACCAGCCGCGTTCAGGAGCAGGGCGCGAAGATTCTTTCCTGTCTCGCATCGCTGGTCGAGAGCAAGGAGGATGCGGAGATTGACCAAGTCCTGAACACCATTCCCGATCCTGTCGGGACTTTTTATCGCTATGCCCTTGCCGCATCGTTCTTGCGTCGCAAGACATTGCCTAGGGTGCAAGTCTCCACGTGAGGTGACTATGCCCGAGGAAGAGGGTCAAGGCTTGCATCAGACGCGGCCGGAGGGAGCCGCCAGAACCGGCTTCGTGAATGTCCAGCGGCGGATCACGATTGATCCCGTCACGCGCCTGGAAGGACATGGCAAGATTGAGATCTTTCTTGATGAAGCCGGACAAGTCGAGCGAGCTTACTTTCAGGTCCCGGAGCTGCGCGGATTCGAGAAGTTCGTGCAAGGCCGGCCTGCCGAAGACATGCCGCAGATTACGTCGCGAATCTGTGGAGTGTGTCCAACCGCACATCACATGGCCGCCACCAAAGCGCTCGACAACTTGTATCGCGTGGACCCGCCTCCTACCGCCAAGATCATCCGCGAGCTTGTCTACAACACCTTCATGGCCGAGGATCACACTCTGCATTTCTATTTCCTCGGCGGTCCTGATTTTGTTGTTGGTCCGGACGCCCCCGCAGCGGAACGAAACGTTCTCGGTGTGATCGGAAAGGTCGGAGTCGAGACCGGCCGGAAGGTCATCGCCATGCGCCGGCGCTGGCGCGAACTGATTGCGCTCGTGGCGGGAAAAACTGTTCACCCTGTCTTCGGGTTGCCGGGCGGCGTCGCCAAGCGTGTCACTCCTGAAATGCAGAGACAATTTCAAGAGGTGGCTGCGGACGGCGTCGAGTTCGCTAAGTTCACGCTTGGTCTTTTCAAAGACGTGGTCTTGAAGAATACGGACTACGTGGACTTGATCCTCTCGGACCTCTACACCCACCGCACCTACTACATGGGCCTGGTGGACGACCACAATCGCACTAATTTCTACGACGGCTGGATTCGTGTGGTCACGCCGGAGGGCAAGGAGTGGAAGAAATTCGCCTCGGATCAGTATCTGGACAATGTCGCGGAACACGTTGAGCCCTGGAGCTACGTCAAATTCTGCTATTTGAAACAAGTTGGCTGGAAGGGTTTCAGGGAAGGACTGGAGAGCGGGATCTACAGCGTGGCCCCCCTGGCGCGTCTCAATGTCAGCGACGGAATGTCTACACCGCTGGCACAGGAAGCGTATGACGAGTATTTCTCGGTTCTTGGTGGCAAGCCGGTTCATCACACGCTTGCCAATCACTGGGCGCGCTTGGTCGAACTGATCCACGCCGCAGAACGTATGCAGGAACTTGCTGCCGATCCCCGCCTCACGGAACCAGATATCCGCATTCTGCCGACGGAGTCACCCCGCGAAGGGATCGGAGTCGTCGAAGCCCCCCGGGGAACTCTGATCCATCATTATCAGACGGACGAGAACGGGCTCATCCGGAAAGCCAACTTGATCGTCGCCACGCAGAACAACTCGGCGCGAATGGCCATGAGCGTTGAAAAGGCGGCAAAAGGGCTGATCTCCGGCGGGGACATCCCGGAAGGCGTCCTCAACCGCGTGGAAATGGCGTTTCGCGCCTATGACCCATGCCATGGGTGCGCGACGCACTCTCTCCCGGGCAGTATGCCGTTGCTCGTCCGAGTCTGGGATCCCCGCGGGCAGACTCTGGGCATGCTGCGACGCGATCTTGACGGAAAAGTACGCCGTGAGTAACGCACTGAACTCGTTGCTGGAACAGCCGCAATGTGGATCGCACAAATGCAGCGTTCGGCTTCTTTGTCTCGGGAACGAGTTGCTGGGCGATGATGCACTGGGCAGCAAGGTTGCAGCACAATTCCGGCGATTTGCTCTGCCGGATCTGGATATTGTCTGTACTCCTGAAACCGGCCTTCAGTTGCTGGATCATGTCGTGAATGTGAACCGCCTCATCGTCGTGGATACAGTAGTGACAGGTTCCGCCCCTTTGGGAACGATCTACGAACTTCGCGATACCGCGGTGCCAAGGGTCCCCGGACCATCGCCCCACTACGTCGGGTTGCTCGAGACACTCGCCGTGGCAAGAGAGCTTCGCCTTCCAGCCGCAAAGCAAGTGTGCATCCTGGCGGTGGAGGCAAGGGGCTGTCTCACTATTGGACAGGACATGCATCCCGCAATTGTCGCGGCCATCCCAGATCTGATCCAGATGTTGCGCCAAAGGATCGGTACGAAGATGGTCGAGTTCGCATCATGCGGAGAGGAGACCACAGCAATCCCAATCCGCAACTCTCCGTAGTGCACTGATGACATGAGCCTCCTTGGCTTCGGCACGCGGGAGGAGGGATCCATGAAACCAACACTCAAATTTCCTCGATGGAATCTGTGGGTCTGGTGCTTTGCGCTTCTGATGACGGCGGGAATATTCGCATCCTATACGCGCCTGGCCCAGGGCACGGACCGCCTCCTTAGTCGCGATTTCCCCTGGAGCCTGATCGTCGGTCTCAACGTGCTGTGCGGGATCGCCATTGCCACGGGAGGGTTCACCGTCGCTGCCAGCGTCTATGTCCTGAATCTCGAGGGGCATCGTTCTATTGTGCGAGCGAGTCTGGCCGCAAGTTTTGCCGGATATGTGGTTGCGATTCTCGGGCTAGTCGCATCGGGGGAGCGGGCGACACTGGAGTCAAAGGCCACGGCTTCGCATTCGGTTTTGTATGGAATTGCGTGGGCCTTCGTTCTTGCGGGCGTGGTCTTGATTCTGGAATTTGCCCCGGATCTTTGGAAGCGATTCAGTAGCCTCGAGTCGCCGCGATGGCTGGGGTTCCTGAATATACCTTTGTTGTTTCTGGCCGTAGTCTTCTCGGTGTTGTATCAGACCCGCCTGGCCGATGTTCTGCAAGCCCTACCCCAAAGGCTCTCCCCGCTGTGGTCAACCCCGCAGCTACCTTTTCTCTTCTTTGCTTCAGCCGTCTGCGCGGCTCTGGCCGTCATCATCTTCGCTTCGTGGCACATGAACGTCGCTTCCGGTAAGGGGTTGTCTCCCGAAAGAGTTGCGGCACTGGGCAGAACGCTGGCAGCCGCGCTGTTTCTCTATCTTGGGGTTCGCGTCGCCGACATTGTCGATCGCGGTATTCCGCTGTTGGTTTGGAAGAATGATCCTGAGAACCTGCTTTTGGGGCTTGAAATCGGTCTGATTCTCCTTCCCATGTTTCTGCTGATTGAACGGAGGAATCTGGAAAATCCGCGCATTGTCTATCTCTGTTCAGCACTTGTCCTGGCAGGACTTATCACCAACCGCCTGAACACTTGCATCACCTCCGTAGAGGCGGAGATGAAATCGAAGTACTTTCCTCGTTGGAGTGAGGTTCTCGTTGCCTACAGCATTGTCGCGTTGGGAGTTGCAACGTTTGCTTTGATTGCCAAACGACTGCCGGTATTTCGTCAGTCAGGAGACGCACAACCCGAAGCCTTGCCGTAAACCCTCCCAAACACGAAGGCACCGGTCGACTTCACATGGTCGTGCAGACAGGGCAGGCGTCGTTGTCGTGCCAAAGCACTTTCTGCAGACTGCAGCCTGCATGGGGCTACGGTTCCTGAGGGAGAGCTAGCACTCCATCACTTCGTAGAACTCGACCCAGGTGCCCTCGAAGAAATGCTTTTGTTGCTCGGCAAGAGCAGTGTGTTCCGGGTTGGTTTCGAACAGATTCAACGCCTTCTCCGCGGCCGCGAGACTCTCGAACCGTGCCTGCCACACCACGGTATTTCCCGGATCGCGACTGGAAATGGGGATCAGCCTTTCACCACGAGGAAGGATTCCGCGATGTTCCAACTCCGCGAATTGCCTCTCTAGGACCATAAACTCCTGCTTCTTCGAATGTTGATACCGCTGAACCAAACGCAGCACAATGGCCACGGCTTCCTCCTCGTATGTGATTTCGCTAGCTCGCGGCGCCCTCGGCAGTTGCCGTATCGTCCGGAACATCAAACGACACCAGTTCCGCGCGGAAGCCACGGGTCCGAATCGCTCCGTAGGCAATGCCCAGCAGCATCCAGATTGCCCCGGCGATCTTCGCGGGCCTGCTCAAGTTCAGCCAAAGTAAAAGGCAGATGGCGAACCCGAGCACGGGCACCAGGAAGTTCGTCAACGTTCTTTGGCGTTCGCGCCAGAAATACCGAGTGAATGACGCGGCATTGACACCCATGAACGCCAATAGAGCGCCAAAATTCAGCAGCTCGGCGGCGCGTTCGAATGTCAGAACGGCCGTGCCGGCGAGAGCGAGTACCCCGACAAACAAGACATTGTTCTGAGGGATGCGGCGCTTGGGCTCAATGGCGCCAAAGAAAGATTTTGGCAACGCGTTACCGCGCCCCATTCCGTACAGCAACCGAGCCGCTCCCAGTTGCGATCCCATGCCCGAGCCGATCGTCGCCACCAGTAGCGTGATGTTGATCACCATGAATAACCATGCCCCGCCCGCGCGGCCGGCCACATGGACAAAAGCTGTGTCCACGTCAGGAAAGGGCTGCGAGCCGGGCCACACTAACTGGGCAGAATAGACCTCAACCGAGGCCAGCAGTCCGGTAAGGAGACAGACGAGGACGGTGGCCAGCAGAATGTTTCGCTTGGGATTCTCGGCTTCTTCGGAAAGCGTGGAGATACCGTCGAAACCGATGTAAGTCAGAACCGCCAGTGACGTTCCGCCCAACACCGTCGGCAGCGTAAACGATTGTGGGTCGTAGAACGGGCGCGTGAAAAATGCCAGGCCATCATGCGGAGTCTTGAGAACATAACGTGTCGCAGCGGCAAGAAAGATCAGAATCACAATCCCCATGCCTGCGGCCAGTGTTTCGTTAATGCGCGCCGAAGTGCGAATGCCGAACAGGTTCAGGCCGGTAAAAAGTGAGATGAAGAAGATCACAAGGATGGCGTAGGGAACCTCGGGAAAGAAATTGAGCGTGAATTTGCTGCACAATATCGTGCATACGATCGGATTGAGCATGTAGTCCATCGCCATGCTCCATCCCGTCACATACCCGAGTGCCGGATGAATCTCCGATCCGACATATGTAAAAGCTGATCCGGCACTGGGATACGCCCGCGCCATCCGGCCATAGCTGATCGCGGTGAATAACATCGCCACCATGGCGATGAGGACGGTGGTGACCGCGTGGCCATGAGCCCGCTGAGTCATCACTCCGAACACGGGCATCGGAGCCGTGGGCTGAATCACGATGAGGCCGTAGAGAATCAGGTCCCAGAGGCCGAGGGCACGCCGAAGGCGTGGCCCATTCGCAGCGGTAACAGTTTGCTGAGTTGCCATTCGATGGCTCGTTGCACTGAATACCACGCGACCCGCGCACAGCGCGGATCCCTCGCCCGGGCCGTTGCTCAGACCGGCAGTTAGAAAGCGAACTTCAACGCAAACTGGATCAACCGAGGATCGCGCGCTGCCTGGACCCTTCCAAATTGGTCGGTGCCCAGTTCGACGGCGACCGGTTCCACCTGGCCGGCCGCGCCGACAGGACCCCAGAGCGGATTCACGTGGTTCCAGATATTGAAGAAATCCGCCCGGAACTCAAATCGCATTTGCTCCCGCATCGGGAAAGTCTTCAGCAGCGAAACATCCCAGTTTTGATAGCCCGGCCCGCGAACAATGTTGCGGCCCCCGTTTCCAAGCACCGTTGGATCGGCATTGCGATCGAACGCACAGGTGTTGAAGAAGGTGCCGCTCTCGCAGTGCTTTCCGTTGGGATCGCCGACACGGTTCGCCCGGGCGCAGTTCCAGGTGACAGTGCCGCCGCAGTCGACGCCTGTTTCGCTGAAAGGATCGGTGACGGTGGCGTAGTTGCCGGTGGAGGCCGACACAATGCCCGCCACCTGCCAGCCGCCGATGACCTGATTCGCGAATCCCGATGCATTCCTGCCGAACGCGCGCCCCTTGCCGAACGGAAGATCGTAAATATAGCTGCCGATGAAGCGGTGCCGCACGTCAAAATCGGCATTGCTGTACTCGAGCTGCGGAAATCGCTGGTCGCGGAAATCGCCGTTGTTGAGCGAACCCAGACTTGCGCTCGATGCGTCGTCCAAGGCATGGCTGTAAGTGTAGGAAAACTCAAACTGCAGCCCATTCGAGAAGCGCTTTTCGAACCTCGCCTGAAGAGAGTGGTAGTTCGAATACGTGTTGGAGCGGAAGGTTGAGATCTGCGTATTGATGTTGGGGACCGGGCGCACATGGTCTTCCGGAGGGCCGACGGGAACGATCTGGTTTCCATTGTAGAACGCATAGAGATTCTGGCCGTGAGAACCCCCGTAGGACATCTGGAACACAATCTGGCTCGGCAACTGGTATTCCATTCCGAAATGCCATTGATGCGTCATTGGGGTGCGCAGGCGAGGATCAACCGAGTACAACACTGGGCTGTTCGGGTCACTGAGGGAGGTGGCAGGGAATCCTTGTGACCAGAAATCGTTGATGGCCAGACCCATGTTGTCGGGTGGCACAAACCCGATAGCGCAATTCGTTGGATCGTCCAGGTTCGCGTTCGGGAATAGCGGGGCAGCTTGACATTGATCGCTGAACTGCGGAACAAACGACTGACTGCTGAAAAATGGAGGGTTGAAGCCAGGGCTCGGATTGGAATAGGGACCATTCTCCTGGCCGCCGTAGAA
>Ga0335084_10000621_pt1 | contig 30859 bp, 31 predicted proteins | sample Lox_Sample_44_FD_206721 | JGI IMG/M metagenome (GOLD analysis project Ga0335084, IMG submission 206721) | Soil microbial communities from Loxahatchee National Wildlife Refuge, Florida, United States - Lox_Sample_4.4 | ecosystem: Environmental > Terrestrial > Soil > Wetlands | place: USA... | reverse complement strand
TCGCTTACCCCCTGATCCGCGGGTGCGCTTGGACCCCGGCGGCATTCGGACACCAGGGCCACGGCCGCAATGAGGGTAGAGGCATATTTCCCGAACTCCCAGTTCAGCGCGGCTCCCGTCATCCTCCAGAGAACCTCGGCCCCGGCCACGTACCCGAGCGCGCACAAGGCAGCACCGGAGTCTCTGGTCACGCCCGCCTTGAGCCCGTACAGGAGGGCCGCCAACGCGTGTGCCGTTCCAAGCCGTGGAGAGAGCGTCAACGCATAGGCGAGTGGAACGTGCAGGGCCCAGAATGCCGCGCGGATATCCTTTACCTCACCGTCTGTGCCGCGAGCTTGGGCAACACCAGTACCCTCCGGCGGCGGGCGCCGCCCGTGGGCCTCCTCCACGTGACATATTCGCCCATACCCAGAGACCGGGCGACCCAGGAGCGGATGGCGGCACCGTCGCCCGCGTCGTCAGTGCTCGGGCGCGCGAAGGGCGCGGGTCTATCTCGTGTCCCTACGCACGGCGCAAGCAGCAGCCAGTATAGTAGACGCCCAGAAGGTCGGGTAGTGCGTCAGTCTGAAACCCACACTGACGCACTACCCGACAGGCGGCCAGCCCGTTGATGACGGGCCTGGCTGGGCGATCGATGATGGTGTGAGCGCCCTGCCGAATGGTCACGCCAACCGGGCGGCGCAGGCCGCGGCATCGGTCCGGCGAGTGCCCCCTCATGTCGGGTGGCGCTGCTAGTCATCGGCCTGCCGACTCGCATTCGGCCAGTGATCGCTTGGACCGCGGGGACCGTCAGGGGCTACAAGGGGGAAGATGACAAGTGGACATCAGTATGAACACGCCGAAATCTGGCCCCGTGTGCGGCACCAGGCGGGGAGCGTTGCCCAGCGGCTGCGCGGCCGTCAGTCCTCGCATCGGCAGTTCGATGGCGCCGCCGCGGTACACGCCTGCGATAACAGGAGCGCCGAAGAAATTCTGGGCGTCTCTTATCTCGAACCGTTCGCCGATCTGAAGACCTGAAGTCGGCGGCACGTCCAGCGCGACACGGTCTCTGCCCTCCCAGTTGTAGACCACGATCGTGCTTCGCCCGGGCTCGTAGAGATTCGGCCGGACAAACGTCCAGACGCCCGATGGCCGGCTCTCGAGATAGATGTTGTCCGGATAGCTCGATCCCCAGTTGGTCTGCATGTCGCCAAAGACACGGTTCTGGACGAATTGCGTATCGCGGCAGTTCAAACGAACCGCACGGGCGGCGGCGAACACATTGCGCTCGATTCTTGCGCTCCAGCACGGCAACGTCCGGCCGAATTCGGCGGCCCATTCCGAGCTGGCCGGCCCCCGATAGAAGAAGTTGTTGCTGATGACGGCCTGCCTGGCAATCCGCCGTCCGCCGAGGAGCAGGTCGGGCTGGGGCCCAAAGGCGGAGCTCACGCCGTGGTCGAAGCTCACGTTGCCGTCAATGAGGAAATTGTCGATGCTGCTTCCCTCCGTGTACAGGTGCACACCGTGACTGAAGCTGTTGAAAAGAATGTTGTCGACGATCCGCTTGACGCCCGTTTCGTTCTGCGCGTAGATCGAGTGCCCATGGCCCCGGTCGGTCCCGTCGGCACCGTTGTTGTAGATGAGGCTGCCGTAGAGCTCAGCCTCCACCGCCGGCGTCCAGAACCCCACGCCGGTCAGCGCATCGTGGATCACCATGTTGATGAATCGGGTGTGAGCGCCCTCAACGTTAAGGCCGGTCCCCCGACTCGTGCGGCCGGACGTTCGGATTGGCGACGAGTTCGTGATCTCCAGGCCCCAGTACGTCGTCCATGCGCCGCGTACGACGAAGGTGGACGCCTTGGGCGATGCGGCGCCATCGATCGTGACCCGAGCCCCAGGATTCGCACGCACCGTGATGGGAAGCGCGGCTGAGCCAGTCAGGTAGCTGGTGAACGGGCCGCGATACCGTCCTTCCTGGAGCCAGAGCGTATCGCCGGGCCGCAGGGGCGACTTTCGACCCAGCGCAACCGCCAGCGACAGGGGATGTTCGACACTGCCAGTGCCGTCATCGGAACCGTCTGGCGACGCCAGATAAGTGTGGCCGATGCCAGGCGCCGCGTGCCCCGGAATCATCGTGCACCAGACGGCAAGCGACGCCGCGGCCAGACGAACGCCGGCCCATCGGTTGAACATATCGCTAAGCCAACCCTCGGACTGCCCATCTCGTGACGAGAGAGGCCGCCACCGAGGCAGTTAAGGGCAATGGGCCGGCGCGCATTTCATCTCCAAGAGGCGAGCGAGCCACGAATGATTCGAGCGCGGAGGCTCGCGACATTCCAGCCCGCACGGTCAATGGGTCCGCCGCGCAGCTCGGGGATTCGTCAGGCCGGCGGCGGCCAGCACGGCGCCGCCGATCCCGACGAAGGCGGACGCCAGCATCAACGCCTCTTTCGTGCTGCGGCACGTTCGACGAGCAAGGACCACCCACGCGCCGCAAAAAGGGCCAGCACCGGCATCAGTGGCACCCGAAGCCGGTACTGTCCAACCGGGCCGCCCGAAAGAACGGCCAGGTAGAGAATCAGTCCCGCGAAGCATCCAAGGGCGGCGTAGTTTCTCGTATCTTCCCGGCGCACGCAGGCAAGATAGACGGCAATCCCGAGGTAGACGGCATACAACGCAAGCGTGCCGACTGCGAACACCAGGAAATAGGCTGGCCTCTGCATCATCCATTTCCGCGCAAATTCCATCGGGCTGATCCGTCGACGCAGATCGCCGAGAGGGCCCTGCGTCTCGCGCCGGCCGAGAACGGTGTTCAGCTCCGAGTCGCCGGCGCTCCAGAAGACGTTCAGGGTGCCACGCGCCTGACTCAGAACGAAGGCCATTGGATCGCCCCGTATGACGCGGATGGCCTTCTCCCGCCACATGTCTGGCATGCCATCCGCAGGTCTGAGGTGCGAATGGTCCAGCAATTCATAGGCATCCTGCCGTCCGTCGAGGAGCTGCTCGCGCGCCAGGCGGTGGGAAATATCATTCCGTTGGGCGATGACCCCAGCGGCATTGTAGAAAAGCAGATTGAAGCCTTCTATCTGGCTCATGTAGGCGTGTCCCGTCAGGTGATAGTTCCATGCTCGCCAGGAACCGACCAGCACGATATAGGGCACAGCGACGATGCCAAGAACGAGGGCGATCCGGGTCCAGTGGACTTGGCGAAGGATCAGCCAAATGAGAAGGCCGGCAGCGAGCGGAGCGATGAAGTAGGACGTGATTGGCTTCGTCAGGGTCGCGAGCCCGAGCAGGCAGCCAAGCGCCAATGCCGCCCCCAACTGGTGTCGGCGCCGAAAGAACGCGTACACGGCCACGAGCATGCAAATCAGCAGAAAGGTGAACAGCGTTTCACTCATGACGAGGAACGTGTACCCCGCCGAGAGGACATCGATCGCAAACAGACAAGCGGCCGCCAGACCTGCGCGCGAATCCCACAATCGCGCGGCCAGGTAGTAGATCAGCGACAAGGACCCCAGGCTCATGAGGACCTGTACGAAAATGACGGCACGCAGGTTTTCACCACACACCAGGAAGGCGAGCGCGATAAAGCCCGGGTAGCCCGGGGTGCGCACGGTCTCGGGAATGTCAGGACGTGCCGGGGAGATCGAAAAGAGACCGAGCCGTGCGAGCGCCTTAGCGGGTTCGTAGTATCCCGACGAATCGGCATGGAGAAACGTGGCGGAAGGCAACACCGCCGAGTGCCAGTAGACGGCAGTCTTGGCGAGCGACACGAACAGTAGCAAGAGGAGAAACAACCGGAGGCGGCGCGGTTCCCATGGGTTGCCCGCCTCAGGCTCAGGCCCTCCTGCTTGCCCTCTTTCGTCGGCGGCGCTCATGACCGTGCGCCTCACCTCCGGCGCGTCCTGAGCGCCGGGAACGCGAGAGCCCGCAGTGCCGGTCATGGGGTACGCGCGAGGCGCTGGATCCGCCGTCTCCGCAGCCAATTCGTCACGAGCGCCGGCGGCACGCGCATCAAGCACCAAATGTCACTCAGGGGCGACCGTGTCCGCAGGTATTCCAGATCGCTGCGAAGCTTCTGCGGCAACACGTGCGCAACGTAGTGCTCGACCGGGTCGGCCCCCTCGGGGTAACGCTCGGACTCGTCCAGCCACGCGAGCTGCGTGGGACCCACGAGGCCGGGCCGGACGCCCAGGACTTGCCGCTCCTCGCTCGTGTAGCGGTCCACGATTGACGGCAGCTCGGGCCGGGGTCCGACGAGGCTCATGTCCCCCCTGAGGACATTGAACAGTTGCGGGAGCTCGTCGAACCGGAGCGGACGGAGCACGCGGCCGAGGCGCGTGATCCGCGGGTCGTCCCTGCCCGTCAACGGGGCGCCCCGGCGATCCGCGTCGAGGAGCATCGAGCGGAATTTGTGCACGCGGAAGGGCCGTCCCTGCCGTCCGACCCGGAGCTGGGAATAGAGCACGGGGCCGGCCGAGTCGAGCTTGATCGCGATCGCGATGAGCAGCATGAGGGGGGCGAGGACGATCACCGCCCCTGCGGCCACCGCCAGATCCACGGCCCGCCTTGCCATGCGCTATCTCCGCAGCTCGCCCAGCGTGTCCCGCATGGCCTGCGTCACCTCGGCGACATCGGCGTCGGTCATGCCCGGATAGATCGGCAGTGAGAGGGCTCGCTCGAAGATCTGCTCCGCCACCGGAAAGGCGCCCGGCGCGTAGCCGAATCTCTCTCGATAGGCCCGATGCAAGTGCAGCGGAGCGAAGTGCACCGCAGTGCCGATGCCCCGAGCCCGGAGCCGCCGCATCAATTCGTCACGGTCGTGGGTGAGCGCGGGGAGATTCACCTCCACGATGTAGAGGTGCCAGGCGTGCGTGCCGTATGGCATCTCCCGGGGCGGTGTGCACGTGTCCAGGGCGGTGAAGGCCTTGGTGTACGATGCGGCGATCTCGCGGCGTCGCCGCCACATCTCGTCGGCCTTGTGGACCTGGTGGATTCCGATCGCGGCCGCCACGTCGGTCAGGTTGTACTTGAAGCCGAGGTCGAGGACCTCGTAGAATCTCGTGCCCTGGTCCGATTCGCGACTCCAGGTGTCGCCGCTCAGTCCGTGCAGGCTCATCCGCCTGATCCTGGCGGCGAGGTCCTCGCGCTCGGTCGTGACCATCCCGCCTTCGCCCGTGGTGATCGACTTCGTCGCGTAGAAGCTGAACGCGGTCAGGTCGCCGATCGAGCCGATTGGGCGGCCCCTGTAAGTCGTCGGGACGGCGTGGGCGGCGTCCTCCACGACGTGGAGCCCATGACGGCGGGCGAGACACACGAGGGGATCCATGTCACACGCCTGCCCCGCCACGTGCACGGGGATGACGGCCTTCGTCCGCGGCGTGATAAGAGACTCGACGGTGCTGGCGTCGATGTTCAAGGTGTCGGACCGGCAGTCCGCCAGCACCGGGCGCGCTCCGAAGGAAGCGACGGCCTCGCCGGTGGCGGTGAACGTATACGTTGGGACGATCACCTCGTCGCGCCGATCGAGCCCGATGGCCTCCAGCGCCAACTGAAGGGCGGCGGTTCCCGAGCTGACCGCGACCGCGTGCCGCGCTGACACGTAGGCGCCGAACAACTGCTCGAACTGCCGGACCTTGGGGCCGGAGGTGAGCCAGCCCGAGCGCAGCGTGTCGACCACTTCGGCGATCTCGGCCTCGCCGATCGAGGGGCGATGGAACGGAATCATCGATAGCTTCGCGGGTGCGCTACGCCAGCGAGAAAGCCGAGTCCGTAGGCGACGTGGAAGACACTGAATGTCGCGGGGAGCCGCGGCAGGAGGTCCCAGCCGGACCTGGCTGCGCTCGCCAGTGTGGCCGTCAGAACGCCGATGGCGTAGACGGATAGGAGTCCGGTCCACAGCCACAGGGCCGGCCCCCACCATAGGCCGAGCGCGGGCAACGCCACGACGGAAAGCACGAACACGGCCGGAACGAGGTGACGAACGGATGCGGGGCCCCGATGCTTCATGATCACCGGCACCTTCCAGTAACCGTACGCGAAGTATTGGCGGAAGAGCGCCCGCAGTGAAGATCGGGGTCGATACCACGCCTGGATCGCGGGCGACTGCCAGATCTTCCCGCCGGCCCGGACGATTCGCAGATTGTGCTCGTCATCCTGGTTGCGCTCCAGCCGCTCGTCAAAGAGGCCGAATCGATCAAACACCTCGCGCCGCCAGCAGCCGAAGACCACTGTGTCGGCGTAGCCTTCGTAGAGGACCTCACGTCCTCGCTGCCCGCCCACGGCGAACTTCGACGCCGAGGCCGCCGCGACCGCCCGCTGTCCCGGCCCCTCGGCCAACGTCCGGTACGGTCCTCCGACATTGTCCGCCCCGCTGATCTCCAGCGTCTCGACACACCGCCGCAGGTAATCCGACGCGTAGGTCGCATGCGCGTCCATGCGGACGAGAATTCCGCCGCGGGCCCTCCGGATGGCGGCGTTCAAGCCCGTCGAGGTGATGCGGCCGGCGTTGTCGACCACCGTGACCCGGCCGTCCTCCGCGGCGATCCGCGCGAGCGTCGCGCGGGTTCCGTCACTCGACATGCCGTCAGCGACGATCACCTCGAAGCCGCCAGGGGGCTCCTCCTGCGCCAGGATGCAACGTAGACACATCTCGATGTGCTCAGCTTCGTTGCGGCACGGCACCAGCACCGTTACGGCGGGCGCGCGCGTGGCCGCCGACGCACCCTTCGTCGACGGCGATTCGAGGGCCGCCGGCAACGGTGTCATGGCGTCGGCGCCGAGCCGATCAGGCTGACGACCGCGAGAAATTTTCCGGCCTCGGTGCGGGGAATCGAGACGACCCGCTCGACGTCCACCTCGACCTCATCGGTCAAGCGATCCTGCGCGCGCCGGCGGATCGCCTGCATTGTCCGCTCCGACAGGCCGCCCGGAGCCACGACGCGGATGCGCAGCCGGCCCACCGCTTCCTGGATCACCTGGGCTTCGAGAACCTCCGGAAGCTCCCTGAACAGCCAGTCGAGCCTGACGCTGCGCCGGCCGTCCGGCGCGACCACCAGGTGCTCCTGTCGGCCGACGATCTGCGCGAGGATCGGCATCCCGAGTCCCGATGGATCCGGGCGGGTGTCCATAACCCCGACATCACCGACCCGATACCGGATCAGGATCTGGGCGCGGTTCGTGAACCCGGTTCCCAGGACATCCCCCGGCGCGCCCGGGGCGACGGCGCGCCCCGAGGCGTCGACGAGCTCCAGGATCCCGGCGTCGGGACTCACGCGCATGCGCTCGTCCGGGCCTTCGCAGGCGAAGACCACGTCCTCTACCATCCCGTATTCCTGATACACGGGGCACGAGAATGCCCGCCGAATGATCTCGCGCCCCTCCTCGGTGAGCGGTTCGCCGGTCGTGATGATCGCCCGGAGCGACGGGGGCGGCAACAGGCGCTGCTCGAGCATCATCCGGCCGAGCTCGACGAAGCAGTGCGTGTAGCCGGTCATCCACTCGCTCCGATGCCGCCGGAGAGCGCCGACGTAGTGGCGCGCATGGTCGGGGCTCAGATGGAAGGCCGAGAAGTAAACCTGCCTCTCGAAGCGGTTGAAGCGATGGAACGGCGGGACCGCACGGGGGCGCGGGACGACGAGGCGTCCGCCGAACGTGGCCCGGGGCTGGACGAAGGACACCCCGGCCGGACGGCAGGACCGGACCTCCCGGAGCGCCAGGGATCGCTGGAGATCATGCGGCGCTCGATAGGTCCGGATCGGTGTGCCTGTCGAGCCGCTCGTCGGATAAATGGCCAGTCGGCGGGCCGCGCGCGGCCCGTCGACCACGAGGGCCTCCGGATTCATCCGGACGGTCTCTTTGGAGAGCGGGGGCAACGCCGGGAGATCTTCGAGGGTGAACCGCGCGATCTGGCCCTCCGTCAGTCCCAACCCAGCGTAGGCGTCCTTGTAGTGGGGCACGCGCGCGACGGCAAGCCGGAGCAGGGCGCGCAGCTCCTGGGTCTGATAGCGGCGCCACTCTACCGGGGACAGCGAGGTGCGCGATGCGTACTGCCGAACGGCGTCGCCATGGATGCCCCCGAACCGCAGCCGCTTCCACCTCCAGCCGAAGGCCGTCACGGCCGCGTGCTGCAGGGGCACGGGGAGTCGGCGGTACAGGCGGTCGAATGCACGCGTGTTCACGACGCCTCTCGCAAAGCCAAGGTGTGAAACAACCGTCTCCACATCGGCAGGACAAGCTCCCAGTCGTGATTTGCGGCCCTTGTCCGGCCCCCGTTCGAGAGCCTCTCACCGAGCCCGGGCTCGGTGAGGATCCGCCGGACCGCGGCGGCGAGCGCGTCCGGATCGCGATCGGGCACGAGCAAGGCATCCTGCCCGTCGGCGAGCATGTGCGGTAGGCCACCGGCGTTAGTACTCACCACGCCGAGCCCGCACGCCTGGGCCTCGAGGACGCTGACGGGCGCATTGTCGATGAACGTCGTGTTGAGGAAGATGTCGCTGCCGCTGAGCCAGCGCGGGACGTCGCTCTTGGCGATGGGCCCGGGAAGCTCGACTCGGCCGCCCAAGCCGAGGGCCTCGATGGCGCCGTGGACGCGCTTCAGGGTGCCGTCACCCTTGTCAGGTCCGATCATGACCAGCCGCGCCTCGGGGTAATCGCGACTGAGCCGGGCGAGCACGTGACACGCCAGCACGGGATCGTAGACCCGATGAAAAGACCGCAGCCAGATCAGGCAGGGCCTCGGGGCCGTCCTGACCCGGTAGGGATAGCGCTCCAGCGAGATCGGATTTGGCACGATGTGGATCGGAGCCCTGAACGGACCCAGCTCCGAGGCGAGATACCGCGAGGGCGTCACCACCACGGCGGCCGACTCGACGAGGCGGCGGACCCGCCGGGGCCATCGGCGGGCGAAGGCGGGCAACGCCCCGCCATGCACGGCGAGAATGTAGGGCTTCTTCGCGCGCCGGAGCGTCCAGCAGGCCGCTTCGGCCAGGATGAAGGCGCGCCCGCTGAATACATCGACGAGACCGACGGAATAGTCGCGGCGGCGTCGCCAGGCGCTCACCACAGTGTCGAGCAGCCGGGCCGTCCGGGCCCGCGCGCGCGATCGCATGGTGACGCTCCATCCGCTCGCAGCCAGGCGCTCGCCCAGATCCTCGGAAACCGCGCGCGTCCCGACGGCGGACGACAGGAATGTGCCGAGAATCAGGATGCGCATCCGCGCCTCTCGCGTACCTGGCACATCACTTCTCGCAACGCAGCACGGAGGTCCTCGAGCGAGTAGTGCCGCCACGCGCCTGTCGCCCGCGCCGAGGACCTGGCGATTTCAGGATCCGTCGCGACGCGTTCAAGCGCGGCGGCGAGCGCCCCGGCGTCACCCGGAGGGACGGTCAGCCCGCGCCCTTCGTCGAGCATCCAGGGCATCAGGCCCCGATTCGAGCCTATGCAAACGAGACCGAAGGCCATCCCCTCGGCAATCACCTTGGGCCAGCCCTCGGCCTCGGACGCGCGGACGAGAACGTCTGCGCGCTCGTAGTGAGCGAGCACTTCCGTAAGCGGCAATCCGCCGGAGAACAGGACACGGTGGTTCAAGCCCAGGCGGGCGACCTGGGCTTTGAGTCGCGGCCGTTCTGGCCCATCGCCGACAATGTCGCAGCTGAAGGCGACAGATTTCTCCTCGAGCCTGGCGAGGGCCGAGATCAGAACATCGACGTTCTTCGTCGGCACCAGTCGGCCGACGAACAGGATTCGCAACGACCCACCGAATCGTCGGTGGACCCGTGCCCGGCGAGCGCGACTCAGGTCCGCAGCGGTCATGACCGAGGTGAACAGCGGCACCACGTTCGGAGGCTGATTCGGCCACACGCCGTAGACCAGCACCGGGCCCGGCCACCATCGGCTCCCGAGGAGACGGCGCTGGAGCCGCTCCGTCCACGGCTCGCCCGGATATCCGTTCCACTGGCCCGCGAACTTGGCCACAAGGTGCCGCGAGTACAAGGGCGCCAGGATCGTCCCGAGAAGCCCCAGGTTTCCGGGACAGCGCACGAGGATGACCCCAGCCTTCCGCATGGCCCGGTGCAGCTGCCAGATCAGGACCGGCAAGGCGAGCACCTGCAGCGCCTTCTTCCGCCAGGTCGTCCCGCCCGTCTCGATGACCCGGTGCAGCGCGATGTGCTCCCCCGTCAGCGGCAGGCAATCGCCGGCGGGCGGTTCATTGCGGCAGGGTGCGGCGATGGTGATCCGGCCGAACAGGTCGGCCCACACATCCATCTCGCGCGCGTAACCGGCAAAGGCGTGGAACTGCCCGCGATGCCGGTAGTGCACGACGGGAGAGATCACGAGCAACCGCGTCGCGGGACCCAGGTGCACGTCGTCAGCCATGACCCCCCTCGGGGGCGGCGCCGAGGGCCAACACGAGCCAGAAGGACTTCGTCAACAGGAGCGGAAGCGCCATCGTGGCTACCAGCATCGTCACCATCGTGGCCAATGGCAGGGGACCGAGCGGTCCAGCTAGCTTCCGTGCCGCGCCGAACGCGCACAAAGCCACGGCGACGAGGAAAGGTATCCCGCCGACGATCCCGACCTCAACAAGGACGTGCAGGACGAGATTGTGCGCGAGCAGCGCCTCGCGCCCCATCCGCGCACCCAGCTCGGGTGGATACGAAACGCCCCAGCCCAGCAGGGGCCGCTCCCGCACCATCTCCGCGCTCACGGCCGCGATCTTCCCGCGCCCTTCGAGGCCGCGCCACGTCGACGTCCAGTGGCCTCGCGCGTGCGACCCCGCGACCAGGAGGAGGAGCAAGACCCCGGCCCCGACTGACGCCCAGAGCGCGGCACGGCCCGAACGCCTCACACCGCGAGCGTGCACCAGGTTCGCAGCAAGGCCAGTGGCGAGCGCCAAGGCGGCCGTGCGAGAACCGCTGTCGGCGACCACGGCCAGAAGCGGGAGCGTGAGCGCCAGGCGCCCGGCCGTGGCCGGGCCGTGCTCCCGCGGCGTCCCGAATCGTAGTCCGATGAGGATGGCCGCCCCGAGGGCCATGAAGGCGCCGAGGTCATTCGGGTCATACCCGAGGGAGGTGAGGCGCGACTCAACGTACGTCACGGATAGCCCCGGTACCCGAAGGAGGATGCCGATCGCCCAAGTCCCTGCCCCGAGCGCATACGCGAGCAGCGCGCAGGGTGCGAGAGCCGTGTTCTTCAGTAGATCCGACACGACCCATAGAAATGCACAGAGCTCACACAAGGTGAAGAAACGGCTGAGAAATGGCGCGAGGTCATCGAATCGGCCCATGAGGCCCATCACACCGTAGACCGCCAGACATCCGCCCATCCATCCCACCGCGGGGACGGCACGGGGCAGGCGCCACTGTCCCGACCACGGCAGGAGATACCAGAGGTAGCACACGAGAAACGGCAGGCCGGCGAGCTCGGCCCAGGACACGCTCCAGCCGCGGAGATCGAGTCCAGCCGCTTCCACGGGCAGCACGCCGACGAACAAGAGAAACGACCAGCGAACGGGACGGGGCGGGAAGCACTGAGATCCGAACGCCTGCTCCCGCGTGCCGAGGGAGACCTTTCGATCGATCAACGTGATCATGCCTGGGATCGCGCCGAGGCATCGTATCCCGGCCGGTTGCCTTCACTTCCTTGCCCGCGCGTGAGCAGCCTGTGCCGCCGCTCGAGAGTCTTACAGCTGCTCTCGACGTTCAGGGAGAGGACAGGACGAATAACCCACCTCCGGGAACCGGATACTAGCACCCCGACGGCGGGCCCACAATCCGACCCGGGCAACTGTATCGCGATGAGCGCGACAGCCTTCACTTCGTTTGATCCCCCGGACGGAGGACAGCACCGTATATAGCGAGGATCTGGCTGATCGTGCGGTCCGCGCTGTAGTTTTCACGAACGAGCTTGCCCAGCCGGCCGCCAAGCTCCCGGCGCCTTTCCGGCGACTGGAGGAGAGAGACGATCGCGCCCCCAAGCGCCTGAGGCGCAAAAGGGGGCACCAGGACGCCAGCCGAGCCGTTGTCGAGCACCTCTTCGCACTTTCCAACTCGCGTCGCCACTACGGCCAGGCCCGCCATTCCGTACTCAAGCAACGCAAGGGGAAACCCTTCAGATGCGGAGCTCAGGACGCCGATCTCGCAACTCTTCAGCACCGAGGGAACGTCATCCCGAGAACCCAACCAGGAAATTGAAGAGGAAAGCCCGTTCCTCTCGATTTCCTCCTCGATCGATTTCGCAAACCCGGTGTCGCCCGCATTCCCGAGCAGCAAGAGATGAGCCTTGGGCACCGCAGTCACAACATCCCTCATCGCCACGACGAGACTCCGATGATCCTTCTGGGGCCGCAGATTGGCGACACAGGCAATTCGAAAACCGGCTACGCCCGGCAAGTCTGGCAGCCGGGAGGCGTCGACACGAGGTTCGCTCGCGAAGTTCGGAACACACCACACTCTCTCCGGCGGCACATGAAGAGACCGCCGGGACCATTCCGCCAGGTCCTCGGTGACGGCGATGACGCCGCACGCACGCCTCGCCGCCATCCTGTAGAGCGATCCCGACCGCCTTTCGGTGCCGTGGCTCCCGAAGTGATCGTGCCAGATCACCTTCAAGCCAGGTACCAGCAACGAGGCGATCGCCGCCATGAACAGTGCTGTTCCGTGCGCATGCAGCAGAGCGATTTCATGCTGACGGATGTGCGCGGTCAGGCGGAGGACCGCCTTGATCTCGAATCGTCCGCGGCGGCCCAGACGCAGCCTACCCACGTGAGAGGCCACCAGACTTGCCAGCGCCCCATCCCGCCGCGTCGTGCAGAGAAAAACGCGATAACCCTCCCGCGGCAGTGCGTTCGCGATCGCGACGCCGACGCGCTCCAGCCCGCCTGGATCCAGGGTGTCCAAAACATGCATCACGCCCACTCGACTCAAGTTCTGGCTCCCCGATCCACGGAAACAGCGGCTGCGACTCCTCGAGAAATATATCCGACCAGACACGCGGTCGGCAGTGCCATCTGAGCCAAGCAGATCTCGGCGGCGGCCTGCGCAGCCGCGTGGCGTCCTGTGCGCCCAAACATCCTGGTCCCCATCCTGAAAGATCCGAAGCACATCAACGTGATCGCGGCAGGCGGCGCCGGCCAGCTCGCGCATTGTGCCGTGACCCACTGGGTCAGGGCGGCGACTGTTGGGCCGCCTTCGCCCGTGAATCACGACGGTAGGGGCGCAACGTCTCGACCTGGGGGGGCGGTGGCGCCGGTCACGGTTCGAGCCAGATCGACCAGGCGTTCCTCCCACGCCGGGGTCATCTGCGCGCGGAGCTCGCGGACCGCCCGGCGCATAGTGTCGCCCGCGATGAGCGTCTCCCGGACCGCCATCGCGATATCGGCGCTCGAGTTGTCGGTGTACCGCACCCCCCGGCTGAAGTAGGCGCGGGTCGCGGCCGTGTCCGACAGGATGAGGGGCTGTCCAGCCGCCACACCTTCATAGGCGCCACAGACGAGACAGTCGTCCCGTGTTGTCAGGTCGATGACCGCATCCACGGATCGGAGGAGCGCGACGTAGTCCGCCTCCGGCAGAAAGCCGGTGAAGACGACGTTCGGCGGAGCCTGTCGCAAGAGGTCGTCGCGGCGGTGCCTCGGATTGCCCGTGATGTATACGAACGTGTCCTGGTCGAGGCGCCGCGCCGCCTCGATGACCTCCAGGTACGGTTCGTCGGCGGCGAACGTGCAAATGAACATCACGTGGCGCCGACCGGCGAGCGTGCGGCTCGGCACGTCAGGCAGCGTCGGCAGCCGGTCCGGCAGCGTGAAGGCCCGCCCGCCGTGTGCGGTCACGAGGGGAACCAGGCCCGGATTGGACACGATCGTCAGGTGCGCGCGTCGCGCGACGAGGCGCGCGACGAAGCCGGAGAGACCGCGGCCGCCGGCGAGCGGCTCGAGTGCACCGTTGTGCGCATCGACGACCACCCGCGCCCGGAGCATCCACCCGTACAGGCACGCGGTCGCCGCAAGCACGACCGAGGGGTTCTGCACGAACAGGAGCTTCGGCCGCTTCGTCACCAACACTCGGAGCGTCTGTCCCAGCGCGATCAGGTAGCGCCGCCAGCGTGGCCCGGGCACGCCGAACTCGAACAGTCGTACTCCGAGCGCCTCGGCGATGCCGGAGTTCCGCCGCTGGTGCTCCCAAGTCAGCCAGGCCGCGTGTCGCGACAGCCACGTGCGCGTCGCCGGGTGCATGACTGCGTGCGTGGGCGCTGGTCCGCTCAGTGGGAGACCCTCACGTCCGCTTCGCGGGGCCGGCGCGTTGCCCGCCGGCCAGGCGTCGGGGCGGGCGCTTCGTGCACCCGTTCGAGTCGAGCCGTGCGGAACCCGGAGTCGAATCGGTCCTCAACCGTACGCCGGCCGTGTCGTGCCCGAGAGCCTCGCGCACGGCATCGGGCATGCCCTCCGTCGAGGAACAGCGCACGACGAGATCCGTGGCCTCGTAGATGCGGCGCATGTCTGTGCGATGTCCCAGGAAGCGCACCGAGGGGCTCCCACAAGGTCTGCCTTGTCACAGCGCGGATAATTCTCCTCCTCCCACCTTGAGCCGATCCTGCCAGAGCGGGGATGCACGGTCAAATCGGGGTCTGGCGGCGGATCGTCCGTTGTGCCCGGCAGCCCGAGATGGGCAAGGATCCGAAAATTAGATGATGGCCGGGTCCTCAATCGTGGCGACGAGCTACATCCGCCCCGCCCGGCGCATCTCAACCGAGCGGAACCCTGCTGAGGCGGGCAGGCTCCTCGCGCGCCCGGGCTTGCTCCACGCCGGCCCGGCCCAATCACGGCCCTTTTGTCCCTGGCTCGCGCACATCGGGGTCATCGCGGGCCGGCGATATCGCGCGCGTGGCCGAGCACGTGGACCACCGCGACCTGGTAGAAGACGCTCGCGAGCGGGCCGACGACGCCGAACGCAGAACGGATGCGCCGGGCAAACAGCGACTCGTCCGCCGCCTCCACCGCCCTGATGGTGGCGGCACGGTTCGTCTCGAACTCTGCGAGCAGCTCGGCAACGGTGAGATGCGCGCGCTTCGCCACCTGGCGCTCGTTGTAGCTCTCGTTCCCGCTCTTCGGGGCGCGCGTGGGCGGCGGCTCGCCGGCGCCCGCGGTGGGCGTGCGGGCGACCTCGATCAGCCGGGGGTAGCTCCACTCGATGGACGCGATGTGGGCGAGGATCTGCCGGCCGTTCCACCCGTTCTCGTAGCGGCCTTCCTCGAGACGCTCGGGCGGCAGCCTGCGGACGAGCGCGACCACCTCGTCGCGGCTCCGATGGAGAGCCTGCAGCAAGTCGGCCTTCGAAGGCGCGGGGCCGTCGGTCGTCACGCGATAGTCCTCCATCCCCTCACCCTCCGACCGCAGCGCGCGCGGCCCGGATGAGCGGCGGGTAGGTGTAGGTCGGCAGCGAGCAGCCAGGGGCCAGGATGAAGCGCTCGCCCCCGCCCTCGGCCAGCGCGCGCCGCACCTGCTCGCGCACGAGGCCTGCCGAGACCTCGGCGAACTTCACGTGGTCGAGCCCGGTCATCAGGGTCAGCGTCGTCCGCTTCCGCGCCTCCGCGATGGACGGGCCGCCGTTCACGTCGGCCCAGGACAGGGCCTGCGCCGGGTAGTCCAGCAGCCGGTCGAAGTAGAGCCGCTCGCCGTGCGCGTGGACGATATGGCACTCGCCGCGACCGCGGATCGCGCCCAGCAGCTCCAGATCGAACGGACGCATGAACCGCTCGTACTGCGGCAGGGTCAGGCTCTCGGCCGTCGCCGGCACGGAGAGGAAGATCCCCGCCGCCCCGCGCTCGAGGCTGGATTGTGCGTATCGGATGAGGTTACCGTTGACGACGCGGAGCGCCGCCAAGAGCGCCTCGGGGTGCTCGGCCATGAGCCGGGCCATGGCCTCCCGCACGAGGTTGCGCTTGAGCGTGTTCCAGGCGTTGAAGACGGTGTCGACGAAGAGGGCCTTGCCCTCGAGCGCCCGGGCGACGATCTCCACGGCCTGGAGCTGGGCGCCCATGGGCGTGCTCGCCGGATCGAAGGGCTCGAGACGCCCCAGGTCCGCCGGCGTCGCCAACACGTCCATCCTGGCAGGCATCGGGTAGTCGTAGTCGTTCATCATCTTGAGGAGATCGAGGTCGTAGTGCGCGAAGAAGTCCAGCTGGACCTGGGCGGCCACCGCCGCCGGCGCGTGCTGGTTGCCGAAGTGGTACCACACGGTGAATGGTGGGCGGTCCACCGGCCGGCCGGCCAGCGCCGCGCGCATGCGTTCGATCTTGTCCATGGGGTCTCCCTGTCAGGGCTCGAGGTATGCGTGTGTCTCCCTGGGGCAGTCACGCCTGGCCAGCCCTCGCGTGGCAGCGTCCGCGGCAACTGCCCCTTCCATTTACACGTGGTTCCGCAGCATCAACTCTGCCGGATAGGGACGCAGGTAGCTTTGCTCCATCACCCACTCCACCGGGTGCCGCCGGAAGTGATGCAGGAGCAGCGTGATCGGGACGATGAGCGGCACCAGCCCCGTGCGGTAGCTTTCGATCTGTCCCGCCAGCTCCGCTTTGTCCTCCGTGTCGAGATGCTTCTTGAGATAGCCCATCAGGTGGAACAGCACGTTGGCGTGCTTGCGGGCCGTGGCGTGCACCTTGAGCGCTTCCATCAGCAGCGTGCCGTACTGATCGAGGACTTCACGAATTGTCCCGCCGCCCGCGTCCGCGACGAGCCGGCCCATCCGCCGATACGTCTTTTCATCGTGGGCCAGGAGGGCAAGCTTCTGCCGCGCATGAAACGACACCAGGTCTCCGGCGCGCGGCCCGGCCGCGAGGAATGCGCGCCATCGCGCGTAGGCAAACACGCGCTCGATGAAGTTCTCGCGTATCCGCATGTCGTGAAGCCGTCCTTCCTCTTCCACGGGCAGGGCCGGGAAGCGCGCCAGGAGCGCGGCCGCAAACAGCCCAGTACCGTTGCGTTGGGCGGCGCCGTCATGGCCGTAGACGCGAACGCGCTCCATGCCGCAGGAGGGCGAATCCTTCTTCAACACGTAGCCGTGGAGATCGAGCCTCGCCAGCTCCTCGAGCCTTCGCCCCGCCCAACCCTGCATGGCTTCCGTGTGGTCCGCGCCCGAACGCGGCGCGACCAATCGCGCCCTGCCGGCGATGCCCTCCAGCCGGAGGCTTTCGCGCGGCGCGCCCAGGCCGATCTCCATCTCCGGACACACCGGCACCCACTGGAAGAATTGGCCGAAGGTCTCGGTCAGGAGCGCGTCGTGCTTGTGCCCGCCGTCAAAGCGGACGTTCTCCCCCAGGAGACAGCTGCTGACCCCGAGGCGGATCGCCTTCTCCGGCCCGCTCTTCATCGCGCATCGTCCGCCGGCGCCTTCTCTGCCGACGAGACGATTCCCCGCAGCATCCCGCCGAAAACATATTGATGCATGGGATAGAGCGCGTACCAATACAGGAGGCCGAAGAGCCCCGCGGGATCGAACACGGCGGTCTGGCGGATCGTGCTGCCGCCGTCCTTTCCCCCGGACACCTCGAACTCGAGCCACGCGCGCCCCGGCACCTTCATCTCAGCAGCCAGCCGAAGCCGCCGATCGGGTTCGAAAGCTTCCACCCGCCAGAAATCCACGCGGTCGCCGGGACGCAGCGCATCGGGATCGCGCCGTCCGGGTCGCATCCCCGATCCGCCCAGCATTCGGTCCACGAGCCCGCGCAATTTCCACAACCAGTTCCCGCCATACCATCCGGTCTGGCCGCCGATCCGCCGGATTGGCGTGAAGGCTACGGCTGGCGTCACCCGTGTCCTCGCTTGTCGCGAATCGAAGGCTCGCGTGTAGAGAAACCCGCTCGTGGCTTCCGGCTCATCGCCCGCCACGGGCAGCATGCGCGAGCACCCGCCGGCGCGCCATTCCTCTTCTTCACGCGCCAGCGCATCCTGAATCGCTTGGCGCAACCCGCGCCCCTTGATCCCGAACACACGCCCCGCGGTCTCGTCCCGGACAACCGTTGGATTCCGCAGGCTGTCCGCCAGCGCGCGCCCCACTTGCGCGTGGTACGGCGTCACCAACGCGAGCCACAAGCTCGACAACCGTGGCGTCAGCACAGGCACTGGCACCATGAAGCGGCGCAGCCCCCGCTGGCGCGCGTATTCCTTCATGATCGCTCCGTAGGAGACACGGTCCTCGCCCCCTATTTCAAACACCGCGTTGCCCGGGAAATCCAGCTCCGCGGATTTGCGGAGGTAGTCGAGCACGCCCGAGACGGCAATCGGCTGGCACGGCGTGGCCACCCAGCGCGGTGTGATCATGACGGGCAGGCGTTCCACCAGCGCGCGAATCATCTCGAACGAAAAGCTGCCGCACCCAATCACGATAGAGGCCCGCAGCTCGATCACCTCGACCCCCGACGCCCGCAGGATGTCGCCGACCTCCTGTCGGCTGCTAAGATGCCCGGACAGCGGCGCGCTCGAATCTCCCAATGCCCCAAGATACACGATCCGCTTCACCCCGGCCGTCCGCGCCGCGTCCCCGAACTTTCCCGCGGCGGTGCGGTCCGCCTCCTCGAACGCTTCACTGTCTGCCATGGAGTGAACGAGGTAGTAGGCCGTGTGCACTCCTTCCATCGCCCGCCCGAGCGACCCCGAGTCCATGACGTCTCCCAGGACCACTTCCGTCCGCCCGGCCGCGTGGATCCGTCCGGGCTTCCGCGCGAGGCAGCGCACGCGATAGCCGGCTGCCGCCAGCACTGGCAGCAGCTCGCCGCCGATGTAACCCGTCGCGCCCGTGAGAAGGATGAGGTCGTTCCGCGTCATCGCGCTCATCGCTCTCCGCCGCCTCGCCGTCTCTTGATTTGCGCGAAGGCGTTCAGCGCGCGCCCTCGTGCCAGCGCATGATCCACGATCGGCCTTGGATATGTCGCTCCGAGTTTCACGCCCGCGGCTGAAAGCACGCCGCGCGGGGCTTCCCATGGGCGATGGATCCACTTCGCCGGAATCTTCTCCAGCTCCGGCACCCAGCGCCGAACATAGCGGCCTTGCGGGTCGAACGTTTGACCCTGCAGAACCGGATTGAACACGCGGAAGTAGGGCGCGGCGTCGGCGCCGCAGCCCGCCGTCCATTGCCAGCCCAGCGTATTGTTTGCCAAATCGGCATCCACCAGCGTGTCCCAGAACCAGCGCGCCCCTTGACGCCAGTCCACCAGCAGGTCCTTCACGAGAAACGACGCCGCGATCATCCGCGCGCGATTGTGCATCCACCCGGTCGTCCAGAGTTCGCGCATGCCCGCATCCACGATCGGGTATCCCGTTTTGCCCTGCTGCCACGCCGTCAATTGACGACGCATGAGGGCGCCGCGCCGCCAAGGGAATTCGGCAAACTCCGGCCGGAGCGCTGCGTCGGATATCCCGGGAAAGTGAAACAAGAGATGATGCGCGAATTCCCGCCAGCCAATTTCGCTCAGATAGACCGCCGCGCTGCGGGCGGGCCCCCCGCCGCGCAACGTCTCGCGCTCCCGCACCGCATGCCAGATCTGCCGCGGGCCGATCTCCCCAAAGCGCAGGTGGGGCGAGAGGCGCGACGTGTCGGACCGATCCGGGCGGTTTCTCCCCTCTGCGTATCCCCCAAGGCTTTCCTTCAAGAACCGCCGGAGTTGAGTGTGCGCCCCCGCTTCGCCCGGTCGCCACGCGGCGCGAATTCCGGCAGCCCAGTCAATCCTCGGCTCCAGCTCGAGACTCGCGAGTGACGCCGATTCAGGCCAGGCCGTCGGCGCGGCAATCCTCCCCGGAGGCTTGAGAGGCGCACGTACGGGCGCGCCCGTACGACATGCCTTCCAGAATGGAGTGAATACGGTGAACGGCCGCCCGGCCCTCGTCCGAACGTCGCCGGGCTCGAACAGCAGGCTGGCATTGAAGCTCTCGGCGGCGATCTCGCTGGCTCGCAAGCTTTCTCTCACCCTTTCGTCCCCGCCGACCATCGCGGGCTCATAGCGCCGATTCCACGCGACCGCGGCGGCCCCCGTTTCCGCGATCAGTCTCCTCAAGGCAGGGAGCACCCTGCCCGAGCGGAGAACGAGCCGTAGGCCCTGCTTCCGCAGCGCCGAGTCGAGCGCCGCCAAGGAGTGATGCAGCCACCATCGTGATGCCGCTCCCGGCGACCAGGGCGCTTCCTCTTCCGGGGACCAGATGAAGACGGGTATGACTGCGCTGCCCCGTTCCACGGCCCACACCAGAGCCGGATTGTCCGTCAGGCGCAGGTCATTTCGGAACCACACGAGCGTCGCCCTGCTGGAATTCCCCATGGACAGTCAGTCGCCAGGCTCAGTGTACGCTTGGGAGCCGCTGTCACGCGGCCCGCGCTCGGGCGCCCCAGCCCGGGCGTCCGGGCGCTGCCGGGTATCAGCGCGCGCGGACGAGCCTCAGCCTGCGGGCCGTGAGGCGCGCCATGCGCGGGTCGCGCTCGACGCCGATCCACTCGCGGCCGAGGCCGAGCGCGACGCGCCCTACCGTCCCCGCACCGCAGAAGGGATCCAGCACCGGCCCGCGCTGCCGGCTCGCGAGAAGCAGCGCGCGCAGCACGGGCTCGGGCGTGGCGTCCCAGATACTCTCCGGGTGCGTGCGCGGCAGCGGCAGCAGCCAGCAGAGCGTGGCGCCCGTCGGGCGCACGCGGCTCCCGGCTTTGCGGAAGCGCAGCAGGTAGTTGATGCGGTTGTCCCAGCGCTCGCGCGGGCGCGTCTGCACCCAGATGCCCTTGGACTGCAGCCGCCAGCCCGTGCGCCTGAGCCACCCGGCAACCAGTCCGTCGAAGCCTACCCACTCGCGGCCGTCGTGGCGGTCGCCCAGGACGAGCCAGAGGTCGCCGCCGGGCGCCAGCACGCGGCGCCACTCGCGCCCGAAGCCTACGGCCAGGCTCCGTGCATAGCGGTCGGCGGCGGCGCGCCCCCGGTCGCTCACCCAGTACGATGGTGACGTCAGGATGACACCCACGCTCGCGGTCGGGATCGGCGAGAGATCGCGGCTGTCGCCCTGGTAGAGCCGTGCCCGTCCGTCCTCGCTGGCGTAAGCGATCACCGGCCTGCCTTGAGGCGCCAACCGGCCTTGAGACGATTGACGACCTGCTCCGCCAGGCGGATCGGCTCGGGCACGCGCGTGCGACAGCAGGCGAGCGTCCACCGGACGGCCTGACGAATGCCGATGCGATGGCCGGGCGAAACCCAGAGCGGCTTGACATCGTCGCGCGACCGCACCACCGCCCCCACCGGACGACCACCGAGCAGGAGCGGGGCCCAGTCGCCGCGCCGGCGCCCCGGCTCGCCGTGTTCGCCGACCAGACGGGACTTGGCGCAGCCCACACTCGGGAGATCCAGGAGCACGCCGAGATGCGCGGCCAGGCCGAGACCGCGAGGGTGCGCGATGCCCTGCCCGTCGAAGAGGACGAGATCGGGCCGCCGCCGGAGACGCCCGAAGGCACGCAGGAGGAGCGGGCCCTCGCGGAAGGAGAGATATCCGGGCACGTAGGGGAAGCGCGGGCGGCCGGCCGCAGTGGCGGTCTCGACGACAGCCCCATCGCGGGGCGACCAGAGGACGACGGCGGCCCATGCGCGCGATCCGTCGGCGCGATACGCGAGATCGGCCCCCGCCACGAGCCTCACGCGGCGGGGCGCGCCGCGGGTCCGGACACGGGAGCGAAGCCGCGCCTGCACCACCTGGGCTCGGGCGATGCGCGGCGTCACATCGTGTACGGCACGAGCTCCCGGGCGATTTCCACCTCGCCGGGGAACCTGGCGCGCGCCTCGTCACGGTGCTCGTCGAGCCGGCCGTGGAGACCCGCATCGATGTGGGCGAGGATGAGCCGCCGCACGCCCGCCCGGGCGGCGCACTCCCCGGCCTGGGCGGCCGTCGAGTGCGCGCCGATGCCGCGAGGCCGCCGCTCGGAGAACGTCGCCTCGTGGATGAGCGTGTGAGCGCCGCGGGCGAGGGCTTCGACGGCGGCGGAGGGTTCGGTGTCCGACGAGTAGACGACGGCGGGCCCGCCGGGCGCCTCGAAGCGCAGCGCCATGTTCGGCATGGAGCCGTGGGCATTCGGCGACGCGGCGATGGCGAAGTCTCCCCCCGTGCCGATCGCGAAGCCCTCGCGCGGGGGCACGGGCTCCCACACGACGGGGAACAGCCCCGGGCGCTCCGACAGGCCGAAGAGGCCGAGCAGCGCGCGAAGCGGCGCCTCGTGCTCCTCGCGGCAGGCGAGGTAGAGCGGCGCCCTACGGCCCAAGAGGAACAGCGTTTGGACGAGGGAGGGCAGCCCGTACGCGTGGTCCGGATGGATGTGGGTGATCACCACACGGCTGAGGGTGACCGGGTCCGTCCCCGCAAGCATGAGCTTCTGGGCGGGACTGCCGCCGCAGTCCACGAGGACCGCGTCGCGTGAGCCGACGAAGACGATGGATGTCGTGTCGCGGTCGCGGCCGGGGATGGCCCCCGAGCTGCCGAGAAACACGAAGTGCACGGCGTCAGGCGGCCGCGCGGGCCCGCCGCAGAAGCAGCGGGACGCCCACGAGCGCGAGTGCCACGCCGAAGACGCTGGCCAGCTGCGCCACCCGAAGGGAACCGAACATGAGCGCGTCCGTGCGGAGAGCCTCGGTGACGAACCGCCCGACGGAGTAAAGCCCGAGGTAGGTAAGGAACAGCGCGCCCGGGGCCCGCTCGAACCGGTTCCGGAAGACTCGGACCAAGACGATGAAGACGAGGAGGTCCCACGCCGACTCGTAGAGGAACGTCGGATGGAAGAACTCGTCCTGAGCGTACTGGACCGGCCGGTGCACAGCGGAGATGTACAGTCGCCACGGCAGGTCGGTGGGCGTGCCGAAGGCCTCCTCGTTGAAGAAGTTGCCCCACCGTCCTATGGCCTGTCCCAGTGCCAGGCTCGGCGCGGCGATATCAAGGTACGTGACGGCAGGCAGCCCGCGCCAGAGCGCGTAGCCGCCGCCGAGGAGCAAACCGCCGAGCACACCGCCGTGGATGGCAAGGCCGCCCTCCCACACCGCGAGGATCTTGGACGGGGACCCGGCGTAGTAATCGAGGTTGAAGGCGACGTAGTAGAGACGCGCGCCCACGAGTCCGCCGAGGAGGCCCAGCTCTGAGGCCTTGAGCAGATCGTCGGGGTCCAGTCCCCGCCGCCGGGCCTCCCGGTAGGCGAGCCAGAGGCCAAGCGCCATCGCGCTTGCCATCAAGATGCCGTACCAGCGGAAGCTCAGGGGGCCGAGCTGCAAGGCGACAGCGCCGGGAGAGTGGAACATACGCGTTCCCTTATACGGCCCGCTCTTGGCGCTGTCAAACAAATCGGGTATTTCTGGTCAAATTCGTTGACACCCATCGCGCCGCTTGGGTATCATCAGTCGTGCCCCTTGGTATCACTCTCCGCGAATAAAGGAGTCCCGCTTGCCACCTCACGCCGCGATGTCTTCCAACGTCCTCGACCCGATCCTTCAGGCGGGCCCGCTGGCCAGGTTCGTCCTGGGTGTGCTCCTCTTCTTTTCGGTCGTCTGCTGGGCTCTCATCGTCGAGAAGTGGTGGGAGTGGCGCGCCATCAAGCGGCACTCGAATGGCTTTACACGGGCCTACCGCGAGGGGCGGCGATTCTCGATCATCTACGGCGCGGCGAAGAAGTTCCGCTCGAGCCCGCTCGCCCAGCTCTACTCGGCCGCGGGCCTCGAGCTGTCGAGCGTCTACGGCAGCACGGACCTCGTCGACGCCGCGCTGGAGGAGGGTGAAGGCCTGCCGCGTGACGCGCTCGACGCCGCGCACCGGGCGATGCGCCGCGCGACCGAGATCGAGGTTGCGCGCATGGAGCGCTACCTGCCCTTCCTTGCGACGACGGCCAGCGCAGCGCCCTTCATCGGCCTCTTCGGCACGATCGTCGGCATCATGAGCGCCTTTCACGGCATCGGGCAGCAGGGCTCCGCGAGCCTGGCGGTCGTGGCGCCGGGCATCTCCGAAGCGCTGATCGCCACGGCCGCGGGGCTCGGCGCCGCGATCCCGGCCGTCATGGGCTACAACTTCTTTATCAACCGTACCCGGCGCCTGGCGACGGAGATGGACGGTTTCACGCTGGAGCTCGTGAACACCTTCGCGCGGCCCGCGCCCGTCAAGCTGGCGAACCGGTAGCCATGGCCTTCAACCTGGATCACGGGGACGGCGGCGGAGGAGGCCGTCGCGGCGGCGGCGCGCTGGCCGAGATCAACATCATTCCGCTCGTGGACGTCGTTCTCGTGCTGCTCCTCATCTTCATGCTGACTGCGCCGCTCATGTACCGGGGTATCGACGTCAACCTGCCGAAGACCGCCGGCAAGCCGACGGTGACGGAGGAGCGAATGGAGGTGACGCTCACCAAGGATCAGCAGATCTACCTCAACGGCAAGCAGCTGGCGCTCGCCTCGCTCGAGCAGACGTTGCGCGATACGTTCAAGACCCGCACGGACAAGACGCTCTACCTCAAGGCGGACCAGGCCCTTCAGTACGGGTTCGTCGTCGAGACCATGGACAGGATCCGCAAGTCCGGCATCGAGAAACTGGGCATGGTCACCGAACCCGTGCGAGGGTCATGAGGGCGTTGACCGTCTCCCGCGGGCTGCCCATGGCCTCTCCCCATCGCGCGACGCGCTGGCGGGTGGCGACGGCGCCGGCCCGACGTCCAGCGCCCTTCAAGGCGCTGGCCTTCTCCGTCCTGGGCCACCTCGTTTTCATCGCCGCGCTCTTCGCCGTAACCCTTTCGGGCATCTGGGATCGCCCGCAGGTGCACGTGGTCAATCTCGTCTCGACCGTCGCGGCCGTCGGAGATCCGGCGGGGAGCCCGGCGTCCCTGCCCGACCGCGCGCTGAAGCCGGTCGCCCCCGCGCCCGCCCCCGAACCCCAGCCGAAGCCGCGGGAGGCGGCGAAACCCGCCGAGACCTCCCTGCCCTCGCGCGCGGTGACGCCGCGCGTGGGCCAGCGCGATCTTTCGTCGCTGGCGCTGCCCTCGGAGCGTCGCGGCAAGACGGCCGAGCCCGCGTCGCGGCCGTCGATGGCGGCGCTCGGCCAGGTCACCGGCTCCGTCTCGGGGCAGGGCTCGCTCACGCTCGCCGTGACCGATTTCCCCTACGCGTGGTACCTGCGGCAGGTGCTTCAGAAGGTCGAGGAGCACTGGCAGACGCAGAGTCGCTCCAGCGAGCCCAGCCAGAAGCCGCGCATCTACGTCGAGATCCGGCGGGACGGCTCCATTGCGCCGCCCAGCATCGAGCAGAGCTCGGGTTCGAGCTTCTACGACCGCGCGGCGCTCCGTGCCATCACTGAGGCGAGCCCGTTCCCTCCGCTGCCTGTGGACTGGGCGAATCCCTCCCTGCGCGTGCTCTTCAATTTCGATTTGAAGCGCGGATGACGGTGCTTCGGCGCATAGCGCGCCGGCGGGCCGCCTTGGCCGCCGCCGCGCTCGCGATCTTCGCCGCGGCGGTCATGGGTCCCGCGCCGGCGGACTCGCAGAATCCGGATGTCGAGCTCAACGTCCGGCCGGGACAGATCAAGAAGATCAACATTGCCGTCCCGGACTTTACGCTGGCAGCCGGCGCCGACCCGCAGAACTGGGCCAGACGGTTGCCGGAGATCACCAGCGCGGACCTCGGCTTCACGTCGCTCTTCAGTGTGGTATCAGGCACGCCTGCCTTGCCCCAGGGCGACGCCGCGGCGCTCAAGCCGCGGCTCCAGGAGTTCGCGGCGGCCGGGGCCCTGCAGGTGCTGCAGGGGCTTCTTGCCGTCCGCGGCGACCGGCTCGAAGTCGAGATGAGGCTGTATGACCTGACCTCGCCTGACTTCCGACTCATCGGGTCGAAGAAGCTCGCGACGCACGTCTCGGAGCCTCGCCGCGCCGCGCACAAGGTCGCCGACGAGGTCGTGCTGCTCGTCACCGGCGAGCCCGGCATAGCCGACACGAAGATGGCGTTCGCCAGCACCCGCTCGGGGGTCAAGGAGCTCTACCTGATGGACTACGATGGCGCGGGCCCGTCGGCCATGACCGCCAACAAGTCCATCAACATGTCGCCGAACTGGAGCCCCGACTCGCGCTCGCTCGCATTCACGTCGTACATGAACGGCTACCCGTTTCTGTACCGCATCTTCCCCTTCGAGCGCCGTCCGGTGCAGCTTCTGGCGGGCTACGCGGGGATCAACTCCTCGCCCTCCTGGAGCCCTGACGGCCGCACGGTGGCGCTGACCTTGTCCAAGGATGGCAACCCCGAGATCTACCTCCTGACAGTGGCCACCGGCGCCTTTCGGAGACTGACGATGCATGCGGGCATCGACACGGAGCCGACCTGGTCGCCGACGGGAAGAGAGCTCGCGTTCGTGTCCGACCGCTCGGGGCCGGCGCAGATCTACGTCATGGACGCCGAGGGCACCAATCTCCGGCGCGTGACGTCGAGTGGGTTCAACACTCAGCCGCGGTGGTCGCCCAGGGGCGATACGATCGCGTTCACGTCCAGGCAGGGCAATCACGACATCTGGGCGATTGGCCCGGACGGCTCGAACCTGCGGCGTCTGACTGCGGGCCCCGGCGACAACGAGAGCGCATCCTGGTCGCCGAATGGGCGGCACCTCGTCTTTCAGTCGAGTCGGCTTGGAGGCACGCAGCTCTTCACCATGCTTGCCGACGGATCGGAACAGCAGGTCCTGACCGGCGGGCCGGGCCAAGCGTCAAGTCCGGCTTGGTCGCCCCGGCTTCCGTGATAGAATCATGTTGTTTGTGCCGGATCGTTCAACAAAGCTTGACAAGGAGGATGTGACGCTATGGCGAAGCCACGGGCTCACGCGTACTTGGTGGTGCCTCTTCTCGTTCTCACCCTTTTCCTCGTGGGGTGCCCGAAGCGGCCCGCCACTACGGCCGCAGTAGCCCCGGCTCCGTCGGTTCCGCAGGCCGCGCCGGCCCCGCCCCGGCCGGCTCCCGCGCCGGCTCCGGCTCCGGCCCCCACGCCGCCTCCGCCCCCGGCTCCGGCCCCGCCGCCGGCCCCGATGGTGAAGCCGAGCGAGTTCGCTCCGAACCCGAATCTCAAAACCATCTACTTCGACTTCGACAAGTACGACATCCGGCCGGATGACGCCAAGACCCTGGACGGTGATGCCGCCTGGCTCAAGGCCAACGCCAACAACCTCGTGCTGATCGAAGGCCACTGCGACGAGCGGGGCACCAACGAGTACAACCTGGCCCTCGGCGAGAAGCGCGCCAAGGCGGCCATGAACTACCTCGTGGCGCAGGGTGTCCAGGCCAGCCGCATCACGATCATCTCGTACGGCAAGGAGCGGCCGGTGTGCACGGAGAAGACCGAGGCCTGCTGGGCCCAGAACCGGCGCGATAACTTCCTGACAAAGACTCGTTAGCGTCAACGGATCAGTGGTGATGCGGTCCGCAGTGACCAAGGGGAGCCTCTGGCTCCCCTTGGTCTTTTCCGCCGCCCTCGCCGCCGGATGCGCCAGCGGCACGGACGAGGCTGTCCAGCAGGACCTGGGGCAAATGCGGAAGGAGCTCGACGCCCTTAACCTGGCCGGACACAGGAGCCGCGGTGAATCCGAGACCGTCCTGAGCCAGCTCGAGCGACGCACCCGCGAGCAGGCCGGAGAGAGCGCGCGCCAGCTGTCCGCCATGAATGCCCGGATCGACGGCCTCACTGCCGAGATGAATCGTCTCTCGGCGCGTCTCGACGAGCTGGCCCAGCGCCTCGACACCCAGAGCCGACCGCAGGCCGCCGGACCGGGAGGGCGCCCGACACCCTCGCCCGCTCCGGCGCCCTCGCCATCGGCCGGCAGCCGCTCACCGGGTGACGGGACGGCCGACGAGAGCTTCAAGGCAGCCTATCTCGACTTCACGAAGGGCAACTACACGCTCGCAATCGCGGGATTCCGGGAGTTCGTCCGGCGCTACCCGGACGCGCCCCAAGTCGACGGCGCCCAGTACTGGATCGGCGAGTCCTACTTCAGCATGGGGCGCGCCGCGGCCTCGGCCGGGCAGACGGAGAAGGCGCGCGAGGCCCTCGAGCAGTCCGTGCAGGAATTCCGCAGGGTCTTCGTGAACTATCCGCGGGGCCGTCAGGTGCCGACTGCGCTCTACAAGGAGGCGCTGGCCCTGGTCGAGCTCAAGCAGGTGAAGGTGGCGCAGGCGAGGCTGCGATATCTGGTGGACAACTTTCCGCAGTCGGTCGAGGCGCCTCTCGCCCGCGAGCGCCTCAAGAACTTAGGCGAGTAGATTCCTCAGGGCTCGTCGCCTTCCGGGTCATAGGTGTCGTTGGAGCCGAAGACCCAGATCACGGTGACACCGTGGGCGCGACTCGAGTAGACCATCACGCTCCGCTCCGGATCGTCAGCCGAGACGTCCTGCACCCGCACCGGCGAGGCAAACGCGGCGTCGTCGGCCGGCCAAAAGGTAAACGCGGCGACGAGAACCGTGAGGAGCGCCGCGCCGAATGCCAGCCGCGGATGCCCCCAGACAGGTTTCCAAAACGGGAACCACCACGATTCCCTCACCGGTCGGGGCTCTTCGCTCATGATCCGCGCCCGCACGGTTGCCCAGAAGCCCGACCAGTCCGGATCGGCCACGTGGGGACCTGCCTGTCGCACGAGAGCCTTGAGACGGGCCAGATCCTCCGAGGCGGCCCGGCAACCGACGCAACGCTTCAAGTGGCCCACCACGTAGCGCCCGGTGCTGCCGTCCAAGGCACCATCATTGTGCCGCTCGAGGCGGGAACGCACCCAAGCACAGCTCATGCTCCACATGGTCGCCAGTATACCTCTGCGCGTTGGACGGCTATCCACCCTTGAATATTTGCCCCTACGACCCTAAGGTCGTGAGGTGGAAACCCCTATAGGGCTTGACGTCCGGAGTGGTCTACGGCTCGAGGCACTCGTCGCAATCCCGGAGAGCCCCAAGGCCGGGTTGGTAATCTGCCACCCCCACCCCCTCTACGGCGGAGACATGGACAATCCTGTAGTGGTCCGCGTTGCCGAGGTTGCCCAAGCGGCGGGCATATCGACACTCCGCTTCAATTTCCGCGGAGTGGGAGCATCCGGAGGCATACATGCAGGAGGAGAGGACGAGCAGGACGACGTAGTCGCCGCGTTGGCGACGCTCCGGGGGCGCCTACCCGAGCACGTCCCGGTAGCCCTCGCGGGCTATTCCTTCGGAGCCTGGGTGGCCGCGCGGGTCGCGGCGACCATGCCTGCCCTTCCGGCGCTAGCCCTGCTGGCACCCCCGCTCGCGATGTACGATCTGGACTCCGTCTGCCCCGGGCCCATGCAGACGCTGCTCGTATCGGGCAGCCGGGACCAATACTGCCCAGTGGAAGCGCTGGAGCGGCTGGGAAGTCGACTCGGCGCCAACGTCGAAATCATCGAAGGCGCCGAACACTTCTTCTTCGGCAAGCTGTTCCCGCTGGGTCTCGCGGTGGAGCGGTGGCTGCGGACCTGGGCGGCCTAGGCCCGGCCCGCCGGGGGCCATGCTCAGAGCCGCTCGCGCGGCAGCCGTGAGGGAGTGGCGGTGCCGGCCGAGAGGATGATCCGAATGCCCTCCTCGACCGTGAGCCCTGTCGAGATGACGTCCTGCCGCGGCACCATGATGACGTCGCCCAGGTACAGATTGTTGGTCGGGACGAAGACGGTCACCATCTCTCGCTTGCGGCCGGGCGTCTCGACAAGGACTTCCGAGGTGACGAAGCCGAAGACGAATTCGCCCTCGCGGGGGTGCTCGGCCAGAACGACGGCCTTGAAGGACTGGCGCTTTTCAGGCGAGAAGGACTCGATCAGCTGCTTGATGGACGGGTAGATGCTGCGGAAGATCGGCACGCGGACGAACACGCGCTCGATGCGCGCCAGGATGCGACGTCCCACGACGTTGGCGGCGATGGTGCCCATGAAGAGGATGAACAGCACCGCGGTGAGGAACCCCAGGCCGGGGATGCGCCGCCCGAAGACGCGCTCGTAACCGGGGGAGAAGAACGTGTCGATGAAATCCCAGAACACGTACAGTAGCCACGCGCTGGCGATGGCGGGGACCGTGACGAAAAAGCCGGTGATGAAGCGGACCTTGACCCAGTTGCGAATCGGCCCGGCCATGGCGAACTCATGACACCACATGGATTTAAACAAGTCAACAAAACGGCCCGCAAGGTCGCGCTCGTGACGGGCGGCGCGATCCGACTTGGCCGCGCCATCGCCCTCGAGCTCGCCAGGGCGGGCTTCGACCTTGCAGTCAACTATCACCGTTCTGCGGCCGGCGCGCACGCCACAGCGGCCGCGATCCGCGCCCTGGGCGCCAGCGTGGTGACCATCCGCGCCGACGTGTCCAAGCCGGGGGATGCGCGGCGGCTGGTGGCGGAAACCGTCCGTCGGCTCGGGCGGCTCGACCTGCTGGTCAACAACGCGGGCGTCTTCTGGCGCACGCCCTGGGACACCGTCACCCCGGCCGACTTTGACCGCTTCATGGGTGTCAACGTCAAGGGCGCCTTCTTTTGCTCCCAGGCCGCTGCGCGGGCGATGGGCCGTCGGGGAGGCCGCATCATCAACCTGGCGGATGTGGGCGCCCTACGGGCGTGGCCGGGCTATGTCCCCTACGCCATCTCCAAGGCGGGCGTGGTGATGCTCACGCGAGGACTCGCGGCGGCGCTCGCTCCGCGGATCCAGGTCAACGCGGTGGGACCCGGCGCCATTCTCCTGCCCGAGGATTTCCCGCGCGAGTCGATGAAGCGCCTGAAGGCGAAGATCCCGATGGGCCGGCTTGGGGACCCGGACGACGTGGCGGCAGCCGTGCGCTTCTTCGCCACCTGCCCCAGCTACATCACCGGCCAAATCCTATACGTCGACGGCGGTGCT
>Ga0335084_10000620_pt1 | contig 30867 bp, 29 predicted proteins | sample Lox_Sample_44_FD_206721 | JGI IMG/M metagenome (GOLD analysis project Ga0335084, IMG submission 206721) | Soil microbial communities from Loxahatchee National Wildlife Refuge, Florida, United States - Lox_Sample_4.4 | ecosystem: Environmental > Terrestrial > Soil > Wetlands | place: USA... | reverse complement strand
GCCGATCTTCTCGAAGGTCTCCATCATGCCGTCGCGCTTGATGGTCTGGTAGATGCGCTCGGACCCGGGCGTGACCAGGAAGGGCGTCTTGGCCTTGAGCCCCGCCTTGAGCGCCTGCATGGCGACGTGGGCGGAGCGCTTCATGTCTTCGTAGGAGGAGTTGGTACAGGAGCCGATGAGGGCGGCCTTGATCTGGGCCGGCCAGCCTTCCTTCTTCACCTCGGCGGCGAGCTTGGAGATCGGACGGGCCCGGTCGGGTGAATGCGGTCCCACGATGTGGGGCTCGAGCTCGGAGAGGTCGATCTCCACGACTTCGTCGTAGTACTTCTTCGGGTCGGCCAGCACCTCGGGATCGGCCACCAGATGCTCCCGGTATTGCTGAGCGAGCTTCGCGATGTCCGCGCGATCGGTGGCGTCGAGGTACGTCACCATCCGGTTGTCGAAGTGGAAGAGCGAGGTGGTCGCCCCGAGCTCCGCGCCCATGTTGCAGATGGTCCCCTTGCCGGTGGCGCTGATCGACTCGGCGCCGGGGCCGAAGTACTCGACGATCTTGTTGGTGCCGCCCTTGACCGTGAGGACGCCGAGGAGGTAGGTGATCACGTCCTTGGCCGAGGTCCAGCCCGAGAGCTTGCCGGTGAGCCGGACACCGATGAGCTTGGGATCGAGCACTTCCCACGCCAGCCCCGCCATCGCCTCGCCGCAGTCGGCCCCACCCACGCCGATGGCGATCATGCCGAGGCCGCCGGCATTGGGCGTGTGAGAGTCGGCGCCGATCATGAGACCGCCCGGGAAGGCGTAGTTCTCGAGGATGACCTGGTGGATGATGCCGGCACCCGGCTTCCAGAAGCCGATACCGTACTTGCGCGACGCCGAGTGGAGGAAGCTATAGACCTCGTTGTTCTCGGTGACGGCGCGCTTCATGTCCTCCGACGCCCCGCTCTGCGCGCGGATCAGGTGATCGCAGTGCACCGTGCTCGGCACCGCCACCTGCTTCTTGCCCGCCTGCATGAACTGCAGGAGCGCCATCTGCCCGGTGGCATCCTGCAGCGCCACGCGGTCCACGCGAAGGCGCAGCTGCGCCTTCCCGCGGCTCCATTCCTGCTTCTCGAAGTTGTCGGCGTGTGAGACGAGGATCTTTTCTGCGAGGGTGAGCGGCCGGCCGAAGCCCTTCCGCGCCTGCGCGAGCCTGGCAGCCATGGATTCGTACAAGCGCTTGATCTGGTCTACCGCCATGGTGGGGCCTCCTGACCGCCAAGTACCCGGATTGACGACCCTACACACACGTATCGCCTCCCACCCATCAGGGCAGGAGGCGACGGGTGAAATCCAAGCGAAACGCTAACATGGCGATACCCCGAGGTCAAGGGAAGGCGGCCGATCTCCCGAGCACCGAGAGACCCGGTCCTGGCGAGGCCAGGTCTTAGCGAGGGGCGTCCCTAGCGAGGATTGACGCCGAAGAGCCTCAGAACAGCGCGCCGGCGCAGTGCCAGGATCGAATCGGTCGGCGAGATCTCCATCGGACACACGTCGGTGCAATTCGCCTGACCGTGGCAGCGGGCGAGAATGTCTTCGGAGAGCATCGCCGCGCTCCGCTCGGCATGGGCCCCGTCGCGGCTATCTCGCTGGAGGGTGAAGACCCGGTTCAATGCGGCCGGTCCCGGAAAGCGCCTATCGTGACCGACCATGGTGCAGGCCGACATGCACATGCCGCAGCCGATGCACTCGACGGCGGCGTCGACGGCACGCCGCTCGCGGGAGGTCGATCCGATCTGAGCGAAGCCGCCGTCGTCGGCTGCCCGCCGGCCGGGCACGAAGACTGCCTTCGTCGCGAGCATCTTGCTCTTGATCGGCGCCATGTCCACAACGAGGTCGCGGATCAGCGGGAAGTTGTAGAGCGGGCGGACGGTCACGGGGCCCCGAGGGAGCGTGGAGAGCAAGGTCCGGCAGGCCCAGCGCTCGCGGCCGTTGATGACCATGCCGCAGGAGCCGCACATGCCGACGCGGCACGCGTAGCGGAACGCGAGCGTGGGATCCGGACCGCGCTGCACCTCGACCAGGGCGTCGAGCACCGTCATGCCCTGGCGGGCTCTGACCCAGTACTTCTGCAGCCGCTCCCGCATGCCGGGGCCCCACCGGAAGACCCTCAGTACCATCGCCAGTACCAGAAGGCCGCGAATGCCGCCACTCCGGCCAGGAGCGCCAGGAGGAACAGCAGGCGGTGCCAGCGCGCAGACCATCCAAAATCCATGACGATGGAGCGGATGCCCAGCACACCGTGGAGGAGCACGAGCCCAAGGAGCGCGGCTTGCACCGTACGGAGGAAGGGGTTCTTGAGGTGCAGCACGATCACGGCCAGAAGGCCCACCGCCGCCACACGCTGGAGCAGCCACGCCCACATGCCCGTCTTGGTATCCCGCCACGCCTCGGCCGAACCCATGCGGCGCCTGAGTGTCTTCCTCTCGCGCATGGGCTAGTGGGACTCCAACGAGTATTGCCAGGAACTCCCGCGCAACCCCAGAGTGCCGGGCCAAATGGCAAGCCAGACGAGGCCCGAGGGAGGCAGCAGCCCGAGGCGTACGTGGGTGTACGAGCTGAGGGGACGAAGCCGCGAGGCGAGGCGCGAGACAGTCGTACGTTGAGGGCTGCTGCCGACCGAGAACGTGGCAGTTCGAGTTGAGCGGCCCACCGCGAGACGAGGGCTGAGTCGATCTGGCGAAGTCAGTTGGCCCGGCACTAGTCGCCCACTTCGACGTTGGCCGGCCGGCTCGTGCCAGCGGGCGAAACCCTGGAAAGGCGCACCGGCTCGGTCCAGACGCGCAGCCCCGCCGCCTCGTCGGAGGCGATGAGGACATTGTAGAGGTCGGAGCCCGTCTCCGGATGATCGCTCCGGAAGTGGGAGCCGCGGCTCTCGGCGCGCTCGAGGGCGCTCCGCGCGACGAGCCAGGCGGCGGCGGCCTGATTCTGCAGATTCATCCAGTCCTGCCAGGCGAGATTGTAGCTCGTGCCGCCCGGCACCAGGGCCATGGGGGCGCGCTGGCCGATGTCCTCGATCTCCCGAAGCGCCGCCTTGAGTCCCGACGCGTGGCGAATCAGGCCGACATGCTCCCACATGACCTCGCGCAGCTGCTGCTGGAGCGCGTAGAGGTTTTCTCCCTCGCTCCCACCGAGAGGGGCGGTGAAGCGCTCCGCAACCGCGTCCAGCTCGGGGGCGGCGAGCCGGGGCAGCGGGCGGCCCACGACCCAGTCCGCCATCACGTCGCCGGCGATCCCGCCGAACACGGTGGAGTCAGCGACGCCGTTTCCGCCCAGCCGGTTGGCGCCGTGGATGCCGCCGGCGTCTTCGCCCGCGACGAAGAGCGCCTCGACGGCCGTCCGGCACGACGGATCGATGACCACGCCGCCCATCAGGAAGTGGGCCGTTGGACCCACCTCGACCGGCTCGCGGGCCAGGTCGCGGCCAAAGTCACGGCAGCGGCGCACCATACCCCGGAAATTCGCCTCGACCGTCTTCACCCCGAGATGCGACACGTCGATCCAGACGCCGCCGTGAGGGCTGCCACGCCCCTCCTGCACCTCGGTGAAGCACGCGCGCGCGACCAGGTCACGCGTCGAGCGCTCCATGCGCTCGGGATCGTAGTGCGTCATGAAGCGCTCGCCCTTGCCGTTGAGCAGTCTGCCGCCCGCCCCACGGAGGCCTTCCTCGAGAAGCGCGCCTGTCATCAGTGAATTCGGCACCACCAGGCCGGTGGGATGGAACTGCACCATCTCCATGTCCTTGACGGGCGCCCCCGCGTGAAGCGCCAGCGCGATGCCGTCGGCGGCCTTGTCGGCGGAGCAGGCGATGACCTTGTACATGGTCGGCCCGCCGCCCATGGCGAGCAGCGTGGCGCGGCTCCGCACCGCGGCAAACGTGCCGCGCCGGATGTCGAGCACGAGCGCTCCACCCACGCGCCCGGCGCTGTCCAGGAGCAGCTCCACCGCCCGGTGCTCCTCGAGGGCCCGGATGGAGGGGCGTGTCCACACCTGCTCGGTGAGCCGATTCATGATCTCGATACCGGTGAGATCCCCCTTGTGGATCGTGCGGTCGTGCGTCTGCCCGGCGAACGGCTTCTGATGGATGCGGCCGTCGGGATGCCGGTCGAAGAAGCAGCCGTAGCGGCTCTCGAGCTCCAGCACCCGTCCCGGCGCTTCGGTGACGAGAGACCAGACCAGCTCCTGGTCATTGATCCAGCCGCCACCCGCCAGCGTGTCGAGGAAATGCGCGTCGATGGAATCAGGCGAGGCGAGCACGGCGTTGTAGCCGCCCTGGACCATGCGGGTGCAGCCCGCGCGGCCGAGCAGACCCTTGACGACGACGGTCACGGACAGATGGGGCGAGCGGTCGGCGGCGTGAAGGGCCGCGCAAAGCCCGGCGCCTCCCGCGCCCAGGATCAGGAGATCAGTTTCCAGGATGTCGATGGTGCGCTCCGGCGAGACTATAGCCCCGGGCCGGGACCGGACGCAACGCGTGAGACCCGATCAGCGGATGGGCGCCTTGAGCAGGTAGTCGATGAGGTCCTTGGACGGGCCCTCGTCCCACGCGCGAGTGCCCATGACTCGCCCGACCAGCCTGTGATCTCGGCCGATGAGATATGCGGTAGGAGTCGCCCGCACCCCGTAGATGTCCGCGACGACACCATTGGTGTCGAGCAGAACGACCGGCGAGAGGCCGCGGCTCTGGATCCAGGGCGCGACCTCCTCCCTCTTGTCCTTGATGTTCACCGCCACCACGGTAAAGCGGCGGTCCTTGAGCTCGCGCCCGAGCTTCTCGATGGACGCGGGCATCTCCTCCGCGGCGTACGTCGAGGCCGTCGTCCAGAAGTAGAGCAGGACGACATGGCCCGTGAAGTCGGACAGCCCCACCCGCCTGCCGTCGGGCCGTACGAGGGTGAACGGCGGCGGGTCCTGGCCGACCAGGGGATGCAGCCGGGCGGCCGAGATCAGCCGGTCGAGCTCGGTCCTGGCCTTGAGCCGGCTCTTGTCGACCTGGGCCTGAGCCGGACACGCGACCACGGCCATCGACAGGGCCAGGAGGAGCGCCGTCGCCGAGTGCGGCCGGCGGATCACGCCGGCTTGACCTCGACGGCGCCCTCGAAGCGGCCACCATGAGTGTCGAAGAAGACGACCTTGAGAGTGGCGGGCTCGCTCGCCCGGAAGGCAAAACCGAAGGTGGGATTCTCTCCGATGGAAGTCGAGGTGTCGAATTCGGCGATGTCCTGGCCCGCATAGCTCACGACGACGCGATTGATGAAGCGGTAGTTTCTGTCCACCGACTTGCCGGCCTTTCGCTCGACGCGCTCATTAGGGTGGATGACGAGCGCCCGGGCCCGCACCACGGAGCCGCGCGCTATCGTGGCCGGCACCCGGATCCTGACCTCACCCAGCGCGCTCATACGGCGCAGCCCGCCACGACGACGCGCACCGTCCGTTTGACCATGAGGAGCGCGCCGTCCTGCATCTCGGCCACCGCGCGCACGTCGCCGGTATCGGCCAGGCGGAGAATGGTGGCGACATAGGCCTGGCCGCAGGCCGGCGTGAGGTTGAATTTCGCGTTGAGGGGGCGCGGGTTCTTGTCCGACAGGACGTAGATGGCCTTGACGTAGCTCTGCGGCGTCATCGGTGACTTCACCTCGACCGACATCGCCACGTTGCCGCCGTCCTCGGCGATGAGCGGCAGGTCGAGATTGATGACCGAGGCGCCGTCACGGATGGGGCGGCCGCCGAAAAGCCGCTGCATCGTCTTGTCGACGGGCTCCTCCGGAGCGAGGCTGGCGAGGGATCCCTGGGCGGCGGCATCGCGCGGGATCCATGCGCAGGCCATCGCCACCGCGGCGGCCGCCTCCAGCACTTCCCGTCTGGTCAGAGCAGGCTCGGGCATGACTCCATGATGCCGCGCTCCATGACCGCAGCCAAGCGTCAAGGATCGAGACGGTAGGTCGTGGTTTCCGGCTTGAACGCGCGCGGCAGCCACCGCGGGCGCCGGCGCCCGCCGGGGCCCGGCGCCGGCCGCGTCATGGCGAGCCAGTCCCGGTAGACCTGATGCGACCGCCTCGTGTCGACGACGACGTCCCCGTAGCGGTCTCCGGTCTCGGGGCGCACCACGCGCACCTTCTGATGCCAGCAGTGCTGGCCGCTGACCGGGTCGGGATGCACGGGGAAGGTGAGGTTCTGGTGCACGCCCGGATCCTCCCACCATACGCGCGAGGAATCAGGATCCGCGCTCGTGAAAGGCTTGACCCCGTGGACATGGCGGAGCCGCCAGCGCCCGTCCTCCAGATGCTGCATGTCCACAAGCGCGGTGGACCAGCGCTCACCGCCCATCTCCTCCTGGAGACGCCAGCGGCCGAGGTGATGCGAGCAGGCGACGACCCCGGGGCGAATCGACTCGGTGACCCAAGCCCTGTCCACGAAGTGGCCGATCTCCGTCTCGACCCTGAGCAGGTCGCCGGTGGTGACGCCCAGCCGTCCGGCGTCCTCCGGGTGAAGCCAGAGCGGATTCTTGTGTGAGATCTCATAGAGCCACTTGGCATTCCCGGAGCGAGAATGGATGAGGGTCGGCAGCCTGAAGGTCGGCAGCAGAAGCATCTCGCCCTTCGCCCTGTCGATCGCGGACCAGTGCACGTGGCTCCTGCCGTACGTCGGCACCGCGTGCTCCGGCCACTTCCAGTCCTTGAGCGTCTTCGAGTAGAACTCGAGCTTCCGCGACGGCGTCGGGAAACCGGCCCGCAGCGCTCCATCCACCTCCACGCCCACCGCCGCGCCGTTCCTGGCGGCCACCCGTGTGACCGGGTCCACCGCCGCGCCCTCCTGCTCGGCGGGCGAGAGCTTCGTCTCGTGGGTGCGGTAGACCTGGTCCTCGACGAGGAAGGCTCCATACTTGCGCATGTACGCAAGCGGCGTCAGCCCCTGGCGCGCCGCCGCCTCGGGCAATCCGGGAACGCTGTGCTCGAAGATCCAGCGGTACAGCTCCTCGATCCTGAGCTTCTCCCCCGCCCGGTACGGTGACTCGAAGTACTTGCGGATGCCGAGGGAGCCGTCGGGATCGATGCGCCACGACAGCTCGATCCAGAACTCGTCCTCCTCCCACACCTGCCCCAGCCCCGCGGCTTCGTGCGCCTGCCACGTGAGATCGAAAGTCCGGCCCTGACGCTCGAGCGCCACGCGCAGCACGGGCTGGCGGAAGCCTATCCAGCGCGCGGCGTGCGTCTCCTGGCTCATGAGGTCGTGGCGCTCGGAGGCATGCCCCATGGGCAGCACGTAGTCGGAGAACCACGCCGTCTCGCTCCAGATGGGCGTGAGGCAGGCATGCCGCTCCACCTGCGCCTCGTCCGTCAGCATCTCGATCCACGACATGCCGTCGGGATTGGTCCACACGGGGTTGTAGACGCGGGTGAAGTACATCGCGAGCTTGCCGCGGCCTTCCTTGAGGAAGTGCGGGAGCAGGAAGCTCATCTCGAAGAAGGCCAGCGGGTACTCGCGCGGCATGAGGAGCTCGCTCCACACCTTGGCGGGCGGCGGCATCATGGGCGGCGCGGGCACGGCCTTGTTCCACGCGCTGGGCGCCGTGCCTCCGGGCACCGCGACGGCGCCCATCAGCACCACGACGAGCTCGAGGGCGCGGGCGACTTCCCAGCCGAAGAGATTGCCCGCCGCGGCATTGCGCCAGACATGGCTCGAGAGCGCCCCGCCGGCGCGGCCGATCTCGCGCGCCACTTCCTCGATGCGCGCGGCCGGGACACCCGTCTCTGTCTCGGCGAAAGCCGGCGTGTACGGCGCGTAGATCTCGCCGAGCGCGCGCTCGAACTCCTCGAAGCTGACCGGCGCCCCCGGCCGCTCATGGATCAGGTACTCCTCCCAGTTGACCCAGCGGCGGACGAACTCGCGGTCCCAGGTGCCCTCGCGCAGCAGCACGTGGGCGAAGGCCAGGAGGAGCGCGGCCTCGGTCCCCGGCCACGGCGACAGCCAGTAGTCCGCCATGGACGCCGTATTGCTCAGCCGCGTGTCCACCACGCACACCTTGGCGCCCGCCATCTTGCCCTCGATGATGCGCTGGGCATGCGGGTTGAAGTAGTGGCCCGCCTCGAGATGCGAGGACAGCAGCAGGATGAAGCGCGCGCGGCCGTGATCCGGCGAGGGCCGGTCGAACCCGTGCCAGAACGCGTAGCCGGCCCGCGCCGAGGCGGAGCAGACATTGGTGTGGCTATTGTGGCCGTCGATGCCCCACGCGTGAAAGACACGCTGGAGATACACGAGCTCGTGGCCGGGCCTGCCCAGGTGGTACATGATCTCCTTCTGCCTGCCCTCGACGAGCGCCGAGCGGATGCGGCCGGCGATGTCGTCCAGCACCTCGTCCCACGTCGTGCGCTCCCACTTACCCTCGCCGCGCTTGCCGGCGCGCTTGAGGGGATAGAGGATGCGCTCCGGATCCTGGACCTGGTTGAGCGTTGCGGGACCCTTGGCGCAGTTGCGGCCGCGGCTGCCCGGATGCTCCGGATTGCCCTCGAACTTCTGGATCTTGAGCGTCTGCTTGTCCACGTAGGCGAGGAGCCCACAGCCGGCCTCGCAGTTGAAGCAGATGGTCGGGACCAGCGTGTAGTGACGCGGCACGCGCTTCGGCCACGCCTTGGAGTCGTACTCCTCCCAGTCATTCCACCGGTCGACGGGCGGATAGCGATTGAGGCCGGCGGCCGGCGGATCGAGGTCGCGGGCGTGCGGGTGGAGCGGCTCGGCCATCTTGTCGGTCATTGCGTCCTCAGGAGAGGGGAAGGGCCTGACCGGCGCGGACCCAGAGATCTTCCCAGAGCCACAATCCGCCCAGGGCCAGAATGGAGGCGGCCACGGGAGTCGCGGGATAGAACGGGCTCATGAGCAGCAGGACCGGCACGATGGTGCCGCCTACCACCACACCCCACCAGAACCGGGCGCGGTACGGCCCGCGGGTGATCAATCGCGCGGCGCGGGCGGCATCGTGGCTCGCATGCGTGGTCAGCGTTTCGGCGAGAAGCACGAGGGCGCTCGCGACCAGCAAGAGCCAGAGCGCCCCGGCGAGGCCCTGGGCCACGCGCAGGTCGCCGATGAAGAAGATGACCGCGAGCAGGAGGCTCGCGCATCCGGCGGTCGCGGCGGCCACGAAGAGATGCGGCAGGACGAGCGGGCTTTGCCAGAAGTCGCGCCCTTCGGCCTGGCCGAAGAGAAAGGCGCTATAGCCTGCCGACCCCGCAGCCACGAGCAGCGCGGGCCAGGCCAGCACGAGGAGCGTGCCGGCGCTCTGTCTCCAGCCCGCGATGAGCCAGAGGGCGGCCAGGAAGCCGTGAGCCATAAGGATCCACCCACCCCAGACGAGCCACGAGCGCCAGTTGGGCTTGAACAGGAGGTAAAGGAAGCGCTCCGGGCGCTTGAGGTCGAGTACGAGGAGCGCCGTCGTGAGCGCGAGAAGGATCAGGCTGATCGCCGGGGCCGCGATCCCCGCCACCGGTCCGGCAGCCGACAACCCGCCGATCGTCGCGATCGCCGCGACGAGCAGCGCGCCCGCGGCTATCGACTTGGTCCAGAGGTAGGTCGAGACCTTCCAGCCCCAGGCCCGCTCGGGATGCGCCACGTCGTAGACCGTTCGCGCCATGCGCAAGAGATCGATCCCGTCATTGCCGACGGGAGCCGACGTCCGCGCGATATTGGAGCCGCCCGGCACGGGTATAGCGCTCCCCTCGGCGAAGAGGTACCCGTTACCGCGCTCCTGCATGCCCGGCGTCAGCGCAGCCTCGTCGGCGCCCAGATAGAAGAGCTTGGGCTGAGTCCCCTGCTCCGGCTTTCTCACGGCTGTCTGCTGCCCCGCCACGAGGCGCGCGATCGGAGAGCCGGGATCGTCGAGATCCCCCGGCACGATGGCCTGCACCGGGCACACGATGACACAGGCAGGTTCGAGCCCGACTTCGATCCGGTGGGCGCAGTAGTGGCACTTGGCCGCGGTCTGCGTCTCCGGGTCGATGTAGAGCGCGTCGTAGGGGCAGGCCTGCATGCACGACTTGCAGCCGATGCAGCGGTCGCCGTCGAAGTCCACGATGCCGTCGGGGCGCCGGTACAGCGCCACCGTCGGGCAGATGGTGACGCACGGGGCATTGTCGCAGTGATTGCAGCGCATCACGGAGAAGTAGCGCCGCGTATCGGGGAACGTGCCCTTCTCGATGTACTTGACCCAGGTGCGGTTCACGCCGAGCGGCACCTGGTTCTCTTCCTTGCAGGCGACGGTGCAGGCATGGCAGCCGATGCACTTCCGCTGATCGATCACGAAGCCGTAGCGCATGCCGGTCAGGCCTTCTCTTGGTTGATCAACTCAGCACTCGCCTCGCCGGCAACAGCCCCGGCTCAGCTCGAACGGCGGATCGATCACGAAGCCGTAGCGCATGCCGGTTAGGCCTTCTCTTGGTTGATCAACTCAGCACTCGCCTCGCCGGCAACGGCCCCGGCTCAGCTCGAACGGCGGATCGATGACGAATCCGTAGCGCATGCCGGGGAGGATGATAGCCCGGTTCGGTCTCGGGCTACAGCGCTTTGATGATGAGGCGGATCCCGACGAAGACCAGCGCCATGACGAGCGCCCGGATGATCCAGACCCCGTGCATGCGCTGGGCGAGCCGGGCTCCCACCTGCGCGCCCACCACCACGCCCATGGCCAGCGGCACCACCCGATAGGCCGTTCCCGCCAGCGTTCCCGCGACCAGGTGCACCGTGGAGCCCACGAACGTCATGACGGTGAGCGTGAAGTGCGAGGTGGCGGCCGCTACGTGAACTGGAAAGTTCAGCAGGTTGACCATGACCGGCACGTGGATGAAGCCGCCTCCGATCCCCAGGAGGCTCGAGACGAAGCCGATGACGACGCTCAGGGCAACACCCAGGATGGGGTTGTAGCTCCACGCATGGGTCGCCCCTTCCCTGTCGACGATGCGCCGGGGAAAGCGGAAGCGCCCGTGGTACTCGCCTGCCCCGACGACGGGTCGCATCATCAGGAAGGCCGAGACCCCGACGAGCAGCACACCGACCATGAGATCGAAGGGTCGACGCGGGATCAGGCTGGTAGTCAGGGCACCGAGGATGGCGCCGGGAATGGTGGCGGCCGACAGGAGAAGCCCGGAGCCGTAGTCCACGCGTCTGAGCCGCGCGTAGGCGATGGTACCGGAGAGCGCGTTGAAGAACACCACGGCCAGGGAGATGCTCGCGATCGTGTCCGGGCTCTCGTGAGGATAGAAGAGCAGCAGGAGCGGGACGAGGATGAAACCGCCACCCGCGCCGATGATGGTGCCGTAGCCGCCGATCACCAGTCCTGCGGGAATCAACCAGAGCCATTCGGACAAGAGCCGGACAATCCTCCCGCCCGATTCTGCCACGGATCGCCAGAGGCCCGCCGATCTCTCTGGCTAGCGCAGGCTGGAATAGTAGGCGGCCAGATCCGAAAACTGATTGTCCGGGATGATCCGCATCAGGGCCTTCTTCGCCGCGAGCAGCGGGTCGCCCGGGTCCCGCGTGTCCTGCTTGAAGAGAAGCATCTGCTGGGCCAGATAGCCCGGCGGCTGGCCGGCAAGTCCAGGGATCAGGCGCCCGGCGTCACCCCTGCCGTCGCTTCCGTGGCAGATCACGCACTGGGCCGCGGCCACCTTGCCTTTGGCCACGGCGTCGGGGGACACGCGGATGAGCGTGGGCTCGCGCTTCTGCGCGGCAAAGAACGCCGCGATCTGCTCCAGTCCCAGGAACTGGATCTCCTTGGCATAGGGCTCCATCTCGGGCGACGAGCGCTTGCCCGCGGCGTAGTTCTCGATCTGCCGCTTGAAGTACGCGGGATCGAGCCCCGCGATGATCGGCATCATGTCCGACTTGCTATTGCCGGTCTGCCCGTGACAGGCGGAGCACGTGATGACCTTGGGAAAGCCCGGGTTGTCGAGGGGGCCGGCGGCGTGCGCGGCGCCGAGTCCGGCCAGAAGCGCCAGCACGGCGGCCGCGAGGGCCGCCGTGATGCGAGTCGTCGTCATGGCCGCCATCCCCTCTACGACAGCACGTCGGCCCAGATGCTCTGCCGCCAGCCTTCGGCGCGCTGGGCAACGGAGACGCTCTGCGCAGGCGTGAGCTTCTGCTCGATCTGGACTACCTTGCCGTTCTCGATCTTGTAAGAGTTGACCACCGCGATGGCCTCTTTGTCGCTGACCCAGCTGTAGCAGGTATTGCCGGGCGGCATGAGGGGCACGGGCTGGCCGTTGAGCAGACTCACGATGCTGAGCGCCGCCGCCTTGCCCATGGCATTGGCGACATTGCCCGACTTCGGCACGGGCAACCCGATCGTCGCGTCGCCGATCACGTGGACGTCCTTCTGTTTCACCGACTCGTAGGTGACGTGATCCACCTCGCACCAGCGCTTGTCGGCGCCGACGAGGTCGGCCTGGACGGCGATGGCGCCGGCTCGCTGGGGCGGGATGAGATTGAGCACGTCGTACTTGACGCGGTCGAACTCGGTGCGGACTTCCCTGGTCGAGGTGTCGACGGCGATGACCTTGTTCGAGGCCCGGTAGTCGATGTTCGGATAGGCCTGCCAGGCCGTCCGGAAGAGTGCCGTCTTCGAGACGATGTTCTGGTTCGCGTCGAGCACGATCACCTTGCTCTTGGGCTTGTTCTGCTTCAGATACCAGGCGACCTGGCAGATGCGCTCGTACGGGCCGGGCGGGCAGCGGTAGGCCACGGGCGGCACGGTCAGGACGAAGACGCCGCCGTCCTGCATGGACTGGATCTGGCGCGCCAGCTCCACCGTCTGCGGCCCCGCCTTCCAGGCGTGGAGCACGGTGTCCCGGGCGGCGGCCAGCCCCTCGACCTGATCCCACTGGAAGTCGATGCCGGGGGAGACGACGAGCCGGTCATAGGCGAGATAGCCCTCGCCGATGCGCACGCGCTTGGTGTCCGCCTCGATCGCGGTGGCCGTTTCGTTGATGATGCGGACGCCGCGGCTCCTGAGACCGTCATAGGATCGCGTCAGGCTCTCGATGCTCCGCAGCCCGCTCAGCACGAGATTGCTGAACGGACAGGAGATGAAATCCTTGTTGGGCTCGAGGAGCACCACCTCGATGGACGGATCAGCCATGCGCACGTATCGCGCGGCGGTGGCGCCGCCCCATCCGCCGCCGATGACCACCACCCGCCGGCCGCTCTTCGGCGCGATGTCTCCCTTCACGGTGCTCGCACAGCCGGCCAGGCCCAGACCCAATCCCATGCCGGCAGCCGAGGAGCGGAGGAAGTCTCTCCGCGTCAGCGCGCTTATTGCTCTATCTCCCCGCGCGTCGAATTCACGCTTTCCTGGCCGATGAACCGGCGCCCCGGCTAGAGACCGAGCGCTCGCCCGACTCTGGCAAGCACCTGCGCCTCGTCACCGTCCAGGTGCACAGGCTCGGCAAGCGGCGGAGGCGGGTTCTTGATACCGGCGCCCGTGAGCACCATGACGATGCGAGAGCCGGCGTCGAGGTCTCCCGTTTCCTTCATCTGACACAGCGCGGCCAGCGTGGCCGCCGCCTCTGGCGAGGTCCAGATACCCTCGACGCGCCCGAGGAGCTTCTGGGCGTCGATGATGTCCGTCTCGCTCACGCTCCGCGCGTGCCCGCCCGTGTCCCGCATGATCTTGAGCATCTGTCGCCCGGCGAAGGGCCCGGGCACCCGGAGCCCCGGGGCGTTGGTGACCGGATTCTCCCAAAGCGTCGTCGTCTCGGCCTTGTCCTCCCAGGCCTTGACGAGCGGCGCGCAGCCTTCGGCCTGCACCGCGATGAAGCGGGGCTGCGCGGCCTTGATCCAGCCCATGGCCGCGAGCTCGTCAAAGGCCTTCCAGATGCCGACGAGACCGGTGCCGCCGCCCGTCGGGTACATGAGGAGATCCGGCGTGTCCCAGCCGAGCTGCTCGGCCATCTCCAGCCCCATGGTCTTCTTGCCCTCGAGGCGGTAGGGCTCCTTCAGCGTGGCGAGATCGAACCAGCCGATCTTCGAGGCGATGCCGCCGATCAGCTTGCCGGCCGTGGCGATGGAGCCGTCCACGGTGAAGACATGGGCGCCCGCGATGACGGCCTCGGCGACGGCAGCCTCCGGCGTGCCGCGCGGCACCACCACGGCAACGGGGATACCGCCGCGCGCGCCGTAGACGGCCGCGGCGCCGCCCGCATTTCCCGCGGACGGGATCATCACCCCCCGGACGCCGAGCGTCCGCGCCTTGGTGAGCGCCATGCCGAGGCCGCGCGCCTTGAAGGATCCGGTCGGGTTCTGCCCCTCGTCCTTGCCCCAGAGGTGGCGAAGTCCCAGGTGCCGCGCCATCCGTGGTAACGGGATGAGCGGCGTGCCTCCCTCGCCGAGGGTGATGGGCTCCTCGTTCGGATCGAGCGGGGTGAGCTCGCGGAAGCGATACATGCCGGGCGGACGCCGGAGGAGGTCGTCCTTGCCGACGGAGGCCGCGACCTTCGGCAGGTCGTACCGCACGGCCAGCATCTGGCCGCAGGCCTCGCAGACGGTGAGAAGACGGCCGGCCTCGTGCCGCCGGCCGCAGACAGTGCACTCGATGTGGGAGACGAAGCTCGCGAAGGGGCTAATGGGCCTTCTCTTTCTCCGCCTTCGCGGCGGCGACGACCTTTTCCGCGAGGTGTGCCGGCACCTCTTCGTAGTGTGAGAACTCCATGGAGTAACCGCCGCGTCCGCCCGTCATCGAGCGGAGCGACGACTCGTAGGTCAGCATCTCGGCCATGGGTGCCTGCGCGCGCACGGACACGACTTCGCCGTCGGGCTCCATGCCGACGATGCGCCCGCGGCGGCCGTTGAGGTCGCCGATGACGTCGCCCGCGTGATCGGACGGCGCCGTCACCTCGATGTTCATCACGGGCTCGAGCAGGATCGGGTGCGCCTCGACGAAGCCCTTCTGCAGACCCATGGACGCCGCGATCTGGAAGGCCATGTCGGAGGAATCCACATCGTGATAGGAGCCGTCGTAGAGAGTGACCTTGAGATCCACCACCGGGTAGCCCGCGTAGATGCCGCGCTTCATGCACTCGCGCACGCCCTTCTCCACGGACGGGATGAAGTTGCGCGGCACCGCCCCCCCGAAGATGTCGTCCACGAACTCGAAGCCGCCGCCCCGCTGGAGGGGCTCGATCTTGAGCCAGACGTCGCCGTACTGGCCGCGCCCGCCCGTCTGCTTCTTGTACTTGCCCTGCACCTCCGAGCGCCCCTTGACCGTCTCCTTGTAGGGAATGCGCGGCGGCAGCACGCTCACGTCCACGTTGTACTTGCGCTTCATGCGCTCCACCACCGTCTCGACATGGAGCTGTCCCATGCCGGACACGAGGAGCTGCTTCGTCTCCGGGTCGAAGTGGTGATGGAGCGTGGGATCCTCTTCGGTCATCCGGTGGAGCGCCGTCGAGATCTTGTCTTCGTCGCCGCGCGTCTTGGGCTGGATGGCGAAGGAGATGGCGGGCTCCGGGAAGGCGATGCCGGGGAGGACGGCGGGATTCGCCTCGTCGCAGAGGGTGTCGCCGGTCAGCGTGTCCTTGAGCTTGGCTACGACGCCGATCTCACCCGGGCCGAGGGTCTCGACCTGCTTCTGCGTCTTGCCTTGAAGCCAGCCGACATGCCCGATGCGTTCCTTGGCGCCCCGCGTCGAATTGAAGACCTGGCTGTCGGCCTTGAAGGTGCCGGAGTAGACGCGGAAGAGCGAGAGCTTGCCCACATGGGGATCGGCGATGGTCTTGAAGACCACGGCGGCCAGCGGCGCCTTGGGGTCGGCGGCCCGCGTGACGACCTGCTTGTTCCGGGGGTCGCTGCCTTCGATCACGGCGGCCTCCGCGGGCGACGGGAATTCCTTGATGAGGAGATCCAGCAGGGGCTGCACACCGATACCGCGGGTGGCCGCGGCGGCGAGCACGGGCACGAGGGCGCCGGCGCCTATCGCCTTGCCGAGGGCCGTCAGCATCTCCTCCTCCTCGATGCCGCCGGCTTCGAGATACTTGGCCAGGAGATCGTCGTCCGTCTCGGCCACAGCCTCCATGAGCTTCTCGCGCCAGGACTTGGCGTCGTCCATGATGTCGCCGGGGATGTCCGCCTCCTTCACCTTGCCGTCGGCGGTGAGGAGCGCCTTCATGGCGACGAGGTCGACCACACCCTTGAAGCCGGCCTCCGTCCCGATCGGCACCTGGAGCGGGCAGAGCCGGCCCTTGAGGCGCTTCTGGAGGGACTCGAGGGCACGGTAGAAGTCGGCACGCTCGCGGTCGAGCCGGTTGATGACGATGGCCCGCGGTAGGCCGTACTCGTTGGCGTACTTCCACACCTTCTCGGTCTGCACCTGCACGCCGGCGACGGCGTCGACGACGATCACGGCCGCGGTCGCGACACGGAGCCCCGCGCGTGCGTCCGCCACGAAATCCCCGTACCCCGGGGTGTCGATCAGGTTGAAATGGTGGCCCTTCCAGTCACAGTAGGCGACCGACGTGCCGAGCGAGATCTTTCGCTTGATCTCGTCGGGATCGAAGTCGGTCGTGGTGGTGCCATCGTCGACCTTCCCGAGCCGGTTCGTGGCGCCGGTGGCGAACAGGATGGCCTCCACCAGGGATGTCTTGCCGACCCCGCCGTGACCCGCGAAGCCGACGTTACGGATCTTGGAAATGTCCGTCGCCATGCTTGCCTCCCCGTGCCGCGTTGCGAAGGGAAACTTCGACTGCCGGAGAACGGGCGATGTGGGGAGGGATGCTACCACAGTGTTACGGAGTGTTCCAGAGGAGCGGGATCCTTGCCGGGCGGTTGGCGGATCAGCTTGCCGGTCTTGTCGATCGCAATCTTGTCGTCGTTGCCGATGATCATCAGCTGGGCGTCGGCGACGAGCGGCATCAGGGCAAAGGCCACCGCGAGGGCCAGCGTCATTGCTGAACGCACGCGGGATCCCCCTATGCTCCGACGGAAGTGGAGTCTACGGGCGGACGACCTTGTTGGCGAGGACGCCGATCTTCTCGACCTCGGCTTCCATGCGGTCCCCCGCCTTGAGGAAATTCCCGGTGGCGGCGCCCACGCCGTCCGGCGTGCCCGTGGCGATGATGTCGCCCGGGAGCAGCGTCATGGCCAGCGACAGCACCTCGATGCACTGGTCGACCGGGAAGATCATCTTGCTGGTATTGCTCGACTGACGCACCTGGCCGTTGACACGCATGACGATGTTCAGGGACTGGGGGTTGGGAATCTCGTCGGCGGTGACGAGGACCGGGCCCATGGGGCAGAACGTGTCGAGCGACTTGCCCTTGAACCACTGCGTGTGACGCTTCTGGAGGTCGCGGGCCGTCACGTCATTGATGATGGTGTAGCCGAAGACGTGGCTGAGCGCGTCCGCGCGGCTGATGTCGCGGCCGCCCGTGCCGATCACCGCCGTCAGCTCCACCTCATAATCGAGCTCGCTGGTGACCGCGTGGTGCACCACGTCGTCGCCGGGGCCGATCACCGCCGTTCCCGGCTTCGTGAAGTACACGGGATGCTCCGGCACCGCGGCGCCCCGTTCCGCCGCGTGGTCGGCGTAGTTGCGGCCGAGGCAGAACACGTTGCGCGCCGGGTGCGGAATGGGCGCGAGCAGCCGCACGCGCTTGAGCGGATAGGCCACCTTGCGCTTCGCCAGCTCCTCGATGGCCTGCTGGCCCACGAGTCCCTTGCCGTACTCCCAGGCCTCACGGGCCAGTGCCAGCGAGGTTGGGCCGCCTTGTATCAGCTCGAGCAGGCTCTTGGGGAAGCCGCCACGACCGCGCCGGACGGTGCCGCGCTGGATCGCCAGCTCCTTGGCGAGGCCGCTCAGATCCAGCACGGACTCATTCCAGACCGCGCCGGGCTTGGGCTCTCCTCTGCCGCGCCGGAACGTGACGAAGCGCATGACTACTCCCCCACCGCGGCGCCGCTGCGCGGCGGCAAGGTCTTGCCCGTCCGGCGGGCGATGTCCTCGAGCTCTCGCGGCAGCCCGAAGCGCACGTCCTCCTCGACGACGTGCACCTCCCTCACTGGGGCGACATGCTCACGCTGGAGCGCCTCGACGACCTCGGTGACGAGAAACTCCGGTGTCGAAGCGCCGGCCGTCACGCCGATCCGCTTCGAGCCCTCCAGCCACTCGGCACGGATATCGTTCTTGTCGTTGATCAGGTAAGAAGGTGTGCCCATCACCGTCGAGACCTCCACGAGACGGTTGGCGTTCGAGCTGTTGGCCGCGCCGATGACCAGCAGCACATCCACGGCGCCCGCCACCGTCTTGGCGGACGCCTGGCGATTCTGGGTCGCATAGCAGATGTCATCCTTGGCGGGCCCGGCGATCTTCGGGAACCGGCGCCGAAGCGCCTCGATGCAGTCCCGGGTGTCGTCCACGGACAGGGTCGTCTGCGTCAGGTACGCGACCTTGTCCGGGTCGGGAATCTGCAGCCGGTCCACTTCCTCGGGATGCGCGATGAGGAACATGCGCTCCGGCGCCTCGCCCATGGTGCCCACGACCTCGTCGTGGTCCGCGTGGCCTACCAGCACGATGCTGTAGCCCTCCCGCGCGTAGCGGATGGCTTCGAGGTGCACCTTGGTGACGAGCGGGCACGTCGCGTCGATGACATGCAGACCGCGCCGCTGGGCCTCGTGGCGCACGGCCGGCGACACACCGTGGGCGCTGAAGATGACGGTGGCGTCGTCGGGCACCTCGTGAAGCTCGTCCACGAAGTGCGCGCCCTTGGCGCGGAGCGCCTCGACCACGTGCCGGTTATGGACGATCTCGCGCCGGACGTAGACGGGCGGCGGGCACACCTGCAGCGCCAGCTCCACGATATCGATGGCGCGGTCCACGCCGGCGCAAAAGCCGCGAGGACCCGCCAGCACGATCTCCTGCAATGGGATGGTCGCCATAATCTCCTCAGGCCGTCGACGGCTCGATCAGAACCTTGAGCGCCAGGCCCCGATCCATGAGCCCCAAAGCCTCGCGCACCTGACCGAGGCCCATCGTGTGGGTCAGCAGTCCGTCCGGCACCAGGCTGCCCGACTCGAGCAGCGACACCGCCTGCCGGATCAAGGCCGGCGTGTGGTGGAACGCTCCCACCAGCGCCAGCTCTTCGTAGTGCGCCCGCCGCGTGTCTACTGTGACGGTGGTGCCCGGTGCGCAACCGCCAAAGAATACCACGGTCCCTCCTCGGCCGACAGCCGCCATGGCCTGCTCCCACACTTCGGGGCGACCCGTCGCGTCCACCGCCACGTCGACGCCGGCGCCGCCCGTCGTCTCACGAAGCAGACTGACCAGGTCGGCACCGTGAGATGCGTCGAGACACTGCGCGATGCCGAGGGTCCTCACACGGTCGAGCCGCCAGCCCGGCTTGCCGACGAGGAGCGCCCGCGCGCCCCGCTGCGCCGCCACGAGGGCGAGGAGGCAGCCGAGCGGCCCGTGGCCGATCACTGCGATCGTCATCCCACGCTCGACGCGCCCACGCTCGATTCCAAGCAGCGCGCAGGCCAGGGGCTCGGCGAAGGCGGCGCGGCGCGCGGGCACCGACGGGCTCAGCCGCACGACGTTGACGGCCACGAGCCGGGGCGGGAGCGCGATGTACTCGCCGTAGGCCCCGTTGACGAAGAGGAGATCCTCGCAAAGATTCTGGCGGCCCATTCGACACCAGCGGCAGGCGCCGCAGGGTGCCGAGTTCGCCGCGACGACACGGTCACCTTCATTGAATGCGGAGACGCCGCGGCCGACCCGCGCGACGGTGCCCGCGAGCTCGTGGCCGAACACCGTGGGCACGTGCGGGATCATCACTGGATGCCCGCGCCGGAGCACCTTGACGTCGGTGCCGCAGGTGAGCGCGGCCTCGATCCTGACCACGAGCTCACCCGCCGCGGGCTCGGGCACCGGAAGGTCCTCGAGGCGCAGATCGCCTGGCCCGTAGAAGACTTGGGCTTTCATTTAACTGCGGGGGCCTCGAAATGGCCCCCGCACTCCCCCACTTTTGCGCCTGCGCGCCCTCGCCGGGCGCGCTCCTGCATTCATGCGCGGACCGGGGTCATGCACTCCGCCCTCCCCCCACTTTTGCGCCTGCGCGCCCTCGCCGGGCGCGCCCCTGCAGTCATGCGCGGACCGGGGTCATGCACTCCGCCCTCCCCCACTTTTGCGCCTGCGCGCCCTCGCCGGGCGCGCCCCTGCAGTCATGCGCGCACCGGGGTCATGCACTCCGCCCTCCCCCCACTTTTGCGCCTGCGCCGGGGATGCGGCTGCATCGATAGGGGTGCCGGAGTCATGGTGTTATGTAGACCTTCACGGCTTCTTGGCGCCGCATCAGCTCGACGCCGTAAGCCAGCTTGGCCAGCGGCAGCCTGTGAGTGATGAGGCCGTCCACCGAGATCTGGTTGCGGCTCAGGAGATCGAAGGCCTCGCGCAGCTCCAGGGGCGAGGACGAGTACGTCGCCGAGAGCGTCAGCTCGCGATGGTAGAGCTCGGCGAGAGCCAGCGGCAGTGTCTCTCCCGACCCACCCGCGAAATAGTGGATCTGCCCGCCGTCACGCGCGCGGGCCGCGGCCCAGGGCAGGAGCGCCGCGCCGCCCGCCGTCAGCATGACGACGTCTCCGCCTCGGCCCTCGGTCGCTTCGCGCAGCGCCCGATCGAGGTCGGAATCCGAGTCGAGGACTCGCGCTCCCGCGGCGCGACCGAGCGACCGGCGGGCAGGAACAAGATCCGCCCCGAAAACCGTGAGGCCTCTGAGCTGAAACGCCTGGATGAGCAGGCAGCCGATGGAGCCGAGCCCAACCACGACCGCGGTATCGCCCGCCTCCACCCGGCAGCGCTTGACGGCCCGCAGGCAGCAGGCCAGCGGCTCGGTGAAGGACGCCGTCTCATCGCTCATTGCGGCCGGCAGCGCGAAGGTCGCATGCTCGACATTGGGCGCGGGGACGCGGCAGAGCTCCGCGAATCCTCCCGGGTCAAGATTGATGCGCTTGAAGTGTCGGCACATGGATGGGCTGCCGCGCTGGCAGTAGTGACAGGTGAAGCAGGGAACGTGGTGGGCGGCGACGATGCGCTCGCCGACGCGGAACCGCGCGACGCCCCTGCCCACCGCCGCCACCTCACCCACGACTTCGTGCCCGAAGACGGCGGGCGCCTTCGTGTCCGGGCTCGTCACCTTGAGGATGTCCGACCCGCAGAGGCCGCAGCCACGCACGCGCACGAGCAGCTCGCCGGGGCCGGCCGCTGGCTCGGGCCATTCCCGGAGCTCGAGCGTGCCGGAGCCGGTATAGACCCCCGCTTTCACGGGCGTCGCTCTCCCCACCGCGACCGGGCCCAGCAGCGAAGGGCAATGGCGAGCTTCCTGGGCGTGGGCACGCTCACGCGCCCGTCGAAGACACGGAAGCGCCGTCGCTCCATGAGCCTGAGGAGCGCAAAGTACGTGCGTCCCATGATCTCGGCGGCAAAGAGCGTATGGGCGTCCGCGCGAGGGAGGGCCGCCCACGCGCGCTCGTAGTACGAATGCGCGCGGGCCGCCTCGTGCTCCATCAGGCGGACGAACCCGGGCGTGTAGCGCCCCGCCGCGAGGTCCTCCGCGGTCACACCGAAGCGCGCGAGGTCCTCCTGTGGCAGGTAAACGCGCCCGGCGCAGGCGTCGGGCTGGACGTCGCGCATGATATTGGTCAGCTGCAGCGCCACCCCGAGGTTCACCGCGTACTCGCGGGCCCGCATGTCCGAATAGCCGAAGATCTCGATGCAGCAGAGCCCGACGGCCGAGGCGACGCGGTAGCAATAGGGGTAGAGATCCTCGAACGTCTCGTAGGTGGACCGGTCGAGATCCATCTCCACGCCGGCGATGATCTCGTTGAGCGCCTCGCGCGGGATCCGGAAGAGCCGCACCGCCTCCTGCAGCCGCTGGGCCGCCGGGTGCTCGGGAGCGCCCTCGAAGACCTGCGCGATCTCCGCGCGCCAGCGCTCGAGCTCCTTGCGCTGGGCGGCGCGGTCGTGGCCAATGTCCACGGCGTCGTCGACGATGCGGCAGAAGGCGTACACCGCGTAGATGGCCTCCCGCTGGGGGCGCGGCAGGCAGAGGAAGGCGTAGAAAAAATTGGACCGGCTCTTGCGGGTCAGCCTCGAGACGAACTGGGTAGGATTCATGCCGCGCGGAGCTTGGCGGGCCTCGGAGCGAAGCCGCGCTCGACGAACCACCGGGCGGCGTCGCGGAGGGCGTCCTCGGCCGGGGTCTGCGGCAGTCCCAGCTCGCGCACCGCCTTGGCGGCGCTGAAGTACATGCGCTTCCGCCCCATGCGCACGGCGTTGAGCGGCACCTGCGGCGTGCCACCCGTCACGCGCGCCGCGCCCTCCATGCAGAGCGCCGCGAGCCAGGCGACGCCATAGGGCACGCGGAATCGCGGCGGAGGCAGGCCGGTGAGGCCGGCGAGCGCGCGGAAGATCTCGATGAGGGACAGGTTCTGATTGCCCAGCACGTATTTCTGACCCACCCGCCCCCGGTCGGCCGCCAGGATATGCCCTCGGGCGACGTCGCTCACATGCACGATGTTGAGTCCGGTGTCGATGGAGCCGAGCATCTTGCCGCGGAGGAAGTCCACGACCATCTGTCCGGTCGGCGTGGGTTTCACGTCCCACGGACCCAGGGGCGTCGAGGGATTGACGATCACGATCGGAGCTCCGCGACCCGCCCACTCCTCGGCCACGCGCTCGGCGAGGAACTTGGAGGCCTTGTACGGGCCCACCATGTCCTCGAGCCCCACGGGGCTCGTCTCATCTCCCGGCGAGCCGTCCTTGGGAATGCCGAGGGCCCCCACGGTGGAGGTATAGACGATGCGCTCGGCCCCGGCCTCCGCGGCCGCTGAAAGGATATGCCGCGTCCCGTCCACATTGGCGCGATAGAGCTCGCGCGCGTCCCGCGCCCAGAGCCGATAGTCGGCGGCGACATGGTACACGCGCTTCGCTCCGGCCACCGCCGCCTTGAGCGAGCTGGGGTCCAGCAGGTCGCCTTCCGCAATCTCGACGGCGCAGCCTTCGAGAGCCGTGCGATCACCGCCCTTCCGCGCGAGCACGCGCACGGTCCGGCCGTCCGCCAGGAGCTCGCGGACGAGATTGGCGCCTACGAATCCAGTACCGCCGGTGACCAGCGCGTCCATGCCCGCGCCGCCTATGCCGCCAGCCGGGCAAGCGAGCCCGCCACGCTCTGGAGCGCCTGCCGGGTCCCGCGCCTGAGACGCAGCGCGCCGGCGAGGACGCCCGGGCGCGCGAGGGCGAGCACGCCACCGCCACGGAGGCGTCCATCGGCGCCCATCAGGCTCATGAGCTCCTCGGGCAGCGTCTCGCGAGCGTCATCGGACACGCCTCGAAGAATCATGGACGCGCAACCATGGGCCGTCGCCGCTTCGAGGATCATCGCGGACTCCATGTCCACCGCCACACCTCCGGTCGCTGCGCGAAGCGCAGCCTTGGCTTCCGGCGTGGTCACGATCTGCCTCGACGACACCATGGCACCGGTATGCGCGTTGACGCCGGTGGCCGCCGCGGCACGCTGCCCGGCGCTCGCGGTGATGGCGAGGCGGGTTCCCGCCTCACTGATCACGCTGTCGGACAGGACAATATCGCCCACCTTGAGCGCGGGATCGAGGGCGCCACACACGCCCGCCGAGATGACCAAGGGACGATCGGAGGCGTGCACGAGGGCGGGCCAGCGGTCCCTCAGAAGGCAGGCGCGAAGGCCGACGGGAGCGACGCGAAGCGTTCCGCGTCCGAAGGCCAGGAACGGCACGGACGGCAGGAGCGACAGGGAGAGCGCCCGGGCCAGGGCCCGGGTCTCGAGCTCAACCGCCGTGAGAACCAGGATCGCGACCAAGCCGGTCGGCACCGGACGCCGCGCCCCGGAGCGCCTTTTCCTTGTCCTTGCGCTCGACCCAGGCCTTCCAGCTATTGCCGGCCGCAGTGTCCTTTCCGGTGAACCTGATGGTGGCGATGTCGCGATAGGGGATGGTGAAGGGGCCGTCCCCGTGCTCGTCGAAGAGCTGGATGAAGGGCTCGGGCACGTCGGCGTTGCGGTTGTAGATGTAGCCGACGATCTCCGAGCCATCGCTCTTCACCACCGTGGTGTTGCCGCGATAGTCGAAGGCGAACTCGACCACGTCGCTGAGCGACATGTAGTCATTGATCTGCGGGACCCAGCCTTCGAGCGTCATGCCACGTCCTAGAGCTTGCCGGTGAGCGTGACCGCCACCGTCTCGGCAAATCCCTTCACCGAGCTGAAGGTGTAGTCCACCGCCGTCGCCTCGTAACCGCAGTGGACCATGCAATCGCGGCACTTCTCGTTACCGCTCTTCTTACCGTAGTTTTCCCACTGGGTGGTGTCCATCAGCTCCTGGAAGCTCGCCGCGTAACCCTCCTGGAGCAGATAGCAGGGACGCTGCCAGCCGAACATATTAAAGGTGGGGTTGCCCCACGGCGTGCACTCGAAGTCCTGCTTGCCCATGAGGAACCGGAGAAAGAGCGGCGACTGGTTGAACTTCCACTGCCGCTTGGGCTTCGAGAGCATCTCGCTGAAGAGCTGATTGGTCCGTGTCTGACGGAGGAAATGCTCCTGGTCCGGCGCCTTCGAGTAGCTGTAACCGGGGGAGAGCATCATGCCCTCGACGCCCAAGGTCATCATCTCGTCGAAGAACTGGCGCATCCGGAGCGGCGAGGCGCCGTCGAACAGCGTGGTATTGGTCGTCACGCGGAAGCCGCGGGCGAGCGCCGCCTTGATCCCCCCCACCGCCTCCTCGAACACCCCGTCGCGGCAGACGGCCTCGTCGTGGTCCTCGCGCAGTCCGTCCATGTGGACACTGAACGTGAGGTACTTGGATGGAGTGAAGAGGTCGATTTTTTCCTGCATCAGGATGGCGTTGGTGCAGAGGTAGATATACTTCTTCCGCTTGACCAGCTCGGTCACCAGCTTGTCGATGTCGGGGTACATGAGCGGCTCGCCGCCCGGTATGCTGACGATGGGCGCGCCGCACTCGTCCACGGCCTTGAGGCACTGCTCGACCGTCAAGTGCTTCTTGAGGATCTGTGCAGGGTACTGGATCTTGCCGCAGCCGGCGCAGGTGAGATTGCAGCGGAAAAGAGGCTCGAGCATCAGGACCAGTGGATAGCGCTTACGGCCGCTGAGCTTCTGCTTGATGACGTAGCTCGCGACCGTGTACATCTGGGACACTGGTACGCTCACCTCAGCCGCCCCCTTCCCCTGTGAAGCTATCTGTCATGGTTGCGCCTAATGGACGGGGGGCTCCGACATGGGACGCCGACGTCCAGGCTCGAGCCGCCGAAGCGGCCCTTAGGCGGTAGAGTATCAGAATTACAGCCACATGCACGAGGATTCCGGCCCCGAGCAACGCCCACTCCCCTATCCACCCTGTGACGCCGAGGTTGAACCCGAGCACCCCATAGTAGAGGCCGATCCCTCCAGACGGGGAGCCCAGTGGCCGGGACCGCCGGCTCGCGACCCAGAGGTAGCCGCCCGCGATGGCGAAGCCCACGAGGGCCCAGCCGGCGAAGTTCGAGAGCGGCACCCCGAAGTACATGCCCGGCTCGGCATAGTAGAAGACGCGACCGAGAAACCAACGCTCGCCGAGAACGGAGAGCGGATCGATGACGACATCCAGCAGCATCATGAGGGCCCCAGCCAGCGCGGCGGGCGCCCAGCCGCCCGATTTCCCGAGCACCCGGCGCGCGAGGCAGAAGGAGGCATAGGCGAGGAACGGAAAGGACAGCGGGTCGAAGAATGGCACGTTCGAGACGAAGATCTCGTGCCCGGCGGTCGCGCCCGTGTAGTGGTAGAGACCGAACGGGATTCCGATGCGCGTGGAGGCGTACTCTGCCCAAAAGGCGACCGTGAACCCCCACATGAGCCACCCCGTGGCGCGCCGCCATCCCAGATCGCGTCCGGCAAGCAGCAGGAAAACGGCGAGAAAGACGAAGACGTAGGGTCGCTTCGCTATGGTTCCCGCCAGAAGACTCAGCCAGGTGACGGCGTCCGGGCCCATGACACCGACCCTAACGAACACGGCGGGAGTTTTCAATGTCGTCCGAGTGTCGGCCCACTAGGGCCTGTGCTAGTATCTGGCGATGCACGCCACCTATACGCCCCGGAATCGGACGTGACACCGCCGACCATCGTTCATACTGAGATCGACATCGCCATCGAAAGGGCGCAATCGGCCCTCCTCGCAGCGCAGGCCCCCGACGGACACTGGGTCGGCGAGCTCGAGGCGGACAGCACGATCACGAGCGAATACCTCCTGTTCGGCCATCTCCTGGACCGGGTGAACCGCGATCGGGAAGCCAAGATGGTCGTCTATCTCCGCGAGAAGCAGCTGCCCGGCGGCGGCTGGAGCCTGTACGAGGGTGGGCCACCGAATATCTCCGCGACGATCAAAGCCTATTTCGCGATGAAAGTGGCCGGGGTGAGTACGGACGATCCTGCCATGGAGCGCGCCCGGGCACGCATCCGCGACTGGGGTGGACCCGTCGAGGCCAATGTCTTCACCAAGATCCTCCTGGCCCTCTTCGGCGAATACGACTGGAGCGGCGTACCCGCCATGCCGGTCGAGATCATGCTGCTGCCCCGCTGGTCCTACTTCAATCTGCTCGAGGTTTCGTACTGGTCGCGCACCGTCATCGTGCCGCTCCTGATCCTCATGGATTCCAAGCCGGTGAAGCGGCTCCCGGATTCCTGCCGGCTCGACGAGCTCTGGCCCGTGCCGCGAGAGCGCGCAAGCCTCAGGCTCAGGCGCATCCCGCGCCCGTTTTCGCCCAGGCGGTTCATCTGGAAGAACCTCTTCATCGGCGTGGACGACGCGCTCAAGGGCTGGGAGCGCCTGGGCCCGCGCCCATTCCGCGGACGGGCTCTGGAGGCGGCCCGGCGCTGGCTCGAGGAGCGGCTGGCCGTCCCCGGCGGGCTCGGCGGCATCTTCCCCGCGATGACCAACGCGGTGCTTGCCCTGCGGACCCTCGGATATCCCGAGGACCATCCGCTCATCACGGGCCAGCTCAAGGAGATCGAGAATCTGGGCGTCGAGACCAGGGACGCGCTCCACTACCAGCCGTGCCTTTCCCCGGTCTGGGACACTTCACTCGCCGCCAATGCGCTCATCGAGTCGGGGCTCCCGCCCGATCATCCGCAGCTTATCCGCGCGGGCGAGTGGATGATGGACAAGCAGATCACGGTGCCGGGCGACTGGCAGGTCAAGCGCCCTCACGTGCCGCCGGGGGGCTGGCCCTTTCAGTACCACAACGATTTCTATCCCGACCTCGACGATTCGGCGATGGTCATGATGGCCCTGGCCAAGACGCAGGGACTCGACCCCGATCGTCGCGCGCGCTGCATCGAGCGCGGGCTCAACTGGTTCCTCGGCATGCAGGGCAGCGACGGCGGCTGGGGGTCGTTCGACGCCGACAATGACCGGCTCATTTTCAACAATATCCCGTTCGCCGATCACGGCGCCCTGCTCGACCCTTCGACCGAAGACCTGACGGGACGCGGACTCGAGCTGCTGGGCACCCTCGGCCACGGACTCGAGCATCCCGCCGCGCAGCGGGCGCTCGGCTTCATCCAGAAGACCCAGCACCAGAGCGGCGCGTGGTACGGCCGCTGGGGCGTGAACTACGTCTACGGCACGTGGTCGGTGCTCCGGGGCCTGGGCGCCATCGGCGAGGACTGCTCCAAGGACTATGTCCGGCGCGCCGTTGCCTGGCTCGAAGAGCGCCAGAATGGCGACGGGGGCTGGGGCGAAACGCTCACGTCGTACGAGGACGACGAGCTGGCGGGGCGCGGCGAATCCATCCCGAGCCAGACGGCGTGGGCTCTCCTGGCGCTGCTCGCCGCCGGGCGTACGGACGGGTCCACCCTCGAGAAGGGGCTCCGCTTCCTCATCGACCGGCAGAGCGCCGACGGCACCTGGGAGGACCCGCTCTGGAACGGCACGGGCTTCCCGCGCGTCTTCTACCTGAAGTACCACCTGTACGCGAAGTACTTCCCGCTGTGGGCACTGGGTGTGTATCGGAGCGCCTCGGCGTGACCGACGGCTCTCCGGCACCGCGCGCCGTGCCGCTACCGGCGCGCTGGATCGGAGGGCTGGGACATCTCGCCCTCTATCTCGTCGAGTCGCTCGGTCGCTTCGGCCGCTTCCTCGGCCAGGCCATCGCGCTCGCCTTCGTTCCGCCCCTCAAGCTCGACCGGCTGGCCGGGCGAGTCTACTTCATCGGCTTCAAGTCGCTCACGATCGTCGTGCTCACCGGTGCCTTTACCGGGATGGCCCTGGGCCTCCAGGTATTCTTGACCCTCCAGCGCGTGGGCTCCGAGGCGTTCGTGGGGCCGGCCGTCGGCATCGCCCTCGTGCGCGAGCTCGGTCCCGTGCTGACCGCGGTTTTCGTCACGGGCCTGGCGGGCTCGGCGCTCACCGCCGAGTTGGGCATCATGCGCATCACCGAGCAGATCGACGCCCTCATGGTTATGGCGCTCAACCCGATGCGTTACCTCGTGGTGCCCGCCCTTCTGGCCGGGATTATCACCTTCCCGATGTTGACCGCCATCTTCGACGTGGCCGGCATCTATGGCGGCTACCTGGTCGCAGTCATCCTGCTCGGCATGTCGCCCGGCACATATTTCGGCCAGATGCAGGCCTTCGCCGACATGACGGACGTCATGGTCGGATTCTGGAAGTCGCTGGCCTTCGGCGCGCTCGTGCCCTGGGTTTGCACGTACAAGGGCTTCCACTGCGGCCACGGCGCCGAGGGCGTGTCCCGCGCGACGACCGAGGCGGTCGTGCTCTCCTGCGTGCTGATCCTGGTCTTCAACTATTTCCTGGGCTCCGTGCTGCCGTGATTCGTATCCAGGGCCTGCGCAAGTCCTTCGGCGGGCAGCCCGTGCTGCGGGGCGTGGACCTCGACGTCGCCACCGGCGAGATCATGATCATCATCGGCCGAAGCGGCGGCGGCAAGTCGGTCCTCCTCAAGCACTTTCTAGGCCTCTTGCGTCCCGACGCCGGCGCGGTGCTGGTAGACGGGATGGACATCACCCGCCTCAGGGGGGTGGCCCTGGAAGCGGTGCTCCGGCGCTACGGTGTCGTGTTCCAGGGCGGAGCGCTCTTCGATTCCATGTCGGTCTTCGACAATGTCGCGTTTCCGCTCCGCGAGAAGACGAAGATGGGGGCCGTCGAGATCGCCCGGCGCGTGGACGAGAAGCTGGCCCAGGTCGGGCTCGTGGACATGGGCCACAAGAACCCGGCCGAGATCTCGGGCGGGATGCGCAAGCGCGTGGCGATCGCGCGGGCGCTGGTGACCGAGCCGGAGATCGTCTTCTTCGACGAGCCCACCACCGGGCTCGATCCGATTCTCGTGAATACCATCCACCGGCTCATCCAGGAGCTGCACCGCAAGTTCCGGTTCACCGCGGTCATGGTGAGCCACGAGATCCCCGAGATCTTCGAGATCGCCGACCGCGTGGCCATGCTGCACGAGGGGCAGATCATCGAGACGGGGGACGCCCACGTCATCCAGACCTCGTCGAATCCCATCGTGCAGCGATTCATCCGCGGGGAAGTCGAGGCCGCACACCATGCCGCATGAGGCAGAGGGAGAAGCCGCATGAAGCGTTCCGCGCTGGATCTCACCGTCGGCGTGTTCGTGATCCTTGGCATCTTGGCGCTGGGCTGGCTTTCGATTAGACTCGGTAAAGTCGAGCTGTGGGGGGGCCAGAACTACACGGTCACGGCGGACTTCCCCTCGGCGGGCGGCCTCAAGACCGGATCGACGATCGAGATCGCCGGCGTGCAGGTCGGCCGGGTGACGGCGATCCGGCTGGACAACTACCAGGCCCGGGTGGTCATGTCCATCGAGAAGACCGTCAAGCTTACCGACGACTCGATCGCGTCGATCAAGACCAAGGGGCTCATCGGCGAGAAATTCGTCCAGATCAGCCCCGGGGGATCGGACAAGATCATCAAGCCCAACGGCAGGATCACCGAGGTGGAGCCACCCATCGATCTGGAGGAGTTGCTTTCGAAGTACGTATTCGGCAAGGTCTAATGACACCCCCATCAGTGGAGGATCATCGATGATTGGTCGTCGTTTCTTCCGGCTCGCGTCCGTGGGCTGGCCCGTGTCGGCCTGCCGGATCGGCCTCGTGGCTCTCCTCGTCCTTGTGGTGGCTCCGAACGGCTGGGCAGGCCAGGCCCAGGACCAGCTCAAGGGCGCCATCGATCGCGTCGTCAGCACCCTCGAGAACCCGGTGCTCAAGGGGGACGGGAAGGTCGCGGAGCGGCGCGCGGCGGTCCGCAAGATCGCGGACGAGCTCTTCGACTTCGGGGAAATCGCCCGTCGGGCCCTGGGCCGCTACTGGCAGCCATTGACGGAACCGCAGCGTACCGAGTTCGTGGGGCTCTTTGCCGATCTTCTCGAGCGCTCGTACATCTCGAAGATCGAGCTCTACGGGGGAGAGAAGATCATCTACAGCGGTGATCGGGTGGACGGAGATCTCGCCACCGTGAGCACAAAGATCATCACCAAGAACGGCACCGAAGTGCCCGTCGACTACCGCCTCTTCAAGCGCGGCGACCGCTGGATGGTCTACGACGTCAACATCGAGGGCATCAGCCTGGTGTCCAACTACCGGACCCAGTTCAACAAGATCATCCAGACGAACGGCTACAACTCCCTCGTGGAGCGGATGAAGACGAAGCAGAACGAGTTCCTCGAGGAAAGCGCCGGGAAACGAAAGGCCGAGAAGTAGAGTGCCCTCCGCCGCGCCGGCCCCCGATCGGGGGCCGGCGCGGCGT
>Ga0335084_10000618_pt1 | contig 30893 bp, 23 predicted proteins | sample Lox_Sample_44_FD_206721 | JGI IMG/M metagenome (GOLD analysis project Ga0335084, IMG submission 206721) | Soil microbial communities from Loxahatchee National Wildlife Refuge, Florida, United States - Lox_Sample_4.4 | ecosystem: Environmental > Terrestrial > Soil > Wetlands | place: USA... | reverse complement strand
GCGTTATTCCGTTCTGCATGGCCGCCCTTTCCTCAGCTCGCGGGATCGAGTGAGGATCAGGCGGATTTAACATCTTCCCAACGTAACGAACAGACCGCTAAAGCCCCGAAGGTTATCCACAAGGGGATGCGCTAATACCTTCCTTTAAGTGACGAAGCCCCGTCCCATGAAGTCCCCGGATGAGACCCCCAGTCATCTCCTCCTAAGGACCCGTTAAGTCGGGCGATCAAGACTCTTATTTCACCAATCGAGCCTGGGAAAACCTGGGCGTCGGCCACCCCAGGAATAGACCCTAAAAAAATGCTTGACAAGTTTTTTGAGGAATGGTATACGATTAAAAAATTCTAATTCCCTTGTATTTCTTTTTCACAATTTCATCAAGAAAGGAGGTGAGGACATAAGGGGGTGTGATGGTAGTGAATTTTGCTAGTGGTTAAGCCATCACGAAACATGATTCACCAATCACAAGATTAATTAAAGACTAAAGAGGAGGAAAAGAGATGAAAAAATTCACTGTTCTATGTTTAGCCGGGCTTCTGGTTCTGGCCTTTGGCGCGGCGGCATCTGCCCAGGAAGTGAAACTGGATTTCAGGGCATCCGGAAGCATCGACGCACAGACGTTCTTGATGGAGAACGTCCCGCCGTTGCAACCGAACGCGGTGCCTATTTACAACTCCCTTGGCGCAAACTTCACCACGTTTCAGACCCCAGCTTCGGGTGTATCTGGCGCACCTGCAAATGCATTAAACAGGACACAGAGTTATTGGGATTCCCGTATGAGCCTTAGATTCGAAGCCAATATGGGAAAGGAGCTGTCAGCAGTTCTACAGTTCGAGATAGACGCCACTCGATGGGGGAGTCTCCCTACTGGTGCTGCCAATAACATCAGAGATGCCAACAATTTCGGTCAATGGTCAACGGACCGGTCGGCGATCGAGCTGAAGTATGTGTACTTTGACGTCGGGCTCCCTTACATGGGGATCCCCTTGCCCATGAACGTAAGGTTGGGCGCCCAGCCCATGGCGATCCGGCCATGGATTTTCGCGGCGACGGACGGTATGGGGGTATCCGGAGGCATTAAGATTGATCCGGTCAACCTCAACCCGTTCTATTTTAAGCCTAAAGAGGGGACTGACTGGGTTAACGATGACGTGGATATCTATGGATTGCAGGCAAATGCAAAAGTCGGAACGTTCACCGTCGGCGGTTACGGCGTGTATTACAACATGAACTCTTATCCGCTGTTTGTTGGGTCAGCCCTGGCCGGTTGGTACCCAGCTGCTTTTCCAAATGTCAGTGGCACGTATGAAGCCAATTTCTGGTATTTGGGGCTTTATGGGGATGGCAAGCTCGGCCCTGTTGACATCAATTTCGATGCTGTTTACGAATGGGGTAAAGTCAGGTCAAGGGGTAATGACGCTGCTATTAACAGTGTCCCCTATGCAGGCTGGGCATCCCGGTTAAAAGTTGACTACCCGTGGGAAAAGTTCAACTTTGGAGTGATCGGGATGTATGCCAGTGGCTCTGACGCCAACAAAACCAGCTCGACCGGCCTTCCCGGAACCCTTGCGGCAGACGGTACGCCAAGCTCAAGAGTGAATGGTTATATGGTCCCGGTCGGTTCGGAAACGGGCGCAGCTAACGCCGAGTCGGCGGTCTTTTACGGTATGGAAGCCGGCGCTTCTGGAGGCGCGGGATGGGCGGTGAACCACAACTACAACCAGATGTCGAAAGGTGCATTTGGTGGATCGTGGTTTGCCAAGCTTTACGGCAGTTACAAGATTACCCCGTGGTACAAGGTCACGCTCCAGGGACTCTACATCGGTGACACCACGAACCACGGCAACACCTACGGCAATGCTAGGAGGTACCCCGGTACTGCCAGTACTCTTTTAAAGGACGACAACTTCATCGGTGTCGAGTTAGATCTGCTCAACGAAATTCAGATCTACAAGAACCTCACATTCAAGGTGTTCGGTGGTTACATGTGGGCAGGGAATGGTACGGATCTTTATAATAATGTCACTGGCCAGAACTGGTCAATGCATAATCCCTGGGCTTTCAGAACAAGGCTGCTTTACACCTTCTAGCCGAAGCGTAACAAAAAGGGCGGTCTTTTCAGACCGCCCTTTTTTTATTCTTACGAATTACCCCGCAATAGGAAATTAAATAACCTCCCGCACTCAAATTTCAGAATTTTCGGACTTCTTGATCGTCAAGCGCGGATACCTAACCCCTGCTTCACAGGGTGAATCCTGAATCTGTCATGACTTTCGAAAGGTCCTCTATCCTATTTCCTTCAGCATATTATCGACGCCACTCGCCTTGACATCTCAATCAAAATTGGTAATATAACACTAAACTTCAACTCCTTTTCGGCTCCTGCATCCAAGGAGAAGAAGGATGAGGGAAGAAAACAAGGAGAATTTATGATTCAAAATAAGAGATTGGTTTTAACTATATTTATCCTCTCCTTCGCTTTTCTCCTCATCCTCACTTCCTGTTCTCTCTTCGGGAGTAAGAAAGATGAAAGGGTTTCTCCCGACAAAATCGTAACCGTCGAAGGAATGGAGACGATAAAAGGCACAAATCCTACGAAGCCGGACACATCTTCTCCCAAGAAGCCTTCTCCTGCCTCTCCTCCTCCGGCAACCCCTGCACCTCCTGCGAGGAAAGAAGCGGCGCCCAATGTCGTTGCTTCGTCGCCTCCCAGGCCTTCGTACACTCCCTCCCTCCCCTTGTTCCAGACGGGTTTGAAGAGAAAGGTAGCGATCTTAACCTTTGAGAACAATACCTCTTATAAAGAGGAGAAAATCGGAGAGGCCGTCGCTAAAAAGCTGTCTGATAAGCTGGAGGCAACCCAGCGGGTCGTGGCACTCGATACGAGCGTCGTCTCTGAAACGTTGGATCGTGAGGGTTTCAAATTCCAGAACCTTTCGGACCCACCGGTGATAAAACGCGCCCACCAATCCTTGGGAGTCCAGGCATTTGCCCTGGGGACGGTGACCGATATGAGCCTCCTTTCGTCTAAAGCCTCAGAAACCTCAGATGAAGAAGTCACCTTTGCGACAGCAAAAGTGGAAATTCGTCTGATCGATGCTTCCACCGGAAACCTGCTGAGGACTTTTATCGGAAGAAGCCCCATCTTCGGCACTAAAGAAACGGGAGAATACAGCCGCGGGAAGGCTGTGCTCAAGGCGATTGAGCTCAGTCTGGATGACGTCCTGGAAGGTTTCCTCCGACAACTCGACCTCCTGGATTGGACCACCACCATTGCGAAGGTCGAAGGCGAAAACATTTACCTCAACGCAGGCAAGTTGTCCGGGATTCGCATCGGAGACACATTAGAGGTCTTTGAACCGGGGAAAGAGATCTTCCATCCCACCACCAACCTCTCCCTCGGATGGACCACGGGCAAACTAAAGGGTGCTGTAAAAGTGACGGACCTGTTTGGAGTGGATGCGGCCATCGGAAGGGTCGTCCAAGGCACAGGGTTTAATTTCAACGATGTGGTAAAATCCGCCATGAGATAATTTCCAAAATAATCTTCCGCCAGCATTCGTTTTGAAAGAGTTGCCTTTTTTACATTTTTTGCTTGACATTGAAAAATTGTTTGTGATATTTTACACAAATTGTATTTGTAAACCAAACCTGGGTTATTGATTCCGGGTTTGTCGGGCTCTCCACGAAACCAAGTCCTGGACACAACGCAACAGCCCGTGAAAAACTTGTAATCATAACCGCATTCCAATGCAGATGATCTTTCCGTTCCCCTAATGGGGTGGAACGGAAAGGCAAGAAAGGAGAATTCTTATGTCCTTTACTATGTTTGGTCGGACGATTCGAAAAGTCGGCGTTATAGGATCGGGTAATATCGGTCCGGATATTGCCCTTCATTGCAGCCAAACCCTGCATGCTTATGGGGTGCCTATTGTGGTGGTCGACATCGCTCAATCCGCCCTGGATGCAGGATCGAAGAAGGCGGAGTCAAAAATGATGAAGGCTGCCGAAAAAAAGATTTACAAGAAAGAGGAGGCGGATGCCATCTTCCGAAACATGGTCTTCACCACGGACTACGGGAAGCTGAGCGACGCTGACCTGCTCATCGAGGCTGCCTTTGAAAAGCTGGAGATTAAACATAAGATTTTTGCTCAGCTTGAAGAGATCTGTCCGAAAACAGCGATTTTGGCCTCGAACTCGTCCCACATCCCCCCCGAGGAGATCTTTCCAAAGGTAAAGGATAAGAGCCGGTGCCTGGTGCTCCATTACTTCTTCCCTGCAGAGAGAAACATCTTGCTCGAAATCGTTCCGATGAAGGAAACGGATTCTGCTTTGGTTGACTATTCGATGAAATTCTATGAATTCATCGGCAAGGCTCCTATCCGAGTAGGGAGTCGTTTCGGTTATGCCGTGAATCCTTTCTTTGAAGGAATGTTTCTGACGACGATTTTGGCTGTTGAGAAGGGATTGGCCACCGTCAAACAGGCAGATACAATCGTTCAAAAAACCCTCGGCATGGGTGTAGGACCTTGCACCGGCCACAACCTGACAGGCGGAAACCCTCTCACCCAGCATGGTTTGCAGCAGTATACCTCTATCATCATGCCCTGGTTCCGTTCCCCGAAGATATTGGACGAGCGGGTGAAATCCGGCGTTCCCTGGGAAACAGCCGCGAAAGGGGAGACGGTTGAATATAGTAAGGAGATTTACGAGGCGATTTCAAACAGGGCCATGGGCGCTTATTTTGGGATCGCCTGCGAAATCGTGGAGAGCGGGATTACGAACATCGGCGATCTGGATATGGCAATCGAAGTCGGATTGGTCATGACCCCTCCTTTCAAAATGATGAACCAGGTTGGAATAAAGAAGTCTCTTGATCTCGTGGAAAGCTATGCCAACGAAAATCCCGGGTTCAAGGTGACGGAGATGCTGCGAAAGCAGGCAGCCTCCGGAAAGCCCTGGAAGATTCCCGTGGTTTTCAGGGAAGATAAAGGGGATGTGGCCATCGTCAAAATCCGAAGACCCAACGCCCTCAATGCACTGAACAAAGATGTCTTCGATCAATTGGAGGAGGTTTTTACCAGCATTCAGAAGGACGCCAAAATCAAAGGGGCTGTCTTGACGGGGTTCGGAACAAGAGCGTTTGTTTCAGGTGCGGACATCGGGATGCTGGCCGCTCTCAAGACTCCAGCAGAAGCCGAAGCCGGTTGCCAAAGGGATAAGGCAGCCTTGGCCTTGATTGAAAGCTTAGGGAAGCCTGTGGTTTGCGCGATGAACGGATTGGCTTTTGGCGGAGGGAATGAATTGGCCATGTCCTGCACGGCTCGAATTGCCAAGAAGGGACAGAAGGTTTTCGTCGGCCAGCCGGAACCAAGGCTCGGTATCATCCCCGGAGCCGGCGGGACCCAGAGACTTCCAAGGTTGGTGGGAATAGAGAATGCCTGGCCTATTCTCAGGAACGGTAACCCGATCTCTTCAGCGCAAGCAAAACAGATCGGACTCATTCAGGAAGAGGTTGAAGGGGATATCGTCGAGATAGCCATCGACTGGGTCAAAAAGATTCAGTCGGGAAAAATGAATATTCCACCGATAAAGAAAGGTCCGATTTCCATCCCTTCGAAACTTCCGGAAGTGGATATCGGACATTTCAGCCGAAAAATCGACTCTCTCCTCCAGAAAGCTGTCTTGGACGGCGCGAAGATGACTCTCGAAGACGGGCTGAAATTCGAGTCCAAAGTCTTTGGCGAATGTCTTCTGACAGAAGATATGCGAATTGGAATGGACAACTTTATGAAGAATGGGCCGAGGGTCAATGCTCCCTTTGTCCATAAATAGAAAAACCGAAAAAATCAACGGTCAATACTTTCATAGAAGTGGGGGATCTGACGATGAGTATAAGAGAAAAGCTATCCGAAATCGTGGGGAGCGGGAATTTTTCTGAAGACCCGAGCGTCCTTAACACCTATGCTTCCGACTTCAGCCTAACACCGGCAGGGGGCCCAAGTTATGTCGCGAAGCCAAAAGATGCCCAGGAGGTCGCAAAAGTGATCCGGCTTGCCAATGAAAGCGCCATCCCCGTGGTGCCGGTCAGTTCTGACGTGCACTTCAACGGGGCGACCATCCCAAAGCAAGGCGGGATCGTCCTGGACCTCACCCGGATGAAAAAAGTCCTGGAGATCGACGTCGACAACCGACGGGTGAGAGTCGAAGCAGGAGTAAAATGGCAGCAGCTCACCGATGAGCTGGCGAAGAAGGGGATGCGAATGATCATGCCCCTGCTGCCTCCTGCCGGACGGTCCGTCCTGACCGACTACCTTGAACGAGAGGTTCCGACAAACGTCGTCTACGACTACGGGGAACCCATGCAGTCCCTTGAAGTCGTCTGGCCTACCGGGGAGATCTTTCGGATGGGCTCTGCAAGTGTAAACGGTTATCCGGACTCCGCTTCCAAAGGGGCCAATCCTTCCGGCCCTGGCATCGACTTTTATCGGTTCGTTCAGGGGGCTCAGGGAACCATGGGCGTTGTCACCTGGCTGAACCTGAAGATCGAATCGATCCCCAAAATCGACAAAGTCTTCCTAGCGCCTGTCGACGACCTCGTGTATGCCCAGGACTTCCTCTACCGGGTCCTGCCTCGCAGAATCGGCCAGGAATGTCTTCTTTTGAACAACGTCGACCTTGCTGCCATCATAGCGGAGAAGTGGCCCGGGGATTTCGAGAACCTGCGCGCCAACCTGCCGCCCTGGACGCTTGTTCTGGTGGTGAGCGGGCTGTTACGTCGTCCGGAAGAGAAGATCGCGTACGAGGAGAATTTCCTGAGCCAGGTCATCCGCAATGAGTTTCGCAAAATGGAACTGCAGGATAACCTTCCCGGAGTACCCGGCATCGGCAGAAAACTCCTGGACATGCTCCGGAAACCGTGGCCGGCGGGAAAGACCTACTGGAAGAATATCTGGAAAGGCGGCTCACAGAGCCTCTTCTTTATCGGGAGACCCAACGCAACGCCTCTCTTCGTAGACATCGTTAAGAAGATCGTCCCCCAATATGGATATCCCGTGAACGACATCGGAATGTACATCCAGCCCATCGAACATAACCGGGCTTGTCACGTGGAATTCACCTTCTTTTATGATCCGGCGAATGCCGCCGAGAAATCGAAGATCGGTGACCTCTACAGGAATGTGGCCGCCTCTCTGTTGAATCAGGGTGCCTTTTTTAGCAGACCCTACGGGGAACTGGCTACCATGATGTATGAGCGTGCATCAGGCTATACCATGGCCCTGAAGCGGCTGAAGAAGGTCTTTGACCCCAAGAATATTATGAACCCCGGGAATTTGTGCTTCTAAGGAGGATAAGATGCCCAAAAAGCAATTCAGTTTAGACGTCAGACAGTTGGATAATTTTGTTTACGATATGAGCCGGTGCATCAAATGTAAAGGATGCTACTGGGTAGAGCACACCTACATGCCGGGGGTCGACTTCAGCACGAGGTGCCCAAGCAACACCTGGAATGACTTCGATTCCTATGGCGCGTTCGGCAAGATGAGGATCGGCATGGCAGTGGCTGAGGGAAGACTTCCATGGACTCCGAAACTTTTGGAAATCATCTATGCCGACCCCCTCTGCGGCGCCTGTGACGTAGGCTGCAAGAGGAACCTCGACCTCGAAATCGAACTCTCCCTCGAGGCGTTGAGGGTCAAAGCCGTAAAGGACGGCGCAGGCCCCCTACCCGCCCACAAGAAGGTGGCCGAGAATATCGCGAAGACTCATAATCAGTTTGGCTCACCCCACGAAAACAGAAAGAAATGGCTGACCCGTGACATTCAGGTTGCCTCCAAGGCAGACGTCCTTTATTTTGTCGGCTGCTCGGCTTCCTACCTGAACCCCGAGATTGCGCGGGCGACTGCGACGATTCTCAATGCTTCCGGTACGCCCTTTATGCTCATGCCAGATGAATGGTGTTGCGGGAATACGCTCTACTCTGTCGGCATGATCGATGAAGCACAAGCGATGGCGCGGCGGAACATCGACGCCGTAAAAGCCACCGGGGCAAAGACGGTCGTCCTGAGTTGCGCGGAAGGCTACCGGATGTGGAAAGCGGATTATCCGAAGATGCTCAACCTGGCGACAAAGGATCTGGGGTTCCAGGTGATGCATCTTGTCGAGTTTGCCGACGCAATGGTCAAGAAGGGGGCCCTGAAGCCGACCAAGCCGGTGAATGCGCGGACTGCCTATCACGATTCTTGCAGCATCAGCAGGCTTGCTGATTCCTGGACTCCTTGGGAAGGGGAACGCGGATGGATGGGTACAGTCAGTCCGGCACTCAAGAGACGGCGGGGAACAGAGGGGCTGTACGCCCAGCCGAGAAATCTCCTGAAGGCCATCCCGGGGCTCAACTTCGTGGAGATGCCGCGGACACGGGAGAACGCCTTCTGCTGCGGTGCCGGCCGCGGGACGAAAGAAGCCTTTCCACAACTGGCCTCCTTCTCCGCGAAACATCGGCTGGATGAAGTAAAATCCGTTGGAGCCGAACTTCTCGTCTCTGCCTGCCCCTGGTGCAAGAACAACTTCGCCCTGGCTGCGAAAGAGACCGGAAACCCCGTGAAAGTGATGGATATCTCCGAACTGATTTTGGCTTCGGTAAAAGGATAAGGAGGAAAGCATGGCTATCGTCAAAGAAGCGTACAAAGCATTGGAAGCGATCGTAGGCCCCAAATATATCTCCGACGATCCCGCGGTCTGCGAAGGTTATCGGTCCGGACCCGGGGGATACGAATCCGGCCTCGGGTATGAGCGGGTCATGACGAAGATCCCTTCTGTCGTGATCCTGCCCCGGAACACGGAAGAAGTCCAGAGGATCGTGAAGGTCTGCAATCGTTACAAGATCCCCTACGTTCCATACAGCACGGGGTTTTACGGCCCCCGGTCTCATTGCCATGTGGACAACGAACTGTTGGTTGACCTGAAACGGCTGAATGACTTCGAAATCGATGAGAAACATTTCTATGCCGTGGTCGGATCGGGTGTGGTCTATTCCCCGCTCCAGGAAGAAGCCATGAAGCGCGGCGCCTATGTGGTCATCGGTGGAGGAGGCGCCCAGGCCTCCGTCATTGCCAATCTCATCGGCGATGGCTGGTCGCCGTTGAGTCACCGGATCGGTCTTCCCCACCGCCGGATTCTCGGCACGGAGGTTGTGCTGCCCGACGGCGAGTTGTTGAAATTGGGAACACTGGCCGTGGGTGAAGATCCCTTCTGGGGCGATGGCATCGGTCCGGACCTGCGAGGGCTGCTCAGAGGGTATACGGGGTTAAGAGGATGTCTCGGAATCGTGACGAAGATGGCTGTGAAGCTTCTTCCCTTCCAGCCGGAGCGCTTAGTCCCAACGGGGATTTCGCCGAACACAGCCCTGGCGCTTCCGGAGAAACGCGTAAAGTGGGTCAACTACCAGATGCCCAGCAAGGAAGCTCAAGTCAAGGCCATGTTTGAAATCGGAAAGGCCGAAGTGGGCGGTGCGGTCACGAAGGTCCCCCTCTTCTGGCGCGCCATTGCCAAGGCAGAAAGTAAGGAACAGTTCTGGGACCTCTGGGGAAAAGAAAACGCAGATTCAATCAAGAACTTCCACATCGTCCGCGTCTTGTTTATCGGATTTACCTCCGAAGAGCAGATGCAGTACGATGAAAACGTGATCGGCGATATCATGAAAGAGCTCGGCGCCGTCACGAGGCCGACCAAGCCCTCGGATGAATCCTGGATCAAGAACGCCGACTCGGCCGGCATGTGGCTGATGTGCGGCTCCTATGTCTCCGTTGACTATGTCATTGAAACGCTTTCACAGGCCGTCGTCCACGGGGATAGTTACGCCGACCTGAAGTGGAAGTATACCCCCCCTTTAATGCCCGACTACGGCGACCCGGGCTGGTTCCAGAGCTTTGAACTGGGTCATCAGGGCTATTCCGAATTTCTGATCTACTGGGATCAGGACGAGGATACGACCGGAGTGGACCATTTCTATCTCGAAACTGCTAAGATGAATATCAAGAACCGTTACTATACGTCGCTGCTGGGACCTCACCAGCCGCTTTACCTGACAGGACCGAAGTACGGGCCTAACTACCATGAATGGCTCCTGAAGATTAAAGAAGAGTTCGATCCTCTCTGGGTTTCTCATCCTCCGGTGCCGTTGGCCCATGATGCATTCGTCGACAAGGCAGAGTGGATGAAGCCGTTGAAGGACTGGGAAAGCCCAAAAATCCCAACCAAGTATTAGTCACCCAATTACCGATGACCCTCGCTCCGAATGGGGTGAGGGTTTTTTTTTCGACTCTCGTCAATCAATCTTTAAATTCGAGGATCACTCATTAGAACGTGGTCCCTTCTCTCCCTCTCCCCTAGCGGGAGAGGGTGGGGGTGAGGGGAAAACGCATCGTCTCCACGTCCACCTTAATCCTCCCCATCAGAGGGAGGAGAACTGCTGGTTATTTTCATGGTTCGCGGGCGATGTAGTCGCCGTGTAAAATTGGTTTCGGATTGATCGATGTTCGGACTTCGAGTTTATTGAAATTTCAAAACCGCTTGAATCCGACTATCGCGGGTTGGGGTCTTGAGGTGGGGAATACCGCCCCCGAAGAAAGGATTCGATCACTCCAGCGGCTTTTTTTCCGTAGGCTTCCATCTCCTTTCGTCCTCTCTCAGGATTGGCCGTTGTCGGATCTCCAAAATACCCCTGGGGTGTGACCTCCCTGGCTTCCCTTCCTCCTTTTGTCCAGACCAGAAGGTCCTTGAAAGATAGGTTCGTTGGTTTCAGGGTCTTCAAAACCTCTTCGTTGACTAGCTCCGGCAGGTAATGCCACATGAAGCTCGTCTCATGCCCTTCGGCATGAATGTTCAGATAAGGCGAAGGAGGGCCGGAAGGAAAGAGACTGTCGTGAATCAGAAGATGGGGCTCGTCCGCTCTCATTCCCAACCCCTTGAGAAAGAATGGGTCCATAACCAAGTAAGCCCCTATTCCAGTTTCGGTCCGTGCTTTCTGTATGGCTCGATTCAGAGCCCTCATATGACCACCGTCCATATGATGGTTGATGAAGAAAACCTGATGAAATCCCCAATCTTTCAGGTTGGACGTCGCATCCGAAAGAAGAGAGATCATCGTTTCTTCTCGGCTCGAAAAGGAACCGCCAAACGAGGCTGTTGCGATATTGATCCCCCAGTAAAAAGGAGGGGCAATCAGGGATTTGATACCTTTCATTTCCAGTTCGGATTTTACGCCCCTTGCCTGAAGATAAGATCCGTAGACATCGACCGCCAAGGGCAGGTGCGGTCCGTGCTCCTCGATGACGCCGACGGCAAAAAGCACGGGAGTGCCCTTCCCCGCTGCCTCCTCGATCTGAACATAGGTCATATGGGCCATCGTCTCTTCGAAGATGTTCACCCTACGCTCCTGTTCCATAGCGCTCCCATCACAATGTGCCGGATTGTTGCCACCTGTCGAGATCTCTGAAAAAGCCCAGAAATCTCTGATTGCACCGATTTTTAACCGATTACACCGATTAGAAATGCATGACTTAAGAAAATCTGCGCAATCGCATTCTGGAATCTCTGTAATCAGAGAGCGAGAATTAGTTCTTCAGAGCTCTCCTATAGAAAGCATCCGCATACAGAGCCGCACCCAGAGCCACTATCAATATCGGATCCCATTCAGGTCGAGCGGCCAACCTGCTAACGTTTAAGATACTTTCCACACGATCTGTTATTCCTGGGTTTTGGGCCAGTCCTCCAATGATGACGAAATCCTTCTTCACACCCGATCGAGCGACTAATGTGCTGATTCGCTTCGCCATCGCATAGTGGTAAGCTGCTACGACCTGTTCGAGCGGTACTTTACTTCGAATCAAATCGAGAGCTTCCGATTGGGCATAGACCGCGCAAAAGTCACTGAGTTTTGGGAACTGATCCGTTTGGAGGGCGATGTTACCAATCTCAGTCAATTCTTTCTTCACCAGATCAGCAAATGTTTCCATCGAGCGTCCGATACCCGCGGCACATTTGTCGTTCCATAGGAAAGCGGTTGCCCTGCCCTTTTCGGTGCAGTGAATGACCTTGCAACTTTGGCCTCCCGCATCGAGCACCGTACGCACCGTGGGGCCCCAAATATGGACAGCCCCTGCCGCGCCGCACGCAATTTCCGTGATCGTTTTACGAGCAAATGGAACTTGTGTCCTTCCTCGACCGGTAGCCACGACGTGATGGATATCTTCTAACTTCAAAGGGGTTTTAGCTAAAGCCGCCGTTATGGCCTTGAATGCAGATTCTTTGGGCCTTCGGGTAGTGACTTGAGAAAATGCATAGGGTTGCCCGTCCAGCAGGATCACGGCTTTGGAGCTCACGGCTCCAATATCGACTCCGGCGACGATCACCTCAGCCCTTGTCCAATCAAGCCGTTTATTTGTCGAAGCGTCCTCACTCATTTTCCGTCCTCATAACTCATCACCGCACCTATTGCACCCGCATATTCCGGGAAGCTCAATACGCTTAGGTCTTGTCCTATTAAACTCGGAAGATGCTTCATCAGCGCTTTAGATTTGGCTAATCCTCCGGCCACGACGACCTCTTTTTCGAGGGACATCGTTGTGCACATCGCAGCAACGCGTTCTGCGATGAATCTCGAGATAGCCTCTGCCACATCTGCGATGTCTATGCCCCGACACATTAGATCAATCGCTTCTGATTCGGCGGATGCGGCGCAGTGAATAGCAACAGATACCTTTTGGGTGGATTGAAGTGCTAATTTGGACATCTCCTGTTCACTGATTCCTATGGCTTTAGCCATGGTCGTGTAAAAAATGCCCAGACCATCGGCACATTTGTCATTTTGAATAACGTCGAGAATATTCCCGCTTTGATCATAACGAATCGCTTTCTGTATATTTCCACCGATGTCGATCACGGTTCTCGAATTCCTATTAAGGAATAAAGCCCCTTTCGCATCCGCCACATAGTCGGCGACAGTTCTGGGGATATCTAGTGGCGGTTCTTTCATCCGTTCTCTGAAGATTCCAGTAGTGACGATTCCGGCAAGGACATCGCGTGACACTCCGACAGTGTCCAGAGCATGACGGAGTGCTGTTTGAGCCGCAGCGACGACATCATACCCTGTGGGTACGGTGGAATACCCAAGGATTTTTTGTCCCTTCATGAGGATGGCCTTCGTATTCACATGGCCTGCATCCAGTCCAGCAAGGATTTTCCCGTTATTCAAGGCGTCACCCCCCTTATGACCTCTACAAGGGCTTCCAACTGTGTCCGAAATTGAGTGATGGGCACGGTCGTATCAAGCTCAAGCTCCATCGAAGGAATTCCCAACTTATCCAGGATAGGCTTCAGGGCGACAACATCCATCGGTTGAGGGCTGCAAAATCTCTGATAGAGAAATACGACTCCATCCGGCTTGAACTCCTCGATGAACTGTTGAATGAATCTAAACCTTTTCTTCTCCCCGGTCCCAGGAACATTGTCTTTTGCAGGGCATGGGATTCTACGGATGTATCCCTCAGCGATCGCTTGAAGCTTATCCGATCGATTCTCAGGCACCTCAAACCAAAAGTACCGGGTTGCTGTACACGAATCGATGAAAATCAGTTTTGCGCTGTAATTCAGGTGTTCGATTAGATCAAAAATTCCCGGGTCGTCACAAGCACCTCCCGTGACCATCAATCTTACGCCGGACGGCGCTTTGCCAGGCTCAACTTCTACGCTCTGAATCAGTTGCTCCAGCATTGGATTGTATTCTTCCTTGTCCATAAGCTGAGAAGCCAGGGTGACGGTCGCGACTTCCGGTCCCGTGATAGGCGGGTGGTCACGCCTCAGGAACTCCCAAAGTCGTTTCAGGTGCCCTCGGGTTTGATTACAAACTTTAATCGCCCTCTCGATGTCCCCATCCGTGATAGATTTCTTCACAAACTTTTCAAGGAATTGTTTAAATTCTTCAAAAGACGCCGCCATAAACGCGGCTGCAGGTTTCGTTTCTATGATATGAGGGTATGGAATGAGGAAGCTTCTCTCCTGAAAGCCTGCAAACCTAACCCACACATTAAAGGCTTCACCCATATGGATGCAACTGCTGCTGGTCACGATCAAATCTAAGAAATCATATTTATGCGACAGTCCCTGGTATGCGCAATCATGTGAAAAGGAGCAGTAGGTTTCATGCATATAGCCCCTGGTCGTGGCTTGTGATTCATGAGAGCTAAGAATTCTCACCGGTACAATTCCGGCTGCATAGAGAATCTCCTCGGGAACATGAGTGCACATATATCCGGCGAAGAGCTTTCCTTTCCCCCGGAGGGACTGGGCGTATTGATGCGGATTCTCAGTGATGGAGCGAAAACGTTCGATAATGGTGTCAAAGCCCTCGCTCTTCATTTTTCATGCACGTCCTTTCTTGCGGGCTTCCATGAGATGCACAAACAACTCTGTTTTCCGTTGAGCGCCCGGCAAATCCATTTTCCGGACATCGACTTGGTCACTATCGTATTCGATGGTTGGAATTTCGCCTTTGAAAATGCGCTGCATCCCGACGTAACCGTTCCTAAAGTCGGTTTCGCAACTACGGCTGGGCGCTAACAAAAGCCCGTCTGCTTTATATTCGGCTACCATTGCCCGAGCCATCGATTCGAGTGCCCAGTAGGATCTTACCCCTTGCCATGTAGGCCAGCCCAGAGCTATTTTAACAAGCTCCGTGATGGCTTTTCTTCGGGTGGACAAATCCAGTTCATCCACCCATGTAGGGTCGAGGGGGTCCCATGACCACTTTCCATCGACGAATCCTCTGAAATTGCCACACGTACCGAAAGTATAAACTGACGCAACAATCTCAGCTCCGGCGTCTCTCAGGATTCTTGCCATTTCCGGATGGCCATACGTATGGGCTATTCCAAAATAGACGATTCTGAAGCGTTGATCCGGAACCACACTTTGCCCGGTCTCAACCATGTGTCTCACTTCTTTAAGCAACGCCTCATACAGGTGCACCGTTTCGTCCGTTGTCCTGTCCACCACGGCCGGTGGAAACAGAGCGATCAGTCGACGCTCATCCAGCGGTGCTGGCGCTTGCCTGTTGAGTGCGCAGATATTCCCCCATAGAACCAGGACCTTGATCTCGTTCCTCGCCGCCTTGATGAACAACTCGTCCGAAAACCCTCGACCCGTTACTCTCTCAAGCCAACAGATTCCCTCCTCTATCTGGTCGGACACATAGTTTACAATTTTGGGATCTTTCTCCGCATTGCCTCCGCCGATCATATCGATTGCGTACATCGGTATGCCACCCAGACGCCTTGAAACTTCCTGGTACCATTTTGAGTGCTGGCTGCACAGGTGGGTCGTCCAGATCAGATCCGGCTTGGGATATCCCTCTTTGATTGTTTTATCTGTAATACCGATTCTGTCGCGGACCACTTCCCCGACGAACAGCTTCAGGTAACTGCACGAGTGAAAGCCTAATCCTGCCCTTTCGGCAGCTGAAATATCCTCACGGCTCTCTTCAGGAAATGTCCCCGCCGTTGATGCGGCGTGTGGCTCGCCACCGATCAGGTGCAAATCTTCACCCAACCCTTTAAGCGGAGCCAACACACTCCACGTAGAGCCCATAACGCGAAGACCTTCGGATGCATAGAGATAGTTCCTATAGCAGGTGTTTTGGTAATTCTTGAAGTCATTCCAAGTTGTTAAGGTATATGCCATTTAAAACTCCTGTCCCATTTCTAACACTGTCAGTCTACGCCCTCCGAATGGAACAGAGTTGAGACTTCATTTGTGGGTAGCCCATGATCGGCTCCCGGCAGTGAACATCGGTTAGGAGATTCACGTTCGCATTTCCCGGCCATCCGTGTGGAATGCTCACCACTCCTTCCATCATGTCCCCCGTCACCAGGGCTTTCACTCTGATCTGCCCCCGGTTCGACTCTACAATAACGGGATCTCCATCGATAACCCCAAATTGTTTTGCTGTGTTGGGATGAATCTCTGCAAAGGGCTCCGGACACTTCTCCTTCAACCCTTGAATGTTCCGATGTTGGCCGTGGGTATAATAAAGGATTCGCGCTCCAGTGGTAAGAATCAAAGGATACTTCTGGAACAGCTGAGAACCGCTCGATGGACTCTGATCGGGTTCACGGTAGGTGGGAAGAGGATCAAAACCTGCCTTCTCAAAGGTTTCAGAATAGATCTCTATCTTTTTGGATGGAGTTGAAAAACCTTTAACCTCATACCCTTCCATTCCATACTTTTTCTTCATGTAATAAGCTCCCTCGACTCTGTCCTCCTTCAACTCTTTATAACTGAGGCCTGACGGCTTCAACTCAAGCTCCACGACCTCTTCATCCCTCTTCCAGGGGAAAACTTCCTCCATGCCCATCTTTTTTCCCAATTCCTTCCAAAATTCGAACTCTGACCGGCTTTCATTTAACGGCTCGATCGCCTTCTTTCTCAACATCAGATAGGGCATCCCATGACAGACATTGTAGCTGTAGGCCAAGCCATTCTTCTCAAAGTGGGTGCATCCTGGGAGGACGTAATGGGCGAGTTCGGCTGTTTCGGTCATAAACAAATCAAGAACCACTAAAAGATCCAGTTTTCTCATAGCCTCCCTGAACGCGTTCGAATCAGGCATACTCACTACTGGATTTCCTCCGGTGACAATAAGCGCTTTGATCACGTTGGGAACACTGTCGGGGAAACAGACGACCTGGCCGTAAGGACTTTTTCTACCCCAGATTTCATAGAAGAGCGAATAATCTTCAGCGCCGATAGGGGTTTTGTCCGTAGGGATACCCAGGCTCGTCAACGAAAGCCTGGGACTGATCACCCAGCCCCCCGGGTTATTAACATTACCGGTGATGGTCTGGAGAATCGCGAAGGCGCGGCTGTTCTGCGTTCCGTTGGCTGTTTGATCCTGAGTATTCGTCCCCTGAAAGATACTGGCACCCTTGGCGTTGGCATAAAGCCGGGCAAGTCTTATAATGTCTCCGGCCGGAACTCGGGTAATCCTCGCTGCCCAGTCCGGCGTGTATGGCTCAATATGAGCTACCAGTTTATCGAATCCAACCGTCCACTTCCCCACAAAATCCTTATCGTAGAGATTCTCTTTGATGATGACGTGCATCAGGGCAAGGGCCAGGGCGCCGTCCGTTCCCGGGCGGATAGGGAGGAACATTTCCGCTTTTTTTGCCAGGGAGATCTTCTTAGGATCAATGACAACCAGTTTCCCCCCTTTGGCCAAGTTCTCCTGAATGGCCACATGGAGAGGAAAATCCGACTGCTCCGGGTTATGTCCCCAGAGGACGTAGAGATTGGTATCCATTTCCTCCACCGGATATTTTCCAAAGGTCATCTGCCTGGACCGAATCCGCATTCGATAACAGATCCCCTCCACGGAGATAAAATTAGGGCTCCCAAAAGCCCCCTTAAATCGCTGGGCCATTTCCATCATCTCGAGATTCTCCACTCCGATGGAACCCGAGAAGATACTGAGCGTTTCGGGTCCGAATTCTTTCTTCAATTTCTGCAGCTTATCAGCAATTTCCGTCAGGGCATGATCCCAGGAAATTCTCTTCCATCCGCCGTTCATTTTCTTCAAAGGATATTTCAGCCGATCAGGATGATAAACCAGTTCAATGGCCTTTTCCCCTTTCGGACAGAGTCGACCTTTATTCAGAGGATGATCTTTCAGCCCCTCAACTTTCTTGATTCGCCCATCTTCTACCAACACGTTCATTCCGCAGCTGTGGTAACAAATCGTACAGTCGGTGGCAATCCATCGGGATCCTGAATTCGTCATTTCTAGTCCTCCTTGGCTCTCTCTCGCAGTCTCGGTTCCCTTTCGGCAGCACCTATTCCGTCAATGACCAGTTTGCTAATATCGTGATAGGAATCCAACAAATCATATTTTTCGCCTTTGAGCAACCACCGGGTGACGACATGTTCCAAAGTGCCTAATGCCAGGTGACGGATGATGTAAGGGTTCGCATCCCTTCGAAGGACGCCTTCTTTCTGACCTTCTCTGATGATTTCCAGAATCTCGCTTGTGGAGTCCCTTAAAAAACTGTATGTCTTTGTCTTAACGAAACTCTTGCTCACCCTCATCTCGAGCATCAGAATTCTTCCATATTCGGGGTTCGTTTCGAAAAAATAGAGATAGTACCAGATGAACTTTCTAATCTTGTTGATGGGTCCGGCAATCCCTTGAAGGTGCAAATCAAGCCCGTTGCAAAACTCTCTTGTTTTCTCCATTGGGATTGAGAAAAACAAATCCTCTTTATTCCTAAAATATTGGTAAATCGTCCCCTCGGCAACTTCCGCCCTCCGGGCGATCTCGGAGATATTCGAATCTCGGAAACTTTTTTTCCCAAAGACCTCGATGGCCGCTTGAATGATGGTTTGCCTTTTCTCAATCTTCTTTGACATCGGAGGTACTGACAAATTGAATTTCATTCATTATTATCATAAAGAATCTATTCTGTCAATTAACTTTTTAATAAATTACAGGATGTTACAAAATTGAATTATATTCAAAATCAAATTTAATATCTCACCCCCCTATTGCCGCCCCTCTTTGTGTTTATTGTCTGTCGTCAGCATTGCAAGCTCCGCGTAAAGGTCTGCCTTGGATGCCTCATATAGTTGAAGGGTAGTGAGCCATCTTGCAAAAAAAAGGCTTGACAATTTTGTTCTTTACAAATAATAATGACTCAATTTTCCCACATATTCAGCCAGTCAAAATTCTCATGAGGTCCAAAGATGAAAAAATCATCGGTTGTTTTTGGACTACTGTTTCTTACCGCTGTGCCGAAGTTTCCTCCGGACAAATTCCCTTTTTTCTTTGATTAAATCGCCAACAAGGTTCTTATCACTATCACTTTCTTCAGAAAGGGGGTACATGGCTCATGGCAGAAGAAAAGGAACGAGTAACGTACAAGGCGTTTACCGAAGTAAAGGCAACACTTTCTCCCCAAGAAGAGCGGTTTGAGATGTGGCGGAATACGGTCGGTCTCTTTCTCGGTCCCATCGTAGCAATTATCCTCTGGTTGATCCCCATGGCCGGACTGACGTATAAAGCCCATACTCTTGCGGGAATATTGGGCTGGATCGTGGTCTGGTGGATATGTGAACCGGTCCCGATCCCCATCACTGCTCTGTTTGGGGCGATCCTCTGCGTTATCCTTGACGTGGCCAATGCGAAAGTGACCTTCGCTCCCTTTGCAGATCCGACGATTTACCTCTTCTTAGGAAGCTTCATCCTCGCGGAAGCAATGGCCATCCATGGACTCGATAAACGTTTTGCGTACGGAATCATGTCCCTGAAGCTTGTTGGAAACAGTACGGGTCGCCTGCTCGCAGCCTACGGTGCGATCGCCGCCTTCATTTCTATTTGGATAAGCAACACCGCCGCTACCGCCATGATGTTCCCCATCGGGCTCGGCATCATCTATGCCATGTCGGACATCATCTCCGAAAAAACAGGAAAAATCGTAGACCCCACCCGTCTGCGTTACGGCTGCGGAATGATGCTGATGGTTGCCTATGCTGCATCTGCCGGCGGTATCGGCTCGCCCGTAGGCACTCCCCCAAACCTGATCGGTATAGCTATGATCGACAAATTCTGCGGTGTAAAGATATCTTTCTTCCACTGGATGCTGTTTTGTATGCCGATCCTGATCGTCATGTACGTCCTCCTTTACTTCCTCATGTATTACCTTCACAAACCAGAGATTGCCAAGGTCGAAGGGAGCCACGAGTATGTCAAGAAGGAACTGGAGAAACTGGGCAAATGGACGCCAGGGCAAAGGAATGCCCTCATCGCATTCCTGGTGACCGTAGCCCTCTGGGTCACGCCTGGAATATTCGCCCTTGTCTACGGTGAAAGTCATGCCATCTCGAAATGGTACGGGACGAGATTGCCCGAAGCCGTAGCCGCCGTTGTGGGAGCGTCGCTGCTCTTCCTGCTGCCTACCAACTGGAAGGAGAGGGAATTCACGATAACCTGGAAGCAGGCAACGAAGATTGACTGGGGCACCCTGCTCCTCTTCGGCGGAGGGCTTACGCTCGGCAACCTCATGTTCGAGACAAAGCTCGCAGAGGCCGTTGGAACGAGTCTGCTGAAGCTCAGCGGAGCCACATCCGTCTGGGGCATTACCTTCGCTTCGGTCTTTATCGCAATCCTCGTGAGCGAAACCTCCTCAAACACCGCGTCGGCCAATATGGTCGTACCGGTGATGATAGCACTCGCGAAAGCAGCCAACATCGACCCCGTGCCTCCCGCGATTGGTGCGACGCTGGGAGCGAGTTGGGGATTCATGCTCCCTGTCTCGACGCCGCCAAACGCGATCGCCTATGGCTCTGGAATGATACCCATCACGAAAATGATACGGGCGGGCATCTGGTTTGACATTACAGGCGGTCTATTGCTCTGGGTGGGACTTAGGACTCTGTTGCCTCTTGTCGGCCTTGCCCACTAGGCTGAAGGGAATCCAAAAAAGGCCAGGCCAATGCCTGGCCTTTTTTGCAATAGTTGACAGTAAACGCTGATGCTCACAGCGATAAATCCCCTTATTGTGGAGGAGCTTGAATAGAGGAGAATATACAAGTCCTGAAACGTCCGTAAATTTATAGGATAACTATGCAGATGTTCATCTTATCATGATCCAGGATCTCTCGGGGCCATATCAGATTTGCGACCACACAGCGTTGCTGCAGAGTTGAATCTCAAGGTACGGAGGAATTATTGCAAGGCTGTGAGACAGTGCCATAGAGAACTTAGCCAGGCAAAGAGAATGAACTTAAGAATTTGAAAAAAGAGAGTGATCCGGTGACAGTGAATAGGATGCCTTAAAGCTCGCCGACGCGCTCCAGGCGTCCGATGGGACAACTCGTTACGGGCTGATAATGTTGAAATCGTAGTTACCAATTCCTTGAACCAATAGATAACGAGCCATATCTTCACTGCCATTCGCTACTTGATGAACTCTCCCTTTCATGACCTCACATCGTTGCCCTGGAGAAAGAACTAATTCTTCATCTGGCTCTTTCAGTCGAATCGTTATCTTCCCAGCGAGGCAAAACATATTGTCCGTGATTTCGGTGTGATAATGCCAGGCAGCGACCTCATGTGACCTAAGTTCAATAACCCTGACGCTGACATCTCTTGTTTTGATAATTACCTGTTCAATGGATGACACTTTATTTCCTTTCAAAGCTGTAATGCTGTAATCGAGCTATCGCCTTTCGGTGGAGAATTAACGAATAGGCGATATTCGTCACGGCAGGCTCTGAGATACGGCGCCTGGTTGTGCGATTTGTTCAATCGTCATGGTATTCATTTCCGCTCCATACGTTTCGATTTTACGGGAATGGCTGAATGGAATGTATCGCTTACGGCGACATTTGTCAATTTGATTGATGATTTCAGAGAAAGAAGCAAAAGAAGGATCCCTTTGCCAATTCTCAAAATGGCCCAATGACAAGAAATCTTTCTAAAAGTGGCCTCTCCTTGTCCTTTGATCATTGGACCCTGATGTGAATGAAAAAGCCCTCTTCAGCAGATGAATCATATGTATAGCCCTTTTATGCCCTTACCTTTTTAGGACTTTTTCTGCCATTATTTAATAGCTTAAAGACTCTAAGGAAATCTGCTCGCTGCCTTGCTTTTCTGGATCTCTTCCCTCTCGCTCCAAGAACTCCGGCGACCCACTGAAAACTCGTCGATCAAGCGTGAGAAAAAGGTTCCAGATAAGATGTTCATTGGGATGAACAATTGTATAATAATTTTATATACAGCATTTGCTAATTGCAAAAAAAGCTTGACAAATAAGAATTATATTGCTAATATGGACTTTAATGAGTTGTTCATTATAAAGAACGCATTGCGGAGGTTATTCAGATGAGCGCCATCTCTATTATCCCTGAACGCTGTACGGGGTGCCAATCCTGCGAAATGGCTTGCAGCCTCTCCCATGAGGGCTCCTGCGGTTCTTCTCTTTCGCGGATACGGGCGAAGAAGTGGGAGGAAATCTCGGTCTTCATCCCCACCGTCTGCCAACACTGTGAAAAACCCCCTTGCATGGATATCTGTCCAACAGGCGCCCGAAAGCGCGTCCCCGGAACCGATGCGATGGTGACAGATGAAAAAAGATGCGTCGGCTGTAAATCCTGCATTTATGCCTGTCCTTACGGTGCACCAGCGATTCACCCTACGAAAAAGCGGACCATGACCTGCGATCTGTGTAACGGCTCGCCTCTTTGCACTCAGGTCTGCACTGCCGGTGCAATTTCATATAACCCAGAAGGAGATCCCTCGATGGAAAGGAAGAGGGCCTTCGGACAAACCCTTTTTCATTCCATGAAAACGAGATAGGGAGGAACGGATATGGTTAAAGGATGGACAGGGAAAAGACTTCGTATCGATCTCGGCCTCAAGAAAGCATGGTCTGAGGATATTCTTCCCGCTGACCTTCGCCAATGGTTCGGCGGAAGGGGACTCAATGCCTCTTTTTTCTCGGAGCACTTCCAAGCTCCGGTGTCTCCGGCTTCACCCGAAAACCCAATTGCCTTCGCCGTCGGACCTTTGACAGGAAGCTTGGCCCCCTGTTCCGGATGGACGAGCATCGCCTCCTTCTCACCTCTCTCTGACTCCCCGGTCTATGGTTTTACCCGGATGCCCGGTCACTTTGGAGCCTCGTTGAAAGCGGCCGGTTTTGACCAGTGCATCATCCAGGGAAAGGCGGAGCGACCCGTCACCCTTTGGATTGACAACAGAGAGGTTAAGTTCGTAAAAGCCGATCATCTCTGGGGGAAGGAAACAACGGAGACCACGGTCACCCTTCAGGAGGAAAAGGGCGATCGAAGCATCGAGGTCCTTTGCATCGGACCTGCCGGAGAGAAGCAGATCCCTTTTGCCAATGTCATCCATCGTCTCTCATGGACAGGCGACCGTCTCGGTTTGGGGTATCTTTTCGGAGTAAAACAGCTTAAGGCCATTGCGATCCGCGGAAAGAAACCGGTAACCCTTCAGTATCCCAAGGAGTTCCTCGACCTCTGTCTCACCTTAAAAGACCAGATTCATGAGGGGCAGAAAATGCGGAAGCTGAAAGCGGAGGGAGCACTCTCTCTCCTTGGTCAAGAGGGAAGAAGGAACACAAGAAACAGCCACCGATGGCTTCCTACTGGATCGGAGAAGCAATGGGCTGCCTCTCTATGGGCGAATCTTTCTGGCTCGGAAGGCTGTTCCTCATGTCCCGCCCATTGTGGCCGGAGTGTTCAGGACCGGGAGAAGTCTTTGGCCGGAATTCATCTAGAAAAGGCCTGGTATTTAGGCCCCCAAATCGGGGTGTATAGCGGGGAGTGGACTCTGAAGCTCCACCGCTTCTGCCAGGCTCAAGGTCTTGACCCTTTCTTGACGGCTTCTCTACTCGGCAGGATCCTGGAGGGGGTTGAAACCGGAACTCTTTCAGAGGACGATCTAAAGCAGACGGATGAGATTGAGGACCCAGGCCAAAAAGCTCTGGCGCTCCTGCATAGGATCATCGGCGGAGGCAAGAAAGAACTTCATCTCTCCGCCCCTCCCGCTTCGGACAACGAAGACCTCGACATCCTGGCCGACATCGTCTCATTTTGCATGATCGTGGTCAACCGCCTCAACCTGATGACGGTTTCAAATATTATCGACTTGATCAACGCAGCCACAGGGTATGAACTGACGATTGAGGATCTGCAGGAAACGATTTCCAATATTCGTCAAACCGAATCTCGCCTGCAAAATAAGAAACTTCATTGGAATGATCAATCAACCCTTCTCCATCTGGGGAAAGGTCAGATTAGCCAGATTCTGAAAAAGGAGGAACGTGACCATGTATCCATCTCTAACCCAACCGCTTCCTAAGGCGTCCGCTTACTTAAGGCTTCTTGAATATCAGAGACAAAGGACGGTTGTTCCGGCTTACGCTGCGGATTTACCTTTACTCCTGTTCATTTTCTTTTCACGGATAGCCGCAGGGCTATCAATCTTCTCGGTCTTTTTCCCCCACTCGACCCCCTGGTTGGGCGCAGCCTTCTGCTGCATGCTCTTGGCAACCGCTGCCTCGATTACCCACCTCACCGTGCCCGGCCGTTTTCTAACGATGATCATTAATCACCGGTCTCCTCTGGTCTGGGAGATCCGTCTGGCCGGGGCCCTCACGGGCTCGCTCGGAGCACAACTTTTATCCCATCTGGGAATGCTCCCGGGTTTTGAAACACTCCTGTCCTGGAGTAGTTTTTTCCTGAGTATCTTTTTTCTCATTTCAACGGGATGGGCTTATCGATTCCACACACATCCAGCCTGGAAGACAAGCATCCTTCCCGGCTATTACTTGGCTTCAGCTCTCATGATCGGCTACGCACTGTATTCCGTCATGTACCCGAACCCATTTTTCCGTCTCATCACCGTCACTCTTCTCTGCGCAGAGGGGTTTCTTATCCTCCTCTATCTTAACCACCTGTGCAAGATGTCCTGGATGTCCCTGAAAAAAATCGACTCCGGCAAAGACCGGAGGATTTCCGTCGCCTTTCTTGCATCTGTTCTTTTCCTTCCGGGGGGCCTCACCTTTGTTCCCCTCTTTACGAACCATTTGGAACTGTTTTCCGCTGCGCTTGCACTGAGCAGTTTGGTGGGGGTCGTTTTCGAAAGGATACTCTTCTTCCGGCTGGAGCAACCGGTTTTTTTCCTTTCCAGAGGGCAAAATCCAGAGACGAAATTTGATGCGGTATCCGCGGGGATATGACGAAGGTTAATGTGAAAATTCTCTGATCTCCCGGACAGCCTCCTGAATTTCTCGGATCACCGTCTTCACTTTCGGATCATCCAGCGTAGAGGTAAATCCGACCACCCATAAGGCCGCCGGGGGCGAGGAAGGGAAAACCAGGGGAGCGGCCACCGCCCGGACGCCGGGGATGTATTCTTCATCATCCACGGCGTATCCTTGTCCTTTCACTTTTTCAATCTCTCTGAGAAACTGCCTCTGATCGATCACCGTCTTCAGCGTATAACGGGCGAGACCTTTCTTTTGTACCATCTCTTTTGCCTTTTCTTTCTCTATTTGTGAAAGAAGGACTCGACCGGTCGCCCCTGCGAGAAGGGGAAGTCTCGTTCCAGGAGGAGAGGTGATCTTCATCTCATTCCTGGATTCCACCATATCTAAAATCGTGACGTGGTCTCCGTTTAAGACACCCAAGAAAACAGTCTCCCCCACTTTCCCCATCAACTTCTCCATTGGCTTTCGGGCCAAATCCTTGAGACCGATCTTTGCGTAGGCGGTCCTGCAGAGTTCCAGGAGGCTGTAGCCTACTGTATACCGCTTATGAAGCGGGTCACGAACAAGAGCACCCAACTCTTCCAGGGCCGTGGTGATCCCGTGAACCGTGCTCTTTCCGATCTTCAACTGCTTTGAGAGGTCGCTTATGCCTAGACCGCTTGACGCATCTGAAATCGCATAGAGAATCTTAAAAGCCTTCTTAACCGAAGGTGCCGAGTAGGTGATTTTCTTCATAGGTTCGCCGGTCTGGAACTTTTTGAAACATATCAGATTCTCGTCGTCTCTGTCAATAGATGGTCATACTGTTTTATGAGAAGCTGGTTCTCAAAATCTTGACAAAACGGTTGTATGTGATATGATTAGCTGCAAGTTCAAGCTGTTCACTCTAAAGAACTTTGAATTCTTTTCTAAGGCAAGGGAAGTTACCGAAGGAGCGAGCATCTGATCCAGTCCGGAAGAAACCTATCTTTATCTGGAGAGACAGGGATGGCACCAGAAAATATTCATCCGATTAGAAACGTACGGCACCCGAGGCCGCAAAAGGAATGGAAGGAGATTATTGCGGTTTACCTTTATCTGGCCGGTATGGGAGCCGGCTCTTTTGTCGTCGGGACTCTGGTCAGTTGGATGGGCGTCAAACTGAACCCTCTTTTCCCCTCCTCCACCAACCTCTTCGGCTATTCCCTCAACCTGTCAAGGGTCCCGATTTTTTGGGGACCGATCATGGTGGCCATCGGCGCACCGTTTCTTATTTTAGACCTCGGAATCAAATGGAGATTCATGTATGCCTGCTTGAATCCCAGAACCTCCTGGGTGGCCCGTGGGTTTATCATCCTCTCCGTCTTCATTATTTTCGGCCTGGTCCTTCTTGCCAAATCCGTTCTGCCTTTTGAATGGCTCCATGCAGATTCCGCTCTGTGGCGAATCCCTGAGGCCATTGCGCTTATCTTCGCTTTCGCGACCGCTATTTACACCGGGATCCTGTTAAAGGCGACAAAATCGGTTCCTCTATGGAATACCCGTTTACTCCCCGTCCTCTTTCTAGTGTCGGCGCTCTCCACAGGATCCATGTCTATCATCCTTTCCACCTTGGGAACGGGTTTTTTCTCCCATGATGCCGGACCATTGAAGGTCTTGATGGCTGGGGAACAGGTCCTGGTGGTGATTGAGGGAATCGTCCTTTATCTTTTCCTTTCGCAGCGATACAGGTCTACGGAACAGGGCAAAGACTCGGTTCGCTTTCTTTTGTTCGGCGAGATGAAAATGATCTTCTGGGGAGGAGTGGTCATGGTGGGTTTCATCTTCCCCGTCGTCCTTGAAAACATTGCCTCATTCTTCCCTGGAAACTTCGTCGTGATCTTTGCTGCCGGAATTTTCCTTCTCTGCGGCGGTTTTTTCCTCCGTCTCGGTATCCTTCACGCCGGAATCAAGGACCAGATTCCGATGCATCGACTCATGGAGATCCAATACAACATGATGGCCGGCAGGACGAAGGCCACGTAGAAGGGAAAACTGAATTCTCCGAAGACCTCATGGCAAATATCGATAAAGCACAGGACGGGGAATGGCTCTGGGTGAGTCGTAAGACTCCTTCAACTGTTGACATTAATTTGTGTGAATCACGATACAAACAAAAAGAGGGAGGCAAGTAATGGACCAAAAAGTATTGGTCGTCGATCAACAAAGGTGCACGGGATGCCGGTTGTGCGAGTTGGTATGCTCGGTGTTTCATACAGGGACAAGCAATCCGAGTCGTGCACGGGTCAAAATCATCAAGTGGGAAGATGTGGGGTTATACCTTCCCATGGCCTGTAATCACTGTGAGAAAGCCTATTGCGTGGAGGTTTGCCCGACAAAGGCGTGTCACCGAGAGCCTGAAAATAATAACCGGGTAACCATCGACAAGAATCTGTGTATCGGATGCAGGACCTGCATCATCGCCTGCCCCTTTGGCCATCCCTTTTTTGATACCCAGGAGCGGGTTACCGTGAAGTGCGATTATTGCGATGGGGATCCGCAGTGCGTTCGCTTCTGCGATATCAAGGCCATCTCTTTTATGGATGCAGACAAGACGAACGTGAACAAAAAGCGAGAGGCCGCGTTGAAGTTTAGAGCCTCCATCAACCCAGCAAGGTAGCCCCATCCCCCTGCCTGCCATGGCAGGGGTCTTTTCAGACATTCAAGTTGCTTCTTCCTAGACTCCTTGGCTGCTGCAACCTTCCATTGAAGCCGTCCGGCGAATGTGACATAGTGAAGGTATGATCATCTTCACACACCATACGATCGAGCCCCACGGGATCTTGGGGGCTCAGGTGGCGGCAACGTTCCTCGATCGAAAGCTCTCCATACCCTCCATCGTCGTCGGGATCGAGCGGAATTTCTCGAAAGACCGGCTCTTTCATTTCGTGGATGAGTACTATGCTGGAAAGGAAAAGATCGCAGCCTTCTCTCACCTCTGCGGCAGAAAAGATCTCATGAAACTTATTCAGGAGTTGAAACGCAAGGGTTTCGTCACCCTTCTGGGAGGACCGCAGTCCCGTCAGGATTATGTCGGCGAGCCTGATGCGGACGCGCATCCGCACAGGTTCAGCGGGCTGAAATCTGCGGTCGACGTCGCCTTTCATGGCCCGGTGAACTTCCTTAACCCCGAACATCTGGGAGGGAACCATTTGCTCCTCGATTATCCATGGACAAAAAACATATTCCTGGAGGTGGACTGGTCGAACATCTATACCTTTTCCGATACCCTCAAAAGGCTTGAGGTTAGAATCGGCCAAGTACTGAATGCGATTGGCTGTGCCTACGCCTGCACGCCTCGAACCCTAACGCTTCCACCACCGACCAGCCTTCGCGAAAAAGGGGTTCCGGAACTTGAAGTTCGGAGCGAAGGATGCATCTTCTGCGACGTCGCCCGGGATAAGGGTTACCACGGGGCCGTAGATCAGGACACGCTGATCACACAAATCGCAGGCCTTCCTGAGCTTGGCGAAAAAAAGATTCCTTTTGAGTTGATCGATGAATTTCCCATTCGTTCCCTCGGCAAACTGATCGAGGAGGTCGGACAGCACGGGATCAAACTGTCACAGATCAACCTTGTCTGCCGCGTCGACGACATCAATGCCCATGCCTCTGACCTCGTGGAAATCCTGGCCCTCACACAAAGCCGGGATATAAGAATCATGTTTTCGTCGATCGGGTTTGAATCCTTCAGCGATCGATTACTTCAATATTTCTGCAAAGGGATTGCCGTCGAAGATATCGTGAAATGTGTCGAAACGCTGCGTCGCTTAAAGGAACGTTACGGCAACTTCTTCCTCTACCGGCGGGATGAGGGGGCCAATCACGGTTTTATTCGTCCCACGCCATGGGATGACAGCGAAACGATGCAGGAAACGGACAGAAATATATTTCTCCATCGGCTCTTTGAAGACATCCTTCCCGAGCACAGCACCCCGCTCATCATCCATCATGCATCGTACCTCGGGGATTGGATCCGCCAGATCGAATCGGTCACAGACGTCACGTTCAGCAGGCAAGGAACCTGGATAGAATGGTGGAACCCTTCTTTGAGATAGGAAAGGGACAACCCATTGGAGATACTCCCGCCATGTTGCAAAGTTCACTCTTGTGAACACTCGGCTCTGAAGCTGCAAGAAAGCATGTAAAAACAAACTAATTCGTACAAATTACTACTCTTAATTGAAAATTACTACCCAATAAACAGGTGAGTTCAGAACCGATAAACCGATTGAAATATCAATAGATTATGAGAGTAAAGTTTAGCTTGACAAAGGGATAAATTTCATTTAATAAAATCTTATAGCATTTTTTCAGTCGTTCGCCATTATGAACGCTCCCGGTAACGCGACGGGGTCCAAGGTAATTCTAGCATTCATCTTTCCCTTTAAGAAAGGAGGTTATTATGGGAACCGAGAAAGAGGGACTTTCAACTGCCGAAAGCCTGCGGAGTACTCGTACCTACGGCCAGGTGAGATGCCACAATCCCAGTTGTATGGGTAGGCTTGAGCCGAAACCCGGGGAGCCCACAGCGAAATGCCCTAAATGTGGCAGTGAATGGCGGATCTTTTGGATCAAAGCCGGTTTTCCTCGCATTAAGGGTCCGGTATGGGATGTTAACAAAAGATTAGCCGACGAGGAGTTTGAGAGAAAAATGAAGGAGGTTAAGAAAGATGGCCCTAAATAGGAAGTTGGCAATTATCGATCTGTCCACTGGTAAAATAGAAATAAAGCCCATCCCGATTGAGGTCCGAAAAAAATTCATAGGAGGCCGGGGACTCGATGCTTATCTGCTTTATAATCACACGAAACAAGGATGCGACCCCCTTGGCCCTGACAATACACTCATGATCAGTGGAGGAATTCTGTCAGCCACCCTGGCTTCAGCGACCTCCCGGTGCCATACCATGGCTAAATCGCCGCTGGGTTTGCTGGGGAGCTGCAACGGAGGAGGTTTTTTCACTCCTGAGCTGGCCTGGGCCGGTTTTCATCATCTCGTCATCAAGGGTAAGGCAGCAAAACCCGTCTATCTGTGGGTCCACAATGGCAAGATTGAGATCCGTGATGCCAAGAACATCTGGGGTAAAAGTGTCACAGACGCCCAGTGGGCGATTCGGGAAGAGTTGGCAGACGAGGACATCAAGAGCTTGGTCTGTGGTCCCGCAGGCGAGAATCTTGTAAGATATGCCAATGTCATGACCGGGGTCAAAAATTCCGGAGGAAGAACCGGAATGGGAGCGGTCATGGGCTCAAAGAACCTGAAGGCCGTTGCTGCCCGAGGCACCATGGATATAAAAATCGCCCATCCCCGGGAGGCGCTCGAGTTTAACAAACGATTCATTGAACAAATCACAAGCGCCAAGGTTAACCAGACACAGGGAACCCTCGGGACTCCTTTTATCTGGGGAGCCACGAACTCCTGGGGCGGCGTCCGAACCAGAAACTTCCAGTATAACCAGATGCTCTACTGCGATGAGATTGAGCCGGAGGAAATTGACGATAACGCTACCGAGACCATAGGCCCCTACCACATGGCCGCATGTTTTGGCTGCCAGGTGCACTGCCGGGCCAAGTATAAAATTCCTTCCGGACCTTATGCTGGAAAATACGATGAAGGGCCGGAATATACCTCCCAAGGCGCATTTTGTGGTGAGCCAGACGTAGCCAGCTTGGAAGATCTGTTAGTGGCGAACCATTTAGTTGATCAGTATGGTGTAGATAATCTTGAGATCGGGAGCCTTATCTCCTGGGCAATGGAACTGTATGAACTGGGAATTCTTACGAACAAAGAGACGGATGGCCTCGAATTGAGGTTTGGCAATGGCGAAGCGATGATCGAGATGATCAAACGTATTTGCGAAAGGAAGGGCTGGTTGGGGAATGTCTTAGCTGAAGGGGGAATCATCGCCTCCGAGAAGATCGGAAAGAATTCCTTCGATTACCTGATTCAGGTAAAAGGGGTCAGCAATCTTCACTCTGACGAACGAGCGACACCCGGCCTTGCCCTGAATATTGCGACAGCTTCCCGGGGTTCGG
>Ga0335084_10000614_pt1 | contig 30949 bp, 27 predicted proteins | sample Lox_Sample_44_FD_206721 | JGI IMG/M metagenome (GOLD analysis project Ga0335084, IMG submission 206721) | Soil microbial communities from Loxahatchee National Wildlife Refuge, Florida, United States - Lox_Sample_4.4 | ecosystem: Environmental > Terrestrial > Soil > Wetlands | place: USA... | reverse complement strand
CTCGCTTCTCGTCGCTGCGGTCCTCCTCGCGGGCGGGACCGCCCGGGCCGAGGAGACCATGCTGGAGGGCCTCAAGAAGGCGTGCCACGCCGAGCTCACCACCTTCTGCAAGGGCGTGGTGCCCGGTGAGGGGCGCGTCCTCGCCTGCCTGTACGCGTTCGAGAGCAAGGTCTCGGACAAGTGCATCTACGCGCTCTACGACGCCGCGAGCGACCTCGAGAAGGCCGTCAACGCGCTCAAGTTCGCCGCCTCCCAGTGCGAGGGCGACCTCAAGAAGTTCTGCGCCGACGTGAAGCCGGGCCAGGGCCGCGGCCTCGCCTGCCTGGACAAGAACTCGAAGTCGCTCTCGGCGGGCTGCACCGACGCCCTGAAGCAGACGGGCCTGAAGAAGAAGTAGTCCGCGCGGTACGGGGGCGCGGGTCCCGCCATACCCGTCCGGGACCCGCGTCGGCCTTCCGGGCCGCCCCTCGCTTTGCGACGAGCTTGCTTCGACGCAGAGACGTCACGAACGAAAGCGCTTCGTCACGGTAATCAAGTCGGCCGTCGCGCCCCCCCGGTCACACGAAACCCTCGGCGCGCGCGACAGGAGAGGACCGACATGAGGAAGCTCTTCACGATGGTGGCCGCGCTGGCCGGCCTCGCGGCCGGCAAGGCCGGCGCGCAGGACATGCTCATCAACGGAGCCGGGGCGACGTTCCCGGCGCCGCTCTACATGAAGTGGTTCTCGGAGTACCACGCGGCCCACCCGAACCTTCAGTTCAACTACCAGTCGATCGGCTCCGGGGGCGGCATCCAGCAGTTCACGGCGGGCACGGTCGACTTCGGCGCCACGGACGCGGCCATGCTGCCGGCCGAGCTGGAGAAGGCCCCGGACGTCGTCCACATCCCGACGGTGCTCGGCGCCGTGGTGGTCACCTACAACGTGGAAGGCCTGGCCTCCCTGAAGCTCACCCCCGAGGCGCTCGCGGGGATCTTCCTCGGCAAGGTGAAGAAGTGGAACGACCCGGCCATCGCCTCCGCGAACGCGGGCGCGAAGCTTCCGGACGTGGAGATCGCCGTGATGCACCGCGCCGACGGCTCGGGCACGACCAACATCTTCACCGAGTACCTCTCGAAGGTCTCGCCCGAGTGGAAGGCCGGCCCCGGCACGGGCAAGTCGGTCAGCTGGCCCGTCGGACTCGGGGGCAAGGGCAACGAGGGCGTCACCGGCCTCGTGAAGCAGACGCCGGGCGCCATCGGCTACGTCGAGCTCGCCTACGCGAAGCAGAACAACCTGCCCGTGGCCGCGCTCAAGAACAAGGCCGGCGCGTTCGTCACGCCGACCATCGCCACGACCTCGGCCGCCGCTGCCGGCGTCGTCCTGCCCGCGGACTTCCACGACGTCTCGTCGATCTCCGCCACCAACGCCGACGGCAAGGACGCCTACCCGATCGCGGCGTTCACGTACCTCCTCGTCCACCGGGACGCGAAGGACGCCGCGAAGGGCAAGGCGCTCGTCGAGTTCCTGAGCTGGGCGGTCCACGACGGGCAGAGGTTCGCCGAGCCGCTGGACTACGCCCCGCTGCCGAAGCCGGCCGTGGAGAAGATCTCGAAGGCGATCGGGGCGCTCACCGTGATGGGCAAGCCGGTTGCGTCGGCCCACTGACACGGGCACCGCGAGCGCCGCCGGCCTGGCCCCGCCTCCCCCGGGGCCGGGCCCCGGCGCGGCCGTGGCCACCGGCGACCGGATCTGGGACATCGGCCTCGTCGCGATCGGCTCCGGAGTGGTGCTGGTGGCGGGGCTCATCGTCTTCGAGCTCTCGCGGACCGCGGCTCCTGCCATCGACTCGATCGGCATCGTCCCGTTCGTCACCGGCAGCGACTGGGATCCGGTGAGCGATCGCTTCGGGGCGCTGCCGTTCCTCTACGGGACGGTGGTGACGAGCGCGGTGGCGCTCACCCTGGCGCTCCCGGTCTCGGTGGGGCTCGCCCTCTTCCTCGCCGAGATGGGCCCGGCCTTCCTGCGGCGGCCGGTCTCGTTCGCCATCGAGACCCTGGCCGCCATCCCGAGCGTGGTCTACGGGCTCTGGGGGCTCTTCGTGCTGGTCCCGGTCCTGCGCAGCCCGGTCGAGCCGTTCCTCGCCCGCACGCTCGGCTTCCTGCCGCTCTTCCGCGGTCCGCCCATCGGGCTCGGCTACCTCGCCGCCGGCATCGTGCTCGCCATCATGATCCTTCCCACGATCGCCTCGGTGACGCTCGACGTGCTGCGCACCGTGCCGCTCCCGCTCCGGGAGGGCGCGCTCGCGCTGGGCGCCACCCGCTGGGAGATGATCCGCATCTCGGTCCTGCCCTACGCCCGTCCCGGGATCGTGGGCGCGGCGCTGCTCGGCCTGGGCCGGGCGCTCGGCGAGACCATGGCGGTGGCGATGGTCATCGGCAACTCGCCCGGGATCCACGCGTCCCTGTTCTCCCCCGGCTACACGCTGCCGGCGGTCCTAGCGAACGAGTTCTCCGAGGCCACGGGCGCCGTGCACGTCGGAGCCCTGGCGGGCCTGGGCCTCGTGCTGCTCGGGCTCACCGTGCTGCTCAACGCCGCCGCCCGACTCATGCTCGTCCTCACCACGCAGCGCTTCATGAGAAGGGCGGCCGCCTAGATGGGCCGTCGCCTCTCCTCCCGCCTGGTGGTGAACCACCTCGCCACGGCCCTGTGCGGCGCGATGGTGCTGGTGGCCCTGATCCCGCTCCTGTCCCTCCTCTGGCTCGTCGTCTCGAAGGGCGTCGGCGGCCTCTCGCTCGGCTTCTTCATCCACCGGCCCGTGCCCGTGGGCGAGGCGGGCGGGGGCGTGGGTCCGGCCATCGTCGGCACCTTCACGATGGTCGGCATGGCCTGCGTCGTGGCCCTCCCGATCGGCGTGGGCACCGGCGTCTACCTCGCCGAGCACGGCGCCCGCCCGTTCGCGCGGGGCGTGCGCTTCCTCGCCGAGGTGCTGTCCGGGGTCCCCTCGATCGTTCTCGGGGTGGTGGCCTACGCGATGCTGGTGGTCCCCATGAAGCGCTTCTCCGCGCTGGCCGGGGCCGTCGCGCTGTCGCTCGTGATGATCCCGCCGCTCGCGCGATCGACCGAGGAGTTCGTGCGGCTCGTGCCGCCCTCCCTGCGCGAGGCCTCGCTCGCCCTGGGCGTGCCCGCCTGGCGCACCAGCCTCAAGGTCGTGCTGCGCACCGCCCTGGGCGGCATCGCGACCGCCGCGCTCCTCGCGGTGGCCCGCGGCGCCGGCGAGACCGCCCCGCTCCTCTTCACCGCCCTCAACAACCAGTACTGGAGCCTCCGACCCGACCAGCCGATGGCTTCCCTCACCGTCCAGATCTACAACTACGCCATCAGCCCTTACGAGAGCTGGCACGAGCAGGCGTGGAGCGCCGCGCTCGTGCTGCTCCTCCTCGTGGGGCTGCTCAACCTCGGGGCCCGACTCGCCCTTCGCGACCGGGTGGGAGGCCGGCGATGAACGATGCGGGGGCTCGCAACGCCCGCACGAAGCTGAACGTCGAGCACCTCCAGGCCTGGTACGGCAACCACCTCGCGCTCAAGGACGTGTCGCTCGCCATCCCGGAGCGCTCCGTCTACGCGATCATCGGGCCGTCCGGCTGCGGGAAGTCGACGTTCATCCGCTGCCTCAACCGCATGCACGAGCTCCTGCCCGGCGCGCGCACCGAGGGGCGCCTCGTCATCGACGGCGAGGACCTCATGAAGGTGAACCCGGTGCAGCTGCGGCGCCGGGTGGGCATGGTGTTCCAGCGGCCGAACCCGTTCCCCACGATGTCGATCGCGGACAACGTGCTCGCCGGCATGAAGCTCAACGGCGTGGGGGTGGACGACGCGGAGGTCCGCATCGAGAAGGCGCTCGTGCAGGCCGCGCTCTGGGACGAGGTGAAGGATCGCCTCGGCGCCTCGCCCATGTCGCTGTCGGGCGGCCAGCAGCAGCGGCTCTGCATCGCCCGGGCGCTGGCGGTCGAGCCCGAGGTCCTGCTCATGGACGAGCCGGCGAGCGCGCTCGACCCCATCGCCACGAGCCGGATCGAGGACCTGATCCACGACCTCAAGCAGGACTACACGATCGTGATCGTGACCCACAACATGCAGCAGGCCGGCCGCACCTCCGACTTCACCGCCTTCTTCTACCTCGGCGAGCTCGTCGAGGCCGGGGCCACGGCGCAGATCTTCGAGAGCCCCCGTGAGCAGCGGACCGAGGACTACGTCACGGGCAAGTTCGGGTAGAGCGCACCTCGCGGCGCTGCGGCCGCGGGATGCGCCCCCTCGCGGCGGCGCCTCAGTTCCGGTGCCTCGTCACCTGGATCCGGATCGCGCGGGGGCGGCCGTCCCGTCGCGCCGCGGCGCAGCATCCGTGCGTCCCATTCCGGGTTCCGCCGCCCCCCGCTTTCCCGCGCGGCGTGGCGCCGCAGGGGTGAGAGCATCCAGGGCTCGCACCCGCCGTGACGACCCGCTCCCGGAGGACGGACATGACCTCGCCGAGAACGCTCTCCCTGGCCCTCGCCCTCGCCGCCTTCGCCCTCGGCCTCCCGGCCCCGGCGGCCGCCGCCGACAGGGCGAAGATCGTCGTCGGCGCGACGCTCCCGCTCACCGGCGCCGAGGCGCGCGTCGGCGGCTTCTACAAGGAGGGCTACGACCTCGCCTTCGCGGAGGTGAACGAGGCGGGCGGCCTGGAGGTGGGGGGCAAGAAGCTCCCGGTCGAGCTCGTCCTCCAGGACGACACGAGCACCCAGGCCACGGCGGTGAGCCTCGCGGACCGGCTCGTCAACAGCGACAAGGTTGACCTCCTGCTCGGCACCTACGCGAGCCACCTCGTGGAGGCCCAGAGCACGGTGGCCGAGCAGAACCAGATCCCGTACGTGAACGGCGGCGGCGGGGCGACCAAGATCTACAAGCGGAAGTTCCGGTGGCTCTTCGGCCTGCTCTCGCCGGTGGAGCTGCTCGGCACGACGCTCATGCAGTGGGCCGACGAGCAGCAGAAGGCCGGCAAGCTGCCGAAGCCGGCGAAGATCGCCCTCGTCTGGGAGAACACCGCCCACGGCAAGGACTTCCGCACCGGGATCTCCGAGTTCGCCGGGAAGAGCGGAGGGGCCTGGCAGGTGGTCGTGGACGAGTCCTTCGAGCTCAACGGCAAGGACTTTGCGGCGCTCCTCGGCAAGGTGAAGGCCGCCGGCGTGGACCTCTTCCTCGTGGACGCCCACCTGCCGGACTACGTGACCATGCACCGCCAGTACGTCTCCTCCGGCATGTGCAACAAGGTCGTGAGCTACGGCGCCCGCGGCTCCGAGAAGGACGCGGTCCAGGCGCTCGGCCAGGAGAACGTGAACGGCATCCTCTCCGGCGTCTGGTGGAGCGCCCAGCTCGCCTCGAGCAACCCGCAGGCGAAGCGCTTCGTCGATCTCTTCAAGGCCCGGTACGGCGGCCGCACGCCCGAGTGGTACCAGGCCCTCGGCTACGAGACCGCCCGGATCCTGTTCGCCGCGGTCAGGAAGGCCGGCTCCACCGACCGCGAGGCCGTGCGCAAGGCGCTCGCCGAGACGCGGTTCGAGTCGCTCCTGCCCGGCGGCTGGGCCGAGTTCAAGGCCGACGTGGGGCAGCAGGTCCAGAACGGCTTCGTCATCCAGCAGAACATGCCCGACGGAAGCTCGCCCATCGTGTACCCGAAGGAGGTCGCCGCCGCCGCCGGCATCGCCGCGAACCCGCGCTGCCCGAAGTGACGGGTGGACCGCCTCGTCGACCTCGCCGTATCGGCCGTCCTGCTCGCCGGGCTGTACGCCACCATGGCGTACGGCCTCGGGCTCATCTACGGCGTCCTGCGGGTGGTGAACCTCGCCCACGGCGGGATCATCATGGCCGGCGCCTACCTGGGCTGGCAGATGCACGAGCGGCTCGGCCTCGACCCGTACCTCTCCATCCCCGTCGTCCTCCTCGTGACGTACGGCTTCGGCGTCCTCCTCTATCGCGTGCTGGTCCGGCACCTCCCGCGCGGCGCCGCCGGCGGGCCGGCCTCGCTGCTCCTCCTCTTCGGCGTGTGGCTCCTGCTCCGGAACGTCGCCTACCTCCTCTTCACCGGAAACGACCAGGCCATCACCACGAGCTACTCCACCCGCGCCGTGCCGCTCCTCGGCTCGTTCGTGTCGCTGAATCGCCTCGCCGTGCTGGGCATCGCCGTGGTGACGCCGGTCGCCCTCCACCTCCTCCTCCGGCGGACGTACCTCGGCCGCGCAATCCGGGCGGTGGCCCAGAACGCCGACAGCTGCACGGTGGTCGGCGTCGACGTCGAGCGCATCTACGCCATCACCTTCGGGATCGGCTCGGCCCTGGCCGGGCTGGCGGGCGTGCTCTCGGCCACGATCTTCTCCTTCAACCCGGCGTTCGGCTCGGGCGAGCTCCTGAAGTCGTTCGTCGTCGTGGTGCTGGGGGGCCTGGGCAGCGTGCTCGGCACGGGCCTCGCCGCGCTCATCCTCGCGGTGGCCGAGGTCTTCGCGATCCTGGTCCTGCCCTCGTACCTCACCGCCGCCGTCGGGTTCGTGATGCTCGTCCTCGTCCTGGTGCTGCGGCCCGGCGGCCTCTTCGGCCAGCGGGTGCTCGGATGAACGCGCCCCCGCCTCCGTCCCTGGCCCCGGCCCGCGTGGCCGTGCTCTTCGCCGCGGGCGTGGCGGCGCTCGCGGCGTTGCCGATGGTCGCCGGCCTCTCGCCCTACACGCACAACCTTGTCACCCTCACCTTCCTCATGGTGTCCGGCGCGCTCGCCTGGAACTGGATGGGCGGCTACGTCGGCCAGGTGAGCTTCGGCCACGCCGCGATGTTCGGCGTGGGCGGCTTCGTGGCCGCCCGTCTGCTCCTCCTCGAGCCGCCCGCGCCGGCGCCCCTCGCCTGGCTCGCGGGCGGGCTCGCCGCGGGCGTGTTCGCGCTCGGCGCGCACCCCACCCTGCGGCTGCGCGGGCCGTACTTCTCGATCGCCACCATCGGCCTCGGCGAGGCGTCGCGGCTCGTGTTCACCTACTGGGAGGGGTTCACGGGCGGCTCCTCCGGCCTCTCGCTCCCGCTCGACCCGGGCACGAAGTACCGCCTCTACTGGTGGGGGCTCGCGCTCGTCGCTCTCGTGCTCGCCGCCTCCTGGCTCATCCGCCGCTCCACGTTCGGCCTCCAGCTCCTCGCCATCAAGGCCGACGTCGAGGCCGCCGCCGACGTGGGCGTGAACGCCACGCTCTACCAGGACGTCGTCTTCGCGCTGTCCGGCGTCGTGGTCGGGCTCACCGGCGCCCTCTACGCCTCCTACTTCAGCTTCATCGAGCCGAACGACATGTTCGGCTTCGACCGCTCGATCTCGCTGGTGCTCATGGCGGTCATCGGCGGCGTGGGCACCATCGCCGGCCCGGTGCTGGGCGCCGTGGTGTTCGTCCTCCTCCGCCAGTACCTGCTCGCCTCGTACCCGCAGCTCTACCTCGGCCTGTACGGCGTCCTCCTCGTCCTCATCATCCTCTTCGAGCCCCTCGGGCTCTCCGGGCTGGCCCTCCGCCTCGCACGCCGCGTGCGGCGCCGCCGGGGCTCGCCCGCGGGGGCGGCGGCGTGACGCCCGTCCTCCTCGAGACCCGCGGGGTCACCAAGGTCTACGGCGGGCTCCGGGCCGTGGACGGAGTCGACCTCGTGCTCCACGAGCGCGAGATCCTCGGCGTCATCGGCCCGAACGGCGCGGGCAAGACGACGCTCTTCAGCGTCATCGCCGGATCGATCCGGCCCACCGGCGGCGAGGTGCGGCTCGGCGACCGGGTGGTGAGCGGCGTCGCGGCGCACCGGCTGGTCCGGGGCGGGATCGTGCGCACGCACCAGATCGTCCGCCCGTTCGCGAACCTCACCGTGGAGGAGAACGTCGCGGTGGCGGCGCTCCACGCGGCGGCGCGCGGCGAGGGCCCTCCGCGGAGGCGCGCCGCGGAGGTGCTCGCGTTCGTGGGCCTGGCCGACCGCGCCGGCCACCTGCCCGGCGCGCTCACCCTCGCCGGCCGGAAGCGCCTCGAGCTCGCCCGCGCGCTCGCGACCGTGCCGCGCGTCCTCCTCCTCGACGAGGTGATCGCCGGCCTCAACCCGGCCGAGGCCGCGTACCTGTCCGGCCTCGTCCGCAGGATCCGCGACGAGCGCGGCGTCTCCATCATCATGATCGAGCACGTCATGGCGGCGGTGATGTCGCTCTCGGACCGCGTGGTGGTGCTCGACCACGGGCGGAAGCTCGCCGAGGGGTTGCCGGCCGACGTGGTGCGGGACCCGGCCGTGATCGAGGCGTATCTCGGGAAGGGCCGGCACGCGGAGGCGCGGACGTGAGCGACCCTCCCCTGCTCGCCGTGGAGCGCATCGACGTCTTCTACGGGGACGTGCAGGTGCTGTACGGCCTCTCGTTCACCGTCGGCGAGGGCGAGGTGGTCACGCTCCTCGGGTCGAACGGCGCCGGGAAGACGACGACGCTCCGGGCCATCGCCGGGCTGCGCCCGCCGCGGGCCGGAGACGTGCGCTACCGGGGCGAGTCGATCGTGGGTCTCCCCGCGAAGGCGCGGGCCGAGCGCGGCATCGCGCTCGTGCCGGAGGGGCGCGAGCTCTGGGGCCAGCTCACGGTGAAGGAGAACCTCGAGCTCGGCGCCTACCACCGCCGGGCCCGGAGCGCCGCGGCGCGGAACCTGGAGCGGGTCTTCGAGATGTTCCCGCGCCTTCGCGAGCGCGCCTCGCAGCTCGCCGGCAGCCTCTCCGGGGGCGAGCAGCAGATGTGCGCCATCGGCCGGGCTCTCATGAGCGAGCCGACGCTCCTCATGCTCGACGAGCCGAGCCTCGGGCTCTCGCCGCTCCTCGTCGACCAGGTGATGGCCACGGTGGTCGATCTCCACCGGGGCGGCATGACCGTGCTCCTCGTGGAGCAGCACCTGGGGAAGGCGCTCGAGATCGCCCAGCGCGGAACGGTGATCGAGACCGGCCGCGTGCGCCTCTCCGGGACGAGCGCGGAGCTGGCGGCGAACCCGGAGATAAGGGCGGCGTATCTGGGGTTGTGAGGGGAGACGTTCGCACGCCCGAGAGGGCGTCGCACCCGACCGGCTCGTCTGGACCGTGGGCGGCCTGCCGTTCACCGCGGGGGCACAGGTGGCGCCGGCATGACAGAAAGGCCGCTACAGGCTGCCGGAGACGTCCTCCGCCTGCTTCCACATGCGCACGAAGCCCTTCGCCGTCTGCATGAGGTCGTCGGTCACGTCCCCTCCGTCGTGGAACGCCTTCACGTCGAAGAGCCACTCGGGCATGAGCCCGTAGTGCGACATGCCGCAGTCGAGGACGTAGTCCCAGGTCCGGTTGCCGTTCGTCGCCTTCGTGCCGATCCCCGACTCGGCGAGGAAGCGCGTGTAGAAGGCGTCGCTCCCTGCGGTGTCCGCGCCGAGCACGCAGTCGTGCGCGTTCATGGGCAGGCGCTCGAAGCCGTCCACGTCGGTGCCCAGCCCCACCTGGCCCGCGCCCATGACCGACGTGCTGTCCCGGTACGAGGCGATGAACTCGTCCGGATCCTTGTGCGCGGTGCCCGCGCCCATCATGCCGCCCAGCGCCGCCACCCTCTGCACCAGGCGCCGGGGCGGAATCCGCTCCGAGCTGTCCGCGCCGCGGATCCCGCTGTGGCCGAACATGAGCGGGTAGCCCGCGCCGCCGGTGACGTCCTTCTTCGACTCGGCGATCTCGATGACCCGCTCCATCGACTTCTCGGACATGTGGTCGAGGTCGATGATCATCCCGAGCTTCATGAGCTCGTCGATGGCGATCTCGCCCCTCCCCGAGAGGCCCAGCACGTTGACGTGGCCCGGCGGGATGAAGCTGTAGACGTCGAGCTCCGGCGACGGCGACAGGATGTCGGTGATCGACCCGAAGTTGCCGCAGCAGCGCACCTTGCCCGGCGGCGGCAGGCAGCTGATGTCGTTGATGCAGGGCGCCGGAAGCTCGCCGAGGCCCACCAGCAGGCCGTGGATCGCGACGAGCGAGGCGTTGCCGATGCCGAACAGCGGCACGCCGTCGATGCGGCCCAGCGCGTAGGTGATGTCCGGGTCGGACGAGGTCTCGACGAGGAAGTGGTACCCGTTGGCGCGCTTGTTGGCGAAGCTGAACATCAGGCTGTAGACGGCCGCGCCGCCGAAGACGTTGTCCACGAGGTGCACCGGGAAGACGTAGCGGACGCCCAGGTCGTGCAGGTGGCGGATCTCGCCCCGGATGTCGTCCTCGCTCGGAAGGGCGGTCGTGTTCCAGTTGCCGATCCGGTCCACCTCCATGCCCAGCACCACCGCGAGCTTCTTCTGCCCCACGATGCGTTCCAGGTCCGCCGAGGAGTAGGCGATCTCCATGAAGTCGGAGTGCTGGCCGACCATCCGGACGGTCTCGGCGATCTGCGTCTCGGCCGTGCCCCGGTCGTCGTACGGCTTGTTGCCGTTCAGGATCTCGGCGAGCAGCTCGTTGTTCACGGTGAGCGCCACGATGACCGAGAGCCCGCCGTCGTGCGCCCGCTTCAGCCACTCCCACCACATCTGCTGGTGCAGGATGGACGTCTGGTGCGGCCAGAACTGGAAGTCCGGGTAGCCCGCGTGCTCGTGGTCGCCGTGGACGTTGCTCGTCTTGAAGGCGAAGTCGGAATCGACCGCGGCGTTGATGATCGCGGCGCGGATGTAGTCGCCGCAGCCGTTGTCGAGGCCCCAGCCGCCGTGCGCCGAGTTGCAGTTTCCGAGGGCATCGGCCTCGTCCGCCGCCCGCGTGTCCGAGCCGTTGCAGGCGAGGGTACCGGAGGGCATGAGGAGGCCGGCGTCGGGCGCCCCGTACAGCGCCTTCGCGCCGAAGCCGAGGTAGCTCATCGGGTGCGTGTGGAAGTCGACGAAGCCCTCCACGCGCTGGAGCGAGACCGTCTGCAGGGCGGTCGCGAGGGTGTCGATCACCCGTTCCTCGGAGTGATGCCTGCGCACGAGGTCGGCGACGAGGCGGTAGCCGTAGTCGCCCGACGGCGCGTCGGCCCCGCCGTCGTCGCGGCCGTCCCACGTGGCGTCGGGCGCGAAGTCGGCGGACCCCGTGATGGGCGACTCGCCGGGGAGCGTGCGGACCAGCGCGCACGAGTCGACGCGCATGATCTCGAAGCGCCAGCGGACGAGCCAGTCGGCCTGCCTCGACGGCAGGCCCCAGAGGTGGCGGACGGTTCCGCTCGCCGTGAGGTGGGTGGGGTCGGCGTCGCCGTGGAAGGTCGCGGGGTCGGCGAACAGGTCGAAGAGCTCGAGATGATCGGACTGGACGAGCCCGTGGCGGGCCTCGTCACCACCGGTGAGCACCGAGACGTCGGCCCACGTGCCGGGCGGTCCGCGCAGGCGGGCGGAGAGCTCGTGCTCGCCCGCGGCGAGGGACAGGCGCCGCTCGATGCCGAGGACGTTCTGGTTGAAGGCCTCGGGGCCGATCACACGGTGGCCGTCGATCTCGATCGAGCCGGACGGCACGCGGTGCTTGCCGTCGCCGCCGCCGCTGTCGAGGCGAACGCAGGCGTGCGCCTCCGCCGTGGTGTCGAAGACGAACGACTCCTCGTCGGGGCACCCGCGCGTCCGCGCGATGCGCTGCGGCCCGAAGACGAGCGTGCCGTCGCGGCAGGGATCGATCGGGCGCGTCGCCGGCGCGTCGATGCTGGGAAGCCCGCAGATCTCGGCGGAGCGGTTCTGCTCGCTCGAGGGCGCGCGCTCGGATGCGACGCACGCGGAGATGAGCGCGGCGGCGGACGCCACGAGGAGGCTGGCTCGCGACATGGGATTCCCCCTTCTTCCCAGGGCTACGGCCTTCGATGCTCCCGCCTACCGAAGCGGCACCGCAAGGGAGGGACCCTTCAGCGGGTCCCTCGGTGGCCGCAACCCTGCCCCGGCCGGGTCGGGAGGGATGGGGCGCACCGCTCCGCGGTCACGTGCCCGGTCGGTGGCGGCTATACGCGGAGCATGCCCACTCATCGTGAAGAGCTCGACGTCCGGACGCCGGACGGCGTCGCGCACGCGTTCGTCCACCATGGAGGCTCGGGCCCGAGGCCGGGCGTCGTCCTCTATACCGACGCCTACGCCGTACGGGACGTGATGCACGCGGCGGCGGAGCGCATCGCGAGCCTCGGCCACGTCGTGCTCCTGCCGGACGTCTTCTACCGCTCGGCCGGGTACCGGCCCTTCGACCCGGCGACCGCGTTCTCCGACCCGCAGGAGCGCGAGCGCGTCATGGCGCTCGTCGGCACGCTCACGCCGGAGCGCATGGCGGCCGACGCCGGCGCGTACCTCGGCGCGCTCGCCTCGCGCGCCGACGTGCGGCGCGACCGGCTCGCGACCATGGGCTACTGCATGGGCGGCCGCTTCGCGTTCGTCTCGGCCGCGGCCCATCCCGAGCGCGTCCGGGCGGTGGCCTCGTTCCACGGCGGGGGGCTCGTCACCGACAAGCCCGAGAGCCCGCACAGGATGGCCGGCAACCTGAAGGCAGTCGTCTACCTCGGCATCGCCGACGAGGACCGCAGCTGCACCCCGGAGCACCAGGGCGCCCTCGCCACCGCGCTCGGCGCGGCCCGCGTCCAGTACTGCATGGAGCTCTACGCCGGGAAGCGGCACGGGTTCGCCGTGCCGGACAGCACCGTGCACGACGCCGAGGCGGAGGCCCGGCACTGGCGACGGCTCGAGACGTTCCTCGCGGAGAGCCTCACCTGAGGTGCGGGCGCGTGTACGGGTCCGGCTCGCACTACGGGAGGATGGAAGAGGTCGCCGCCCGGCTCATGGCGGAGCGACCGCCCGACCGCCCGTGAGACGCGCCTCAGCTCTCCGGGGCCTCCCACCAGGGCCACGGCCCGTGCCGGACCGCCCGCTCCGGCGCACGAACGTGCTCCACGACCTCCCCGGCCAGCTCGGGGCTACGAAGGGCGATGTCGTCGACGCTCAGGATGCCGACGAGCTTCTCTCTCGCGGCGTCCATCACCGCGAGCCGCCTCACCGCGCGCTCCGACATGCGGACGGCGGCGATTTCGAGATCGTCCTCCTCGCAGCAATCGATCACCTGCGGCGTCATCGCGCTGCGGACGGTGGCTTCGGCGGGAGGGACCCCCTCGGCCGTGCTGCGCACCACGATGTCCCGGTCGGTCAGGATGCCGAGCACGCGATCCTCGAGACACACGGCGAGCGCGCCCACGCCGAGTTCCCTCATCCTGCGAGCAGCGGTCTGGAGCGTCTCGTCCGGCCCGACGCTCTCGGGCCACTGTGTCATGGCATCCCTGACGAGCATGGCATCCTCCCGGGCGCACCCGCTTCCAATGCTACGCTCGCGCCTCGGCCGGGGACGACGACAGTCGGGTTGCGCGCCGGCGCACCTCTGGACTTGCGGTTGGCGCGCTTCCGCGCACCCCTCGCGCGATCCGCGCGTGGTGGCTCAGGCCGCGGCGGCCACGTGCACGAGGACGGCGGAATCCCCGGGCCCCCGCAGGACGATCGGCCGCGAGAGCCGGAGACAGGTCCTGCAGAACGCCCAGATCTGGCCGTGTGTGGTCCGCGTGCTGATGGGACCGTCGCAGGTCGGACAGGCGCCCGCGAGGACGTCGTCCCGGAACTCCGGCCGCTCGATCGTGGGCTGCTTCGCCATCACCGTATGGGTAAGTCCTCGCCGGGGTCTGTCAAATCGCCGCGGATGGCGGCCGCTTGCCCGATGTCCGAGGCCTCGCCCAGGGCGTGAGCACGCCGTTCCGCGGTGCCGCCGTGCTTGCGATACGGTGCCGGGAGGTCGGCCCATGCCCGCGAACCTCACGCAGCAGTACAAGGACGCGGAGGCCCGCTTCCGGGCTGCGGCCGGGCACGAGGAGAAGCTGCTGGCGCTCCGCGAGATGATCGCCCTCCTGCCCAAGCACAAGGGGACGGAGAAGATCCACGCCGACCTGAAGAGGCGACTCGCCCACCTCGAGGAGGAGGGCGAGCACGCGGCGCGGAGCGGCGGGCGTCACGCCGACCCGGGCCACGTGACGCGGGAGGGCGCCGGGCAATGGATCCTCCTCGGCCCGCCCAACTCGGGGAAGTCGTCGCTCCTCGCCGCGCTGACCCACGCGCATCCGGAGATCGCCGACTACCCGTTCACCACGCACGTCCCCCAGCCCGGGATGATGGCCCACGAGGACGTGCTCGTGCAGCTCGTCGACACGCCCGCGGTGGCCGCCGGCCACGTCGACCCCTGGATGCCGAACCTCGTGCGCGGCGGCGACGGCCTCGTCCTCGTGCTCGATCCGTCCTCGGAGGCCAACGAGACCTGGCCGAGCGAGCTCGCCGGGCTCCTGGGGCGCGCGCACGTGTGGCCCGGCGGCCGGCCGCTGCCACCGGACGCCTCGCCCCTCGTCGAGCTCCGGACGACGCGGGTGGTCTTCACGCGCCGCGACGAGGACTCGGACGGCACGCTCGCCGCGCTCACTGCCGAGATCGTGGGCACCGACCTGCCGGCCTTCCGGGTCTCGGCGCGCACCGGCGAGGGCCTCGACGCCCTCCGGGCCGAGCTGTGGCGTGCACTCCGGCGCGTGCGCGTGTACACGAAGGAGCCCGGGAAGAAGGCGGAGCTGGAGAGGCCGTTCGTTCTGCCCGAGGGCGCGACCGTGCACGAACTCGCGCTGCACGTTCACCGGGAGATGGCCGAGCGCCTCAGGTTCGCGCGCATCTGGGGCAAGGCGCGCTTCGACGGCCAGCAGGTGGACCGCCACCACGTGCTCGCGGACCACGACGTCGTCGAGCTCCACGTGTGAGGAACCCGGGCGACATGGCGCGGCCGACGGGCCGCGACGGCCGTGCCGTCCTCGTCGCGGTCGGAGTCTCCACCCTCATGTCCGCGCTCGACGGGAGCATCGTGAACACGCTGCTCCCGACGCTCGGCCGCGCGCTCGGCGTGGACGTGGCGGCCATCGAATGGGTCGTCACCGTCTACCTCCTCGTCGTGAGCGGCCTCCTCCTCGCCGCCGGGCGCCTCGGCGACCTGCGGGGCCACAAGAACGTCTTCGTCACGGGTTACGCCGGCTTCACGGTGAGCTCGGGCCTGTGTGCCCTCGCGCCGTCGCTCGGCTGGCTCGTGACGGCGCGGGCGTTCCAGGCGCTCTCCGCCGCGATGCTCTACGCGAACGCACCCGCCATCCTGAGCGCCAGCTTCCCGCCAGAACAGCGCGGGCGCGCGCTCGGGCTCCAGGCAGTGATGACGTACCTCGGCCTCGCCATGGGCCCGCCCATCGGCGGGCTCCTCTCGACGCACCTCGGGTGGCCGTCGGTCTTCCTCGTGAACCTGCCGGTCGGTGCGGTCGGCTGCTGGCTCGCGGTGCGCGCCATCGCGCGGGACCGGCCGGCGGAGGCGCCGCCCCGCTTCGACCTCCTCGGCGCCGTCCTCTTCTTCCTCGGCCTGCTCGCCCTCCTCCTCGCGCTCGACGAGGGGCACGCCTGGGGCTGGACCTCGCCCCGGATCCTCGGGCTCGCCGCCGCCTCCGCCGCGCTCCTCGCCAGCTTCGTCGCCGTCGAGCGCCGACGCCCCGAGCCGATGCTGGACCTCACGCTCTTCTCGAGGCCGCTCTTCCCGATCTCGGTCTGGACGGCGATGCTCACCTACGTCGCCCAGTTCGCGGTCCTCTTCCTCCTGCCCTACTACCTCTCCTTTCGCGGCCTCTCGCCGACCGGGGCCGGCCTCGTCCTCACCTCGCAGCCCGTGGTCATGATGGCCACCGCGCCGGTCGCCGGTGCGCTCTCGGACCGCGTCGGGACGCGGATACCGATCGTCTCCGGCCTCGCGGCGCTCGCCTGCGGCCTCGCGATCCTCTCGACGCTCGGCCCGTCCTCCGCGCTGTCGACGGTGATCGCGGGGATGGTCGTGCTGGGCCTGGGGCTCGGCCTCTTCGTGGCGCCCAACAACAGCCAGCTCCTGGGTGCGGCACCCCCGAACCGCCGGGGCATCGCCTCGGGTGTGCTCGCGGCCGCGAGGAACGTCGGCATGGTCCTGGGCGTCGGCCTGGCGGGCGCGATCCTCACCACGACCCTCGCCGCCGGTGGCGCCGAGGCGATCCCGCTCGGGCTCGAGAGGACCCTCGGGCTCCTCGCCGTGCTCGCCGTGGGAGCGGCGGTCATCGGATGGCGGAACCGGGTCACGGTCCTCACCGTGCCGCCGGGTCGCGCGGAATCTGCTCCCTCCCACCGGCGAACGGACGTAACGTCTCTCGCGGCGGCCGCCGGGGTCCGTCATCCGGGCCCACGGGCGGCGGAGCGGGAGCGAGCGATGGAAGAGAAGGAGCCGGCCCTCGCGAAGCGCGTGATCCGTCTTCCCGACGGGCGGCGCCTCGTCTACTACGATTTCCCGGAGCCCGCACGGCGCGAGACGGCGGCGCGGCGGACGGCGCCGGAGCGCCCCCGGACCGAGGAGCCCTGAGTGTCCGAGCTCCGCTGGAACCCGCTCCTCGAGCAGTGGGTGATCACCGCCACCCATCGCCAGGACCGCACCTTCCTCCCGCCGGCGGACTACTGTCCGCTCTGCCCGACGAAGCCGGGCGGCTTCCCCACCGAGGTCCCCGCCGACTCCTACGACATCGTCGTCTTCGAGAACCGCTTTCCCTCGCTGCAGGGCGCGCCGCCCCCCGTCGCGATCGAGGAGACCCCGCTCTCGCCGGTGCGGCCCGCGGAAGGGTACTGCGAGGTCGTCCTCTACTCGCCGCGTCACGAGGACGCGCTCTCGACGATGCCGCTGGCGCGCATCCGGAACCTCGTCCGCGTGTGGCGCGATCGCTACCTCGAGCTCGGCGCGAGCCCTCTCGTCGAGTACGTGCTCGTGTTCGAGAACCGCGGCGAGGTGGTCGGCGTGACGCTCCACCACCCGCACGGCCAGATCTACGCGTTCCCGTTCCTCCCGCCCGTGCCGGCGCGGGAGCTGGCCGCGTCCCGGGCGCACCGCCAGCGCACGGGACGGTGCCTCCAATGCGACGCCATCGCCGAGGAGCGCGCGGACGGGCGGCGGGTCGTCCTCGAGGGCGAGCGCTTCGTCGCGTACGTCCCGTTCGCGGCCCGCTATCCCTTCGAGACCCACCTCGCCCCGAAGGCGCACCAGCCTTCGATGGCGAGCTGGGACGCCGCGGACGCGGACGATCTCGCGGACGTGCTGAAGGGTCTCCTCGTCAAGTTCGACGCGCTCTTCGGGAAGCCGTTCCCCTACGTGATGGTCGTGCACCAGGCGCCCACGCGCGGCGCCGATCCCGCCGACTGGCACCTCCACTTCGAGTTCTACCCGCCCATGAGGTCCGCGAGCCGGCTCAAGTTCCTCGCCGGTTGCGAGCTCGGGGCCGGGACCTTCATCAACGACACGCTGCCGGAGGAGACGGCCGCCGAGCTCAGGCGGGCCGGCCCGCCGTCGGTCGCCGCGGTGCGGGAGGCGGGGTGACGAAGACGGCGGACGCGCTCGCGAAGGCCTTCGGCCCCGGCGGCGGGATCGTCACCGCGGTCGCGCCCGGGCGCGTGAACCTCATCGGCGAGCACACCGACTACAACGACGGGTTCGTCCTCCCGATGGCCATCGACCTCTCCGTCGAGATGGCGGCGCGCCCGCGCGGCGACCGGCAGGTCCGGCTCCGCTCGGTGGACTTCGGCGAGGAGGTGACGTTCTCGCTCGCGGAGCCGATCGTGGCGGACGCCGCGCATCCCTGGAGCAACTACGTCCGCGGCGTCCTCTGGGTCCTCATGGGCGCGGGGACGGAGCTCCGGGGGATGGACCTCGCGTTCGGAGGGACCCTGCCGCAGGGCGCGGGGCTCTCCTCGTCGGCCGCGCTCGAGGTCGCGACCGCGCTCGTCGCGAGGGCGATCTCGGGCTTCGCGATGGAGGTGCCGGAGCTGGCGCGGCTCTGCCAGCGCGCCGAGAACGACTTCGTCGGGGTGAAGTGCGGGATCATGGACCCGTTCGCCTCGCTCGCGGCGACGGCCGGGCACGCCCTCCTCCTCGACTGCCGCTCGCTCGACTACGAGCACGTCCCGCTCGAGCTCGGGGATCACGTGGTCGCCATCTGCCACAGCGGCGTGAGGCACGCGCTGGTCGGCTCCGAGTACAACGTCCGGCGGCAACAGTGCGCCGCGGGAGTCGAGGCCCTGCGCCGGCGCTTCCCGTCGATCCGCGCGCTGCGCGATGCCACGCTCGAGCAGCTCGAGGCCTGCGCCGGGGCGCTCCCCGCGGAGGTCTTCCGGCGCTGCCGGCACGTGATCGCGGAGGACGGCCGGGTGGCCGAGTCCACGCGGGCGCTGCGTGCCGGCGACCTCGCTCGCTTCGGGCAGCTCATGGACGCCTCCCATGACTCGCTGCGTGACGACTACGAGGTGAGCTGCCCCGAGGTCGACCTCCTCGTCGAGCTCACGAGGCGAAGCCCGGGGGTCCTCGGGGCGCGCATCACCGGCGGCGGGTTCGGCGGTTGCACCGTGAACCTCGTCGCGCAAGACGGGCTCGATCCGTTTCGCAGGGACGTTCTCGGCGAGTACCACCGCCGGACCGGGCTCGACCCCCGGCTGTTCGTGAGCGCGCCCGCCCGCGGCGCAGCGACGTATTGACGCACGGTCAGCCCCGTGGGAGTGGGCGACCGAGCGTGAAGGCAGCCCGGGCGGCCTGCCCCGAAGGGTGCGTCACGTGTGGGCCGGCGACAACGGGGGCGTCCCGGGCGAGCCTCTCCGGCCTGGGAGGAAACACCATGAAACGTCTTGGCTCGTTCGTGCTGGCCGCAGCCTTCGCCTCGCTCCTCGCCGCGGCGCCCGCCCGCGCGCAGGAGAAGCTCGAGATCTTCTCCTGGTGGGCGGGTGACGAGGGTCCGGCCCTGAAGGCCCTCATCGATCTCTATGCGAAGCAGAACCCGAGCATCGAGGTGATCAACTCGACCGTCACCGGCGGCTCCGGCGTGAACGCGCGGGCCGTGCTCAAGACCCGCATGCTCGGCGGCGATCCGCCCGACTCGTTCCAGGTCCACGCCGGCCAGGAGCTCATCGGCACCTACGTCGCCGCGAACCGGATGGAGGACCTCACCTCGCTCTTCAAGTCCGAGGGGTGGACGAAGCAGTTCCCGCCGGGGCTCATCTCGCTGCTGTCCGCGAAGGGCGGCATCTGGAGCGTGCCGGTGAACATCCACCGGTCGAACGTGATGTGGTACGTGCCGGAGAACCTGAAGAAGTGGGGTGTCACGCCGCCGAAGACCTGGGACGAGTTCCTCGCCACCTGCCAGACGCTGAAGGGCAAGGGCGTGCAGAATCCCCTCGCGCTCGGCGAGAACTGGACCGGCATCCACCTCTGGGAGTCCGTGGCGCTCGGCGTGCTCGGGCCGGAGGGCTGGAGCGGGCTCTGGAAGGGCACCCTGAAGATGGACGACCCGAAGGCCGAGAAGGTCTGGGAGACGTTCGGGAAGGTGCTCGACTGCGCCAACCCCGACGCGTCGGGCCTCTCCTGGCAGCAGGCGACGGACCGCATGCTGAAGGGTGACGCGGCGTTCAACATCATGGGCGACTGGGCCGCCGGCTACATGGCCACCACGCTGAAGCTGACGCCGGGCGAGGGCTTCGCCTGGGCGCCGTCCCCCGGGACCGGCGGGACGTTCATGATGCTCTCCGACTCCTTCGGCCTGCCGAAGGGCGCGAAGCACCGCGAGGCGGCGCTGAAGTGGCTGCGCCTGCTCGGCTCGAAGGACGGACAGGACGCCTTCAACCCGCTGAAGGGCTCCATCGCCGCGCGGCTCGACTCGGACCTCACCAAGTACAACGCCTACCTCCAGTCCGCCGCGAAGGACTGGAAGTCGAACAAGGTGGTGGGGAGCCTCGCGCACGGCGCGGTGGCACCCGAGAGCTTCTCGAGCCAGTTCGGGACGGTGATGGAGATCTACCTCGCCGGCAAGAGCCCGAAGGCCGCCGCCAGCGCGGCCCGGGCGATCGCGGATCAGGTCGGCCTCGGCAAGTGAACCGATGAGGTGGCGGAGGCATACCCGACACCTCACCGGCTTCCTCGTGGTCCTTCCCTCGATCGCCCTCGTCGGGGTCTTCGTCTACGGCTTCATCGGACGGACCCTGTGGGCGTCGCTGACCGATTGGGGGAAGGACCCGAGCCAGGCTCTCGCGATCTCGCCGATCACCCACTTCGTCGGGCTCGACAACTACCGCGAGCTCTTCACCGGCATCATCGACGGCAGGTTCCGGCAGGACCTGGTGAGCACCGTCTACTTCACCCTGTTCTTCATCGCCGGGTGCCTGCTCCTCGGCCTGGTCCTCGCGATCCTCATCGACCACAAGCCGCGGGCGGAGGGGTTCTTCCGGGGACTGTTCCTCTTCCCGTTCGCGCTCTCCTTCGTCGTCACGGGCACGATCTGGCGGTGGCTCCTCCAGCCCGGGGGCGGCGTGAACCAGCTCCCCACGCTGGTCGGGCTCCCGCCGGGCGGGTTCGGCTGGCTGACCTCGAGGACGCAGGTGTTCCGGTTCGACTGGAACCACCTGCCCGTGATCGCGGGCGTGCTCGTCGCGGTCGCGCTCGCAGCCGTCGCCGCCGTCGCCCAGCGCGCGCGGAATCGCCGCCGGGCGGTGGCGGCTGCGGCGGCGACGGTCGCCGTGGTGGCCTGGACCGTCGGCGCCGCACCCGACATCCAGCCGCTGCCGTTCCCCGAGGTGCACGGCTTCAACCTCGCCTTCCTCGGGATCCTGGTGGCCGCGGTCTGGCAGATGGCCGGCTACACGATGGCGCTCTACCTGGCCGGGCTCACCGGGATCTCCGAGGAGCTTCGCGAGGCGGCCGTCGTGGAGGGCGCGACGGGCTTTCAGGTGTACACCCGGATCATCCTGCCGCTGCTCGCCCCGATCACGCTGTCGGCGATGATCATCCTCGGGCACATCAGCCTCAAGATCTTCGACCTCGTCTTCGCGATGGCCGGCCCGGACAACGCCCGCACCGACGTGCCCGCCCTGCTCATGTTCATCACGTCCTTCCGCGGGAACCAGTTCGCGAAGGGGGCCGCGATCGGCGTCGTCCTCCTGCTGATGGTCGCGCTCATCGTCGTCCCCTACCTGAGGAGCCAGCTCAGGGAGGGCGCGCAGGAATGACCGGGCCCATCGGCAGCGCGGGCCGGTGGCGCTGGCTCATGTACCTCGCGCTCTGTCTCGCGGCGTCGTTCTTCCTCATGCCGGTCTACATGATGGTCGTGACGGCGCTGAAGGACCCCTCCGAGATCAGCCTCGACACCGCCTGGCGGCTCCCCACGGTCTGGAACTGGGCGACCTTCCCCGCCGCCTGGGAGGCCTTCGTCCCGAAGCTCCAGAACAGCTTCGTCCTGACGATCAGCGCGTCCGCCGCCTCCGCGATCATCGGCTCGCTGAACGGCTACGTCTTCGCGAAGTGGCCGTTCCCCGGATCCCGGATCGTGTTCGCGCTGATCCTGTTCGGGATGTTCATCCCGTACCAGTCGATCCTGATCCCGCTCTTCGGGTTCATCCGGTCGATCGGGCTGTACGGATCGATCTGGGGGCTCGTGGTGGTCCACACCGTGTACGGGATCCCGATCACCACGCTCATCTTCCGGAACTACTACGTGGGCATCCCGGACTCGCTGGTCGAGGCGAGCTCGCTCGAGGGCGCGGGGTTCTTCGCGATCTACCGCCACGTCGTCTTCCCGCTGTCGCTGCCGGGCTTCGTCGTCGTCGTCATCTGGCAGTTCACCCAGATCTGGAACGAGTTTCTGTTCGCGGTGAGCCTCTCGAACCCCGCGAGCCAGCCCATCACCGTCGCCCTGGCGCAGCTCGCCGGGGGCGAGGCGGTGAGGTGGAACCTGCCGATGGCGGGTGCGCTCCTGGCCGCGGTGCCGACGCTCGTCGTCTACGTCGTGTTCGGGAGGTACTTCGTCCGGGGGCTGCTCGCCGGCTCGGTGAAGGGCTAGCGAGAGGTCAGGTGGAAGAGGAAGGGTGACCATGGCGTACGCGGCGGCGGAGGGGCGGTACGGCGGGACGATGGCCTACCGGCGGTGCGGCCGGAGCGGCCTCGACCTGCCGGTCATGTCGCTCGGGCTCTGGCACAACTTCGGCGACGCGACGCCCATCGAGACGCAGCGCGAGATGGTCCGCACGGCCTTCGACCTCGGCATCACGCACTTCGACCTCGCCAACAACTACGGCCCGCCCTACGGCAGCGCGGAGCGGAACTTCGGCCGCATCCTTCGCGAGGATCTCGCGCCCTACCGGGACGAGCTCGTGATCTCGACGAAGGCGGGCTGGGACATGTGGCCGGGCCCGTACGGCCAGGGCGGCGGATCCCGCAAGTACGTGCTCGCGAGCCTCGATCAGAGCCTCTCGCGCCTCGGCCTCGACTACGTGGACGTCTTCTACTCGCACCGGTTCGACCCCGACACGCCGCTCGAGGAGACGATGGGTGCGCTCGCCACGGCGGTCCAGCAGGGGAAGGCGCTCTACGTGGGGCTCTCCTCGTACTCGCCGGGGAAGACGCGCGAGGCGGTGGCGCTGCTCCGGGAGCGGAAGGTTCGCTGCCTCATCCACCAGCCGTCCTACAACATGCTGAACCGCTGGATCGAGGGCGGGCTCCTCGACGCGCTCGAGGCCGAGGGAATGGGCTGCATCGCGTTCACCGCCCTCGCCCAGGGCGTCCTCACCGACAAGTACCTCGCCGGCATCCCGCAGGACTCGCGGGTGAACCGCCCCGGGGGCGGATCGCTGTCGCGCGAGCACCTCCGGCCCGAGAACCTGGCGCACGTGCGCGCGCTGAACGAGATCGCGAAGGCGCGCGGCCAGAGCCTCGCGCAGATGGCGCTCGCCTGGGTGCTGCGCGATCCGCGCATGACGAGCACGCTCATCGGCGCCAGCAGCGCCCGGCAGATCCGGGAGAACGTCGGGGCCCTCGGGAACCTGGCGTTCACCTCGGGCGAGCTCGCCGACATCGACCGTCACGCGCGGGAGGGCGGCGTGAACCTCTGGGAGCGCCCGAGCACCGACCGGAAGCCGTGAGGCGCGGCCCGCCGGGTCAACCGGCGCAGAGGACCTTCACGTCGACGTCGTCGCCGAGCTGGAGCGTGCAGGCCCCGCTGAACTGGAGGCGCGCCGGCTCGCTGCCGGCCGGCGGGAGGTAGATCACGTCCGCCGATGGGTCCGTGCCGTCCCCGACGACGCACGGCACCCTGCTCCCGTCCGCCTTCGCGACCGCCACGAGGAGCATCCGCCAGTCGGCGGGCACTCCCTCGAGCGGCATGACCTGCCCGGGATCGATGAGGCCGGCGATGCGCACGAGCGTGTCGTGGAAGCTCGCGTTGCAGACGCTGTCCACGAGCGCGTCTGCGCCGAAGGCGTCGGCGAAGGCGCGGTACCGGATCGCTCCGTGCTCGGCGTCGTTGCCGCTCGGCTCGGTGCAGGCCGAGGGCTGGAGCGTCGCCGGATCGACCGCGATGATCGCGCCGACGATCGACGGGCGGACCTCGCCGGCGATCGGAGAGGTGAGGTAGTCGACGTAGTTCTGCACGTCGTAGCTCGTGCACGCCGTCGGCTCGCGGCTCGTGCCCTGGTGGAGCGGATCCGAGCAGTCGTCGTCGTCCGAGACGATCACCACGGCCAGCCGCGCGCCCGGGCGGAGGAAGCCCTCGTTCGCTCCACCCGGCTGTGCGGCCTCGAGGGCGAGGCGGGCCGCCTCGAGACCCTGCTCCTTGCCGCTGCCGCAGATCCCCACGTTCACGTCGGCGGTGAAGTCGGCGACCAGGGTCGGCGAGCTGGCCGCGAGGATCCGCGGCGGCTGGGTGGTGCTCTGGATGCGGTTGCCGCCGGTGTCGGCCGTCACCGAGACGAGGGCGCCCTGCGGGTAGGTGGCGCTCGAGGCGTACGGGGGGTTGGTGCAGGGGGCGGAGTTGGCGCCGTTCACGAACGTGTTCGGGTACGTGCCGGACACGTAGGTGTCCACCGACGTGGTGGTGACGCCGATCTGGAAGTCGTTCTTCACCGGCGACGCGACGAGCCGATCCACGAACGCCTGGAAGTTGGCCTGCAGGTTGGCCTGCGCGCCGGCCATCGAGCCCGAGTCGTCGACGACGAAGAGGATGTCCGTCTTCGCCGCGCCGGGCACCACGAGCGACTGCTCGCAGCTCGTCACCGCGGTCGGCGGCACCGTGTCGCACGCGGCGCAATCGGCGAGGCAGGCGGCGAGCGCGATGAGGCCGAGCCGCGCGAGGCGGCCGGGAGCGGCGCGGGTGATTCCCATCGTGAAGAGGATACCGGACGTCGTACGCGCGAAGAAGGAACCGGCCCTGCTCCCGGGTGGGCGAGGAGACCACACCTGGCCATCACCCTCACACCCTCCTTCACGCGAGCGCTTTCACCTGCGCTCGTCGCCCGGGCCGACCTTGAGGAAGAGGTCGCTGTCCGGCGCGAAGTTCGCGTAGAGCGGCAGCAACGCCACGCCGATCGCCCGGGCGTCGGCGCCGACCGTGCCCGCGAGCACCGCCGGGCGGGACACCCCTTCCCAGTCGTAGTCCTCGAGCGCGCGCTCCACGCCGGCCACGAGGCGCTCGAGCAGCGGCCGGGCGATGACGCCGTCGACGATGACGCCCTCCAGATCGAGCAGGCAGGCCGCGTCGACGCACGCGAGGGCCAGCGCGCGCCCCGTCTCGGCGACCCAGCGCTCGGTGTGCGGGCGCCACGGGTCGAGGAGCGCTCGCCCGTCCGCCGCCGCGCCCGGGTCGAGCCCGGCGCGTTCGATGAGGCGCTCGAGGTCGAAGAGCGAGGCCTCCGACAGGAGCTGCCCGGGCCGTCCGCCGGGCGGGGCGCGCTGGAGCGGCAGCGACCCGAGCGCGCCGGCGTTGCCGCGGATGCCGGGCCGGAGGTGGCTGTCCAGGACCAGGCCCCCGCCGACGAACGTGTCCACGAACGCATAGAGGAAGCTCCGGATGGAGCGGCCTCGTCCAGCCACGAGCTCGGCCACGCAGGCCGCGGCGGTGTCCTTCGCGAACTCCACCGGGAGATGCGTCATGCGGCCCACCTCGGCCGCGATGTCCACGCCGGCCCATCGCGCGGCCAGCGAGGGCTCCACGCCGAGCAGGGCCTGCCAGCGATCCAGCGCGAGCGGCGCCGCGACCCCCACGCCGTGGAGGCGCCGGGCACGAGCGACCCCGAGCGCGGCGGGAATCCGGTCGAGCCGCCCCCCGATCTCGGCGAAGACCGCCGACGGATCGGGGTACCGGTACGCGGTCCCCGAACGCTCCCGGACGTTGCCCACGAAGTCGAGGACCACCGTCTCGAGGCGCCGGCGCCCGATGTGGACGCCCACAGAGAACGCGCCGTCGGGGTTGAGCGCGAGCGGCACCGACGGCTGCCCCACCCGGCCTCGCGTCGGGGAGCGCTTCACCACGAGCTCGTCGCCGAGCAACCGCTCCACGATGAGCGCGACGGCCTGGCTCGACAGGTGCGTGAGCCGCGCCAGGTCGGCCTTCGAGGTGGGCCCGTGCAGCCGGAGCGCCTGCAGCACCACGCGCTCGTTGAACTGCCGCATCCCGACCTGGTTCGATCCGCGGGGCTGGAGCGGCGACTGGGCGGGCGCCCCTGCCTGCGCGGCGGGCTCCCTCCGCGCCGCGCCGCCGCGGGCCTGACCCGCGCGGCGCGTCTGCACCGCTCGCCTCACCGGGCCGCTTCCCCTCCCACCGCGTAGCGCATGACCGCTTCCTCGCTCGCGGCCTCGCGCGGCAGCTCGCCCGCGATCGTGCCCTCCCGCATGACGAGGACCCGGTCGCTCATGCCCAGGACCTCGGGGAGCTCGGAGGAGATCATGATGATGGCGACCCCGCGCTTCGTGAGCTCGTTCATGAGCTGGTAGATCTCCGACTTGCTCCCCACGTCGATCCCGCGGGTCGGCTCGTCCATGATGAGGACCTTGGTGTCGATGCTGAGCCAGCGCGCCAGGATCACCTTCTGCTGGTTCCCGCCGCTCATGTTCACCACGAGGAAGCGGTGGCTCGGGGTCTTGATGCGCAGGTCCTGGATGTACTTCGCGACCAGCGCGGCCTCCTTCTTCTTCTGGATGAGCCCTCGCCGGCAGAGCTTGCGGATCCCGGTGATGGTCGTGTTGCGGGTGACGTCCAGCTTGAGGAAGAGGCCGTGGGCCTTCCGGTCCTCGTTCACGAGCGCCAGCCCGCGGGAGATCGCGTCGAGGGGCGTGCGCGGGTGGAAGGGCTTGCCGTGCAGGCGCATCTCCCCGCCCTGGGGGTCCGCGCCGAAGATGGCGCGAGCGACCTCGGTGCGCCCCGAGCCGGTGATGCCCGCGAAGCCGATGATCTCGCCCGCGCGGAGCTCGAAGCTCACGTCGTGCACGAGGCGCGAGCGCCGCAGGTTTCTCACTTCCAGCACCACGTCGCCCGGTACGCCCTCGCGCCTCGGGTAGACCTCCTTCAGGTCCCGGCCGATCATGAGGCGGACCAGCTGGTCCATCGTCACGTCGGAGACCTTGCACGTCGCGACCTGGCGGCCGTCCTTGAGGACGGTGACCTCGTCGGCCAGCTCGAAGATCTCCTTCATCCGGTGCGAGATGTAGACGATCCCGATGCCCTGGGCCTGCAGCGCGCGGACGACCTGGAAGAGCCGCCCGAGGTCCTCCTCGCCGAGCACCGCCGAGGGTTCGTCCATGACGAGCACCCGCGTGCGGCGGTTGAGCGCCTTCGCGATCTCGACGAGCTGCTGCTCGGCCACGGAGAGCCTCGCCACGACGGTGTCGACGGAGAAGGCGGCGCCGAGCCGGTCGAGGAGCTCCCGGGTGCGCACGCGCGCCGTCTTCCAGTCGACTCGCCCGCGCCGGGTGGGCAGGTGGCCCAGGAACACGTTCTCGGCGACCGTGAGGTCCCGGGCCAGGTTGAACTCCTGGTAGATGGTCGAGATCCCGAGCGCCTGGGCGTCCTCGGGACCCCGGATGTTCACGACCTTCCCCTCGAACAGGATCTCGCCCTCGTCGCGGCGATAGGCGCCGGAGAGGATCTTGATGAGGGTCGACTTCCCGGCCCCGTTCTCGCCGAGGAGCGCCTGCACCTGGCCCTCGCGCACGGTCAGGTTGACGCCCTCGAGGGCGTGGACGCCGGGGAAGGATTTCCCGATGTTCCTCATCTCGAGGAGCACCTTCGCGTCCGGGCGGGGCGGAATGAACTCGGACTGCTTCATCGCGACCGCGGTCATGGCGGGCCCCCGGGCTAGCGAGTTCGGTGGGAGAGGTAGTCGACCGAGACGGCGAGGATGACCAGGATGCCGGTGATGAGCACCTGGAAGATGGAGCCGACGCCCATGAGCTGGAGCCCGTTCCGGAAAACGCCGACGATGAGCGCGCCGACGAGCGAGCCCATGATCTGGCCGCGCCCGCCGAGGAGGCTCGTGCCGCCGAGCACGACGGCGGTGATGCTGTCGAGGTTGCCGGTCTGGCCGGCCTGCGGGTCGCCCACGCCCGTCCGGGCCACGAGCAGGAGGCCCGCGACCCCGTAGCTGAGCGCGGCCATGGTGTAGACGCCCATCAGCACCCGGTTCGTGCGGATGCCCGCGAGGCGGGCGGCCTCCGGGTTGTCGCCGACCGCGTAGACCGCGCGGCCCGCCGGGGTGGACCCGAGAACGAACCAGGCGAGGCCGAAGAGGATCAACATCAGCACCGAGCCATAGGTGATCTGGGTGCTCCCTATCCCGAAGGTCTGCCCGAGGAAGAGGAGCGGCGGCGCCACGTCGGTGATGGTGGCGGTCGTGTAGATGCGGACGAGCGCGTAGGCGATGTTGAACGTGCCGAGCGTGACGATGAACGGGGGCAGGCCGATGGCGGTGGTGAGCCACCCGTTGAGCGCCCCGATCCCCACGCAGACGGCGAGGCCGACCAGCACGGCGAGGTACGGGTTCATGCCGGAGTTCGCGAACAGGCCCGTCATCAGCACCGAGGAGAGGGCCATGATCATCCCGTTCGAGAGGTCGATGCCTCCCGTCAGGATGACCAGCGTCTGGCCGATGGCCAGCGCGCCGACGACCATCACCTGCTGCAGGATGAGGGAGAAGTTCGCGCCGGTGAGGAATCGGTCCGTCTGCGTCGCGAAGAACACGCACGCGAGGATGAGCGCGCCGATGGGACCTAGGATGGGTGTGCCGCGGACGATCTCGAGGATCCTGGGACGGCGGACGGCACCTTCGGCGCTCGCGAGGGCGGTCATGCTCGGTTCCTCCTGCGGGGAGCGGTGGCGAGGGAGGGCTCTCCCCCGCCACCGCGGACCCCCACATCATGTCACTTGGCGCCCCAGCAGTTCGCGGTCCCGTACTTGCTGTCCTGGCTCTTCACGCCGGCCTGGGGCTTGTCGGTGATGAGCGTGACGCCCGTGTCGGTGTAGCCGGAGGGCTTCGCGCCGCCCTTCGCGTAGGTCACGACGGCCTGCACGCCGAGGGTCGCCATCTTGAGGGGGTACTGCTGGGAGGTGGCGGCGATCTTTCCGTCGGTCACGCCCTGCACGCCGCGGCAGCCGCCGTCGACGCTCACGACCGTGATCTGCTTCTCCTTGCCGGCCGCCTTGATGGCGGTGTTCGCGCCGAACGCCGCCGGCTCGTTGATCGTGTAGACGAGGTTGATGTCGGGGTTCTTGGAGAGGCAGTTCTCCATCGCGGCCTGCCCCTCGGCCTGATCACCGTGGGTGTCCTGGCTGCAGACCACCTCGGCGGCGGTCACGAGGTTCGACGAGTTCGGGTCGGCCTTGGCGAGCCCGAGGCCCTGCAGGAACCCGTTGTGGCGCTGGGCCCCGACGGTGATGCCCGGCTGGAGGTCCAGCGTGGCGATGACGAGCTTCTTCCCGGCCATGGCGACCTTGGACCACTGGCCGATGAGGAGGCCGGCGTCGAAGTTGTTCGTGGCGAAGAGGGCGTCGGAGGCGTTCTGGGGCTCGGTCGCGGTGTCGAGGGCGATGACGAGCACGCCCTGCTGGCGGGCCTTCTTGATCGCGGGGACGATCGCCTTCGTGTCGCTCGGGGTGATGAGGATGCCCTTGGCGCCCGCGTTGATCATGTTCTCCATCGCGGTCACCTGGCCCTCGTTGTCGCCGTCCTTTGCGCCGGCGCCGGTGAGCAGCTTCGCGCCGAGCTTGGTCGCCTCGGCCGAGGCGCCCTCCTTCATCTTCACGAAGAACGGGTTGGTCTCGGTCTTCGTGATGAGACCGACGGTGACGGGGTCGGCTGCGAGCGCGCCGACGGCGAGGAGGAGTCCGGGCACGGCCGCGGCGATCCTTCGAAGCATGGGTATCTCCTTCGTTCCGGTCCGAGGACCGGTGAGCGGGCGGTTGAAAGGTGAGGTCCGGACGGGCGCCCGTCCCTCCCCTTGCGTCAGTTGCGCTGCTGGAATACTCTCATTTCTATTAATAAAGCAACTCACTTTATTAATCCTTTGGGGACCTGCGGCCGGGCCCCGCTCGTAACTTGCCGTACTTTCGCCTGATTGCTGGAGGGCCGGACCATGATCGCGACCCTGGGAGAGGCCCTGGTCGACCTCATCGAGCAGAAGGACGGTCGGTTCGAGGCCGTCCTGGGCGGCTCGGTCTTCAACTTCAGCCTCGGCCTCGCGCTCCAGGGCGTCGCGACGACCTACCTGAATCCCCTCTCGTCGGATCGCTTCGGCACCCGGTTCGCGGCGGCCGCCGACGCGGCCGGCGTCGCGCGGGCTGCCCGGCGCACGAGCACGCTCCCCACCTCGCTCGCGGTCGTCACCCTCGACGCGCGGGGTTCGCCCGCGTACGGCTTCTACCGCGAGGCGGTCGCCGATCGCGATGCGAGCGCCACCGACCTCGTCGCCGCCCTGCCCTCCCCGCTCGAGCTCCTTCACTCCGGAGGGCTCGCGCTCGTCCCCGCCGACCTCGACCGGAACCGAGAGGTCCTCGAGGAGGCGCTCCGGCGCGGGGCCCTCGTCTCGCTCGACGCCAACTTCCGGCCGGCCGCGGCGGACGACCTCGCGCGCTACGCCGCGGGGCTCTGGTCGGTGCTGGGTCGCGCACACCTCGTGAAGCTGAGCGAGGAGGACCTCGCCCATCTCGGCCGCGGGGCCGATCCGTTCGCCGCGGCCGAGGAGCTCCTTCGCGGCGGCACGACCCGGCTCGTCGCGGTCACGTTCGGCGCGGCCGGCGCCGCGCTCGTCTCCCGCGGCGCGCGGGCGCGGCGCGCCCCGCCGAGCGACCTTCGCGTGGTGGACACGGTCGGCGCCGGCGATTGCTTCTTCTCGGGCCTCGTCGGGTGGCTGGCGCGCGCCGGCCACCTGAAGCGGGGCGGGCTCGACGCGCTGGACGCGAGCGTGCTCGCCCCCGCCCTCGACCACGCCGTCGCGTCGGCGTCCCTCGACCTCACCCGCTCCGGCTGCGCTCCGCCGACGTGGGCGGAGACCGAGGCCTTCGCGCGCGCGATGCGCGGTGGCGCGACCGCGCCGCCCCCGGAGCGATCTCCCCGGGCCACGTCAGGCCGCGGAGCTACCCTCTCCTCCATGGCCACGACGAAGCCGCGCGCACGCCCCGCGAGGAGAAGCGGAAAGCGAAAGACCGCTCCGAGGCCCAGGCCCCGGCCGAAGGGCACCACCCGCACCGGCCCGAAGAAGCGGTGATCACGCTCGGATCGGCGAACGCGGCGAGCGACTACTTCTCGTCGCGGGTGAGCGAGAGCGTGCGGTACCTCTCGCTCGCGGGCCTCGGCGTCGTCTGGATCCTCGCGGGGGGGAGCCTCCATGGGCTCTCGCGGGACCTCCTGTGGTGCGCCCTCCTGCTCGTGGTGACGCTCGCGGTCGACTTCGCCCACTACGTCGTCGGCCACGCCATCTGGGATCGCTTCATCGAGCGCGCGGAGTCGCGATTCCGGGACGCGGGCCAGGGCTTCGGCCCGGCCACGGAGGTCCCCCAGCAGACCGACCGCGAGG
>Ga0335084_10000612_pt1 | contig 30977 bp, 25 predicted proteins | sample Lox_Sample_44_FD_206721 | JGI IMG/M metagenome (GOLD analysis project Ga0335084, IMG submission 206721) | Soil microbial communities from Loxahatchee National Wildlife Refuge, Florida, United States - Lox_Sample_4.4 | ecosystem: Environmental > Terrestrial > Soil > Wetlands | place: USA... | reverse complement strand
TTCCTCGACCGCGAATTGATCGGATTCATCAAGATCGTCTACACCGATCGCATTGCCACGCTGGTGCAGATCCTTGCGATGAATGCGCACCGCGACAAGCGGCCGATGAACGCGCTGTTGGCGCACACGGTGAGAATATGTGAACGCCGGAATGTATCCTTGCTGGTCTACGGAAATTACAGGTACGGCAATACCAGGGGGAGCTCTCTAACCGAGTTCAAGCGGCGCAACGGCTTTCAGGAGATGCGTTTCCCGCGATACTATGTTCCGCTCAACAGAAAGGGAAGACTCGCGATCCGATTGGGACTTCACCTCCCGGTTGGTGCCGTGATTCCGAGTTGGGCGACTGGGCTCGTTCTCGATTGGCGATCTCGCTTCTATCGAGTGTGGCCTCAGCCCCGGACGCGGGCTGGAAGGGAGCACGGTCAGGACTGACTGAGAGTTCCCAGTCGTGGCCAATGGAAGCGGAGCATGATTGGCGTGAACAGCGAGCGTGGCCGGCCTGGCTCAACGGTCGGGCGTCTGATCTGTCATCAGTCCACGCAGGTCGGCGAAAGCAGGCGCGCTACCGAGCCGCGCCACACCCCGGGGTGTCCTCGCGAGTCTGCCGCCCGGCCCGAAGCCCGTTCAAGGCGCGGCAAGCAGCCATTCGCGGGCGCGGTGACACGCCTGGGCGCGGTGGCTGACGCGGTTCTTCTCCTCCGCGGAGAGCTCGGCGAAGCCGCGCCCGAGCGGCGGGTAGAAGAACAGCGGATCGTAGCCGAAGCCGCCGTCGCCGCGCGGCGCCTCCAGCAGGACGCCTTCCACCACGCCTTCGAATGTGATCTCGAGGCGGCGGCGCGGGCAGACGATGGCGATGAGGCACCGGAAGCGCGCGGTCCGCTCCTTGCTGGGCACCGACGCCATCTCTCTCAGCATGACCTCGCAGCGCTCGGGATCGCTCAACCCGGGGCCGCCATAGCGGGCCGAAAGCAGGCCAGGACCGCCGCCGAGGGCGTCCACCTCGATGCCCGAGTCGTCCGCCAGGGATAGCTCGCCCGTCGCGGAGGCGACGGCGCGCGCCTTGCCGAGGGCGTTCTCGGCGTAGGACGACTCGCCCTCGGGAGGCAGGGTGACCCCTGGAAAATCCGAGAGATTCAGGATGCGGAAGGGAATGCCGTCGAGGAGCGCGGCCATCTCGCGCGCCTTGGCGCGGTTGGCCGTGGCCAGCACCAGGGTCCGCTCAGAAGTGGCCAAATCAGAGGACGAAGGACGCCTCGCCGCGCGCGTCGACAGCGCGCCGCTGGAGGGCGACCAGGCGCCCGATCCCCTGCTCCGCCAGCGCCAGCATGGCGGCCAGGCTGTCCCGGCCGAACGGCGTCTGCTCGGCCGTCCCCTGCACTTCGACGAACGCGCCGGCGCCGGTCATGACCACGTTCATGTCCACCTCGGCGGACGAATCCTCGACGTAGTTCAGGTCGAGCGCGGGCGCGCCCGCGACGATGCCGACGCTGATCGCCGCGACGCAGTCCCGCACCGGCGTGCTCGGCAGCGCCCCGGCCTTGACGACGCTGCCGATGGCGTCCGCCATGGCGATGAAGCTGCCGGTGATCGCCGCCGTGCGCGTGCCGCCGTCGGCCTGGATCACGTCGCAGTCCACCCAGACGGTGCGCTCGCCCAGCTTCGCCATCTCGACCACGGCGCGGAGCGAGCGACCCACGAGCCGCTGGATCTCCTGCGAGCGCCCGGACGGCCCGCTCCGCTCGCGATTCATGCGCGTGTTGGTCGAGCGCGGCAGCATGCCGTACTCCGCTGTCACCCACCCCTTGCCCTGTCCCTTGAGAAAAGGCGGAACCTTCTCCTCGATGGACGCCGTGCAGATGACCTTGGTGTCTCCAAACTCGACGAGGACCGAGCCCTCGGGGTGGCGCAGGTAGTCACGGGTGATGCGGACCGGGCGCAGCTGATCCGAGACCCGGCCGTCGTGCCTGAGGGTCATCGAGTGGCCTCGCGCCTGACCGGCTGGGTCTGGACCGCGCGCACCCGCTGGTCGTAGCGGCGCTTGTACTCGGCGAGGCTCGCGTAGATCGCGCGGGCGATCGCTTGCCGATGCTCGGCCGAGGAGAGTTTCTTCTCCTCCTTCGGGTTCGTCAGGAAGCCGATCTCGATCAGGATGGCCGGCATGGCGGCGCCGCCCAGCACGTAGAAGCCGGCCTGCTTGACGCCGCGGCTGGTGAGGTGCAGTGACTGGGTCATCGAGTCCTGGACGGTCTCGGCCAGGATGCTCGACTCCTGCTGGAACTCCGACTGGGCCATGTCCCAGAGGATGCTCTTGAGGAGATCCGTCTTCTGGCGCGACTGGGGATTCTCGAGCTGGACGACGTTGTTCTCGATGGCGGCGATCTGCCTGGCCTCGTTGTCCGTCGCCTCGGACGAGAGGAAATAGGTCTCGACGCCCTCGTTGACGGACTGCGGGTGCGCGTTGGCGTGGACGGAAACGAAGAGGTCGGCGCGCTGCTTGTTGGCGAAGTTGGTCCGCTCGCGCAGCGGCACGAACACGTCCGTGCTCCGCGTCAGCACCACCTTGAGGCCCAGGCCGTCTTCGATCATGCGCGCGGCGCGACGGGTCACGTCGAGCACCACGTCTTTCTCCTGGACGCCGTTCGGCCCCGTGGCTCCGGGGTCGTGCCCGCCGTGGCCCGCGTCGAGGACGATCAGTTTGAGCGGGGCGCCGCCGTTGTTGGTCCGCGTGCCTTCGGTGCCCGCGCCCTCCTTCGGGCGGTAGATGTCGACGACCACGCGGAAGGGGTCCTGGAGCGAGGCGGTCTTCACGTCGGCGGCCGGGCCCTCGAGGACGATGTTGAGCAGGCCGTCGGGCCCGGCCGCCTCGAGCCGCGCCTCCTTGACGAGCCCGTCGCCGATCTCCTCGACATGGACGTCAGGCACGTTCAGGCCGCTCAGCCTCACGCGGACTTCGGTGCGGCCGGTCGTCGCGAGGTACGACAGCCCGGCCGCCGCTTCGACGACGATCCGGGTGAAGGACGGGTACGAGCGGAAGCGCAGCTCCTCGAAGGCTACGCTCGAATCCACGCGCCTGACAGGCGGCTTCCCCGAAGCCGCGACGGGGCGCGCGACGCTCACACCCGGCGCCAGTCTGCCCAGCCCCTTGTCGAGAAAGTCGGCCGGGATGAGCCAACCCCTGCCGGTGACGCGCGGGGCTCCCTCGAGGACGAGCGGCTGACCCTGCAGCGTGAGCCGCGACCGGTCGCGGCTGAATTGGGCGCTCCGCTTGGCGACCGTCAGCGTGCCGGTCTTGCCCTTCACGGCCCACGAGCCCTTGAGCAGGCCGGCCAATCGCTCGGCGGCGACATAGGTGGCGCCATCATCCATCACCTGGAGGGGCAGCTGGCCGAGAGCACCCTTCGGCCCCTTGATCTCGACGGCGGCCGGGCGAGCTGGGGCCGCCTGAGCGGGACTTAGCCCAGCCAGGGCGGCGCAGGAGAGCATCAATGTCGCCAGGAATCGCACGATGTTAGGACTCATGTGAGAGTCCCACCATTCTATCAACGCCCGGGCCGCAGGCGAAGCAAAAGGCCCACGCCTTCGCCTCTCAATATCCTGCTGGAACAGCTGGCGAATTGCGTGCAGATTGGGGCCGAATCGGTCTCATATCGGCCCGACCGAGAGGCTCATGAGACGGAGTCGACCGAGGTGGCCGACGGGCCCGCAGGGGTCAGCGGGCGCCGCGAATCCTGGCGGCGGCCTCCACCGCCTTGACGATGCCCTGGTATCCGGTGCAGCGGCAGAGCACAGCGGAGAGGCCCTGGCGGATCTCGGTCTCGGTCGGTCGGGGATTGGTCTGGAGCAGATCGAGCGCCGTGAGCAGCATCCCGGGGGTGCAGAAGCCGCACTGAAGCCCGTGGTGCTCGTGAAAGGCCTCCTGAAGCGCATGGAGCCTGCCGTCCTTCATCAGCCCCTCGATCGTCAGCAGGTCTGCGCCGTTCGCCTGAACCGCCAGCATGAGGCACGAGCGGGCCGCCTCGCCGTTCACGAGCACGGTGCACGCGCCGCAGACGCCGTGCTCGCAGCCGACATGAGTCCCCGTCAGCTCGAGGTCTTCCCGGAGAAAGTCGACCAGCAGCTTTCGCGTCTCGCACCGCCCCTCGCGCACCCGACCGTTCACCGTCAACCGGATCGAGACGAGATCGGACACTCAGCGGTCCCCCAGGCGGGCGACCGCCCGGCGCAGGGCGCGACCGGTCAGCACGCGGGTCAGGTTGCGGCGATAGGCGGCCGACGCGTGAATGTCGCTGTCGGGCTCGACCAGCTCGGCTGCCCGGCGCGCCGCCGCCTCGATGGCGGCATCCGACAGCCCCTCGCGCTCGAGGATCTCCTCGGCCTGGGGCAGCCGGGTCGGCACGGGCCCGGCGCCCGCCGTGACGAGACGCGCCGCCGTGCAGCGGTCTTCCTGTGTGACGAGCATCGCGGCGATGCCGACGATCGCGAAGTCACCGTGGCGGCGGCTGAACTCCTCGAACGCGAAGCCGGTGCCGCTCGGCATGGCGGGGAGGCGCACTTCGACGAGCATCTCGTCGTGCCCGAGGCTCGTGGTGAGATAGCTCTGGAAGAGCTCGGAGGCCCGGAGCGTTCGCTCGCCACGCGGCCCGCGCGCGACGACGACGCCGTCGAGCGCCGCCAGGATCGCTGGATACTCGGCGGAAGGATCGGCATGCGCGATGCTGCCGCCGATGGTCCCGCGCGTGCGAATCGGCAGATGTCCCACGAGCGCGGTCGCCTCGGTCAGGAGCGGGAGCCGCCGCCTGACGACCGGGGAGAACTCGATCGCCCGCTGGCGCGTCATGGCGCCGAACCGGATCTGGCCGCCGTCCTCGCGGATGTAGGCGAGGCTCGCGATCGCGTTCAGGTCGATGAGCGCCGCGGGCCGGGCGAGGCGAAAGTTCATGAGCGGCATCAGGCTCTGGCCGCCGGCCAGGAGCTTGGCCTCGCCGCCATAGCGCGTGAGCAAGGCGACCGCCTCGTCGACGGTGGCCGGGGCGTGATAGTCGAAGCGCGCCGGCTTCACGGCTGCGGAGCGCCCTTGGCCTCTCCGGCGCGATCGACGAGCGCCCAGAGCCGCGCCGGCGACATCGGCAGCTCGGTAATCCGCACTCCCCTCGAAGCCAGCGCATCGCTCACCGCGTTCGCGATCACGGCCGGAACCGTCATGGAGCTGGACTCGCCGAGCCCCTTCGAGCCGAGCGGTGTCAGCGGCGAGGGCGAGACGATATGGGCGATGTCGAGGACGGGCGCCTCCGATGCCGTCGGCACCAGGTAGTCCATGAACGAGCCCGTCAGGAACTGCCCGTCGTCATCGTACCGGAGCTCCTCGAACAAAGCCCCGCCAAGGCCGTGGAGCGCGCCGCCGTAGATCTGGCCTTCCGCGATCATCGGGTTGATGATCGTCCCCGCGTCATGGACGGTGGCGTAGCGCAGGATCTTGATGGCGGCCGTCTCGGGATCCACCTCGACCGCCATGACCTCGGCGATGAAGCCGTACGTGTTCGACGAGTTGACGCAGTCGTTCTGATCGACGGCCTTGGCGACCGTGAAGCCGAACACGGCGCTCGCCTCCAGCCCCGGCTCCATGCCCTCGGGCAGGGACTCCGTGTTCCAGTGGGCGCGTCCCGCCAGGTCCTTGACGGAGTAGGAGGACCCCTTGCCGGCCTTCGCCCGCACCGCGCCGTCGCGGAACTCGAGCTCGGCGGCCGGCCGCTCCATCAGGTGGGCCGCGTACTCGATCAGCTTGGACTTGAGCTTCCGCGCGGCCAGCGCGACTGCGCTGGTGCCGACCGAGCCGAACCGGCTCGAGTAGGTGCCGGAGGAGATGGACCAGAAGCGCGTGTAGGTATCCATCTCGTCGACGACGGTGACATCCTCGGGCGTGAGCCCCAGCTCGTCGGCCACGATCTGCGAGACGACGGTCTGGTGCCCCTGCCCCTGGGGCGTCGTGGCGAGGATGGCGGTGACGCGCCCGAGCGGATCCACCCTGATCGTCGCGGCGTCCACGGCGCCCGATTTCGGCAGGTACTCGGGCTTGGCGCGGAACTGGGGATCAAGCGCCGTCGCCACGTAGCCCATGTTGGAGACGGAGGGGTCGACGGCGAGCGCCACACCAATGCCGAAGCAGCGACCCGCGGCGCGGGCCCGAGCCTGCTCACTACGGAGCTCCCCGTACCTCGCCAGCTCGAGCGCCTTCTCGAGAGCGGCGGGGTAATCGCCGCTGTCGTAAAGGCCGCCCGTGGGCGACCGGTACGGGAACTGCCCGGGCTGGATCAGGTTGCGCCGCCTCACCTCGACGGGATCCAGGCCGAGCCGCTCGGCCAGGAGGTCCATCATCCGCTCCGTCTCGAAGTAGAGGTGGCCGCACGCGTAGCCCCGGTTGGGCCCTGTCAGGCTCTTGTTGGTCATGACCACGGAGGCATCGACCTCGAGATTCTGAAACCGGTACGGGCCGACGAAGTTGCCGGTGGGGCGGAAGCTGCATCCCGGCTCGGGGCTCCTGATGTAGCCGCCGACGTTGTCGAGCCAGCGGTAGCGCATGCCGAGGATGGTCCCGTCCTTCTTCGCGGCGAGCTCGCGGTAGGCGACGCGATCGGTGCCGCTCGACGAGGCCAGGAGATGCTCGTGGCGGTCCTCGATCCACTTGACCGGCACGCCTGTGAGCCGGGCCGCGAGCGCCACCAGCGCCATGTACGGGTACATGCTCGACTTGATCCCGAAGCTCCCGCCGATGTCCTGCGGCACGATGAAGCGGAGCTTGTTCTCGGGCACCCCGAGGACGCGGGCCGTGAGGGGGTGCATGATGAACGGCCCCATGAAGTTCGACCAGAGCGTGTAGGCGCCCTCGAGCGGCTCCCAGCGCGCGATGACCCCGTAGGTCTCGATGGGGGTCGAGCTGTACTTGGGATAGCGGAAGCGCTCGCGGATCACGATCTCGGCTTGCGCGAAGGCGCCGTCTGGATCGCCGTAGACGAGCCTGCGGTGCCCCGCCAGGTTGGAGCCGACCGCCTCGTGGAGCACGGGCGCATCGGGCTCGAGCGCGCGCTCGACATCCACGACGGCCGGCAGCGGCTCGTACCGGACGACGACCGCCTCGGCCGCGTCCTCAGCCAGGTAGCGGCTGCGCGCCACGACCAGCGCCACGGGCTCCCCGACGAAGCGCGCCTTGTCGGTCGCGGCGCAATGGTAGCGCACCGGCGCGGTCACGCCCACCGAGAAGGGCTTGGTCAGCTTCGCGACGTCGTCGCCGGTGACCACCCCCACCACGCCCTCCATGGCGAGGGCGGCCGACACGTCGTAGCCCAGGATGCGCGCGTGCGCGTGCGGCGAGCGGACGATGGCGGCGTGGTGCACGTCGGCGCACGGCGAATGGTCGTCGATGAAGCGTCCGCGGCCCGTCAGGAGCCGCGCGTCCTCGACGCGCTTCACCGGCTGTCCGATCCAGCTTCGCGCGGTCGACGGCTCTGTCGGCGCAGCGTGGTCTTTCATTCTGTCTCCTCCCGGGAACGACCGATCTTAGTCGCTCCACCGGGGAGCGTCAAGGACGGCGCGCCCGCTCAATCGACGCTCATGTCCGGTTTGACCGCAGCCACTGCTCGAAGAGCGCCAGGCTGAAGAGGAGCTTGTGGTTGTCCTGGCGCTTGGACCGATGGGTCTCCAGAAGCGCCTGAACCGCGTCCTGCCGGAGCAGGCCGAACATCGCGGAACTGGAGTCCAGCAGCAACTCCTCGAGCTTGCCGGAGACGGACGACTGAAACCACCCGTCCACGACGTGCGCGGCGAAGTCGCGCTTCTTGCGCTTGAGGATGCGGGCCGGCAGGAAGGTGCGACAGACCCGGCGATGGAGCCACTTCCGGCTGCCGTTCCGCACCTTCAGTCCGGCGCCCAACCGCTGCACGTACTCGACGATCTCGCGATCGAGGTAGGGAACTCGCACCTCGAGACCGTGGGCCATCGAGAGCTTGTCCGCATACATCAACAGCTCGTCGGGGAGCGAGGACCGCAGCTCGAGGAGCTGGAGACCCCCGAGCTCGTCCGTGTGCTCCAGCTGGGGTAGTAGCTCCCTCCAGCAGTCGAGGATCCTGTCCCCCGGGTCCCGCGGCAAGAGCCCGTCACGGAAGAGCCCATCCACCGCCTCGCCGGATCCAAGGGAGAAGACGTGCTGGTATCGCCTGAGCCGGTCCGGCACCCCAAGAGAGAGAACGCCCCGCTTGAGCATCTCGTTGCGCGGTAGCTGGGTGATGGCGGAGCCGAGGACCGATCGGATTGGCGCCGGCAGCCGCCGCCAGTAGTCGCCGTAGCGCACTCCCAGATGCCGTTTGTATCCTCCGAACAGCTCGTCCGGCCCCTGCCCGATGAGGGCCACCTTCACGTCCTGGCGCGCGCGCTGCGAGACGAAGTACATGGGCACAATGGACGACGTGGCGATCGGCTCCTCGAGACACTGGACGATGTGGGGGAGCGAGCGTTCGAACTCGGCCCTGTCCAGCAGGACGGGCACGTGCCTGGCGCCCAGCAGGAGAGCGGTCTCGGCGGCGGCGGCCAATTCGTCGTCCTCGAAGCTCTCCCCATAACCCACGGTGTAGGCCGGCCAGGGGCCACCCTGCTCGTTCATGAGCGCCAGGAGCAGTCCCGAATCCATGCCGCCGCTCAAGAGCAGGCCCACGGGGACGTCGCTGATGAGATGCCGCCGCATCGCGTCCCGGTAGAGGCTCACCAGCTCCTCAGAGGCCTCCTCGTCGCGCTTGGGCGTCGGGAAAGGGACCGGCGTATAGCGGTACCAGCGTTCCCGTTTGGCCTCGCCGTTCTCGAAAGCCAGCATCGTTCCGGGCGCCAGTTTCTCGATACCGTTGAAGATCGTGAACGGGGAGGACGTGTAGCGGTAGCGCAGGAAGAGATTCAGCGCGACGGGATCGACCTCCGGACGCTGTCCGAGCGCGGCCAGCACCGGGCGCATCTCCGAGCCGAACCAGACACGGCCGTCCCGGATCGCGTAGTAGATGAGCTTGATGCCCATCGGGTCTCGGGCCAGGACCAGACGCTGCTTCGGCACGTCCCAGATGGCCACTCCGAACATGCCGTTGAGCCTGTCGAAGACGCCGGTGCCCCATTCCTTGTAGCCGTGGACGATCGCCTCCGTGTCCGAGCTGGTGCGAAACCGGTGGCCGTGGCTCTCGAGATCGCGGCGTAGCTCACGGAAGTTGTAGATCTCCCCGTTCAAAATGACCCACACGGTCTCCTCCGCGTCGGACATGGGCTGATGGCCGCCGGCCGGGTCGATGATCGACAGCCGCCGAAAGCCGAGCCCGAGCGGCCCGGCGACGAAGTGCCCCTCGTCGTCGGGGCCTCGATGCGCGATGGTCCGGGTGATCTTCTGCAGGTCCTGCAACAGGACCGGCGCCCGAACGCCGAAGTTGTACTGGCCGCAGATCCCGCACACGGCTCAGGTCTCCGTGCCGCGCTGGAGCAGAAAGCAAAGGCTCCGGAAGAGCTGCGCCTGGGCCCACCGATGCATGGGGACGGGATCCCAGCCGACGAGGAGCTGACGGGTCCGGAATGACCCCGCCGGCGTTTGCCAGCGCTCGAGCACGTCCGCCGCGACCGTCTCGAGGACGGCGTCGAGCGCCGGGAAGCGCCCGCGGAGCAGCGTGGCCAGATTGAGGCACTCCGCGTAGTCGTAGAGCTCGCGCCGATAGATGGTGAGCCGCGGGGCTCGGGCGAACGGCCGCGGCAGGCGGTCTGCATCGAAGAGGTTGTCGACGTAGTAGCGGACGCCCCGCTCGATGGCCTCGCTGCAGCGGGCGCTACCCGTGATGGCCTCGATCGCCACCAGGGCCTTGAGGACGAAGCAGGTGTGGAAGTGGTCGATGAAGTCACGCACGCCGTCTACCGCGTAGGGCCACGAGCCGTCCGCGTTCTGGCACGCGAGGACAAACGCGAGATTCCGTTCCGCCACGGACGCGCTCCACTCGTCGGCGAAATCAGCGGCCGCCTTCGTCAGGAGGGCGGCACGGTACGCGCTGGCGTTGACGATGCGGCCCAGATCGTCGGGGTCCGGCGTATAGGCGCAAGTCGCGACGTCCGGGCCGATCGAGATGTCCCGGTAGTCGAGCAGGGCGTGACGGGCCGTCGAGCGCATGATGCGGCGCCACCGCTCGTCCTTGTCGATCCGGTAGACGTGCCGGAAGGCTTCGTACGGGTAGCCCACGGTCGTGATGAGCGGGGTCCCCGCCCGGATCGTCCCCGTGCGCGTCACCCAGTCGAAGGGATAGCCCCACGTGTGCTCTCCCCAGCCGCGGCAGCGGGTCGCCTCCAGGACCTCGAGAAAGTGCACCGCGCGACGATAGTGAGCCTTGTCGCCGAGCGCCTCGAAGAGAAACGCAAATCCCATCGCGTAGTGCGCATCCGCGATCGGAAAGCGCTGACGCTTCCAGAAGAGACGGCGGGCGGCCGGCACGAACGCTTCGCTGAAGACCATCGGAGCGACCGCCACGGTGCCAAGCCACGGCCTCCGGTAGTAGAGCGCCTTGGAGCGACGGCCGATCGGGCTGGCGAAGTAGCTCTCCTTGTCGTAGGACGTCTCGCCGTATGTTTCCAGCCAGGCGGCATGGCGGGTGACGGCGCTCTGAACCTTTTTCAGCGGCAGCGTCCGGGCGATCACGTGGGAGGCGCCTGACTGCGGGGCTCGGTCTGCTTCGCCATGACCAGAAAGCTGTCGACGCCCTTGAAGGTGAGGAGGGACTTCATGATGATCCGGAGCTTCTGAAGCTGCTCTCGGCGGTGGAAGCGCATCAGTTCCTTCGAGACGGGGCGGACGGCCCGACGCAGGCTGGCCCACGCGTAGCCCGCGCCGATCGCGAGCCCCACCGACACGTAGGGCCGCTTCGTCATCCGGTAGACGACGCGAAACAGCTCGTAGAGCGGATGCCCGCCGAACAGGTAGTCCTTCTGGCCGTAGATGAAACCGGCAGCGTACCTGCCCCGTCCGGCCGTCCCGAGGCTTCGGTGATGGAAGAACCACTTCTCCCGAAACGAGCGTGTCTTCCAGCCCAGCATCCGGGCCTTGGTGACGGCGATCCAGTCGAGGCCGCCGATTTCACCCGGCACGTATCCGCCGACCGCCTCGAAGCAGGTCCGCCGGAAAAGCTGGCATCCGCCCGCGACGTGGTTCAGTCCCTCGAAGCTGTCGCTGTCAGAGCTGTACCCGCCGCGCTCTTTGAAAATCGTACCGGCGACACCGAGATCCGGGTCGTCCGCGAACTTGCCGAGGAGAAACTCGAGATAGTCGGTGTCGAAGGACAGGTCGGCATCGAGATTGCCGACGACTTCGTGCTCGAGTGCTCCAACCTTCGCATAGCCGGCGGCGAAGCACCGCGCCTTCGCGGCAAAGCTCCGATCTCCGTGCTGCGGCATGTCCATCACGTCGATCCAATCGTGGAGCGCTGCATAGCGGCGGGCGATCGCGCCGGTCTCATCCGTCGACCCGTCGTTCACGACTATCCATCGGATCGGGCGGACGGTCTGGCTCACGACTGATTGGATCGTCCGCTCGATCAGGGGCGCCTCGTCGCGGGCCGGTGTGATGAGGATGCAGCGCGGAAGAGGAAGATCGCTCATGTGACCATCTCAGCTGGCGAAGAACCGGTTGATTTGGTCGGTGACGTACTCGACCATCTCGACGGGCATCTCGGGGTAGATCGGCAGCGACAGGATCCGGGACTGATGCCGGTACGCGACCGGGAAGTCCTCGGGCTTGTGGCCGAGGTACGCGTACGCCGGGTAGAAAGGCAGCGCCTTCGGATAGTGCAGCGCCGTCGCGACTCCCGCGGCTTCGAGGAACGCCTTCAGGGGGTCCCGCCGGGCCGTGCGAATGACGTACAGGTGATAGACGTGGTCGCGATCCGCGGCCACCTTCGGTGTCTCGACGTCACCGATGCCGGCCAGACGGCGCTCGTACTCTGACGCCACCCGGCGGCGCGCCTCACACCAGGCCGGCAGGTGGGGGAGCTTCGCGTTGAGGATGGCGGCCTGCAGGCCGTCCAGGCGGCTGTTGATCGCCTCCATCACGTGCTCGGCCTTGCCGCCGTGCCGGGCGAAGGAGCCCATCCACTCGGCCAGGCGGTCGTCGTTCGTTACGATGGCGCCGGCGTCGCCGTAGGCCCCCAGATTCTTGCTCGGATAGAAGGAGAAGGTCGCCGCGTTCCCGAATGTGCCGACGACCCTGCCCTTGTAGCGGGCCAGGTGAGCCTGGGCGCAGTCCTCGATCACCCAGAGCCCGCGGCGCTTCGCGACGGCCATGATCGGATCCATGTCGGCCGGCTGTCCGTAGAGGTGAACCGGGATGATGCCCACCGTACGCGACGTGATCTTCGACTCGATCTGCGCCGGGGCGATGTTGAATGTGGCGGGGTCGACGTCGCAGAAGACGACGCGGCCGCCCGATTCCGTGATCGCCGCGGAGGTCGACACCCAGGAGTGCGCCGTCGTGATCACCTCGTCCCCGTCCTTCAGCCCGAGGCCCCGCATGGTGATCTGGAGCGCGTCGGTCCCGTTGGCGCAGGAGACGCAGTGCTTGACATCGAGCGTCTTGGCCCACTCGCGCTCGAAGGCGTCCACGTGCGACCCGCGAATGTAGGCCGACTCGCGGATGACCTCGCTGATGGCGAGGTCGATCTCGTCCCTTATCGTGAGGTACTGGGCGTACAGGTCGACAAACGGGACTTTCATGGGCTCAGTCTTCATCGACGATCGCTGCAGCAAGAACATGGCGCTCGGCCGTCATGCGGACACGCGCACTTCGAGCGTGTCGCGGAGGGGGAGGTCTGTAAAGTGCGTGGCCCTGCCGGGCCCGACGGTATGGACCCGAAGGGTGAGCCCCGGCGCCTCGTCGAGGCCATCGGCGGATGCCCGGACGTGCACCGAACCGTTGTCCTGGCAGACCGAGTCGAACCTGGCCGTGCGGCGGCGCCGGAACCACGAGACCGCCTGCATGGCCGTGGGAAACCACGGCTGCCGGCGCTTCAGCTCGCCGAGCAGGTCGAGGTAGAAGCCGTCCCAGAGGCGCTCGGGCGCGATGCTGCGGTCGTGCCAGTTGATGGTGAGCGCTCCACCGTGCCGTTCGGCCTCGTCCACGAGCGGCCACACCATCGCGCGCGCGGCCTTCTGCGTCAGACCGAGGCGGGGAGGATAGAAGAGCGCGGTGTCCATCACGTGGAGCGGCAGCTCCAGGAGCCGGCGCGCGGTCAGGGGCTTGAACGCCTGCAGGGTGCCGGCACGGAAGCCCACGGCGTCGTTGTAACCGAAGCTCGAGTCGTAGGCGAATCCCGCCTCGTCGAGATGCCCGGGGGCGCTCTCGTCGAAGAAGAGCCAGTGCATGCGGACGCCCGCGACGGCAGCCCCCGCGACGCGCGAAACCGCCGCGCGCTCCTCGACACCACGACGGCTATCGATCCAGGCGTCGATGCCGTGAACGCCGACCTCCCTGCCTGCCGCCGTGAGGGCTTTGACTTGATCCGTGATGTCCGCGACACCGTAAACCGAAGCCCGGGCGCCGGGGGCCGGTCCGTCGAGCGTGCGACCTGGATCGCCCTTCGTCGGAACGGCGAAGAAGGTCGAGCCGAGCCCGCGCTCGATGTCCAGGTAGCGACGGAAGGTGGCCCAGAAGTCCTCGGCCAAGCCGAGATGCACGAGCGGCAGGCGGAGCACCGCGCCAACGTTACGCCGGAACGCTGCGATCGGCATCCGGCCGCGGCAGACTTTCACCAGCGATCCAAGCAATGCGCGATAGAGGAATCCGAGCGTCGTATGGTCGAGCTTGTGAAAACGGACGGCCGGATGATCCAGGTCGTGGGTCAGGCAGACCGTGAAGCGATGACCCGCTGGCACGGGGGGGATCTCGACGAGCGGAATGCCGGCGCCGAGGATCCATCCCCTCAAGAGCCCGATGTGCCGCTCGAGGGTCGGGATCGACGCATGCGCCGCCGGCTGACCTGTGGTCAGAAGGAACCGGATCTCGTCGAACAGGTCGTAGCCGGCGCGCACGACCGTTCCGCCCTCGCACCGCGTGATCGTTGCGAGCGGTTCCCGCGTGTCCTCGAACACGACGTCAGGCGCGTCGGCCGGCGGGAACGGAACGGAGCGGCCGTACAGGGGAAGGCGCTCGCGATTCCAGGACAGCATCGCACCCGCGCGAGCGGCTCCTGGGAGGCGCCTCCGCGCCTCATCGAATCCATTGGATTCGCTGCCGTAGAGGATCACCAGGTCGGCGGGCGGGCACGAAGAACCGCGGTCGGCGTGCAGGACCACCGTGTAGCGCTTGTCCTGCCGGCAAAACTCCCACGGCGTCTTGAAGAGCTCGAAGAACTCGCGGACGACCCCGTGCTCCCCTGCCTTCGCGACAACGCCGATCGTCAGATTTCTGGGATTCATGCTGCGGATTTCACCAGATCGGAGTAGAAAGCCAGGAACTTGGTCTTCTCGGCCTGCCACGACAGGCGTGCCAGCAGCTGTCGGGCCCGCGCGATCCGTTTCACGACCTCGTCGGGGTTCTGCCACATGAAGCGCAGGCTCTCCACCAGCGCGGCATCGCTTCCGGGCTCGAAGTAGAACACGGCCTCGTCGGGCAGGTACTTCTCGATCGTGTAGGTCCGCGGCGACAGGACGGGAAGACCCTGGGTCATGTACTCGACGATCTTCGTCGAAAAGTAGAGATCGCCGAAGATCCCGGCGCGATGACACGAGATGCCGATGTCGGCCTTCCTCATCTCGTCGCGCACACGATCGATCGGAACGGAGCCGATGTGCTCGACCGCGTCCGGCACGCTCAGTTCGGCGGCGAGACTCAGCACCTCATTCAGTCGGTTGCCGTCGCCCAGGATCCTGAGCTTCAGGGGAATCTCACCGGCCAGGCGCGCAATGGCCCTGACCGCGAGCCCCAGATCGTAGTGCTCCGTGACCGTGCCGCAGTACAGCATGACGAGCCGGTCCCGGCTGCGGGGCCAGGACGTCGTGGGCTCGGAGACCGGGAAGAGACGCTCGTCGGGGAAATTGTTGACGATGAGGATCTTGGTGTCCGCCACGCCCTTGGCCCGGAGGTTCTCCCGCATCGAGTCGTTGACCGAGATGATCCGATGCGCCACCGCGTGGCTGATCCTCTCCTGAAGACGCAGAAGTCGCACGAGGAAGGTCGCCTTCGGCCGGTCCCAGGTCATGTAGAGCTCTGGCATCGGATCGTGGACGTCGAGGATCACCCTGCTTCCGCCAAGCCGGGGAACGACGGCGGCCAGCACCAGCATGTCGGGCATGTTGTGGACATGCACGACATCGAGCTTCGCCCGGAGGTGCAGCCGCGTGAGGATCAGCGCCCCGAGGATCCCGAGCAAGAGGTATTCGTAGACGTACCGGAGAGTGCCGCCTCTTCGCCGGGTGATCCCCACCCGATGGATCTGGACGCCATTGACGATCGCATGACGCGGCTCGCGCTCGCCGTGCGCGTCCGGCGGCTCCGTCAGGCAGATCACATGGACTTCGAAGCCCTGTCCGGCCAACGCCTCGGCTTCGCGCCGGACCCGTGGGTCACGAAGGTAGTAGGAGTGGGCCAGCATGGCGACCCTGGCCGCGTGCACCGTCTCAGCCGCCATACCGGCGCAGCAAGCCGTCGACGACTTTCCGGTGGGCGAGACCATCTCCGAACGGGTCCTGGCGGGGCCCCGTCGGCTCGAAGTTCCTGACGAGATCAGCGATTCGAGCCGGATCGGGTCCCGTCACGACTTTCCATCCGGCCTGAGAGACCCCGGAAGACCACGAGAGCTCGATCAGCACGACGCGCGGCTCTTCGAGCAGGCACGCTTCGCGCCGGACGCCGCCCGAGTCGATGAGAATCCTGTCCGCTCCCGCTGTCATCCGGAGAAACTCCACGTACCCGAGAGACTTGCCGCTCTCGATCCGCGAGGCGCGCAGCGTGCCTATGAGACCCCACCCTATGGCGTAGCCGGGATTCCCGGAGGTGAATACCCTGGCCAGCTCCATCAACGCGCGCGCCGAAAAGGTCACATTGTCGCCCTTGGCGATCTGCAGGTGATGATGGGGTGCCGGCAGATCGAAGTATTCGAAGAACGCCTGCGACATCTCGTAGTCACAGTGCTGGCCGGTGTGGATCAGAACTTCCCGCGCGCTTCGGCGCTTCAGCTCCTGGTTGACGAGATACTCTTTCACGAAGTTCGGCCGGATCCCGACAACCGAACAGACCTTCATCAGACAGACTCCGCTCGGGTGAAGCCACGGCGCTCGCCGAGCTGCGAGCTCTGCTGCATGTTGTAGTAGGTTGCCTTCGAGCCGTCCTGGGGCGCGGGCGTGATTCTGTCGAGGAGCGGCATCGTCTGGCTGAACAGTGTCCAGCCGTATTCGACCGACCGGTCGTACACGCCCTTCACCTCGTCGAACCCCGGGTAGATCGAGTAAAGCACTTGCGAATAGATCGGTCCGTCGTCGATCCCTGGGGTGATCTCGTGGATCGTGATGCCGTGCAGCGACTCGTGGTTTTTCAAGGCCCAGTTGATGGGGGAGACACCCCGATACTTGGGCAGCGGGCCGTTGTGGAGGTTGAGGATCCTCGCGCATTTCTTGATGAACCACTCTTTGATGATCTTGTCGTAGAAGACGGAGAAGGCGAGATCCGTCCGCGAGTTCTCCGTCTCCACGTCCGGGATATCGCGAAAGTGTCCCGATGGAACGACGGGGATCCGGTGCGCCTGCGCCCAAGCGCAGAGCGAGTCGGTCCACGTCGGCTCGGGAATGACCGGGACGACCAGTTTCAGCGCGTAGCCACGCTGATTCAGGAACCAGTCGGCGATCCTGGTGCCAAGCGTGCCCTTGCCGAGCAGGACCACGGACCGCTTCATCCGCGGCTCGCGCGCTCGAGGATCGACACGACCGTGCGGGCATGGGCGATGCCCGTGGCCGGTTCCTTGCCGGTCCGGATGCAGTCGAGGAAGTGCTCCGCTTCGAGGCGCAGGGGCTCGACGAACCTGATCTGGGGGAGCAGGATATCGCCGCTCCGATAGCCGAAGTCGGTCGCCGTGGGCTCATCGAAGTCCATGTGCTCGCCGAGGACGGCCTTGCGGTCGATGCCCTTGTCGTAGATGGCGATCTTGTCGTCCGCCACGTCGTCGAAGACCACCATCTTCCGCGAGCCGACGACGGTCATCTTCCGAACCTTTTGCGGATCGAGCCAGCTCACGTGGATGTTGGCAAGTATCCTTTTGGGATAGCCGAGGTTCAGGAAGACGACGTCCTCCACGTCCCGCTGGATGCAGGCGATGCCCCGGCGGGTGATGGACGTCGGGTCCTGATCATCCAGCCAGTACTGAATGATGCTGATGTCGTGCGGGGCGAAGTTCCACATCGCGTCGATGTCGGACCGGATGCGCCCGAGGTTCAACCGCTGGCTGTAGATGTACCGCACCTCGCCCAGCTCGCCCGCCTCGATGAGCCGCTTCACGTAGCGGACAGCGGGATTGTAGACGAACGTGTGGCCGGCCATGACGACGAGGCGCCGCGGCTCGGCGATGCGGGCCAGCGCGTCGACCTCGGCCACGGTCGTTGCCAGGGGCTTCTCGACGAGGACATGCTTGCCGCACTCGAGCGCTTGCCGGGCCAGCGCAAAGTGTGTCGCCGCCGGCGTGGCGACGATCACGGCAGACACCTCCGGATCGTCGAAGACGACCTCCGGGGACTCCACGGCGCCGCTCTTCGGAAAATTGCTCTGCACGAACGCCCGGCGCTCGGCGCTGGCGTCGACGACGTATTTCACCTGGCAGTGCGGCAACGCGGAGAAATTGCGCAGGAGGTTCGGCCCCCAGTAGCCGCAACCCAGCTGCGCGACAACGATGCGATCGAGGCTCATTCTGCGGCCTGTCGCAGGCGCTCTTCGGCGTCTCGCATCCTCACCCCTACCCGGTCACAGATCGCCGAGACCATACTCCTCCCATCGCGCACGGACGCGCGCCTCATCGTCGGGCGCCGGCCTCACGGTGGGCGGGAAGCGCTCGTTCCCCCACTCGGGCCGCCGCTCGAACCTCCACGAGCGGGTGGCGTCGATGAGAACACGGTTCCAGAGGCCGGTGCCGAGCCGGCTCACGTCCCGGTCGGCGAACGGCGTGCTCGGGTCGATCGGCGAGCCGAAGATGCCGGGAAACACCACGATGCCGTCTTCGCCGGCGTTCACGCGATGCGCGAAGGCCCAGTCGACCTGCTCGTACGAGGACGGGTCGATATCCTCCTCGACCACGGTCACGTGCTTGTACCGGTACTGTGCGGCCGCGTTGCCCCAGAGGGCGGCGGCGATCTGCTTGGGCTGGCCCTGGTAGGCTTTCTTGATCTGAACGCAAATATTCACGCCGTTCGTGATCGGCGGGACGAACACGTCCCGGATGCCCGGGATGCCGGCCGCAGTCAGGATGTTCCAGGCGATCGCCGCCCGCTGGACCGACGACATCACGCTGTTCTCGCTGTAGGAGCCGGGCAGCGTGCCCTCGAGGCACCCGCGGAAGATCGGGTCGCGCCGGTGCGTGATGCAGGTGATCTGCATCGTGGGTCTCGGGGTCGGGATGTCGGAGACGTAGCCCGTGAACTCGCCGAATGGCCCTTCCAGCTCGTAGGTCGCCGGATCGTCGCTGATGAAGCCCTCGATCACGATTTCCGCGCTCGCGGGGACCTCGAGATCGACCGTCTCGCAGCGGACGAGCTCCGCCGGCTCCCCGCGGTAGCCGCCCATGACGTCCCACTCGCAGACGCCGGCCGGGATCGGCGACCCGGCGAGGAACGGCATGATCGGATCCCAGCCGATGACGCAGGCCACGGGCATGCGCTCGCCGCGCGCGCTGTACCTGAGGAAATGCTGGCCCCAGTGTTGGCCGCCCTTGATCAGGAGGAACGGCGTGGTGTCCTTCTTCCCGATCATGCCGCGGTAGATACCCACGTTCATGACCCGGGTGTCCGGGTCTCGGGTGACGATGCCCGAGAACGTGTGGATGTACCGGCCGCCCTCGAGGTGGTGCCACTTGGGGACCGGAAACACCGTCTGGTCCACTTCGGCCCCCCTGAGGATGACGTCTTTCACCGGGCCGGTCGCGACGAGGCGCGGCGGCACCGTCTCCCGGTTCTTCTTCATCACGTGCTGGACCAGGTCCGAGTTCGAGGCGTCCGGTGAGAAACCGAGCGCCAGCGCCAGCCGTCCCCGGCTCCCGAGCCCGCCGGTGAACAGTTTCGTGCACCGGCCCTTCTCATATCCGATGACGTTTTCGAAGAGGAGGGCGGGCCCTTTCTTCTCGAGCACGCGCCGGGCGATGGCGCCGATCTCGCGGTCCCAGTCGACTGCCGCCGCGATCCGCCGGAGGCAGCGATACTTCTCGAGCATCGCGAGCCACTCCCGCAGGTCCATGAAGCCCATGATCAGCTCACCGTCCCGTGTACTTCGGCGGACGCTTCTCGAGGAACGACGTGACGCCTTCGGCGTAGTCGTGGGTCGACCGCAGCCACGCGTAGGCCTTGCGCTCCAGCTCGAGGGCGGTCTCGAGCGGCGCGTCAGCCCCCCGGTTGATCACCGTCTTCAGCGTGCGGAGGGCGAGCGGCGCGCGCTCTGCAAGCTCCCCGGCCAGCGCGCCTACCGCCTCATCCAGCTTGTCGTTGGCCACCGCCTGCGTGATAAGGCCCCACGCCTCGGCGCGCTCGGCGGAGATGCGCTGGCCCGTCATCATGAAGAGCTTGGCGCGCGTCATGCCGATCAGCCTGAGCGCCCGCTGGCTTCCGCCGCTTCCCGGAATCATGCCGAGCCTCACCTCGGGGAACGCGAACTCCGAGCGAAGCGTCGCGATGCGGAAATCGCAGGCCACGGCCAGCTCGAGGCCGGCTCCCATGGCGAAGCCATCGACGGCCGCGATGACGGGCTTCCGGCAGCGCTCCGCCGCGGTGAGCGTGTCACCCCACAGCTCGAGATCGGCCGGCGCCAGTGTCAGAAACTCCGCGACGTCGCCGCCGGCGCTGAAGGCCTTGCCCCCCGCGCCGCGCACCACGATCACGCGGACGTCTTCGTCGGCCTCGAGTGATCCGAAGATGCCGGGGAACTCGTTGCGCATGGCGACCGTCATCGTGTTCATCTTCGGTTGCCGGTCGATCCACACGGTGGCGATGGAACCCGTGCGCTCGACTCCCAGGAACTCGCTCATGTCGAAACCTCCTTGAAGTGTCCATCCCGCAGCAGGCGGCGCAGGATCTTGCCCGAGGCCGTCTTGGGGATCTCCTCGACGAAGACGATCCGCCGCGGGCGCTTGAAGTTCGCGAGATCGGGGCTCTCGAGGCAGTATCGGTCGAGCGCGGACGCGCCAAGCCCCGCCTCGCGGGGCACGACGAAGGCCACCACCCGCTCGCCCCACTTGTCATCGGGCAACCCGACGACCGCGACGTCCCGCACCGCGGGATGTCGCGCCAGAACTTCCTCTACCTCCACCGGGTGAATGTTCTCCCCCCCGCTGATGATCATGTCGTCGACTCGCCCGGACACGAAGAGATCGCCGGCTTCGTCGACGTAGCCCATGTCGCCCGTGAAGTACCAGCCCTCCCGGAGCGCGCTCGCATCCGCATCCGGACGCTTCCAGTACCCGGCGAACGCCTCGTCGGAGTCGAGGCACGCGATGATCTCGCCCTTCCGGCCCGCAGGCACGGTCTCGTCGGGGCCGACGCGTCGCTCCCTGCTCGCTTCGACCACGCGGAGCGCCGAATGGATGCCGGGGCGCCCGGCGCAACCCGGCTTGGTGTGGACATCGGGAAAGACCGAGAAAGTATAGATCTCGGTCGACCCGTAGTGGTTCACGAACACCTTCGGGCGGAAGGCCTTCACGCACGCTTCCGTGAGCGTGGCCAGCATCGGAGCGCCTGCGTACGCGAGCTTCGCCACCGTGGATACCTTGGCGCTCGAAAACCCCGCCGCGTGAACCAGATCGTGGCAAAGCGTCGGGATGAGGTACAGCGCCGTCACCCGCTCCGTCTCGATCAGCGAGAGCGCCGCGTCCGCGCTCCAGTCCGCCTGGCAGACGAAGCAGCCGTTGATCGCGGCCATGCTCGTGAGCGAGTGGATGCCCATGGTGTGATAGAGCGGCATGACGCCGAGCGTGCGTTCGCCCCACTGGTAGCCGCACTGGATCACGTGGGCCAGCGCGCCGGCGTGGTGATTCCGGTGCGTCCTCGGCACCCCCTTCGGCCGGCCGGTCGTCCCCGAGGTATAGAGGATGAGTGAGAGATCGTTCTCGCTCACCGGGCGCTCGAGCGGCGCTCCGCCCGAGCCCAGGAGATCCGCGAAGGGGATCGCTCCCGCGTGCGCCTCGTCGCCGACGGACACGAGGCGCCCCTGCCATCCCGCCGCCGCCTCGAGCATCCCCGCCGCCGTCGCCGGCTCGAACACGGCGACGCGCGCGCCGCAGTCCTCGAGCACGTAGCGCAGGTCCCGCGAGGTGAGCCTGAAGTTCACGGGCGTCGGCACGCCCCCGATGCCCTGAAGCGCCCAGTAGACGAGCGCGTGCTCGACGCGGTTCTTGAGCGCGATCAGCACGCGGTCGCCCCTGGCGACGCCCGCGTCCGCGAGACCGCGGCCGAGCGCCGCCGCCCGGCTCGCAAGCTCCGCGTACGTCAGCCGGCACGCGCCGTCTACCACGGCCAGAGCCTCCGGGTGGCGCAGGGCCGCGCGCTCGAGGAGCCGGGCGAGGGTCACGGAACGAGGAGCACCTTGCCCCTGTTCTTCCGGTCCAGGAGATACTGGACCGCGGCTCGCGCCTCCCTCAGCGGGAAGGCGCGATCGATCACGGGCTTCAGGCGGCCGTCCGCCAGGTGATCGAGAACGGTCCGCAATTCCAGGATGGACCCCAGGTTGGTGCCGATGATCCTGAGATTCTTGGAGTAGACGTGTCGGAGGTCGAGGCGCCCCCAGTGCGTATCGTGCGAGCCGATGGTGACGAGGGTGCCCAGGCGGCCGAGCGCGTAGACGCTCCGCTCGAAGGTCTCGCCGCCGATGTGCTCGACCACGACGTCGACGCCCCGCTTGCCCGTCCAGCGCTTGGCTTCCTCGACAAAGTCCTGCGTCCGGTAGTTCACGACGTGCTCGGCGCCGAGCGACCGGGCGAACTCGATCTTGCCGTCGGACCCGACAGTGCTCATGACACGCGCCCCGCAGAGGCGGGCGATCTGGATCGCGGCGCTGCCGACGCCGCTTCCCGCCGCCTGCACGAGCACCGTCTGGGCGGGCCGGAGCCCGACCTGCGCCACGAGCGCGTGCCACGACGTCAGCATCGCGAGCGGCACCGCCGCGCCGGCCTCGAATGAGATCGGGTCGGGGAGCGGCAGGATGTTGGCCGCCGGCGCCTTCACCAGCTCCGCATAGCCGCCGTCCTTGTGGGCGCCGAGATAACCGTAGCGGACGCACACCGTGCGCTGGCCTCGCAGGCAGTACTCGCAGCTCCCGCACGCGAAGCCGGGGAAGATGATCACGCGGCCGCCCGGCGCCGATCCCTGGACCCCGGCGCCCACGGCCTCCACGATGCCGGTGACCTCGCACCCGTTGACGTGCGGCAGCCCCTCGGGCGGCGGGAACCGGCCGTCGAGCAGCAGCATGTCCACCTGGTTGAGCGCGCAGGCGCGCACCCGGACGACCACCTCGCCGGCCGCCGGCACCGGGTCCCGATACTCGTCGTAGAGGATCTTCTCCGCCCCGCCGTGCTCCTTGAAGAACGCCGCTTTCACGAAATCTCCTCGTTCCTGTGGGGGGCTGACGTCCCCCGCCCCGCTGGCTAGAAGGGAACTTCTGTCCGCTCGTCCCTGACGCGCTTGGCCTTGTGATCCCAGCGCGGGAGCGCCCCGGGCTCCGTGATCTCGATGGTCGCCCGCAAGCCAAGCCCCATGCGCAGGCTCTCCTCGAGCCGCGCACGCAACCCATCGCGCTCAGGGATCGAGAGAGACGGTGAGGGGTCGATGCGAACGAGGATATCGTCGAGTCCCGCGGCGCGCCGGAACACGATCTGGAACTCGTCCACCGCCGCGTGAGGCCGCACGATCTCCTCGATCCGCCGCGGATAGACGATGATCCCGCGGACCTTCTTCATGTCGTCGAGCCGGGCGAGCACGCCGCCCTCGAAGGCGATGAGGGTCCGCCCGCACGGACACTTGCGGTCGGCGACCTGCACGAGATCGCGCGTGCGGTAACGGAGCAGCGGCATGGCTTTTCGGTAGAGGCTCGTGAAGACCAGCTCGCCGCGCCCGCCGGGTCCCACGGGCCGGTCCTGCTCGTCGAGCACCTCGGGATAGCAGTAATCCTCGTGGACGTGCGTCAGCCCCGCGCGCGCGTCGCACTCGAAGCCCCACGCCGCGATCTCGGTAAGCCCCGGCAGATCATAGGCCTTGGCTCCGAACGCCGCCTCGATTCTGGCCCTCGTCGCGGGAATGGACGCGCCGGGCTCGCCCGTATGCCACGTGATCCGGATCCTGGTGTTCTTGGCGAGGTCGATCCCCTTCTTCGCCGCGTGCTCGGCGAGGAAGAGCGCGTAGGACGGCGTGCAGCCGAGCACGGTGATCGGATAGTTGAGGAGCGCGTCGATGCGCTGGTCGGTGGAGAGACCGCCGGCGGGGAACACGAGGCAGCCCAGGTCCTGCGCCGCGTAGAAGCCGCTCCAGTACCCGATCCACGGCCCGTAGGAGAAAGCCGCCATCACCATGTCGGTCTTCCGCACGCCGTAGGCGTAGAGCGAGCGCGCGTAGGAGTGATAGAACCCGTGCCAGTCCTCCCGCGTGTCGAGAAACGCGAGGGGGCGCCCCGTCGTGGCCGAAGTCAGATGCACCCGGATGACCTCGGCGAGCGGGACGGCGAGCACATCGCCCCAGGGGGGCTTCTGCGCCTGGTTCTCCTTCAGCTCGTCCTTGGTGGTGAAAGGCAGCCGCCCCAAATCTGCCACGGTCCGGATGAGCGCGGGCCTCACGCCGGCGGCCTTGAACTTCCGCCGGTAGAAGGGGCTGTGCGCCGCCGCGTGGCGCACCTGCTCGCGCAGGCGCTGCGACTGCCAGCGGGTCATCATGGCGCGGGAACGCCGCTCGATCTCGGGCTCGAGGTATCGGGAGGCCATCAAGGATGTCGGGAGGCGCCCATCTTCGTCACGGCAGGACCGAGACTAGAAGAGGACCCCGGACCTGTCAAGGCAGGAGCGGGCCGAGCGACGGCGATCGCGCGGGGCGCCGGGAGGCGCACAGGGCCCGCACACGCGCGGGAGTCATCGGCAAGTCGTTCGGCTCGATCCCCAGCGGCGCCAGCGCATCGGCCACGGCGTTGGCGAGCGCGGCCGCGGGGCCCAACGTGCCGCCCTCGCCGACACCTCGCACCCCGGCCAGATTGTCCGCCGGCTCTTCGACGTGGCCGAGCTCGAGCGGCGGAACCGTGGCGGCCGTCGGCAGTGCGTACTCCATCAGGGTGCCGGTCAGGAGCTGCCCGGCGGAATCGTAGATCACGTGCTCGAAGAGGGCGCCGCCGATGCCCTGCGCGACGGCGCCCTGGATCTGCCCTTCGACGATGGCCGGGTTGATCACTCGCCCGGTATCCTCGACGCAGACGTAGCGGCGGATCATGAGCGCGCCGGTCTCGGGATCGACCTCGACCACCGCCCCCTGCGACCCGGCGGCGAACGTGCCCCGTATGGGATCGTAGAAGCGTGTGGCCTCGAGACCGGGCTCGACATCTGGGGGCAGGCGGTGAGTTTCGAGGTGGGCGACCCTCGCCACCTCGGCCAGGGAGATCGCGCGGCCCGGTACACCCTTGACGCTGACGTCGCCCCCGGCCACGTCGAGATCCTCGGGGGCGGCCTCGAGGAGGTGCGCGGCGATGAGGACCGCTTTGTCCCGCACCGCTCGCGCCGCACGGATGGCGGCGCCGCCGCCGATCACGGCCTGGCGCGATGCGAACGCCCCGAGACCGAACGGCGTGGCATCGGTGTCGCCCAGGATCGCCGTCACCGAATCAAACGGCACCCCCAGCTCCGAAGCCACGACCTGGGCGACCGTCGTCTCCAATCCCTGCCCCTGGGAGGTGACGCCGGCCAGCACCGTCACGGCTCCCGACGGATCCATCCGCACCGTTGCGCCTTCGTGGCCGGTGCGGAAGGGCATGCGAGGCCCGGCCGACGCGGCCTGGCCGAGGCCGGTCAGCTCGTTGTAGTTGGCGAATCCGATGCCCACGCAGCGTCCCTCCCGCCGGAGGCTGGCCTGCTCGACCCGGAACGCCTCGTACCCGATCGCCTCGATCACCTTCTCGAAGCACACGGGGTAGCTCGGGCTGTCGTGGACCAGCCGCGTGGCCGACGTGTACGGCAGATCGGCGGGGCCGACCAGATTGATGCGCCGGATCTGCACGGGGTCGAGCCCGAGGGCCTGAGCGCCGAGATCCAGCACGCGCTCCATCACGAACGTGGTGGCTGGCCGCGCGACGCCGCGGTACGGCCCCGCCGGCGCGGTGTGCGTCGCCACCGCGGCCACCTCGCAGCGATAGTGCGTGAGCTTGTACGGCCCGGCGAAGAGCCCGCCGGCCATGAGCGCTTCGATGCCGGCGGTCCAGGGATAGACGGAGTAGGCGCCGGCGTTGCAGGTCACCCGCACGTCGAGCGCGAGCAGACGGCCGCTGGGATCGAACCCGGCCCGCACCGCGTAGTGGTGGTCACGGGCGTGCGCGCCCGCCAGGAGGCCCTCCCGTCGCCCCTCGACCCACTTGACGGGTCGGCCGATACGCATGGCCAGCAGGCACAGGACGACGTCCTCGGGATAGAGGATCCCCTTCAGCCCGAAACCTCCGCCGACGTCCGGGGCCACGACCCTGATGCGGTTCTCGGGCAGACCGAGGATCTCCGCGAGGCCGTGGCGCGCGAGATGCGGTACCTGGGTGCCCGACCACAGCGTGAGCCTGCCGTCCGCGCCGTTCCACTCCGCGACACCGCCGCGCCCTTCGAGCGGCGCCGCCGTCTGGCGATTCGTGCGGAACGTCCGCTCGACCACGACGGCGGAGCCCGCCAGCGCGGTCTCCACATCCCCGGTGTCGAACAGGCGCGACAGGAGCACGTTGTCGGGGGCCCCGTGGTGCACGACCGCGGCGCCGCCGCGCGCCTCGACGGCGTCCACCGCCGCCGGCAATGGGTCGGAGTCGACGGACACGGCCGCGGCGCCGTCCTCGGCCACGTAGCGGTCGAGGGCGACGACGGCGGCCACCGCCTCGCCGCAATAGCGCGCGGTCGGCCAGGCAAGGAGCGGCTGCTCGGTCTCGACGTAGCCCGGCAGCGCGGACCGCGCCCGAAGGGCAAGGCGGGCGAACGCCGGGTCGTGCCCCGTCACCACCGTCACGACTCCAGCCAGCTCGGTTGCGGCCGCCGCGTCGATGCGGCGGATCCGGGCGTGCGCGTGGAGGCTCCGCACGAAGGCCACGTGCAGCATCCGCGGCAGCTCGATGTCGCTCACGTACCGTCCCTGCCCGCTGACCAGGCGCGCGTCCTCCTTCCGCCGGAGTCGCGCGCCGAACACGGTCACGCTATCCACGAACCAGCCCACTCTCACCGCTAGGGCGACGAGAAGGGTCCAGATGCGAGGCGGCGCCTGATGGCTGCACGCGAGGCGTACTTCCTGTACGTTGAGCGTGCAGCCGAGGGCGCCAACGAAGCAGATGGGCCCGTATCATCGCCCTAGGGCATGGCGTAGCCGCCGTTGACCGAGACCACCTGGCCGGTGGTCCAGCTCGACAGCGGCGAGGCCAGCAGCAGGACCATCGCAGTGACATCCTCGGGGCGGCCGAGTCGCCGCAAGGGGTACTGAGCCAGGAGCTTCTTCATCCGCTCCTCGTCGGCGCCGCCGGCGTGCGCCTCGAAGTTCTCCGTCTGCACGAGGGCGATCGACACGCAGTTGGCGCGGATGCCGTAGCGGGCGAGCTCTTTGGCAAGCGATCTCGTCAGGCCGACCGTCGAGGCGCGCGCGGTCGCGGTGACGAGCAGGCCCGACTCCCCGACTCGCCCGGAGTCGCCCATGAGGTTCACGATGGCGCCCGAGCGCCGCTTGGCCATGCGGCCGGCCACGGCATGGGTCACGCGGAGCGTGCCCGTCACCATCACATCCACCTGCGGCGCCCAGTCCTCGGGCGTGGATTCGAGGAACGGCTTGCGCTGGGTCGCTGCCGCGTTGTTGACGAGCACGTCGATGCCGCCCAGCTCGGACTCGACCCGCTCGACGGCGTCGGTCACGGCATCGTCGCTGCGAAGGTCGGCGGCGACGACCATCGTCTTCACGCCCAGCGCGCGGCCCTCGGCGGCCGCGGCTTCGGCGCCTTCGGCCGAGGAGCGGTAGTGAAAGGCGACGCGGGCTCCCTCGCGAGTGAAGGCGAGCGCGATGGCCCGCCCAAGACCTTGTCCGGCTCCCGTGACCAGCACGACCTTGTCGTTGAGCTTGAGATCCATGGTCTCTCCGCGTGGCGCCGATCTTACCTTGTCACCGGTATCCCGCCTAGGCCAAACCCCCAGGCCTTCTCGTGAGGTAAAATGCGCGGGTGCCCCCGTCAAAGCTCACCACCATGCGGGAGGCCGTCACGCGCTTCATCCCCGATGGCACCGCCGTGTGTCTCAATACCGGGATCGAGGCGCTCATCCCCTTTGCCGCCGGGCACGAACTGATCCGCCAGCAGCGTCGGGACCTGACCCTCATCGGGCCGATCTCCGATATCCTCTTCGATCAGCTGGTCGGGGCCGGATGTGTCCGGCGCATCATCGCGGCGTGGGTGGGGAACGTCAGCGCGGGCCTCGGCCACAACTATCGGCGAGCCGTGGAACATGCGGTACCGGCATCCATCGAGGTCCAGGATCACTCGAACTTCACTATGGCGATGGCGCTCCAGGCGGGCGCGCTGGGCGCCCCGTACCTGCCGACGCGAACGTTGCTTGGATCGGATCTCCTCCGGTCCAACCCGACCTTCAAGCAGGCCGCCGACCCGTGGTCAGGGGCGCCGCTGGTGCTGGTGCCGGCCCTCGTCCCGGATGTGGCCGTCCTCCATGTGCAGCGCGCCGACGAGGACGGCCGGGCCCACGTCTGGGGCACGATGGGCGTCACGCGCGAGGCGGCCCGGGCCGCCCGCCGGGTCATCATCGTGGCCGAGGAGATATGGCCGCGTGAACGGATCCTGAGCGACCCCGGACTCGTGCTGACGCCCGAGATCAAGGTTGTCGCGGTCGTGCACCAGCCCTTCGGGGCGTTTCCGTCGCCGGTCCAGGGCTACTACCGTCGCCACCACGACTTCTTCACGCGCTTTCACGAAGAGACCCGCACAGTCGAGGGAAACCGCGCGTGGCTGGGCCGGTGGGTGTTCGGGGTGGACGACTGGAGGGGATTTCTGGCGCAAGTCGGGCCCGAAGTGCTGGAGCAGATCCAGATACGGCAACACCTCCTCTCGGAACCGTTGGACTACGGAGCGTAACCCGATGACGACCCGCGCCCAATGGAGCCCGGCGATCGAACGGATGCTCGCGCGCGCTCAGGACACGGCAGGCCGGGTGACGGAGGGCTTCCCGCACTGGGCCGATCCCGAAACAGGCCGATGGACCACGACGGCCGACGGTGACTGGACCGGCGGCTACTGGATCGGCATGCTCTGGCTCGCGGCGGCGGCGACGGGCGACGCGCGCTACGCCGCCTGGGCGGGGCCGCTCGCTGAGCGGCTGCGTCCGAGAATCGCCGCGGAGACGGTGTTCAAATCGTTCCCCGCGTACTACGGGGCCGCGCTCGGCGCGATTCTGCACGACGCGCTGGGGCCGCGGGAGATTGCGATCGAGACGGCACGGCACCTGGCACGGTGCCTCTACGCGCCCGCGCTCAAGCTCGTCCCGCTGGGGGCGCAGGCAGAAGAGGGCACGCACATCGGGAACACCGAGACGAGCATCGACAGCCTGCAGGCGGCGCCGTTGCTGTTCTGGGCTGCCAGCGCGACGGGCGACGCCGGGCTCCGCGAGGTCGCCGCGAACCATGCGGAGACGATCATCCATCTCCACCTCCGGCCCGATGGATCGTTCATCCAGTCCAGCTCTCTCGACGCGGCCACGGGTCGCCTTGTCCGTCACTACACCCACAAGGGCTCGAGCGACACGAGCACCTGGGGCCGGGCGCAGGCGTGGGGCATGCTGTTCTCGACGCAGAGCTGGCTGGCCGACCGGCAGCGAGAGGCGTGGCTGGCGGCGGCCGTGCGTGGCGCCGACTGGTGGCTCGCCCATGCTCCGGGCGACCGCGTCGCCTTCTGGGATTTCGACGATCCCGCCATCCCGAATACCGAGCGCGACACCGCCGCCACCTCGATCGCGCTCGCGGCCCTCCTCAAGCTCGCGCGCGTCGCACCCTTGGAGACGCAGCGCGCGCGCTATCGCGACACCGCGGAGGCGACCGCGCGGGCGCTCGTGCAGCGCTATCTGACCCCCACGCACTCCGGGGACCGGCGCGTGCCGGGTATCCTCACCGAGGCGTGCTTCAACAAACGCTCCGATGCGCGACCCCACGACCGCGCGAACCGCTGCGAGTTCATCGTGGGAAGCTACTACCTCCTGGAGAGCCGCCTGGTCCTGGAGGGCCGCCTGGACCCGCTGCGCGTCTAGTGCCCCGGCCCGTCACGTCCGACATGCTCCTCCACGGCGAGGCGAATTGTGTCCAGGGAGTCCTCGGGGTAACCCGACGCCTGCGCTCGTTGTCGGCCGGAAGCAGCCAAAAGCCGAAACCGCCCTGCAGGTCCTGGAACTGATCCAAGACCCGCAGAGCGGCTCGACTTCTTCAAAATGGTGGAGGCGGTGGGAATTGAACCCACGTCCGGAAACCCTCCGCGACAGGCATCTACATCCATAGCCGGTTCTCTTGTGCTCTCGCCACCCATCCCTCCAACCGGCTGGTTGTCAGGGCGGCCAGCTCCTAAAAGTCTCGCCCCTCACCCAAGAGCGGGGTTCGGAGCCAGTCCCCGGAATATGACGTCCGAACCCGCACCCCGGTGACCCGATGCGGAGGACGCTGGCGGGTGTTAGGCCGCCAGAGCTAGCTGGTTGTCGGCAGCTATAACCGTGCCCGCAGTTTTACGAGGAGCAAGCACCTCGGGATGCCACCTGCGCTTCATTGATCCCCGTCGAAACCGGTCGCCCCCCTTTCAGGCGCGCTGCCGCGCCCGTGCTTCTTTCGCCATCTCGCGCTTCGCCTCGCGCTCGCGCAGGCTCGCGCGCTTGTCGTGGAGCTTCTTGCCGCGCGCCAGCCCCAGCTCGCATTTGGCGCGCCCACCTTTAAAGTATAGACGAAGCGGGATGAGGGTCAACCCGCGCTCGGCGACCTTGCCGAGGAGCCGCCCGATCTCCTTCTTGTGGAGCAGGAGCTTGCGCTTGCGCTCGGGATCGTGGTTGGCGTCGGTGCCATGGTGGTACGGCGCGATGTAGCAGCCGATCAGCCACGGCTCGCCGTTGTCGACGGCGGCGTAGCAGTCCTTGAAGTTGACCTGGGACTCGCGGAGCGACTTGACCTCGGTCCCGCGCAGCACGATGCCGGCCTCGTAGGTCTCGAGGATCTCGTAGTCGTGGTACGCTTTGCGGTTCCTGCTGATGACTTTGTCAGCGGTCATGGTGCCCTGAAGCCGGCGTGCCCCTTGACTTCACGGGCTCGCCCGGTATTCTAGTGAGGCTTCCCGGGCCGAAGTGGCGGAATTGGCAGACGCGCATGATTCAGGGTCATGTGCCCGCAAGGGTGTGGGGGTTCGAGTCCCCCCTTCGGCACCACAGAATTGCTCAGCGGGCGTCCCGTTTAGTGTACTCGCTCGGCCCGGACGTCAGCGACAGTATTTCAGGAGTTCGGTGGTAGTCTCCGGGGAATGCCAC